>Ga0207705_10002128_pt1 | contig 15370 bp, 16 predicted proteins | sample KBSC13metaG_FD_184314 | JGI IMG/M metagenome (GOLD analysis project Ga0207705, IMG submission 184314) | Corn rhizosphere microbial communities from Kellogg Biological Station, Michigan, USA - KBS C1-3 metaG (SPAdes) (version 2) | ecosystem: Host-associated > Plants > Roots > Rhizosphere > Soil ...
CGGTACTGTCGACGCGCCCGCCACGACCGGGTGAGCGCCTGTACGTCGACATGGACGATGCGGTGGCAACGGCGACCGGGCCGATACGGACGCGGCGGTACGAAGCGGGGCGCACGGAAGCGAGCGTACACAGATGACACGACCGCTCCTCATCTTTATCGGCGCGACGTTGGCCGTGGCGTTCGCGCTGTGGGCGATGTGGCAGGCGTGGCCGGTAAACGGCGGTGGATAGGTAATACGATAGTCGACCCGTACGGCGGCATCAAGATTGAGTACTCGACTACGACCGATCCTAAGGTCACGCCGATGACCCGTAACGACATCGAGGCCGTGTACGACATGCGGCCACGCAATCGGGCGGAACGCCGGGTACTGCGGTACCGACCCGCATCGGTCGAGGCGCGCGCCCTCATGAACCGCACGGTTCTCAGGCAGTCGATCGGTAGTTATCTGGACTGATGGCACCAATTAGCATTCCTTAGCATGGACACACTGAACGATAAACAGCAGGCATGGTTCGACGCGTACGTTGGACCAGCCCGATACAACGCCTCTGAAGCCGCCCGTATCGCCGGGTACGCGTCGCCGCACAACGTCACCGGCGCGCAGGTTAAATCGGACCTTGCCGACCACATCAGCGCTCACTTCGCCGCCAACGCGATGGGCAAGGACGAAGTCGCCAAGCGCATGGCCGACATCGCCCGTGGTATCCCTGACGAGTTTTGGATCGAGGATAACATTTGCCTCGGCACCGGCGAGGACGCCGAAACGGTTCGCGGGTGGACGCTCGATGTCGACGGCCTTAAGGCGGCAGGGCTGGGCCATCTCATCAAGGGCGTGAAGACGACGGCCAACGGGCAGAACATCGAACTGTATCCCGCCGACGCCGCACTCGACCGCATCGCCCGGTTCCACGGCATGTACAACGACAAGGTGGATGTGACCTCGAAGGGCGAGGCTATAACGCTCGGTTCCCTCGAAGACCTAATCGCCCGCCGTCGTGCCGCATCGTCTACCCCGGTGGATACGAACGAAGCGACTGAATAGCCCAAAACGCGGGGTTAGACCCCGATATCCATGGTGATAGCCAAAACCAAGTACTCACTTATCATCGAGGCTATCGATGCCGAGGTTCCGCTTACTGAAATCCTCTCCATTCCCGGCGTCACCAGGCAGGACATAGCCGACGCGCTCCATCAGGCACGCGTCGAGGACTGCCGCGTCTGGATGAATCCGCCCGGTGAGCCTGTGCGGTCGCCCGAGGACGCGTACGCGGTCGGGTTCACGCCCGCCGAGGTCGACGCGGCCGTGATGGGGGCGGGGCAACGAATCGACTGCGAAACCGCGCCGGAGTGGTTCCACGATAGTCAGAATCGCACGTGGCAATCATCGAAGCCGATTACAGCCGTGTGTGCAGGGTGGCAGTCAGGCAAAACCGTCGGCTTACCTCATTGGCTCAAGCGCGAGATCCAGCGGCGCGGCCCTGGCGACTACGGTGCGTTCAGTTCGACGTACAAGTTGCTCAGTCGCAAGTTCCTCCCTGAACTCAAGAAGTGCTTTTCGAGCGGCAAAGGCGACGATAACGACCTCGCGATATTCCGTGTAGTCGACCAGCAGTTCATTTTCACAGGCGCGGGTAACCGCAAGATACACGGGCCATCATGGAATGGCGACCCCACCGTTATCCAGCTCGGCCACGCTGAGAATCCAGATAGCCTAGAATCAGCCACGCTTAAGGCGGTCGTGTGGGACGAATGCGGACAGCGCCTCGTACCAAAAGCGTCGTTCGATACGGTCGTATCGCGCCTCATGGTTAACCGCGGGCGATTACTGCTTGCTTCGAAGCCATACGAGGCGAATTGGTTTAAAGATCTCGTTACCGCGCCGAGCGATACGGTCGAGGTCATAACTTATGCGTCGTGGGAGAATCCCGATAACCCGCCTGAAGACGACCCGTACTGGATACCGATCCGCGCGGCCATGCCTGCGTGGAAGTTCACGATGTTCTATGTCGGCCGGTTCACGATGCCGGCCGGTTTGATTTACGACTGCTTCGACCGTGCGCTTCACGTCTGTACAGATTTCCAAGTACTTAGGCAGCACCCGACCGCAACCGTATACCCTGGCATGGATTTCGGCAAGGTGAACACGGCGGGCCTCGCGGTGGTCGACGATTCGTCAACAGGCACGCTGTACGTTATTGGCAACTATCACGCTGGTAAGAAGCGCGAATATCGCGAGCATGTCGCCTCGATGCGGGCGCTGACAATCCCGACGGCGAACGGCCGCGACTACTCGGTAGGTTGCGGCGGCAACAAGCACGGCGAAGACGGATGGCGAGAAGCCTATCGCATGCATGGGTTAGCGCTCGACGAACCGCCAGAAAACAATATCGACGTTCAGATTCAGAATGTTTGGACGCTGATTAGCACTGGAAAACTGAAGTTTTTCGCTTCCGGTGCCGCTGAGGTTATCGATGAAATCGAGTCGTATTCGCGCGAAGTTGATGAAGACGGCGAGGTGACGGATAAGATCCTCGACGATGCGAAGTTCCACCGTCTCGCTGCGCTTCGGTACATTTGTATGAAGTTGCGGCCGAACAAGACGAAACGCAAAGGCAATTTCTATTGACCCCGTTCACCATATTCCTCGACGTTGTGGCTGGTTTCGCGGGTGTGGCGACCGGCCTGGTCATTCTGGCCGTAACCGCTGCGTGTCTCGTTGCCGCGTACGGGGCGGTCGCGCAGTACATCCCGAGAAAGCATTAACCGATGCCCAAGATAAAGCTTAATCTGGGCGAGCGGTTTGCAAAGTCTGTAGCGCGCGGCCTGACGTTCACCCGCTTCGGCGGCATCACGTGGGACGGCGAAGCTGGCTGGCACACGTTCGGTAACGACGGCGCAGTGCGGTACCCTGGTAGCGACATGGACTGGCAGTCTGAGGCTGGTGTACTGTGGCTGAACTCAGTGGCGATGATCTGTGCCGGCTACATCTTCGACAAAGTCGTTGAGCCGCAGGTACAGGTCGTCTACGAAAATGACGAAGGTCTGTTCCAATCTGTCGAGAACAGCCAAGTGTCGAAGCTTCTGGCCCAGCCGAACCCCGAGTATCGCGGCAACGCGCTCCTTCAAGGGTTGGCGCTGTCCTACGCGTTCGACGGGAACGCCTATGCGGTCAAGGTGCGCGGCAACAACGGCACAGGCGTACCGCAAGAACTTTACTACATACCGCACTGGCAGATTGAGCCGGTCCCGCCGAAAGATGGTGGCCCGACACAGTTCTACGCGTACAAGAAGCCGATCCATGGCGGCGGTGTCGAGATCGTTCCGATTCCACGGGCGAACATTATTCACATTAAGAATGGCATCGACCCGATGAATCCGCGCAAGGGACTGTCGCGGACGAAAGCGCAGTATCGGCCCTACGTCGCCGACAGCGAGATTGACAGCACGATTGCGATTGTCCTGCGTAACCGTGGCAACATCGGCACGATACTGTCACCGGATGGTGCGGTGGTCGACATCGACCCGGACGTACTCAAAGAGCTAAAACGCAAGATCGGCAACCAGTCACAGGGAGACGCGCGCGGCGGCATTATCGCGGCTGACTTCCCGATCAAGATAGACCGCACCACACAGTCACCCAACGACCTGATGCTCGATAAGATCGGCGAGCGCGCTGTCAAGCGGATTTGCGGTTCGTTCGGCATAGACCCCGCAGCGGTGTACCAGGACGCGTCCGGTGGCGGCAAGGGCGGTCAATATGGGGCGAAGCAGCGCGAGGCTCGGCAGTCGTCTTATGAGACGTGCATTATTCCGATGCTGTCGACCATTGGCGAGGCGCTGACCTTCGAACTGCTGACCGACTTTCCGAAGCCACGCAAGAACTACACGCGCAAGACGTCCCGGTATCGCAAGTGGGTCACGCGGCCGTCGAACCTTCGACGTGGCGTCAACGACCAGGGCACGAACGACATCACCGATACGTTCCGCATCAACTTCGACTATACCGACGTGCGGGAGCTTGCCGATGATGAAGACGCCGTTTCGAAGCGTGCGGTTGAAGAGTTCAAGGGCAACATCGCCACGCTCGACGAGGCGCGGGAACTGACCGGCAAGAAGCCGTGTGAGGACGCGTCGAAGGGCGAAAAGTTCGCTTGGGAACTATTGCCACCGCCCGGTGGTGAGTTCGGCCTGAACGCCGACGGAACGAAACCTGGCGATGCGCCGAAGACACCGACAGGCGAGGATAGCAATGCCGATTAATTCACCAACCAAGCCCGTCAACTGCATCAAGTCGCTCCCGATTGACGCGAAATCGGCGACGGGCACGGGCAACCGGTTGTGCTGCGTTCCCAGTGTCACCGGAGTGCTCGATAGCTATGACGACGTCATACTCCCCGGCGCGTTCGTCAAGAAGCTGCCCGCGTTCCTTCGTCGCGGCTTCAACCCCATGTCGCACGGGTGGACGTGGGAGGCCATAGTCGGCTATCCGGTGGTCGCATATGAGCAGGGAAATCAACTCTACAGCGAGTTCGAGTTCCACAGCGACCAGCAGTCGCAGGACGCGCTGACGAAGTGCCGGGAGCGTCTCGCGGCGGGCCTCGAAGTCGGCCTAAGTGTCGGCTTCTCTGTCATGCCAGGGCAGTACGAATACTTCGACAACGGTCCCGCACTCCTCAAGTGGTGCAAGTCGAATGGCTACGACATGGCGCTCTTCGACGTCAAGGGCATCACGGCCCACAACCAGCCGTGCGCGGCTATCGTCGAGGTCGAGGATCTTTACGAATACTCTTTAACGCCGGTACCGGCGAATGTGCAGGCGATGGCGGTAGCCGTCAAGAGCATGGCGACGCGCGGTAAACCCGTCGCACTGTCATTGATTGGGAGCAACAATATGCCAAACACCCTCCGTCTCCGCACAATCTGCGGTGCCCGTGATCTGAAACTCGCCTCGGCCGACGCGCAATGGTCACCGACGGGCGCTATATCGCGCATCAAGAAGCTAACCGGCGCGGTCGATGCGCCGAATGCGGACTTTGCTAAGGCGTTTACGCTCGTTCAGGGACCAAATGACGATTTCGAGTCCTATCACCTACCCATTGCGGACGTGGTCGACGGGAAGCTGTGTGCGGTACCGAAGGCTATCAAGGCGGCTGGCGACGTCCTGAACGGGACGCGCAGCGGTGTCGAGTTGAAGGATGAGGACCGCGAGAGCGCGATGCGGTACCTCGAAACGTACTTTGACAAGATGGACGAAACCGCGCCGTGGAATGTCGACAAGTCGACCGACGCGGTGCCCATGTGGCGCGGTCAGTACCTCGGCAACTACGTCGAGTACTCCATGGCTCTCAGCGCCGTCCGTGAGGCGTCCTACGCGCTCCACAGCGAACTCGGTGACGCCATGCTCGGGCGGTACAACTATAAGGACATGAGTCCGTCGGAGATTGACGACTGTATCAGCGGCATGTTTGCCGAACATAAAGATTTGTGCTGTAGCATCGTGAACACGATTCGCGCCGGCAAGGGCGCGGAGTCGGCGGAAGAGGCCGTTAAGTCGGCTGACCGCGCGATGCTCGCAATGGTTTCGACGGTTGGCCTGGGGTCCGGGCTGGCGTGGGATAAGCATGCACGGGTAGCGGTAGACGCCCTGCGCATGATGGCGGATCGGGCGCGTGAGCGTGCCGCAGTCCGCTCGAAGACAGACCGGACACTCTCGGTTGCGAACAGGGAGATTCTGCGCACCATGTGCACAGATGTCGCGAAGTCGGTTGAGGCGATTACGGAACTGCTAGCGGCCACTGAGCCGATAGCGACCGTGGATGCCGAATCGGCCGCGCTTCTCGACGAATACCTGCTCATCGAAGCGGAGGCCGCGCTCATCGCCGCCTAACTTCAACCGAGAACAACCCCATATTTTGAGACAAAGCCCATGACTTCGGTCGTGGGCTTTGTCTTTTCACCTTGAAAAGGCCAACCAAAATGAATGAACTGCAAATGAAGGCGGCTGCTCGCGAGCAGCTTAGCCGAAAGCAGGCCGACTTGGTCGCGAAGCTCGCGGCTGGTACGGCGACCGTGGAAGAGAAGACGACGATTAAGGCCGTATTGTTGGCCCTCGCCGCGCTGGATGTTGAGATTAAAGACCTGAAAGAACTTCAGGACATCGCCGTTCAGTTCGAGAAGGACCGCATCGCCGCCGAACAGGTCAACCCTGCCGACCGGCCCGCAAACTTCGGTGGCGGCGACATCGAGACGCGCAGCGCCGACCAGCCCGCCGACATCATGAAGGCGCAACTGCCGGTTAGCGTGCGCGGCATGGTCCCGCAGACGCTTTCGCTCGTCACGCGCAGTCGGGAAGAGGCGCAGAAGGTCGCGTACTCGTTCGGCATGTGGCTCACGTCCTTCTGTAACAAGGACGTGGCCGTCAAGGAGCGTGCCGATAAGTGGTGCAAGGCGAACGGCATCGTCGTTACCCGCGCACAGGCCGAGAACAACAACTCGGCCGGTGGCTTCTTGGTACCGATTCAGCTTGCGAACTACCTCATCGAACTGATGGAGTTGTTCGGCCGCGCCCGCGCCCTCATGAATAAGGCCGAGATGACCGGCGACACACTGTCGGTTCCGCGTCCTGCTGGTCTGCTCAACACCTACTGGATTACCGACAACGTCACCATCACAGCCTCGCAGATGGCCTTCGACATGGTCACGCTCACCGCCAAAAAGTTGGCGACGTTCGTGTACTACTCCAACGAACTCGCCGATGACGCGATGATTAATATTGGTGACCGCATCGCCCGACAGATGGCGTGGCAGTTGTCCGCACAGGAAGACATGGCGGCGTTTAACGGCGACGGCACGTCTACCTATGGCGGCATCGTCGGTCTTGCCAAGGCGCTGGCACTCGCGTTCCCGTCCGGTGGCCCCGGCATCATCGTCGGTACGACTGGGTCGGGCGGTAACTGGGCTTCGTATACCCTTGCCGACTTCAATGCCACACAGGGCGCACTCCCGCAGTACGCAAGGCGCATGGCCGTTCCGAAGTGGTACATGTCGCAGCAGTTCTACTACTCCGTTCCCGTCAAACTGGCGGCGGCGGCAGGTGGAAACCGCATCGACACGATTCAGGCTGGCGCGAGCACGGTGCCCATGTTCCTCGGCTCGCCGGTCGAGTTCATCCAGGTCATGCCTACGGCGGCGGCTATTAGCCAGATCCAGGCGTACTACGGTTCACTCGAACTGTCCTCGACCTTCGGTAATCGACGCACGCCGACCATCGCGCTGTCCGATCAGATCGGGTTCCAGGCCGACCAGATGGCGATTCGCTGCATCTCACGCCTCGACATCAACAACCACGATGTCGGCGGCAACAACGCGGCGACGTTGGCGCAGAATCCGGCGTACGACCAGACCGGCGCGACCTACTACGCCGGTCCGATTGTTGGCCTGAAGTCGGCATCCTCGTAACGTTTCCCTTCGATTGAGCGAGCGCAGTAATGTGCTCGCTTTTCGATTCAAGATAAGGACAAACCAATGGCTGTTGACATTTTCAACACAGCAAAAACCATTCCGCTCAACCCGACGTCGGCCACCAACGGCGCGACGATTACGAGCGGCTTGATTGACTGCATCGGCCACGAGTCCCTCGTGCTCGACATCATCGCATCGACCGCCGACGTCGTGAGCGATTCGCCCTCGGTCCTGAAGCTTCAGGAAGCCGACGTCACGAACACCTCGTCGTTTGCGGACATCACGGCGGCAGTCGGCGGCGGCGCGGGCGGCTTCACCATCCCGGCCGGTGTGACCGCGACCACAACACAGGTCTACTTCACGTTCGAAGTCGACCTTCGGCAGCGCAAGCGATATCTTCGCCTGCTAGTGTCGCCGCGCACTACGCAGACCTATTCCGCGCTTGCGACGTTCGGGCGCAACAAGACGGTACCGATCTCGGCATCGGATCGCGGCGTGTCCGGTTACGTCGACCTCTAAACCATCTGTGCGGGGATAGGCTTGCTACCGAACGACGGATACTCCTGCCGTCTTCCCCGCACTTCATAGGAGAGCCGCTAGGAGCGCGGCAGTCATATGAGCAGTGTTCCGATTGTTGATAGATTCCCGTGCGTTCCGATTGAAAAACTCCCGTCGTTTACTCTGCCTGATGACTTAGGCGAATACGCCACTGTCATCCTGACATCCGAGTTTGACGAATCTAACATCGCTGCTATTTACAGCGCGCTACTCAATGGCGGATACGCGTTTCATCACTCGGTAGCCTTCGGCACGTCGGCATTGGTCGCTTTCCGCAAGGAGGTCGCCAATGGTTGACCTCAAGGCCAAGCTCGCGGCGTTCCGCGTGAAGCCCACACCCAAGAGCGAGGGCATTGTACTTCCGCAAGCGTTCATCGCCGCCACGCTCAAGCCGTGCGGCGTCATCCCTGTCGGCGTCGACGTCCTCGTGGAGCGCGACTGCATGGGCGATTACTCGTTGCAGTGGTGGGATGACAAGGACCGTCACACGGTACAGAAGGTCGCGAAGGACAGTGAGAGCATCGATATTACCAAGATTTACGACGAGGCGCGAATCGCCCTGCTCGGTACCGTGTCGGTCGGGGATCTCTATGCGGAGATTGCCCGACGCAAGGAGGTGTCGAATTGAGCGCACCTCTGAAATTGAACTTGGGCAGCGGAAGCAAGCCGCTGCCCAACTACACCAATGTTGACCGCTGTTATGACCAGGACATTCACTCAAACTCTCCCGGATACACTAGGCTTTGTGTAAAAGGCGAAGTCTATCCTCTCCGTTACGCATACGCTGAAGAGATTCGCGCCTCGCATGTTCTAGAGCACTTCCCGCATGGTCAGACGCTCGACATCCTTAAGGACTGGACACGAGTCCTCGCGCCGGGCGGGTGGCTCAAGGTTGCGGTTCCTGACTTCGCGTACATCGCGACGAAGTACCTCGACGAAGCCGGTGGTCTACCGCTCGAAGGCTACACGATGGGCGGACAGGTCGACGAAAACGATTTCCACAAGGCTATATTCGACGAGCGGACGCTACGGCGCATGTTCCACGAATGCGGCCTCGTCGAAGTGCAGCGATGGGAGAGCGAAATAGACGATTGCGCGTCACTCCCCGTGTCGCTGAACCTGATGGGGCGCAAGCTCCGCGATGGCGAGGCGATGCCCACCGAAGGCGAGGAGACAGGCGAAAAGCAGGCGGCGACGATTGAGGTTGAGGGATGGGAAGCCACTCCTTACTTCCACGACGACCTAACATATCTTCAGTACCGAGGGTTCGAATACTTCCCCCTTATTAGGACAAACGAGCCTGAAGAGTATGTCCCGATTATTATTGCGGCCAATGGATCTCGGATACGGTCAATTAAGAGTCTTGCTAGTATCGACGAAGCATGCACCTACGCCCGCGAGTGCATCGACTCTATTCTAGACACCGCCGCGCTCATCAATCACCCCGCTCCGCAGTTCGCGGGCATCGATATACCGAAGGGACACATTCAGCCGGTCATGACGGCCCCGCGCCTCGGCTTCACCGCGTTCATGCACTCCGCGTTCGGGGCGTTCGCCAAACTTAATATGGGCAACATGCTCATTCAAGGGGGCGCGTACTGGCACCAGGGCATCGAGGACGTTGCCGAAGACGCTATCGCCGCCGGTGCAAAGTACATCCTGACGTTCGACTACGACAGCGTGTTCGACCATCGCGACATCGAGGCCATGTACGGCATCATGGAGGCGTGTCCGGGTATCGGGGCGCTCGTGCCGCTACAGATGCGACGGGAGATGCAGACGGCGCTCGTGACGATCCGCGACGCCGAAACCGGGCAGAACGTTTCGCGCATCGACAGCAGTAACTTCGAGACGGACGTTCAGCGCATCGCGACCGGACACCTCGGCATGACGCTGATTCGCGCCGAGTGCCTGAAGTCGACGCCTAAGCCGTGGTTCCACGCAGTACCGTCACCGGCCGGTGACTGGCGCGACGGCCACGTCGACGCGGATATCGCGTTCTGGCGCAAGTTCGAAGACGCCGGTAACTCCATCTACCTCGCGAACCGTGTTGTGCTCGGTCACTGCGAACTCGTCGTCACGTGGCCGGATCGCAACCTTGAGCCGATGGTTCAGCAGATTAGCGACTTCTACAAGGGAGGCAGGCCGCGAAAGGGGAGTGGGATATGGCAATAGTCAAGTTCAACCAGGACTGGCACGGCTACCGCAAGGGCGAAACCTACGACCTCGGCGGTGGCATTGCCGACATCTACGTGACGCAGGGGCGTGCCGAGTACGTGACGACCACCAGCGAGGACGACAAAGTACCGGGGCATGCGCTTCGGCCCGTCGTCACGCGCGACGTTCCGGGTCCGCGTGACCCGCGCAGGAGTAACCGCTAATGTCGGCTGCACAGTCCACTCTCAACGTCTCTGGAACCATCATCACGCAGGGGTCGACGGGCCTCGATTACACGCCGCCTGTACTGGTCAATATCAACGCGTGCGCTCAGTCGTATTCGCTCGCGTTGACGGCAACGCCGGTTCAGGTTACGTTGCCCGCGAACACGCTCTGGTTTGGGGTACAGCCGCCGTCGAACAACTCGGTGGCGCTTCATCACAAGTGGCTGGCAGGTGACACGGGTAGCCTGATAAACTCGGCCTACGGTATCCCGTGCTGCTCGGTCGACCCGACACAGTTGACGTTCTATCTGTGGTCGGCGTCGAACGTCACAGTCACGATATGGAGTGCATAACTTTATGACTTGCATCGTCGGCCTCATCCATAACGGCGAGGTCTTAATTGGCGGCGATTCCGCTGGTGTCGGTGGCTACGACGTCACAATCCGCAAGGACGCAAAGGTCTTCCGTCGAGGTGAGTTCCTAATCGGTGGCACCACGTCGTTCAGAATGCTTCAACTTCTACGGTTTCGATTGACGGTTGCCGAACGCCCCGAATCGATGGATGTATATGAATATATGGTGACATGGTTCATAGACGCTGTTCGTGAATGCCTGAAAGCTGGCGGGTACGCGACTAAAAACCTTGAGGTTGAAACTGGCGGTCAATTCTTAGTTGGCTACCAAGGCCGATTATTCAAAGTAGACAACGATTACCAAGTTGGCGAGTCTGTTGAATCTTACGCGGCTTGTGGTTGCGGCGAGCCCTATGCGCTGGGTGCGTTATGGGCAAGCGCAGACGACAGCGCCCATAGACGCGTTGAACGCGCACTCACGGCGGCGTCCAACTTCTCTGCTGGTGTTCGTGCCCCGTTTGTCATTGAGAAGCTTTAATCCATGGCTAACGACTACACAAAATATCCACAAGGTTCGGACGTACTAGCCATCCTGACCGGTACCGGAATCGCCCTGTCGTCTACGCTCGACACGGACGGCGCGGCGATGGCGGCAGAGGCCGACTTCGAACGGCGAACCGCGTGGCGTCCGTTCCTAGCGAAGCGGGAGACGCGGTACCTCACGCCTCCACGGTTCGGGCCGCAGGCGGGTAGGCCATCGTCGAACCAGGGCGGTCGCACTCTTGAACTCGAAGCGGGCCTGCTCGACCTTCCCGATGATGGGCTGTTGATTGGTTTCGTGCCGAACACGCTCGGGCAGATTGGGATCGCACAAGGCATCACGGCGGGTATCGGCACGCCGGGAACAGTGCTGACGCGCGGTATCCAGTACTACCTCAAGCCCGATGATGCACCTCAAAAGGGCCTACCATGGACGCACGTGGTCTTTCCGTCACCGACGCGCGGTATCGACCAGTCCATCGTGATCCGCAATGGCCTATTCGGCTATTGCCGGGTGCTGCCGTTTGACGTGTGGTTCGCCATCGCGCGGTACGCGGCCGAGATGCTCGTACCCGAAGTCAGTTTGAAATTGTCCGGGGGGCTCGGTTCCGTTGACATCACGGACGAGAAGTCAAGCGTCAAGCGCACATTCAGCGGCATGGGCGCGGCTCAGAAGTCTTGGACGCAACAGTACAAAGAGATGTGTATGCTCTTGCGGAGGCCGTCGGCATGAGTCTCTTTGACGCGGGCGCACAGTCTCTCCTCGACACCTTCCGCGCTGATACCGGCAACACGATTACCCGCAACGGCGTCACGGTTCCGTGCACGACAGCGAACGCACAGTCTGACGATTTGCAGTACCTCCCCGACGGCGCGCAGAACGCCGCGAACGCCGATAACCGAGTGTTCGCGCTCTCGCCGACGGACGGGGCGCAGATCGCCGGCAGCGCTGACGAGTTCGAGACGTACGACATCGTCTGGAATGTGAACGGAACCGTCTACACGGTCACTCGGTCGTCTCAGTCGTCGTTCGGGTCGACGTGGCGGCTCGTGACGTACCGCAAGCCAGTCGTCGGGACGTCGGCGGCTTCATCGGCCGCAATGACGGCATTCGACCCATGACAGGAGTCAACATGGAAGAGACAATTGACCTTTCAAAGCGTCCGTGCGGGACGATATCACCCGGCGTGTGGGACGGCGAGCCAGTTAACGCCCTACTTCACACGGTCTTGTTCCGTGCAGGGATTGAGCAAGGCACTCATCCGCTATATCCAGCCGAAGGGCTACCGAATTGGCGCAAGGGCTCGCGTGAAATATGCGACCGGCTACCGTCGCCGTTCCCGCCGTCCGGGACCGGGGCGCTCGACAGCGTGCAGGATGTTCTGGACTGCGTCGAAGCATGCAAGATATTGAACGCGATACCGCCCGATGGTAACCCGCAAGCGCCAGGTTGGGACGCTGACGCGGGCCAATGGGTTCACGCGCCGAAACAGATGCCCATATCGATGAATCCGGCACCGCCGAGCGCGAAGTCACCAAAAGAGATTGCGTGATGTCCTCGATGCTCAATGCGCATATCGTTATAGACCCATCGTTGGTGACACCAGAACGATTGCGCGAACTTCTCGCGATGTGCCGCGACTTCTTGCCCGTTCTGCAAGACATCGGCGACATTCTCGAAGAGCAGTTGGCAGAGAACTTCTTCACCCGTGGCTTTGGCACATGGGCACCCCTCGCAGCGGCGACACAGAAGGAGCGGTACCGGCTCGGCTTTAGCGGACGCCCCGACCTTATTCGCACCGGTGCACTATTCGAGGCGCTGACCGAACGTGGCGCGCCGGGTCATAAGTTCCTGGTGTCGGCGCATGGTATTTCGGTAGGCGTCTACGGTGACGTTATCCCGTATGAATACTGGCTCGCTTATGGCACGCGGCGAATGCCCGCACGACTGCTCGTGCAGATCGGCACCGACGGGCAACAGCGGATTATTCAGATGATTAAACAGTGGCTCGGGGCTGACGCAGGCGTCGAGGTAACAATGGACGACCCGGTACTGGCTAGCAGTTGGACGCCCGACCTCGACGAACCGCCCGCGTGGTTCCCGCAATCGCCGTCACAGACAGGAGTGCAATATGTCTAATCCTGCCGAACTATTCCCGGAAGACGAATTGCCGTTTGCGTGCACAGCATTCATCCGAGCAAAGCTTGACCAAAACCTGTCGTTAATAAACGCCAAAATCGCAAGCCGTCTCGCGTCCGTTAAGCCTACGCCGCAGTTTAACCCTGAATCGCAGATAGGCGAATTGCCGGTTACGTCGACGCCGTACATGACGGTCAATATGGGAGCCGTCCGCACCGGTGGGCCGATATCCGGCCGTGCCGTCGGCGGCGTCAATCACTACATGCCGTCGTTCACGTTCTTCATCACGGCGTTGATACCGCTCGCTGGCGACAACCTTGCGGTCAACTACGAGGTGATGCTACAGGCGGCGGCGGGTTATACGCTCAAGTGGCTGCAAGACAGCAAGCAATCGTTGCTTCCAGTCGTTAGCCTAGCCTCGATACCCGACATTGCCGTCATGGGCGTGGACGGTATACCGGGCGACTTGGTACCGATATTCCCGAGTACCCAAGCTGACGGCGTGACCGTCCAGCGCGGTTTCAAGATACCGTACACCATCCGCTTCGACGTCGCAGGGGGATATGCCACCACGACCGTTCCAAAGGGCTATGTTCCGACCTAAGAGTTCCGCGCAACCCATTGACCGACCTTCGCCGCCTTGAGCGGCTTTTTTATTGCCGCGAGGCGAGGTGACATAAAGATGACACTAGTTGATGCATTCGTACCGGGTAAGTCCGGAGCAATCGCGTACCAGCCGTCGGGCGGCTCGACCGTGTACCTGCCTCAGACACAGGCTGACTTCCAGATATCGAACGGTACGGAGGTCATCGACCTGATCAATAACGCCGCCTATCCATCGAACGCGGTACAGGGTACGACCATCGGTTCGTTCGTGCTCGATATGCCGTACACGCTCGCGGCGACCCCGGCCGCGTTCTGGACTACGGCGTTCCTGTCGGGTGCAGGCGATTACAATACCGTCAATTTCCACCAGCTTACCCAGTACCTCGATGGCGCAGGGTCGACACCAGTCAACTATAACAACGTGAAGTTTTCGAGATGGCAGGGCGGCGTCACGTTCTCGCCGAACGGGGCGGCTCAGATTGCCATGAACCGCGTATCGGGCCTCATCCAAGACCCGGTACACGGATCAGCGCTTGCGGCACCGTCGGCTGGCGCGTTGTCTTCGGGCAACGATATCCTTGGGTTCGCTAATACGAGCTATACCGGTGTCAGTTCCGTTACGGCGCTCAATTGGATGGTGAGCACGGGCCTCGTTATCGCGCCGGGATACAACGCCGGTTCCAATCCTCTGTACCCGTACCTGTCGAACGGTTTCGTGCAAACGACTCTCGTCGGCGACCTCGTCGTCACCCAGTCGGCCTACGCAGGCACCGTCGCATCGGGCGTTACGACTATCGTGATGAACCTAGGCGGCTCGGGCACCGGTTCGTCATTCACGTTCAAGGTCGTGCGCGTCGGTGACGGTCGACCACAGAATCCCGGCCTCAACATCTGGCAGTACCGGTTCAAGCTAATTGGCAACGGTACAACGCCGCCTATTGCGGTCGCTAACCTCTAAAACAGTCACTTGCATAGTTAAAGGAGAAACCAATGCAAATCACTCTTCATAGTTTCTATGACGCCGCTACTGAAACATACGCGGTCCTGAAACCGGGCCTTGACCCTGCCGATTACGAGTGCGAAGGCGAATCGGTCACGTGGGTCATCGACAGCAATAAGAGCAACGCGCTCACGCTGAAGGAAACGGCCGACAAGGCCGCTCAGTTTGCGTTCCGGTTCAGCGACGGCACATACAACCAGACGGCTTTTAATAAGGCGTATGGCATTGCGTTCGCCTGCGTCCATTGCACTGGGTACAAGCGCGGGAACTCGGTACATCCACCGATTCGGTGGGAGGACGTCGTTCAGGCGAAGCCGGAAACGGCG
>Ga0207705_10002129_pt1 | contig 15369 bp, 11 predicted proteins | sample KBSC13metaG_FD_184314 | JGI IMG/M metagenome (GOLD analysis project Ga0207705, IMG submission 184314) | Corn rhizosphere microbial communities from Kellogg Biological Station, Michigan, USA - KBS C1-3 metaG (SPAdes) (version 2) | ecosystem: Host-associated > Plants > Roots > Rhizosphere > Soil ...
AACTGCGCAACATGCTCGACGATCTGCGCAAGACGACCAAGCCCATGGCGCGCTATACGCGGGACCAGCGGCATCGCCTCGGCACCACGCGGAGCAGCGATCCCGCGGCGGACGTTGCCGCCCTCGCGGACGCCCTCGGGCTCGGCGTCCCGCCCCGCCGCATGGAGTGCTTCGATATTTCCAACATCAGCACCACGCACATCGTCGCGAGCATGGTCTGCTTCCTCGATGGCCGCCCAGCCAATGCGGAGTACCGGCGCTATCGCATCAAGACCGTCGCGGGACAGGACGACTTTGCCAGCATGGCGGAAGTCGTCCGCCGCCGCTACTCGCGTGTCCTTCTGGAGAATCGCGAGCACCATGCGGAGGCCGCGGAATTCTCCCAGGAGCCGCCCGCCGAGGCGCTGGAGCGCCTTTCCCGGGCCGATGGTGCCAGCTCCGCGCCCGCCGTCCGGCTGCCCGATCTCGTGATTGTCGACGGCGGCAAGGGCCAGCTCAGCGCCGCCTGCCGCGAGCTCCAGCGCCTGGGTCTGCACGAGCTGCCCATCATCGGCCTGGCCAAGGAATTCGAGGAGATCTACCGCCCCGGGCGCCCGCAGCCGCTGATCCTGCCGCACGACAGCAGCGCGCTCATGCTCTTGCAGCGCATCCGCGACGAGGCGCACCGATTTGCCAACGGCTACCACCAGCTCCTGATGAAACGCCGCATCGCCGAAAGCATCCTCGACGATTGCCCCGGCGTCTCCCAGCACCGCAAGCAGGTCCTGCTGCAGCGCTTCGGGAGCGTGGCGCGCCTGCGCCGGGCAACCGTCGACGAAATCGCCGCCACCGAGGGCATTGGCCGCAAGCTGGCCGAGCAGGTCGCGCAATTCCTCGCAGAACGCGCTTCGGCCTAAAGTACGGAAATAGGATTAAACGCAGAGACGCAGAGTTCGAAGACATGCGAGCTGTGGATGTCAGAAAGCTTCTCACCCGGTGGATGAACGCCGTTTGGATGCACGACGATTCGTAAATTCCTCCCCTCTGCGCCTCTGCGTTTCAAATCCGATTTGCGGTGCCCGTGCTTATTTCGAGAGCTTCAGCCAGTTGGCGAGGTGCACGCAGAGTTTCACCTTGTCGGCCACATGCACCGGCTTTTGTTGCGGCTCCATGAATCCGAACCCCGCGCCGTAGGCTTCCCCATTCATCACGCACGCATCGCTCCGGCTTTCGTGAAGTTGGCGGATCGCCGCGGCCAGCACGTCCGCCCGGCTGCCGACCAGCTCGTATTTCCAGCCCACGATGCGGCTCATGGGAAAAAGGTCGCGCAGATCGACAATCAGTTTCGCGGTGGGATCGAGGGTCAGCGTCAATTCGCCGGCGCGGCTGGGGATCTTCGTGGCGGCGACTTCCGCGCCGCAACTGCTGTGCACGCTCTTCACCCGGTAGTCGCAGAGCGCGGCGGCGTGGAAGACGGCGCCGACTTTCTCCCGTTGCACGATGCCCTCGAGCTCGGTGCGCAGATGATCATTCGTCGCAAAGGGCACGACGCGCGCGCCGACCAATTTCTCCGGGCTGGTCGCACCCACGCCGCGGAAACAAGTGACGTCGCATCCCGCCTTGGCGAGATGATTGGCAAGCAGGATGCCCAGCTCCCCGGTTGAGAAATTCGTGATCCGTCGCACCTCATCGATCGGTTCGTAGCTGGGCCCACAGGTGACGACGACTCTCATGGTTTCAATCTCCTCATACATTTACCGAACGCATCTAGGCTTGCTCCTTGTGGCGTTGGCCGCAAGTTTTTCCGCATGGACCGATCGACCGCCATCACCGAAATCCGCGCCGCCTGCCAGCAAATCGCCACGGGAGTGACCAGCATCCACCCCCTCCTCCCCGCCCTCGCCGACGAGCCCACGAAGGCGGAGATCATCAAAGCCCTGTTCGAACTCACGAAGAGCGTGGAGGTGGTGAAGAAACAAGTGATGCGCCTGGAAAAGCGCGACGACGGCGCGCTACTTTAACACCGCTTCGGCCCACGGCTCGAAAACGGGTTGATCGGTTTCACCAGTGCGCCAGCCGAGCATGTAGCGCAGGGAATCTTTCAAATGCCGGGCGCGAGCCAGCGTGAAGGATCCGTCCGGGCGGCGCGGCAGGGCTTGCATGCCGATACCGAACATCTCGGTGTCCTCCGCGGCGCAGACCACTTTGCCCGGCGCATCGCCCGCATACTCCGGATGGATGACGATCTCCGCGCCTTCCAGTTTCACCTTCGCCGTGAGCCTGGGAAGCGTGGCCACGAAATCCTTTTCAGCCGCGGCCAGGTCGGCGCACTGCGTTTCGTAGGCGGCGGTGACGCGTTCGAAACTCAATCCGGCGGCCTGCATGGCATCGCGCCAGAGCGCGGCGCCTTTCACGCCGGGAGCCAGCCGGGGGCGCGCCACCGCGTGGAGGAAACGTGCGGGCGCCGACCGGCCGTGGGCCGCGATCAGGGCACGGGCCAGTTCCGCGCCGAGCGGATAAACGAGATTCGGGTCGCGCTGCGCGCTGAGTGTGGTGTCATCCACCAGCAGGTTGAAGGGCACCTTTCCCCGCGACCACGCTCCGGCCACGGCCCGCCGATGGCGCGCCTTTTGGTCCTCGTTGGAAAAAAGCTCCTCTTCCACGTAAGTGGCCAGGCCCTCGTGCAGCGACCGGATCGAGGAGAAATGGGAAGAGAGCTTCCCTTCGCCAAGTTGCTCGATGAAGACGTGGGTCGTCTCATGCCCAAGGATGTGGCGTTGCGCCGGGAAATCGAGGCCCGCGCCCAGGGGCAGGCGAATCTTCGTCCAGTTCGTCTGCGCGGAGGCATGGGGCATGACCGGGCTGGCCAGATCGACGACGACGCGCGCCGGGGCCGCGGGCACTCCAAGAAATGCGATGACCCGGTCGTAGACGTCGTCGGCCGCGGCAAACAACTCCGTCGCTTCGTCCTTCTGCGCCCGGCGCAGCAAAAACTCGTAGCGCTCCGTCTCGCGGCGCATGAACGCGCTCTCTCCCACGGGAACGGCGGGATTGTCGTTCTCTTGTGCGGAGCCGTGATGATGCTCGGTCAGATAGATCAACGCTCCCAGCCAGGCCAGCGGCGCGAGCAACTTCAGCCCGCTCGCCAGGCCCCGCAAGGCGCGGTGGCGATCGACGCGATCGGCGAGCCGTTGCGCATCATCGCCGAGGTGGCGGAAGCCGAGCCACGCCGCGGCGATGAGCACGGCCGCGACGCCGAGGTGTGCTCCCACTTGCGGCCAGGGGATTTGCACGCGGCCATCCTTCAGCGCCGGCCCGAGCAGCTCGTAGGGATTAATATACGCCAGCCAGTGCACACCCATTTGCTGCACCCACAGGAATGTCCAGAAAAGCAGGCCCGCGACCAGCGTGAACCAGCTCCGCACAAACGAAATGACCAGCGTAAGCGCCAGCAGGTACACGCCCGCGACCATTTGCAGGCCAGTGATGGCGAAGCCGAAATGCCACGGCAACGGACCGTCGAGCGACGTGCGCGAAAGCTGGCCAAAGACGAGGTTCGAGAGGAGTTGCAACCAGGGGAACCACGCGATCACGAACAGCGCCGCCAGCGCTTTGGCGGCAAACAATCGGGAGCGGGAGAGCGGCAATCCGTCGAGGAATCGCAACGTTCCCTGCTCACTCTCCTGGACGAGCAATCCGGCCCCGGTCATGAGGGTGAACAGGAACAGGAAGATGAAGCTGTCGTCCTGCGATTTGCTCAGCCAGAGCGCCGGCCGGAAAGGCTGCGCGTCGGGCAAATCCGTGATCACCTGGCAGATGGTCATGGTCAGCCAGACGCCTCCGATGCACCACATCATCGGCCGCAATGCGCGGAGTTCCTTGCCCAGGAGCGCACGGTTCATGGTTTGGGGTCCGGCGCAACGGCCAGGGCGGCCCGCCATTCGCGGGTCAGGTCCGCTTCCGTCCACCCAGTCGCCGCGCGCAACCGCGCCGGGGCCGGATGGAGCACGTCGTGCCACCAGCCCCGGGTATCGGCGGGCTGACATTCGCCCAGCATCGCGGCGAGAAAGTTGCGGATGCTCTTCGCGCCCTTCTTCCGGGCGAGGATGGCCAGACCGGCGCCGGCAAATTGCCGCGCCTGCTTTTCCCCCAGTTTCTTCCGGGTGGAATACCACGCGCGCAGGTCTCGCTCGGAAAAATCCGCGGGCATGGAGGTGCGCGCGGCGGCACGAGCGGCTTCATCGAGGGCGTCCGCGGTGCCGTGCCGCGAGTGGGTCCACCACCAGGTGAAGCCGTCCAGCACCCAGGCATTGCGCTCTCGCTCGGCCATGAACCCGCTTTGAATGATCAACGAGTGGCGCACCAGCCACCGCTCCAGCGCCGAGTCGTCCTGCTTCTCCGCGGTAAGATTGACGCGCGCCAGCACGCCCTGGGCAGGCTTCAGCTCACCGTCGCCGACATCGCCGCTTTTGAAGTCGCGGCGATGCACGAGGAAGACCGTCGGGAACGAACGGCAGCGCAGGTATTCGGCGAGCGCTCCAAGGCTTTCCGCCTCGCGATGCGTCGCCGCATCGACGGCGGCCGTCTCCGCCCGGCTGGGAGCGTCCACCGCCGCGGCGGCCACCACGCGGACCACGCCATGCTGCGCTTCCACCGCGCCGGGCATGAGCACGGGCGCCACGGCTTTCAACCGGTCCACTTGCTCCACGGCGATCATCATCCCGATCAGGGCGAGCATCGACAGGACGATCTTTTCCCGGCTCGACATCTTTTCCGCCAGCAGGGTCGCGACCGTGGCGTCACGCACCAGCCCAAGCATGAAGCCGAGCCCCGCGCCGACGAGACCCAGCGCGGCGGTGATCGAGAGGGCGCGCGCCGGCAGGATCAGCCGCTCGTAAGCGAAGCGCTGGTCCACGAGTTGGAAGGGTCCAAACGCCGCGACATTGACGCCCGCCTGGGAGGCGCAAAGGAATCCAAAGAGGACCACGACGCCGAAGATGAGGCGGTAGCGGCCGAGAAAAGCGTGGGCGAAGCACAACCCGAACACGAACCAGATCCAGGCCGCGGATTTCAGCGCCAGCAGCAGGACGAAACGCGGGGTCATCGCTTCGGTGTGACGCGCCCGCCACCACGCAAACGCGAGGGCCAGCGCGGCGGCGCAGAGGATCGAAGCAAGTCCCAGCGCGAATTTCACCGCCAGCATTCGCCAGCGCGGCAGGGGCAGGCCTTCGAGGAAGAGTTGCGTCTTCTGTCGAAACTCGGTGGCGATCAGAATTTGTCCGAGCACCAGGCAGGCGACGGGAGCGAAGCCAATGAGCAGGATCTGCAAGGCCACGAAACCGTTTCCTCCCACGAGTTGGAGGGATGGGTTGGCGCCGATCAGCACCAGGCCGCCCAGCAGGAGCACGCCGAGAAAGGCAAATGTGAACGCGTGCTGCCGCAGTTCCTTCTCGAGCAATCCCCGCATCATAGCGCCACAACCCGGGTGCCCACGCAGGCGATGAAAGCGTCTTCCAGCGAGAGGAATTCGACGGCGGACCCCGGCGGCGGCACGAATTCGTTCCAGGCCGCCACCGGAGCCCGCAGAATCCACACGCGCTCGCTGCCGGAGGATTCTTCGCGCCAGGTTTCGAAGGTGGGAGTGAAGTCGAGACCCGCCGGCACGCGCACGCGGCGGACCGTCTCGCGTAGTTCCGCCAGGGCTCCCTCGAAGCGCATGCGGCCTTCATGAATAATGCCCACCCGGTCCGCGCACCGCTCCACCTCATCGATCAAATGCGAGGAGAAAAAAGTCGTGCGCCGGTGCTGCCGCGCCTGGCTGACGATGAGTTGCATGAACTCGCGCCGCGCCAGTGGATCGAGACCGGCGGTGGGCTCGTCGAGGATGAGCACGGCCGGATGCGGCGCGAGAGCGAGGGCGAGGGCCAGCTTCGCGCGCATGCCGCCCGAGAGCTGCGAAACCCGGCGCTCCTCGGGCACCTGGAGCACCGACAGCAGCCGTGAAAACTCCTCCTTGTCCCAAGTGGGATAAAAGGCGCCGACAAATCGCCCCAGCGTGCGGCCCGTCATCCAGGGATAGAAATACTGCTCCTGCGAAACGTACCCGATGCGCCGCTTCTGCGCGACGGAAGTGCGTCGCGTCGTCTCCCCGAGCAGCGAAATCGTCCCCTGTTCCGCCGCAATGATCCCGAGCAGCATGCGAATCGTCGTCGTCTTGCCCGCGCCGTTCACACCGAGAAAACCATAGATCTCGCCTTCGTGGACATTGAGATCGACGCCGTCCACCGCCGGCACCCGCCCGAAGTGCCGGCGCAATCCGCGTACTTGCAGCACCGGAGGAGCGGCGGCATCAATGGGCGCAAGAACGTCAGCGGTCCTAATGGCCTCGATGGACGCTATGGTCTCGACAGGAGTAGCAGCCCCGACAGGAGCTGCAGCCTCGACAGGTGCAACGGGCTCGGGCTCGGGTGACGCAAGATTGTCCATTTCCTGTGGCACGCTCGCAAAGCAATCCCAGAAAGGCCAGCGCGCAACGCCGCGGCATGCTATTTACCTTCCTCGACGGTCAGCGGGATGCACATCCAGGATCTTCACGTGACGATCTGCAAAATCGTCCCAATACTTGATCGCGAATCGACCAAACACATGGACTGCCACATCCCTCCCTGTGCCGTCACGTTCCGGGTAGTCCAGGAAACGATCGGGTGCCGCTCCAATCTCTCGGAAACGACGGAGTAAGTCACGTTGCTCTGCTGGACGAAGCGTTCGCAAGAACTCCAGCACCTCGATGTCGACCAATAGCCGGCCGGCGCTCACCGCGTTTCATCCGACAACCCGAGCTCTCTTTCGCATTCCTCCACAGTGAGCCACCGCTCCGGCGAATTGTTGTCGATCTTTTCAGCAAGCTTTCCCGCGTAACCGCTGTTTGATCGATCTTCGAGGGCGACCATGTAAGCGATTAATCTTCGCCGTTCGCTTCCGCCGAGCGTCTCTACTTCTTTCAACAGCGAGTCGAAACTCATGACGCAACCTTACGGGTGGTAATCAAGAGTGGCAAGGCGGTTATGCCCCATGGCTCTCACGAGGTGGACTGAGATTATCGAATCGCCGAGGTCCCGCGAAGCCCCGCCACCTTCCCCAAAGCTCCCGCCGCCCAAATGATCGGATATAGCTTCTCGTAGTACCAGAGCTTCGCAAAATAAAATCCGATCGGCGCATTCTCCCGCCACTTCCCCGACTCCACACGATCGATCAGCCACGCGGTCCCGCGATCCACCGCCAGCACGTGCTCCGTGCCGGCCAGCGCCTCCACCGCCAGCGACGTTTCCTCCGTCGTGGAAGGCGCACCGCGGATGCCGCCCCATCCATGGTCGTCATTTTGTGCCGCCGCGAGATACGACAGCGCGCGCTCCAGCATGCCGGCTGGCACATCAAAGCTGCGATCGCTCAACTCGCGCAACGCGATGACCACCTTGGCTGTCCCGTAGAGCGGGTTCTCATCGTCCGGCGCATGTTCGTTGCCAAACCAAAGAGGCAGCCAGGACCCATCACTGCGCTGCGTTCGCGCCAGGAAAGCGATCGCCCGCGAGATCGCGCGCAGTGTTCGCGACTTCGTCCCGGGGTCCATCTGCGGCAGCCACGCGCTCCACGCGCGCAAGGCATGCGCGGTCAGGTCGGGCGCGCTGCGGTCGAAGGGCAGCGCGCCCCAGCCGCGGCAGAACGTCGGGACCCCGCCGTCACGATTCTGCAAGCCGAGCATCCATCGCACTCCGGCAAACCCGGCGGCGTGTGTCTCCGGTTCGACGGTGCCGAGGTGAAGCAGTGCCACGAGCGCTCCCGGTGTATCGTCGGCATCCGGCACGCCGCCGGGCAAGTCCGTCCAGGCCCATCCGCCTGGCGCGGCGTGAGTGTAGGGATGCTCGTCACGATACTGCTGGCCGAGCAGCCATTCGCGAAGCGTGAGTCTTTGTTCGGGCGTGAGCGCGGCGGGTTGATGGGCCAGGGCCTTGATCGCGAGCGTCGTTACCCAGGTGGCCAGATTCGTGTCGATGGGCCAGCTCCCATCCGGCTGCACGCTCGCCCGCAGGAACGCCGCGCCCTTGAGGGCCACGGGATGCTCCCGGTTACCCGCTGCCGCGAGGGCCATCGTCACAAAGCTCGTCAGCGGAGTTGCCTCGAGGAAGCCGCCATTCTCCGGCTGGATGGATTGCAGGACCCGCAAGGTTCGCGCGACCGTGGAATTCCGCACGCCGCGCACCAACGGATTCCCGCTCGGATGAAAATGATGAATGACCTGCCCGATGGCGATGAGCGCCGGGAGGGCGTAGCTCACCACCGGTAGTTGCAACGCGCCGAAGAGCTGATGCGGCAGCGCCGCCAACTCAAAGGGCAGTCCCGGCACGGTGTTCCAGTCCACACGTCCGCAGATCGCCAGGTGCATGAGGATCGGGACGGAGAACGTGCGATCCTTGCCGTAGCGATCGGCGATGGCCGATGCCAATCCATCGAGCGAGCCCGCCGCTTGCGTGAGCCAGGCCTCCGCCTTTTTAATCGCTCCAGCAAACTCGTCCGCGCTTTCTCCGCCGCGCAATGCCGCCCAGCAGAGCGCGGTGGTGCTGATGTTGCTCTTGCTCTTGATCGTGTCGCCCCAGCCGCCATCGGTGTTTTGCGTCCGCGCCAGCCAGCGGCCACCGCCGCCAATGAGACTGGCATGCGCCGTCGCATCCACCTGCCGCAGGGCCACGAGCGCCGTCGCCGTGGAAAGCGCGCTGCTCGAGAGTTCGCCTTCCCAATGTCCCTTCGGTCCGAGTTCGGCGAGCAGGGTATCCGTCGCCAGCGCCAGCGCGGCGCGCAATCGTCCGTCGTCCACGCTAGGCCAGCTTGTCCTGCTCCCGTTTTCTGGCCGGAAAAATGGTGCAGGCGCCCTTGCAGCCGAAGATCCGGCTCAGCGTCAGCCGGTTCCGGCTGATATACTGGTAGATGATCTCGGCGATCTGGATCACTCCGGGAATCCACAGAAACAACGCCACCGGCACGAGCAGCGGCAGCCGCATGCCGACGAAACGAATGGCCCGCGCGCCCCGGTAGATTCGTCCCTGCGGCGTCACGCAATGAATCGCCTCCATTAAATCCTCCCGGGTGAGCTGCGGCGCGATCTGGTGCGCGCGCTCATCGGAGAGCGGCACGAGTGCCAGGGTATGAAACCAGTCCAGCCAGCTCAGCACCTTCATCTGGAAGGTGCACATCGGGCATTCGCCGTCATAGAGAACGATGTGCTGGGTCATACGAAAGATCCTAGACGCTGAGGTGCCCGAGCGCCAGCAGTCCGTAAAAGGTGTATTCGGCATCGAGATGATCATCGGCCCAGTGGCCGTGAAATCCGCCCTCCGCGTTCCACAGCGTATCGATGAAGTCGAGACAGCGCTCGCGGATCGACGCCGGCAGGTCACGCTCGAGACAGGCCAGGGCGTGCAGCGCGGTCGCGGTTGAGAGCAGGTCCGGCATGGGCGCATTGGGCATGGCGAGGAAGCCGCCTTCCGAATGCGCCCGGGCGAGGAGCCAATCGCCCACGGCCTGATTCACCGGGACCCCCAGTTGATGCAGCAGCGTCACGACCGCGGCTGTGGCGTTCGTCGATCCCACTTTCAGTCCGCGCGCGTTCGCCCACGCCCCGTCCGGGGTCTCGAGAAATTTCAGGCATTGCACCATGCGCAGTGGTTCAGGGACCTCGCGCTGCAAATCCTGGTAGGCGCCCAGGGCGACGAAGCAGCCATAGGCATTTCCGTGGGGCGAGCCCGCATCGCCGTCGTACCCGCCGTCCTGCGCGCGAAACGCCTCCACCCGAGGCAGGATCCTGTCCGCGAAATCTCCCGGCATGCGGTCCAGCCCGATCGCCGCCCAGCAACGCGCCAGGGCCCCGAGATGGACGAAATCCTGTCCGGCACCATCGCCAAACGACTCCAGCCAACGCTCAGTGCGCTCGCGCGGCAATGCCATTTGCAGCGCCTGCAAACCGGCGAGGGCGAAGATCGTATAATAAAGGTCGGGTCGCCCGTCCCGGTCGCATCCGCCTCCCCCGGCCGCGAATTGGCGTTCCAGAAATGCCCGCACCAAATCCGCCGATTCGCCCAACATCTTCGGCGCCACCCGCGCCACCTGGAGCATCTCGAGTCGCAGGCTCATCGGAAGAATAAACCGCAGATCCCATTGCGGGGCGAAGCCGCGCAGCCGGAGGAGACTGCCCACTGACGGCGCATGGCCAATAGCGCCAGCGTTATGGAGTGCGGTGACTTGTCACCGCTTTGATCTCTCGCGGAGCGACGCGGGGACCCCACGCGCGGTCGTCGTTTGTCGTCCCAGCATCGCAAGAAATTCGGCCAGCGCGGCTCCGCCGCATGCCAAAGCGGTGACAAGTCACCGCACTCCACACGCAGGCGCTGCCCGAGAACCTCCGCGCATTCGCGGAGGTACTGATGCGAATGGAAGGGCGGGGTTTGCGTCATCCGCAGTCCTCATTTCCCCGTTCTAATCGAGTGGAGCTGACCGTGCGGAAGAATTCAGCCAATTGGCTTTTGCCTGCGCGCTTCTCCGCGATGGCAATCATCATTCGATAGATTTCCCATTGATCGAAAACCGCGGACACCCCGTTGAGCTTTAGAAAGACGAGCGCTGCGGCCACTGCGGTCCGCTTGTTCCCATCCACACACGCCTGCGCTTGCGCGATGTGGAATGCGTAAGCCGCGGCCACATCAAACAAATCTCCGTGGCCATAATGGTAGGTATGCTTCGGCTGCTCGACCGCAGCTTCCAATCCGCCGGCGTCGCGAACTCCGCGCGCGCCGCCGTAACGCTGCAGGGAAATTTCGTGAAGTTCCTGGACCTCAGCCAGCGAGAGAAAGGACGGATCGCTCACTTCGCCAGCTCGCGAAACAGATCATCATATCGCTCGAAGACTTCTCCAGCCGCTTCACGAAATCCCGGTCGGACGTCGCCGGATTGGCCCGCATCCGTTCCCTTCCTGCTGCGAGCCTCGTCGATGAATTTGGCCACGACGTGAAAATCGTCGTTTGGAAGGGACTTGATCTGCTCAATAATCTCAGCCGCGCTCATGGCGTGAAGATACAAAGGATGCCGCCGGCCCGCAAGGCGTCAGGCCGGCACGGACACCGCCTCGGCCGATTCCGCATGAGCCGCGAGATTCTTGTTCTCGAACTCCTTGCACCAGCCCTTGATTTCCGTGTCGTTGAAGATCTTGCCGATCACGCGGCGGAGCAGGCCCTTGAGATTCGGGCTCTCCACCTCGCGTAGCGCGCGAATGGCCTCTTCCTTGTAGCTCTCGAGCAATGTGCGGCACCGCTCGTCGGCGTGAAGTTCGAGGTAAAGCGCCTCGATCTCCGCCGGGGTCGCCGTGGAGAGGCGGCGCCAGTGCGCTTCGAGGGCCACTTTCTGCCCGGCCCGCTTCTCGGCGAGCACCTTGTCGGCGCCACTGGCCTCGAGGCTGGCGCGCTCGTAGGCCACGGCGAGCAACAGGCTCGGACGCAGGCCGGCGATGTCATTCGTCTCACCGCTCGCGCCGAGATCGGAGAGATCGTCGCGAATCTGGTAGGCGATGCCGAGCGCTTCGCTGTAGGCCGCGAGCACTTCTTCGTTTTCCTCGAACTGCCCCGCGTAGATCGCCCCGAGTTGGAGCGCCACGCCGAAGGCGGGCGCGGTCTTCTTTCGGAAAATATCCAACACTTCCAGCGAGGTGAGCGGCTGCGGAGTACGCGCCCACACAAGTTCGGCGCCCTGCCCGCGGCACAGCTCGCGCTGACCCTCGGCGGCTACGCGCAGCATCTCCACTTTCTGTTCGGCTCCCGCCTGGCACGAGGTCAGGAGCCGGTAGCCTTCGCCGATCAGCAGGTCGCCGACATTCAAAGCCACGGCAACGCCATATTCTTCGTGGAGCGTCGGCTCGCCGTAACGTTGCGCGTCGTTGTCCTCGATGTCGTCGTGGATGAGCGAAGCTTTGTGGAAGCACTCGATCGCCACGGCGACCTTGCGGAGATCGTCGGGAATCGGCGCCCCGGGCGTGGTCCGCAGCGCTTGATAGGCCGCCACGGTCAGGAATGGCCGCCAGCGTTTGCCCGCGCGGCCCAGCCATTGCCGGGCGATCTTCTCCGTCTCGCCGGAGGCCGGCCCCATGATCGCGTCGAGGTTCAGCGGTGTGAACCAGAAGTCGATCTCGTCGCGGAGCTGGCTCAGATCGAGCCGGCGCGTCTGGTCGTCGCTCGTCAGATGGATGTAATCCCAGACCCAGTCGATATCGACATTGGTATCGATGCAGTCGTCCTGAAGCAGCGGCACGGCCACGCCCGGAATGGCGGCTGCTTCCATGTAGGGAAACGCGCGCTCGAGCACGCTCAGGCAGCTTACCCCCACGATGGCCTCGATCTTCCCCGTCTGGATGAGCGACATGACGATCGCGCTGCCTTCCGCCACCAGCACCGCGTAGCCGAGCCGCTCGGCTTCGCCCTGCAAATCCTGGATGGTGCACAGGCCGCACTGCTTGCAGAGCAGGCCAAATTCGTCAAAAGGCGCCGGACAGCGATTCTCGACCCGGAGACACTTGGGCAGCAGCAGCAGCCGGCGCTCGAAGGGCACGGCCGCGAGTTGCTCCCGCCACATCTCGTTGTTGAGCAGCACGCCGATGTAGTCGCGGTAAATTGGTTCGCATTGCAATTCCGCCACCAGCTTGTCCGCATGGACCTTCAGCTCTTCCGGCGGCTGCGGCGGCACCGGCTTGTGCTCGGCCACGTAGGCCCGCACGCGCTCCAGGATATGCTGCCGTTGGATTGGCGTCTGGGGAATGTTCTTCTTCGGCGGACGGATCTTCTGCTGCGGCACCGCGCGCGGAATGGTCAGCGTGATCGGCTGGGAGGGGGATGTGGGTGCGGATTGCAGCATGGGGGCCAGTATTCTCTACCGCGCCAATCCGCAACGGAGAAGTTTTATTAGCGGAACTGTCCGCTAGAATGAAATACTCCCGTGATGGCGGGTCGGAATCAGGTCCACGGCCCCATTTGCTGACTGGATTTCAATCCCGACCCGGCCTTGGATGCCCGATTCCTTGGGACTCTGCTGGAGCAGACCCTCCAGCGCCTTCGGCGTCGCCTTGCCGGCATCCGGGGCAGGGACCGGCGGCACCAGGAAAAGTTTTTGCGCGTAGGGATCCATGATTTCCGTTCCCGCGGGAAAGCCGCGCACGTCGATATAGCCCTTGTATTGGTCGTAAGGGCTAAATACGAAACCGGGTTTGCCAGGGACCGGAATCGCCACGGGAAGCTTCGCCGGATCGGCCGGCGCCTGCTCGGGCAGACGTTCCGCCGGCTTGGGCGTCGCCTTGCCGGCATCCGGAGCAGGGAGGCGAGGCACCAGGAAGGATTTTGTCGTGTAGGGATCCTTCACTTCCGTTCCTGGGGGAAAGCCCCGGACATCGATGTATCCCCTGGATGGCTCGTAAGGGCTGGTCACGAAGCCCGGCTTGCCTGGGACGGGAATCGCCTCGGGCGTGGGTTTTAATACTCCATCATGGATGGCAGATCCGTTCTCGAGGGGAGGCGGCCCGGCGTGGGCGCCTTTCTTTGACGGGCGCAAGACGATGGCCTGCGGTTCGCTGACGATTTCCAGATCGGACAGCGCGGCCACATACTTCAGCGCCTCCGTGAGCGAGATATTCGAGAGCGCCAGCGTAATTTGCGCATCGGGCTCGGACGGCGGCTCGATCACGAGGTTGACCCCTTGCCTGTCGGGATCGAGCTCGCGGGATTTTTTCCGGAGAAAGTCCACCGCCTCCTGTGGCGTTGCGATACGGAATTCGACTCTGGGAATAATGATGCTGTCTGCTTTGGCCTTCGCGGCGCTCGGGGCGGCAGGTGCCGTTTCCGCCGCGGCCAGATCCCCCAGGACCAATGCATTGGGCTGCACATGCAGGTTCAGGTTGCCGAGGCTGGCCACGAAGCGGACCGCCTCGATCAGCGGAATGTTGGTCAAGGCGAGCGTGATTCGTGCTTCATCGCCGCCTTTCGGGAGCTTGAGCACGATATTGACCTCGCGTTTGTCAGGCGACAGCTCACGGCTCTTCTTTCGGAGAAAAGTCACCGCTTCCTCGATCGTCGCCTCGCGAAATTCCATCTTGGGAATAATGATGCTGGTCGCCGCCTTTTCCGCGGCACCTTGCACCTGCCCGGGCTCTTCTTTGGCGTCCACCACCGCAGGGCCGTTGATGACCGCTGTGGTCACAAAAATGATCAGGTTGCGCGGGACTGGATTCTTGATGAAAGCCTTCGCGTCCCCTAGTTCCTTCAGCGCGCCGAGCGCCACGGTTTCGCCGGACTTGAGCTTGATGGTCGTCTCGAGCTTCCGCTCGGAAAACAGGGGCTGCATCCGTTTTCCGCTCTCCGCCACCAGGGTATCCTTTCCCACCGGCACCTCGGAGGTCGTCAGTGCTTTCGCGTTCTTGGGGCCATCCAGGTCGGTAAAGCCGAGAAACTCCACCACGCTCGGCTTCAGCCGGAGTTCGACGCTCCCGTCGGCGCCGATGATGGGGGTCACATCCAGCGTCACTCCCACCATTTTCATGCCGAAGGCGCTCGGCTCCCACTGGCCCTTGGCATTCCTGATCCACTCGGTCGGATAGCGAAACTCCCGTCCCACTTCGACGAGCGCTGCTTGATTCGATATCGTGGTGACGCGCGGCGCCGAAAGAAGGTCCACCCCTTTCCGCTGATTCATGGCGCGGATGATGCCCTGGAATTGCGGTTCCGTATAAACGCTTTTTTCCGCAGTCAATCCCGGGTCGAGTTCCGTGGCGTCCCCGGTGATTTCAACGAACCTCCCTTCGATCAGCACCTGCGGCTGTCCGGCCGCGGGCGCCGCAGCGCCGGGCGCGAGTGGTGCAGGGTCGGCCCCGCGCAATTGCGCCACGGTACAAACACCAAGCGTCAGCGCCACCAGGACCAACCCGGCCACCGCGCCCAGGCGGCTCAGCGGACGGCGGTCGCGACGATCGTCCACGATGGCCAGGACCCGGTTTTCGAGCGTCGACGGCGTGGCCATGGCCACGGCATGCCGTGCGAAGACGCCCTCGGTGGCCACCGTGCGGGCGGCGTCGCACAATTGCGCGGCATACTCTTTCGCGGGCGTCCCGGCGCGCAGGACGAGGTCGTCGGTGGCCTGCTCCTGGGCCACGCGGAGCGAGCGCGCCGCGAGCCACACGAGCGGATTGGGCCAGTAAAGTGCGCAAGTCACATGGGCGATCCAGCGCACGAGATAGTCCCGCCGGCGAATATGCCCGGCTTCATGCCGGAGTGCGGCGGCCAGGCGCGTCCTGCTCCACTCCCGTGCCTCCTC
>Ga0207705_10002130_pt1 | contig 15364 bp, 14 predicted proteins | sample KBSC13metaG_FD_184314 | JGI IMG/M metagenome (GOLD analysis project Ga0207705, IMG submission 184314) | Corn rhizosphere microbial communities from Kellogg Biological Station, Michigan, USA - KBS C1-3 metaG (SPAdes) (version 2) | ecosystem: Host-associated > Plants > Roots > Rhizosphere > Soil ...
ACCCCGATCCTGGGATGCTGCAGGCCGCCTACCGGGAGGTCAGCGCGTGAAGCCGGTGTTCGTCCTCAACGGCCCGAACCTCGGGCGGCTCGGTCGGCGCGAGCCCGAGGTCTACGGCAGCGACACCTACGACGACCTCGTCACGGCCTGCCGGGCGACCGGTGAGGAGCTCGGGATCGTCGTCGAGGTGCGCCAGACGGATGACGAGGGGGAGCTGCTGCGCTGGCTGCACGCGGCCTCCGAGGAGGCCGCCGCGGTGGTGCTCAACCCCGGAGCCTGGACGCACTACTCCTACGCCGTCCGCGATGCGGTCGCCGCGTGCGAGGTGCCGGTGGTCGAGGTGCACCTGTCGAACCCTGCTGCGCGCGAGGAGTTCCGGCGGGTCAGTGTCGTGGCGCCCGTCGCCGCCGGCAGCATCGCCGGCTTCGGCCTCGACTCCTACCGGCTCGCCCTGCGCGCCTTGGCGGGCCGCCTCACCTGACCTCGCGTGACGATCTTCTGTCTGCACCAACTGTTGATCCAATGCCGGAAACGTCCGCCTCCAGGGGCGGTTGCCGAGAAACTTCTGCGGACAGGAGATCAACTCGCCCAGTGGCAGGCGCCGGCCGATGCGGCGGCGATAGAAAATGACCGATGAACACAGGGGGCGGTCGGAGCTCGAGGCTGCTGCTCGTCGCCGTCTCCAGCGGATCGGTACTCAACCCGCTGAACTCCTCGATGATCGCCGTGGCGCTCGTCGACATCACCCGTGCCTTCAAGCTGTCGTTCGCCGGCGCGTCGTGGCTGATCTCCGCCTACTACCTGGCGAGTGCGGTGGGCCAGCCGGTGATGGGCCGGCTCGGTGACCTGATCGGCCGGCGCCGGGTGTTCCTCGCCGGCCTCGTCGTGGTCGGCCTGTCGGGCCTCGCCGCCGCGGTCGCGCCGACGTTCGGCCTGCTGGTGGCCGCGCGTGTCGTGCAGGCCTGCGGCAGCTCGGCTCTCTACCCCGCGGGCGTCGGCATCCTGCGCGAAGCCGACGTCGACCGGCGGGCACAGGCCCTGGGGGTGATGTCGATCGTCGCGTCGGTCTCGGCCGCGATCGGTCCGACGATCGGCGGCGCCCTCGTCGGCTGGCAGGGCTGGCCGACGATCTTCCTCGTCAACCTGCCCGCCGTGGCCGTCTCGCTGGCACTCGCGCTCATCGCGCTGCCGCGCGACGACCGGCCGTGGATCTCTCCGGCCGCCCTGCTGCGGCAGTTCGACCTCCCCGGCGCCGGCTGCTTCTCGGCCGCGCTCGCCTTCCTGCTGGCCTTCCTCGTCTCCTTGCACGACAACCCGGCCTGGTGGGCCCTGGGCCTCTCGATCCTCGCCGCCGTCGTGCTCGGCTACGTCGAGCGCAGACGCGACCGGCCGTTCCTCGACCTCGCGGCGCTGCGGGCCAACCGCGTCCTGGTGGGCGTCTACGCAGGCCAGGCGCTGGCGAACTTCGTCTTCTACGCGATCTTTTTCGGCATCCCGAGCTACCTGCAGGCCGCCCGCGGTGACGGCGCCGAGACCGCCGGACTGATCATGATGCCGATCACCGTGCTCGCGGTCGTCACCACGCCGTTCGCGGCCCGCCTGGTCGACCGGCACGGCAGCCAGCTGGTGCTCTCGGCGGGCTCGGTGGCCCTCGTGGCGGGAGCACTGGTGCTTCTCGCCGTACGTCCGGGTCTCTCCGATGCCGGCATTGCCGGCCTGCTGGCGCTCACCGGCATCGGGGTCGGCTGCACCAACCTGGCCCTTCAGACGGCGATGTACGACGCCGCCCCGGCCGCCGAGATGGGAGCGGCCTCCGGGCTGTTCCAGACCGCCCGCTACATCGGCACCATGCTGGCGGCCGGCACCCTCGGCGTCGTCTTCGGCGAGCGCATCGACGCTGCGCAGCTGCACCAGCTGGCGCTCATCCTCGGCGCCGCCGCGGTCATGCTCACCGTCTCCACGCTGCGTCGCCCGCGGCCCGTGCGCCTCGCCCCGCGGTGAGCTGTCGCGATCAGAGAGTGGTCACAGGGCGGCACTGCAGCAGCCACAGCCGCCCGCCGGCGAAGGCCCACTCGATGTCCCGCGGCCCGTGGAACACCCGCGCGCACCGCTCGGCCAGCCGGTGCAGCGCGACGAGCTGCCCGTCGTCGAGGCACAGCGCCTCGACCAGGTGCTCCGCCGTCGGCGTTTCGGCCGTGCCTCCGTCGACGTCGAGCCGCACGGCGACGTCCTTGTAGCCCGGGTTCCGCTCGACCACCGCGCCGGCGGTGTCCAGCCGGTACAGGTCCGGGGTCACGAGCCCCTGCACCACTGCCTCGCCGAGCCCCCACGCGGCCTCCACCACCCGCTCGTCCGCGCCGGTCACAGGGTTGCGGGTGAAGAGCACGCCCGCGACGTCGGCCGCGACGAGCTGCTGGACGACCACGGCGACCGACACGGTGGCCGGCAGCCCCATCCGGTCGCGGTAGGCCATGGCGCTCGGCGTACGCCCCGACTCCCACACCTCGCGCACGGCGCCCGCCACCGCGGCCGCGTCGGGTACGCCGAGGCAGGTGCGGTGCTGCCCGGCGAAGCTCGCGTCGGCGGCGTCCTCGTCGATCGCCGAGGAGCGTACGGCGAATGGTCCGCCCGCCAGCACCGGCCCGTCCAGCTCGCCGTCGGCGATCCGTTCCACGGTGGCCGCGTCGAGAGCAACCCCTTCGGGCACCGGCAGCCCGGCCCGGACGGCTGCCGCCAGCTGCGCGGCCTTGCCTCCGTAGCGCGCCGCGTCGGCGGCGTCGGTCAGCGGCACGGCCACCGCGGGGACGGCGGCCGTGTCCCTGTCAGCGGTCATTCGAGGACGAGCACCTCGCCCGTGGTGCCGTTGACGCGCACCCTGGTGCCGTCGGCGATGAGCCGGCTCGCCTCGCGGGTGCCGACGACCGCCGGGATGCCGTACTCCCGCGCCACGATCGCCGGGTGCGACAGCAGGCCGCCGCGGTCGGTCACGATCGCCCCGAGCAGCGGCAGGATGATGTTGAAGGCCTCCGTCGTGCACGACGTGAGCAGCACGTCGCCGGGCTCGATCCGCCCGAAGTCCGCCGGGCTGCGCACCAGCCGGACGGTGCCCTCGTAGCTGCCGTTGCTGGCAGCGATGCCGGTGATCGACTCGGCGGTGTGGACGTGCTCGACCTCGGCGAACATGTTCATGATCACCGTTTGGACGGCAGCCGTGGCGCGGGCCATCGGTGGTGGCAGCAGCTCCAGCGGCGGGGGAGGAGCGGGCGAATCACCCAGGTGGATCGGCACGTCGTCGGCGTGCGCGGTCGCTCGCCAGTGCGCACGGGTCGCCACCTCGGCGGCGCTCGGGCCACCGGTGCCGCGCAGCATGGCGCAGAGCTCGTCGTAGGTGGCGTCCATCGCGTGCTCGGTCGCGAGCAGGGCGCCGCGCATGGCCAGGCGGGCGCCGACCGCGAGCACGACCCGTCGCACGATGCCGGCGGACCAGACGTCGCAGTAGAGGCCGCGCTCGTCGCGCAGCCGGTAGAGCAGCCGTGCCTCGGCCAGCAGCTCGTCGAACTCGGCGCGGTGCTCGGCCGGGACGGCTTCGCGCACCCGGTCCGTCGCCGCCTTCGTCGACTCGGCGTCGTCGACCGCGCGGGAGTCCGCGTCGAGCGCGGCGCGGATCCCGCGGAGCAGGATCTCCGGCTGCTCGAGCGCGTAGGGGTAACCGGGCTCGACGCTGTCGAGCAGTCGGTAACCGACCATGTCGACGTACTCCCGGGCCGCCGCGCCGGCCGCCCCCGGGAGCGCGCAGAGCTCCTGCAGCGCCGCCGGGTCGTCGCGGTTGACCAGCGTCCGCGCGGTGTCGTCGCGTGCGATGGCGTCGAGCAGGGCGGCCATCTCGTCGGCGAGGCCGCTCGACACCGGTGAGGCGCCCTGGAGCAGGGCGAGGACCTCACTCGTGGACACCTCGGGTGCCCAGGCGCTCATGTGCGCGATCAGGTCTCCGACCGGCGTCATCGCCGCGCTGTTGAACGAGTGGTGGGTCTCGGCCATCTCGGCGAAGTGGTCGCGGCACACGGCCAGGTGCGCCAGCAGGCCGTCGTCGTCCAGCGTCGCGGGGTCGATCGCCTGCAGCTCCCGGTGCCGGGCGATGTTGCGCGGCTTCACCTCGGTGTCCCAGCGCTGCAGGTCGGCCCGCCAGCGCTTGGTGGCGAACGTCTCCGCGGCTGCCTCGATCCGCGCCGGGAACTCCGCCTCGGGGGCCGGCATCACCCGGTGGTAGACGAACCCGTTGATCAGCGCGGCCTGCAGGCCGTTGATCGGCGCGCCGTAGCGGGAGAACGCCGAGCGCATGCCGCGGGTGAAGGCATCCGGCCAGAAGTCCGAGATGAAGTGGGCGACCGGCCGGCTCAGGTGGCTGCGGTCGAGCTCCCACGAGCCGGGGCCGGGCGCGACGAATGGCGGCAGCTCGGTCGACTGGCGCGTGGATTCCGTGGTCATGCGGGTCCCCCCTCGGACGGATCTGTGCCAGCATCCTGCGGTGCGCCGGTCCTGGCAATGAGAACGGGCAAGATGGGCCAATGTCCGTCACCGAGTCCCGCCGCCGCCGGCTGGCGGCCGCGATCGCCGCTCTCGACCTCGATGCGCTGCTGGTGACCCGGCTGGTCAACGTGCGCTACCTCACCGGGTTCACCGGCTCCAACGGGGCTCTGCTGCTGCACTCCGACGGCCGCGTCGTGCTGGCCACCGACGGCCGTTACACGGAGCAGGCGCAGCAGCAGGCGCCCGACCTGTCGGTGCGCACCGACCGCAACGTTGTCGGCGCCCTCGCCACGGGCGCGTCCGGACGGCTCGGGTTCGAGGAGCACGACCTCACGGTGTCGGCGTACGACGCCCTGCACGAGCAGCTGGCCGACAGCAGCACCGAACTGCGGCGCAGCGGGCAGCTCGTGGAGTCGCTCCGCCAGCACAAGGACGAGGACGAGGTGGCGACGCTCGCGCGTGCCGCCGCTGTCGCCGACCAGGCCCTGGCCGACTGCCTGCCGCGGATCAGGCCCGGCGTCACCGAGGCCGAGGTCGCCCGCGCCCTCGAGGACCGGATGCGCGACCTGGGTGCCGAGGCGCCGGCGTTCGACACGATCGTCGCGAGCGGGCCCAACGGCGCCATGCCGCACCACGGCGCCGCCGACCGTCCGCTGGCGACGGGCGATCTTGTGACGATCGACTTCGGCGCCCGGGTCGACGGCTACCACTCCGACATGACCCGGACCATCGCCCTCGGCCCGGTGGCCGCGTGGCAGCAGGAGCTCTACGACCTGGTGCGGGAGGCGCAGCGGCAGGGCCGGCGGGCGCTCGCCGTCGGGGCCGAGACCCGGGCGGTGGACGCCGCCGCGCGCGCCGTCATCGAGGCCGCCGGTCACGGCGCGAACTACCCGCACGGGCTCGGCCACGGGGTCGGGCTGGAGATCCACGAAGCGCCGATGATCGGGTCCACGAGCACGGCTACACTCGACGAGGCAGTGCCCGTCACCGTCGAGCCGGGGGTCTACCTCCCGGGGCGCGGCGGTTGCCGCATCGAGGACACCCTCGTGGTCCGCGCGGACGGGCCGGAGCTGCTGACGACGACGACCAAGGACCTGCTGGTCCTGTGAGCGGGAGCGCACGCGCGTGGCGACCACCAACGACCTGAAGAACGGCATGACGCTCGACCTCGACGGCGTGCTCTGGAACGTCGTGGAGTTCCAGCACGTCAAGCCCGGCAAGGGTGGCGCGTTCGTGCGCACCAAGCTGAAGAACGTGCTGACGGGGCAGGTCGTCGAGAAGACGTTCAACGCCGGCGTGAAGGTCGACGTGGCCACCGTCGACAAGCGCGAGATGCAGTACCTCTACCAGGACGGCGACAACTACGTCTTCATGGACACCGCGTCCTACGAGCAGCTGCCGGTGCCGGCCGACGTGGTGACCGACGCCACGCCCTACCTGCTCGAGAACATGACCGCCACGGTCGCCACGCACGCAGGCACCCCGCTCTACGTCGAGCTGCCGGCGAGCGTCGAGCTCACGATCACCTACACCGAGCCGGGCCTGCAGGGCGACCGCTCCACTGGTGGCAACAAGCCCGCGACGCTCGAGACCGGCGCGACCGTTCAGGTCCCGCTGTTCCTCACCACCGGCGAGAAGATCAAGGTCGACACCCGTGACGGTCGGTATCTGGGCCGGGTGACCTCCTAGCGGTGGCCGCGCGCAGCAAGGCACGCAAGCGCGCCGTCGACGTGCTGTTCGAGGCCACGCTGCGCGGCACCGACCCGGTCGAGACCCTCGCCCAACGTCTGGCGCAGGCCGACCCGCCCGTGCCGGACTACGCCGTCGCGCTCGTCGAGGGCGTGGTCGCGCACCGCGCCCGCATCGACGAGCTGATCGCGTCGCACGCGGTCGGCTGGACGCTCGACCGGATGCCGCCCGTCGACCTCACGATCCTGCAGGTCGCGACCTACGAGCTGCTCTGGCGCGACGATGTGCCGGATCCGGTCGTCATCGACGAGGCGGTCGAACTGGCGAAGAACCTCTCGACCGACGAGTCGCCGGCTTTCGTCAACGGCCTGCTCTCAAGGCTTCTGGGACTGAAGCCTGACCTCGTGGTCTAGCCGGTTCCGCGAGCTAAGCGTCCACCGCGCGGCGGGCTTCGGGATTGAGAACCCCCCAGTGGATGAACTGCTCGGCGACCTCGTGGGCCGACTGGTTGTAGATCACGGCCAGCGAGCGCAGGTCGTCCTGCCGGATGGAGAGCACCCGGCCGTTGTAGTCGCCGCGCTGGCTCTGGATCGTCTGCGCGTAGCGGTGCAGCGGAGCCGCGTCGTCGGCCGGCACGTCGGACAGCTTCTCGAGGTCGATGACGATGCGCGGGGGAGGCTCGGGGGTCGCGACGCTGCCGCCGCCGTGGGGGAGCAGCTCGGCGATGGGTACGCCGTAGAAGTCGGCGAGCTCGGCCAGCCGCTGCACCGTGACCGCCCGGTCGCCGCGCTCGTAGGAGCCGACGACCACGGCCTTCCAGCGTCCCTCGGACTTCTCCTCGACGCCGTGCAGCGACAGACCTTGCTGCATGCGGATGCCTCGCAGCCGCGAGCCGAGCGCCTTGGCGTAGGCGCTGGTGCCGGGCTCCGCCGCCGTGAGGTCGATCTCGTCCCTGCTGTCGGTCATCGTCTGTCCTTCGTCGGCGCGGGGGCGCGAGCCAGCGAGTGGAGGGGTAGAGCATACCGGGGCACGGTTACCCTCCGTGACGGTATTGCCGCGCTTCATGATCGTCAAGCACCCCGACGCGCCTATCCCGGGGTATTTGTCCGACTCGGCTCGGGATTCGGCGTACGGCGCACAACTCCTGCGCGGGGACGCGGCCGGGCCGCCTGGTAGCGTAGAACGCACCGACGTCCTTTAAGGCCTGTCCCGTGAGGCAGGGAAGGGGGTCCCTGGTGGCGCATGCCCCCACACCGTTTCGCGGCTCCGCCGCTGCTGCCGGCGATCCCGCCGGGCCGGCGCCCTCCGATCGCCGCACCGTCCTCGACGCCGACGACATTGCGCGTGCCCTGACCCGGATCGCCCACGAGGTGATCGAGCGCACCAAGGGCGCCGGCGACGTCGTCCTCCTCGGCATCCCGACCCGTGGAGTCGATCTCGCCCGCCGGCTGGCCGACCGGATCGCCGCGGTCCAGTCGACCGACGTACCGGTGGGCTCCCTCGACGTGACGATGTACCGCGACGACCTGCGCATGCGCGGCGTACGCCCGCTCGCCGAGACCGACCTGCCGGCCAGCGGGGTCGACGGGCGCACGGTGGTCCTCGTCGACGACGTGCTCTTCTCCGGGCGCACGGTCCGCGCCGCGCTCGACGCGCTGAACGACCTCGGGCGCCCGCGCGCGGTCCAGCTCGCTGTGCTCGTCGACCGGGGGCATCGCGAGCTGCCCATCCGCGCCGACTACGTGGGCAAGAACCTCCCCACCTCGCTGCGCGAGACCGTCAGCGTGCTGCTCGACGAGCACGACGGCCGCGACGCCGTGCTGCTCGGTCCCGCTGACGACGCGACCGGAGGTGACGCATGAAGCACCTGCTCTCCGCGGGCGACCTCACCCGTGACGAGGCCGAGCTCGTGCTCGACACCGCCGAGGAGCTCGCCCGGGTCGCCGACCGGCCGATCAAGAAGCTGCCGACCCTGCGCGGCCGCACGGTCGTCAACCTGTTCTTCGAGGACTCCACCCGCACCCGCACGTCGTTCGAGGTCGCGGCGAAGCGGTTGTCCGCCGACGTCATCACGTTCTCGGCCAAGGGCAGCAGCGTGTCCAAGGGCGAGTCGCTCAAAGACACCGCGCTGACCCTCGAGGCGATGGGCGCCGACGGCGTGATCTGCCGGCACAGTGCCAGCGGCGCCCCGCACCGGCTGGCGCAGTGGGTCCACGGCGCGGTCGTCAACGCCGGCGACGGTACCCACGAGCACCCGACCCAGGCGCTGCTCGACGCCTACACGATGCGCTCGCGGCTCGGTCGGGTCGAGGGGCTCAACGTCGCCATCGTCGGCGACGTGCTGCACTCGCGGGTCGCGCGTTCGAACGTGCTGCTGCTGCACACGCTCGGCGCCCAGGTGACCCTGGTCGCGCCGCCCACCCTGCTGCCGGTCGGGGTCGACGCCTGGCCGGCGGAGGTCTCCTACGACCTCGACGACGTGCTGCCCAAGAGCGACGTCGTCATGATGCTGCGGGTGCAGCGCGAGCGGATGCACGCGGCCTACTTCCCGACCACCCGCGAGTACTCCCGGCGCTACGGGCTCGACGCCCCACGGATGGCTGCCCTGCCCGACGACGCGATCGTGATGCACCCCGGACCGATGAACCGCGGCGTCGAGATCGCCGCCGAGGTCGCCGACTCGGTCCGGTCCACGATCGTCGAGCAGGTCGCCAACGGCGTGAGCGTCCGGATGGCCGTGCTCTACCTGCTGCTCGGAGGGACTGAATGAGCGCCTGGACCCTGCGGGGCGTGCGGCCCTACGGCGGTGAGCCCACCGACCTGCACCTCGCCGACGGCCGCATCGTCGAGGAGGCGCCGGCGGGCGCCACGGCCTACGACGCCGGCGGCCTCGTCGTGCTGCCGGGCCTGGTCGACCTGCACACCCACCTGCGCGAGCCCGGCCGCGAGGACGCCGAGACGGTCGAGACCGGCACCCTCGCCGCCGCCCTCGGCGGCTACACCGCAGTGCACGCGATGGCCAACACCGAGCCCGTCGCCGACACCGCGGGCGTCGTCGAGCAGGTCTGGCGGCTCGGGCAGGAGGCCGGTCACTGCGAGGTGCACCCCGTCGGTGCGGTCACCGTCGGGCTCGGTGGCGAACGGCTCGCCGAGCTCGGTGCGATGGCCGACTCCGCCGCCCGGGTGCGGGTGTTCTCCGACGACGGCAGGTGCGTGCACGACCCGCTGCTCATGCGCCGGGCGCTCGACTACGTCAAAGCCTTCGACGGGGTCATCGCGCAGCACGCGCAGGACCCGCGGCTCACGGAGGGCGCGCAGCTCAACGAGGGCGTCGTCTCCGCGCAGCTCGGCCTCGTCGGCTGGCCGGCCGTCGCCGAGGAGGCTGTCATCGCGCGCGACTGCCTGCTCGCCGCGCACGTCGGCTCCCGGCTGCACGTGTGCCACGTGTCCACGGCCGGCGCGGTCGAGCTGATCCGCTGGGCCAAGAGCAAGGGCTGGGACGTCACCGCCGAGGTGACGCCGCACCACCTCCTGCTGACCGACGACCTGGCCACGTCCTACGACCCGGTCTTCAAGGTCAACCCGCCGCTGCGCACGGCGGCCGACGTCGCCGCCCTCCGCGCCGGGCTGGCCGACGGCACCATCGACGCCGTCGCCACCGACCATGCGCCGCACCCGCTGGAGGACAAGGAGACCGAGTGGGCCGCCGCGGCGTTCGGCATGCTCGGCCTCGAGACCGCGCTCTCGATCGTCGTCGACACGATGGTCGCCACCGGCGCGCTCGACTGGAAGGGAGTCGCCGACCGCATGTCCGTCCGCCCCGCTCACATCGGCCGCCTGGCCGAACAAGGACAGCAGCTCGTCCCGGGTGCGCCCGCCAACGTCGTACTCATCGATCCCGATGCCCGCTGGGTCGTCGACCCGGCGCAGACGGCAAGCCGCAGCCGCAACACGCCCTACGCCGGACGCGAGCTGCCCGCCCGCGTCGTCGCGACGTTCCTGCGCGGCCGGCCCACCGTCATGGACGGGAAGCCCGCATGAGAGAACCAGCCATCCTGGTCCTGGAGGACGGGCGGGCGTTCCGCGGCGAGGCCTACGGCGCCGTCGGCGAGACCGTCGGGGAAGCGGTCTTCAACACCGGCATGACCGGCTACCAGGAGACCCTCACCGACCCGTCGTACCACCGGCAGGTCGTCGTCATGACCGCCCCGCACATCGGCAACACCGGCGTCAACGACGAGGACCCCGAGTCCCGCCGGATCTGGGTCGCCGGCTACGTCGTGCGCGACCCGGCCCGGGTGCCCTCCAACTGGCGTTCGCAGCGCAGCCTCGACGAGGAGCTCGCCGCTCAGGGCGTGGTCGGCATCAGCGGTGTCGACACCCGCGCGCTGACCCGGCACCTGCGCGAGCGCGGCGCGATGCGGGTCGGTGTCTCCAGCGTCGAGACCGACCCCGACGCGCTGGCCGCGCGCGTGCTCGCGAGCCCCACCATGGAGGGCTCCGACCTCGCGCGCGAGGTCACCACGCCGCAGCCCTACGTCGTGGATGCCTCGGGTGGCAGGAGATACCGCGTGGCCGCGATCGATCTCGGCATCAAGGCCTCGACCCCGCGCTACCTCAGCCAGGCCGGGTGCGAGGTGCACGTGCTTCCCGCCACCGCGACCGCCGACGACATCCTCGCGGTCGAGCCCGACGGCGTGTTCTTCTCCAACGGCCCTGGCGACCCGGCGACGGCCGACTACGCCGTCGAGGCGATGACCGGGGTGCTGGGCCGCAAGCCGGTGTTCGGCATCTGCTTCGGCAACCAGATCCTGGGCCGCGCGCTCGGCCTCGGCACCTACAAGCTCAAGTACGGCCATCGCGGCGTCAACCAGCCGGTGCAGGACCGGCTGACCGGCCAGGTGCACGTGACCAGCCACAACCACGGGTTCGCCGTCGACGCGCCGCTCGAGGGCCGGGTCGACACCCCCTATGGTGCCGCCGAGGTCACCCACGTCGATCTCAACGACGACGTGGTCGAAGGCCTGCAGTGCTTGGAAATCCCGGCGTTCTCGGTGCAGTACCACCCCGAGGCCGCCCCCGGCCCGCACGACGCGACCGGGTTGTTCGAGAGGTTCGCGGAGTTGATGGAGGCACACCGGTGACCGACCAGCAGATCGACGACGGCCGGCCCGCCGTGCCGGATCCGCACCTGTTCGCGGATCGAGCCGCACCACCGGCGTTCGCGCACGTGGCGGGCATCATCGGCTTCGTCCTCCTCTGCGTCGCGGTCCTGTCGGTCGCGGCCTACTTCATCGGCAGCGGGACCGATTGATGCCCAAGCGCACAGACATCGAGAGCGTCCTCGTCATCGGTTCCGGACCGATCGTCATCGGCCAGGGCTGCGAGTTCGACTACTCCGGCACCCAGGCCTGCCGCGTGCTCCGGGACGAGGGGCTGCGAGTGAGCCTCGTCAACAGCAACCCGGCGACGATCATGACCGACCCGGAGTTCGCGCACGCGACCTACATCGAGCCGATCACGCCGGGGGTCGTGGCCAAGGTCATCGCCCGCGAGCGCCCCGACGCGCTGCTCGCCACCCTCGGCGGTCAGACCGCGCTCAACACCGCGGTCGCGCTCTACGAGAGCGGCATCCTCGAGCAGTACGACGTGGAGCTGATCGGCGCCAACGTCGACGCGATCCGGGCGGGGGAGGACCGCGAGAAGTTCAAGGAGCTGATGGCGCAGATCGGCGCCGAGGTCGCCCGCAGCCGCCTGGTGCGCCGCGTCGAGGAGGGCATCGAGACCGCGGCCGAGCTGGGCTACCCGCTGGTGCTGCGCCCGTCCTACACGCTGGGCGGTGCCGGTTCCGGCTTCGCCCACGACGAGACCGAGCTGCGCCGGATGCTCGCCGCCGGGCTGGCCGCGAGCCCGGTCCACGAGGTGCTGGTCGAGGAGAGCATCCTCGGCTGGAAGGAGTACGAGCTCGAGATGATGCGCGACGGCGCCGACAACGTCGTCGTCGTCTGCTCGATCGAGAACCTCGACCCGATGGGCGTGCACACCGGCGACTCGATCACCGTCGCCCCGGCGATGACGCTGACCGACCGCGAGTACCAACACATGCGCGACGTCGCGATCGACGTCATCCGCGCGGTCGGCGTCGACACCGGCGGGTCCAACATCCAGTTCGCGGTCGACCCGGCCACCGGCCGCATGATCGTTATCGAGATGAACCCCAGGGTCTCGCGGTCCTCCGCGCTGGCGTCCAAAGCGACCGGCTTCCCGATCGCGAAGATCGCCGCCAAGCTGGCGATCGGCTACACCCTCGACGAGATCGCCAATGACATCACGCAGGAGACGCCGGCGAGCTTCGAGCCGAGCCTCGACTACGTGGTCGTGAAGATCCCGCGCTTCGCCTTCGAGAAGTTCCCCGGCGCCGATCCGGTGCTGACGACGCACATGAAGAGCGTCGGAGAGGTCATGGCCCTCGGCCGGGCCTTCCCCGAGGCCCTGCAGAAGGCGATGCGCTCCCTCGAGCAGGCCGGCAGCCAGTTCGACTTCGCGGCCGCCGCGGGCGACAAGGACGCGTTGCTCGCCAGCGCCGCCAAGCCGCACGAGGGCCGGCTGCACGACGTGCAGCGCGCGCTGCAAGCCGGGGCCACCGTCGCCGAGGTCGCTGCGGCGACCGGCATCGACCCGTGGTTCGTCGACCAGGTCCAGTTGCTGTGCGAGGTCGCCGACAAGGTCCGCGGCGCGGCCGACCTCGACGCGGCCACCCTGCGCCACGCCAAGCGGCACGGCTTCTCCGACCTGCAGATCGCCGCGCTACGCGGCATGCGCGAGGAGACCGTGCGGGCGCTGCGCCACGCGCTCGGTGTGCGCCCCGTCTACAAGACCGTCGACACGTGCGCCGCCGAGTTCGCCGCCCGCACGCCCTACCACTACTCGTCCTACGACGAGGAGACCGAGGTCGAACCGTCGAGCCGGCCGAAGGTGCTGATCCTCGGCAGCGGCCCCAACCGCATCGGCCAGGGCATCGAGTTCGACTACGCCTGCGTGCACGCCTCCTACGCGCTCCGCGACGCCGGCTACGAGACCGTGATGGTCAACTGCAACCCGGAGACGGTCTCGACCGACTACGACACCTCCGACCGGCTCTACTTCGAGCCGCTGACCTTCGAGGACGTGCTCGAGGTCGTGCATGCCGAGCAGGCGTCGGGCGAGGTCGTCGGCGTCGTCGTACAGCTCGGCGGCCAGACGCCGCTCGGCCTCGCGCAGCGGCTCAAGGACGCCGGCGTGCCGATCGTCGGTACGCCGCCCGAGGCCATCCACCTGGCCGAGGAACGCGGGGCGTTCGGTCGGGTGCTCGCCGAGGCCGGACTGCCGGCCCCCAAGCACGGCACCGCCACGTCCTTCGCCGATGCGAAGAAGATCGCCGACGAGATCGGCTACCCGGTGCTGGTGCGCCCGTCCTACGTCCTCGGTGGTCGCGGCATGGAGATCGTCTACGACGACGACATGCTGCGCGCCTACATCGAGCGGGCCACGCAGATCTCACCCGAGCACCCGGTCCTCGTCGACCGTTTTCTCGACGACGCGGTCGAGATCGACGTCGACGCGCTGTACGACGGGTCAGAGCTGTTCCTCGGCGGGGTGATGGAGCACATCGAGGAGGCCGGCATCCACTCCGGCGACTCGGCCTGCGCGCTGCCCCCGCTCGCGCTCGGCAGCGCCGACATCCGGCGCATCCGCGAGTCCACCGAGGCGATCGCCCGGGGAGTCGGGGTGCGCGGGCTGCTCAACGTGCAGTACGCATTGGCCGGCGACATCCTCTACGTCCTTGAGGCCAACCCGCGGGCCAGCCGCACCGTGCCCTTCTGCTCCAAGGCGACCGCGGTGCCGCTCGCCAAGGCGGCCGCGCGCGTGATGCTCGGCGCGACGATCGCCGACCTGCGCGCCGAGGGGATGCTGCCCGAGGGGGACGGCGCCGAACTGCCGCTCGACGCGCCGATGTCGGTCAAGGAGGCCGTGCTGCCGTTCGGCCGGTTCCACGGGGTCGACACCGTGCTCGGCCCGGAGATGAAGTCGACCGGTGAGGTCATGGGCATCGACGCGGTGTTCGGTACCGCCTTCGCCAAGTCGCAGGAGGCGGCGTTCGGCGCGCTGCCGACGAAGGGTCGGGTCTTCGTGTCGGTCGCCAACCGCGACAAGCGGGCGATCATCTTCCCGTTGAAGCGGCTCGCGGACCTCGGCTTCGAGGTGCTCGCCACGGTCGGCACCGCCGCCACCCTGCACCGCAACGGTGTGGCGGCGACCGTCGTGCGCAAGCTCTCCGACGGGCCCGACAACATCGTCGAGAAGATCCTCGCGGGCGAGGTCGACCTGATCGTCAACACGCCGTTCGGCCAGGCCGGCCCGCGCCTCGACGGCTACGAGATCCGCACCGCCGCGGTCTCGCGCGGCGTGCCCGCGGTCACTACGGTCCAGGGGCTGGCGGCGGCCGTGCAGGGCATCGAGGCGCTGGTCCGTGGCGAGGTGGGAGTCACGCCGCTGCAGGAGCACCACGACCGCATAAGGGCGGGGCGAGCGGGCGGTCACGGATGAAGCCGGTCCAGGTGCGCGGCGAGGTCCTCGGCATCAAGCAGGTCGGCGCCTACTGGGCGATGACGCTGGTAGCGCCGGGCATCGCCGAGCAGACCAGGCCGGGCCAGTTCGTCGCGATCGCGGTGGGCGGACCCGAGACACCGATGCTGCTGCGCCGGGCCTTCTCGATCCACGCCGTCCGCGAGACCGGCATCTACGGCGGCACCGTCGAGTTCGTCTTCGCCGTCCACGGCAAGGGCACCGAGTGGCTGTCCCGACTGCGGCAGCACGACAGCGTCGACGTGGTCGGGCCGCTGGGCCGGCCGTTCGCGCTCCCTCGCGAGCCGGCGCACTGCGTCCTCGTCGGGGGCGGTTACGGCGCCGCGCCGCTGTTCCTGCTCGCCGACGCGCTGCGTGCCCGCGGCTGCCGGGTCGACTTCGTGCTCGGCGCCGCCACCGGCGACCGGCTCTTCGGCGCGCTGGAGGCCAAGCGGATGGCTGCCAGCGTCGCATTCACCACCGACGACGGTTCCTTCGGCCAGCAGGGCCGGGTCTCCGACATGCTTCCCGACGTCATCGCCCG
>Ga0207705_10002132_pt1 | contig 15357 bp, 14 predicted proteins | sample KBSC13metaG_FD_184314 | JGI IMG/M metagenome (GOLD analysis project Ga0207705, IMG submission 184314) | Corn rhizosphere microbial communities from Kellogg Biological Station, Michigan, USA - KBS C1-3 metaG (SPAdes) (version 2) | ecosystem: Host-associated > Plants > Roots > Rhizosphere > Soil ...
GCGGATCGGGCAGCACACCGAGCCTGCTCGAGGTTCAGGCGGCGTACGCCGATGCCGAGCGCGAGTGCGAACAGCTCGGCCACCGGGCCGACCGCCTGCGGTTCGCCCTGGCGGCGGCGACTGAGGAGACCCGGCGGGCGCAGGACGACGCCGACGACGCCCTGGGCGCCCTGCATGAGTCGGATGCGCGGCTCGCCGCCGTCGCGGAGCGGCTCGGGCAGCTGGGCACCAGCGCGCGGGCCGCCGCCGACGAAGCCCAGCGGCTCGAGCGAGGCATGCACGACGCGATGGCCGCGCGCGACCACGACTTGCAGGGTTTGGCCGCGCTCGAGGAGCGGCTGGCGGCCGCCGAGGCCGCGCCGGTCGACGAGGAGCCGGACACAGCCGAGCGCGAACGGCTCGGCGGGGCTGCGGCGCTGGCCCGCACCGAGGAGGTCGATGCCCGGCTGGCCGTGCGCACCGGCGAGGAGCGCACCCGGGCGCTCGCCGACCGGGCGCAGGGGCTCGAGCAGGCGGCGGTCGCCGAGCGCGTCGCCCGGGAACGCGCGGCGCAGGCGCGGGAGCGGCGCGCGCGGGAGACCGTTGTCGCGTCCGCCGTGCTCGTGGCGGCGCAGGAGGCGCTGGCCCGGCTCGAGCAGTCGCTCGAGCTGGCCGCGGCCGAGCGAGCCGCGGCCGACGAGGCCCGCACCGTGCGCGAAGGGGAGCTGCTGTCCGTCCGCGGAAAGACGCGTGAGCTGGCCGGCGAGCTGGAGTCGCTGACGGGTGCGGTGCACCGAGACGAGATGGCACGAGCCGAGCAGCGGATGCGGATCACTCAGCTCGAGGAGCGCGCCGCGGAGGAGTTCGGCATCGACGCCGAGACCCTGGTCGCGGAATACGGGCCGGAAGTCGCGGTGCCTCCTGCCATCGATGCGGGCGAGACGGCGGAGGCCGCTCCCTACGTCCGTGCGGAGCAGGAGAAGCGACTGCGCGCCGCCGAGCGGGCACTCGCGCTGCTGGGCAAGATCAACCCGCTCGCGCTGGAGGAGTTCGCGGCGCTCGAGGAGCGGCACAAGTTCCTGTCCGAGCAGCTGGAGGACCTCAAGGCGTCGCGGCGCGACCTGCTCACGGTCGTGAAGGACGTCGACGAGCGGGTCGAGCAGATCTTCCGGGCCGCCTACGAGGACGTCGAGCGCGAGTTCGAGAAGGTCTTCTCGGTGCTGTTCCCGGGCGGCTCCGGCCGGCTCGTGCTGACCGACCCGGACAACTGGCTGGACACCGGCATCGAGGTCGAGGCCCGGCCGCCGGGCAAGAAGGTCAAGCGGCTGTCGCTGCTGTCCGGCGGCGAGCGGTCGCTGACCGCGGTGGCGTTCCTGGTCGCGATCTTCCGTGCGCGGCCGTCGCCGTTCTACGTCCTGGACGAGGTCGAGGCGGCGCTGGACGACCGCAACCTGTCCCGGCTGGTCGACCTGCTCGCCGACCTCAAGGCCACCTCGCAGCTCATCATCATCACGCACCAGAAGCGGACGATGGAGGTCGCCGACTCGCTGTACGGCGTCTCGATGCGCGGCGACGGCATCACCCAGGTCATCTCCCAGCGCCTGCGGGAGCACGAGCCCGCGTAGCCGGGCTCGTTGACTGCAACGTTGTTGGTCTTATGAGCCGCTGAGAAGACCAACAACGTCACAGTCAACGGGGCTTTGGTTGGATGGCCTGTCGTGGAGTTCGTCGTTCTCGGCATCGTTCTTGCCGTCGTCCTCATTGCCACTGTTGTCGGGTTCCAGCGGGCAGGCCGCCGCCAGCTGCCGCCCGCCCCGCCTGCCCCACCCGCCCAAGCGCCGACGACCGCCGCTGCGTCGGCGGCAGTAGAGGCGCCGCCGGAAGTCTCGGCGCCACCGGTCGAAGCGCCGGTGGAGGCGCCGCCGCCGGCGGAAGCGCCGGTCGAGACGCCGGCACTCGAGGTGCCGCCGCCGTCGGCCGGGCGGATGGTCCGGCTGCGGTCGCGGCTCGCGCGCTCCCAGACCGGGTTCGGCCGCGGCCTGCTGACGCTGCTGTCCCGCGACACCATCGACGAGGACACGTGGGAGGAGATCGAGGAGACGCTGCTCACCGCCGACGTCGGCGTTGGTGCGACGCAGCAGATCGTCGATGCGTTGCGCACCAACGTGAAGGTGCTCGGCGCCCGCACACCCGACCAGGTGCGCACGATGTTGCGCGACCAGCTGCTCGTCGCGATCGGAACGGACGTCGACCGCACGCTCAAGACGCTGCCGCACGACAATCACCCGGCTGTGCTGCTGATGGTCGGCGTCAACGGCACCGGCAAGACCACCACCTGCGGGAAGCTCGGCCGCGCCCTCGTCGGCGACGGCCGCACCGTGCTGCTCGGCGCCGCCGACACGTTCCGGGCTGCTGCCGCCGACCAGCTCGCCACCTGGGCGGAACGTGTCGGCGCGCACGTCGTACGCGGGCCGGAAGGCGGCGACCCTGCCAGCGTCGCCTTCGACGCGATCCAGCAGGGCACCGAGGACAAGGTCGACGTCGTCCTCATCGACACCGCCGGTCGTCTGCACACCAAGCAGGGCCTCATGGACGAGCTCGGCAAGGTCAAGCGCGTCGCCGAACGGCAGGGTCCGGTGGACGAAGTGCTGCTGGTGCTCGACGCCACGACGGGACAGAACGGCTTGATCCAAGCTCGGGTCTTCAGCGAGGTCGTCGACGTCAGCGGCATCGTGCTGAGCAAGCTCGACGGCACGGCCAAGGGCGGCATCGTCATCGCCGTACAACGGGAGCTGAACGTGCCGGTGAAGCTCGTCGGACTGGGGGAGGGACCGGACGATCTCGCGCCGTTCGACCCGGAAGCGTTCGTCGATGCCCTGCTCGGACCAGTCGAAGAGCCGGTCTGAGCAATACCCGAAACAGATCTGTAACACGGCGTGACGCCGATGAAACCGTCACGCACAGTTCACGCAACCTCGATTCCTGATCCTCGTCACTAGCCGGCACGCGGACCGCGCGCGCCAACCGGGAGGGTCAGGAGCGGCATTGCCTTTCGACTTCAGCAAGATCGACACAGGCGCGACGGCCTGGGTGCTTGCCAGCGCCGCTCTGGTGCTGCTCATGACACCCGGGCTCGCGTTCTTCTACGGCGGCATGGTGCGCGCGAAGAACGTGCTCGGCATGCTCATGCAGAACTACGTCGCGATCGGGATCGTGAGCGTGCTGTGGGTGCTCGTCGCCTACAGCCTCGCGTTCAGCAAGAGCGGCTTCGGCGGCTTTGCCGGCAACCTGCATCAGCTCGGCCTCGGGCACATGAACCAACAGGTCGCGGGCTACACCGGGCCGCTCGCCCAAACCATTCCGCCGCTGGTCTTCGTTGCGTTCCAGCTGATGTTCGCCGTCATCACGCCGGCGCTCATCACCGGCGCGACGGCTGACCGGCTGAAGTTCGGCGCCTACGTCGTCTTCATCGCGATCTGGGTGATCGTCGTCTACGCACCGATCGCGCACTGGGTGTTCTCGCCGGAGGGGTGGCTGTTCCAAAAGGGCGCGGAGGACTTCGCCGGCGGCACGGTCGTTCACGCCAATGCCGGCGCCGCGGGTCTGGCCCTGGCGCTCGTCATCGGCCGCCGCGTCGGGTGGAAGAAGGACCCGATGCGGCCGCACAACCTGCCGTTCACACTGCTCGGCGCGGGGTTGCTGTGGTTCGGCTGGTTCGGCTTCAACGCCGGCTCCGCTCTCGGTGCCAACAACCTTGCGGGCTATGCGTTCGTCAACACCAACACTGCGACCGCTGCGGCCATGCTCGGATGGATCCTCGTGGAGAAGCTCCGCGACGGGCATCCCACGACGCTCGGCGCCGCGTCCGGTGCGGTCGCGGGTCTGGTCGCAATCACGCCGGCGGCGGGCTTCGTCAGTCCCATGGGTGCCTTGTTCCTCGGGCTCATCGCGGGCGCCGTCTGCGCGCTTGCGGTGTCGCTGAAATACCGCTTCGGGTTCGACGACGCACTCGATGTCGTCGGTGTGCACCTCGTCGGCGGTGTCGCGGGGGCGCTTCTCATCGGCTTCTTCGGCACCAAAGCCACGGGTGTCGGCATCAACGGCCTGTTCTACGGCGGCGGCTGGCACTTGATGAAGCTGCAGGCGATCGCCGTCGGCGCGGCTGTCGGCTATTCGTTCGTCGCAACCCTTGTCATCGGTAAGGTGCTCGATCTCGTCATGGGCCTGCGCATCACCCGCGACCAGGAGTTGGAGGGCATGGACACCGTGCTGCACGCCGAGACGGCGTACGAGTTCGGGACGGTGCAGGGCGGCACGTTCGGCGGCCTGTCCTCCGGTGGACACGGAGCGGTCAGCATCGGAGGCGCATCGGCCCCCTCCGCAACGACCGGGGCGGGGGCGCAGGCATGAAGCTCGTCACCGCGGTCATCAAGCCGTTCAAGCTCGACGACGTGAAGACGGCGCTCGAGACCTTCGGGGTGCACGGGCTCACCGTGTCGGAGGTCAGCGGCTATGGCCGGCAGAAGGGTCACACCGAGGTCTACCGCGGCGCGGAATACCAGGTCGACTTCGTGCCCAAGGTGCGGCTCGACGTGGTCGTCGCCGATGACGACGCGGCAGACGTCGTCGACGTCATCGTGAAGGCGGCGTCTACAGGACAGATCGGCGACGGCAAGGTCTGGACGACGCCGGTCGACGAGCTGGTGCGGGTTCGCACCGGCGAGCGAGGCCCGGACGCTCTCTAGCGCGAGCAGCACGACGTCGGCGCCACAGGTGGTCATTGCCGCCTGTGGCGCTGACGCGTTTCGGACGCGGTGCACGGTAGTTTCCGCGGGTGCATGTCGACACCGGCGACACCGCGTGGCTGCTCGCGAGCGCGGCTCTCGTCCTCTTCATGACGCCGGGGCTGGCGTTGTTCTACGGCGGCATGGTGCGCGCCAAGAACGTCCTGGCAATGATGGTGCAGAACCTCGGCGCCATCGCCGTGGTGTCTGTTGTCTGGGCGCTGGTTGCCTACTCGCTGGCCTTCGGTCCTGATGCCGGCGGTGGCTTCATCGGCACACTGCACCTCGCCGGCCTTGCGCACGCCACCGCCCCAGTGCCCGGCTTGCATCTCGCCGTACCGCCGTTGGCGTTCGCGGTGTTCCAGATGATGTTCGCGGTCATCACCGCCGCACTGCTCACCGGTGCCGGCGCCGATCGGATGCGTTTCAGCGGTTTCCTGGTGTTCGCGGCCATCTGGGTCGTCGTGGTCTACGCGCCGATCGCGCACTGGGTGTTCTCACCGCAGGGATGGCTCTACCAGCGCGGGGTTCTCGACTTTGCCGGCGGCAATGTCGTCGAGGTCGACAGCGGTGCTTCCGCACTGGCGCTCGCCGTCGTGCTCGGACGCCGGCACGGCTGGCCACGCGACGTCATGGCACCGCACTCGCTCCCGCTGACCGTGGTGGGCGCCGGCATCCTCTGGTTCGGCTGGTTCGGCTTCAACGCCGGCTCCGCACTCGCGTCCGGACAGCTCGCCGCACAGGCCTTCGTCAGCACGCAGCTCGCCGCGTGCACGGGATTGCTCGGCTGGATCCTCGTCGAGCATCGGCGCACCGGACATGCCACGACGCTCGGTGCCGCCTCAGGAGCCGTCGCCGGCCTCGTCGCGATCACACCCGCGTGCGGGTTCGTCAACTCGATGGCGGCGCTGCTCATTGGTTTCCTTGGCGGAGTGACCGGAGTCCTTGCCGTGTCGGCGAAGTTCCGGCTTGGCTACGACGACTCGCTCGACGTCGTCGGCGTGCACGGCGCATGCGGCGTCGTCGGAACATTGGCCCTGGGTCTGCTCGCCATGCACGGTGCAGGCGCACATCTGCTCGGCGAACAGGCGCTCGCGGTCGCAGCGTCGATCGCGTGGGCCTTCACACTGACCTATCTCGTCGCGCAGCTTGTTCAACGCACAGTAGGTCTGCGGGTGACACCGCAGATCGAGGTGGAGGGACTCGACACGGTCATCCACGCCGAAGCGGCCTACGACTTCGGCAACGTCCGCGCGACTCGGCTCGGCTGAGGAGAGAACCTTCAGATGATGCTCGTCACCGCGATCGTCAAGCCATTCAAACTCGATGATGTCAAGCACACCCTGCATGAGCTCGGCGTAGACGGCATGACCGTTTCCGAGGTGCAAGGCCACGGCCGGCAGCGCGGTCACACTGAGGTCTACCGCGGTGCCGAGTATGTCGTCGACTTCGTCCCGAAGGTGCGCATCGAAGTCGTCGTCGATGACGAAACCGCGGTTCAAGTCGTCGACGCGGTGACTGCCGCGGCCCGGACCGGCCAGATCGGCGATGGGAAAATCTGGACCGTGCCTGTGCAGGACGTCGTGCGCATCCGGACCGGCGAGCGTGGTCCCGACGCACTCTGACGACACCGGCTCCGCCGACCTGCTGCGAGACTCCCGGGCGTCGGTGCTTTCGGCGACGGCGTCGCCGCGCGAGGTCAGGGCGGGCCTGACCGCTGCCGCCGACAACTGGTTTCTCGACCGGGTCGCCGGCATCGACGGTGTCGCCGTGGTCGCGGTCGGCAGCTACGGCCGTCGCGAGCTCGCTCCGGGCAGCGACCTCGATGTCGTTCTGGTGCATACAGGAAGGGCCGACATCAAAGAAGTCGCGGACCAGATCTGGTATCCGGTCTGGGACTCCGGAGTCGGTCTCGACCACTCTGTGCGCACCATCGACGAAGCCGCAAGCGTTGCTCGGGAGGACCTGAAGGCGGCGCTGGGCCTGCTCGATGCCCGCCACGTCGCGGGCGATTCGACGCTCACCGCGCTGTTGCGCGAGAGGGTGCTCGGGACCTGGCGGCGTAACGCACAGCGCCGGTTGCCCGAACTGCTGGCCGCGGTGCGGGAACGCGCCGAACGTCAAGGCGAACTCGCATTCTTGCTCGAACCCGACCTCAAAGAGTGCCGCGGCGGGCTTCGGGACGTGCATGCGATGTACGCCGCGGCCGCGGCCTGGTTGGTCGACCCGCCCGCGGAGCGCGTCCGTGCCGCCGCCGACCAGCTTCTCGACGTGCGTGTCGCGTTGCACCGGCGCAGCAACCGTGCCACCGATCGGCTCGTGTTGCAGGAACAGGCTCCGCTTGCGGTCGCCCTCGGCTATGGCGACGCCGATGCGTTGATGCGCGAGGTCTACACCGCGGGACGCACGATTGCCTTCGCCGCTGACACGGTGTGGCGACGCGTCGAAGCCGCCACCCGTCCGCCGCGAAGACTCCCGTTCGGTGGTGCTCGCCGCAGTGGCGCGCAACAGACGCGGACGCCGCTCGCCGACGGCGTCATCGAGCAAGCCGGCGAGGTGGTGCTCGCCCGCGATGCGAACCCGTCGACAGACCCGGTGCTCATCCTGCGCGCCGCGGCCTCAGCCGCGCAGGCCGACCTTCCGATCGCCCCGCACGCCCTCGACCGGCTGGTCGCGGAGTCGGCACCGCTGCCGGAACCCTGGCCGGCAGCAGCCCTGTCGGCGTTCCTCGCATTGTTGGGATCCGGAAGTGGCCTTCCGCCAGTGGTCGAGGCGCTGGACCAGTCGGGAGCGTGGGAACGACTGCTGCCCGAGTGGGCGCAGGTGCGGTGCCGACCGCAGCGCAACGCGGTGCACCGGTTCACCGTGGACCGGCATCTGGTCGAAGCCGCGGCTGAAGCGGCCGCCTTCACCCGCTACGTCAGCCGGCCAGACCTGCTGTTGCTCGGCGCGCTGTTGCACGACATCGGCAAAGGCTTTCCCGGCGACCACACCCAGGCCGGGGTGCAGGTCGTTCCCGCGATGCTGCACCGGATGGGCCTGCCCGGGGATGACGTCGGTGTCGTCGTGTCGATGATCCGGCATCACCTGCTTCTGCCCGACACCGCGACCCGTCGCGACCTCGACGATCCCGCGACCGTGACCGCGGTCGCCGACGCCGTCGGTGACCGGCGGACGCTCGAGCTGCTGCGGGCGTTGACGGAAGCGGATGCGTTGGCCACCGGCCCAGCCGCGTGGAACGACTGGAAGGCGCGGCTCGTCGACGACCTCGTGGCCCGCGCCGCTGCGGTTCTGCGGGGTGAAGATCCGCCGCAGCCGCCGTTGCTCGACGACGAGCAGACGCAGCTCGCTGATGCCGGCGAACTTGCCGTCGCCGTCCACGGCGACCGCGTCACAGTCGTCGCTCCCGATCGACCCGGTCTGTTGTGGAGGTGGGCAGGTGTCTTGTCGTTGCACCGGTTGACCATCCGATCGGCGATGGCGACCGCGGTGGGGCGCACCGCCGTGACGGTGTTCGACGTCACGCCGACCTTCGGTGCTTTTCCGGATTGGAGCGTCGTGCGCACCGACGTACGGAGGGCGTACGACGATGCGCTTCCGATCGCGTCGCGGTTGAGCGAGCGCGAACGCGCATACAGCCGGCCGCAACCGGTGAGCGTGCCGCCGCGCGTGTTGTGGCTCGATGACGCATCGGCGGCGGCAACGGTGGTCGAGGTCCGCGCGCATGACATGGTGGGTTTGCTTTATCGACTCACCCGCGCGCTGGCCGACGCAGGCCTCGACGTGCAGTCAGCGCGGCTCACGACGCTGGGGGCCGAAGTCGTCGATGCCTTCTATGTCACCGAGACCGATGGAGCGGCGGTCAGCGATCCCGCTCGCCGGGCCGACGTCGAGCAGGCGTTGCTCACGGCTTGCCGACCATCGAGCTGATCGTCGACGAGGCACCTGTGTCCGGAGTGACGACCACGACGCGTCCGTGACCGCGGCGGGTCAGGTCGCCGGCAAACGTTGCGTGCACGGCGTCGTACGACGCTTCGTCGGTGGCCACACCGTCGACGGGACCGAGGTGCTGCTCGACGTGCATCGCGACGCGGTCCCACGTTTGGGGCGCGGCCGGGTCGGCGCGAAACCGCAACGTCACCTCGATATCCGGCAGCGTGCGTGAGACGACGGCCACGCTGGCGCCCGCTGCGATGCAGGCCTGCGTGATCGGGACGAGCTGCGGCGCCTCACCTGCGACGACGACCACGAGTCCCGACAGCGTTTGACCGGCCACGCTGCGCAGTCTGCCGGTGCCGACGTAGCGTGCGCAGGAACGGCGGCGCGCAAGGAGGAGTCAGATGCGAAACGTCCTGGATGGCCTGGTTCAGCACGTGCACCGGCATCCCGACGAAATTGCGCTGCGACCGCTCGAGGGGCCCTCCTGGACTTGGCGCGACTACGCCAACTATGCGGCGGCGTTTGCCGGTGGTCTGCGCAGCCTCGGTGTGCGGCGCGGCGACCACGTCGTCCTCATGCTGCGCAACCGCGTCGAGTTCCACGCCGCCGACCTGGGCGCGCTGATGCTGGGCGCGACTCCGATCAGCATCTACAACTCCTCGTCGCCGGAGCAGATCAGCTATCTCGTCGGCCACTGCGAGGCAGTCGTCGCGGTGACCGAGGACGGCGACTTCGCCGAGCGGATGCTCGCCGCGCACACGCCCACGCTGCGGTCAGTGGTTGTCGTCGGAGACGCGCCGGGCGGGACGATCTCCTACGACGACGTTGCGGCCGGCGAACCGGTCGACCTCGAGACCGCTGCTGACGAGACCGATCCGCGCGACCTGCTCACCGTCATCTACACCTCGGGCACGACCGGCCCGCCCAAGGGCGTCATGCTCGACCACACCAACGTGCTCGCGTCGTACCGGGGGCTTGTGCACTTCCTGCCGGATCACAACCCGGACGAGGAACGCGGCGTGTCCTACCTGCCGATGGCGCACATCGCCGAACGGATGGTGGGCTACTACAACCCCTTGTTGTGGGGTGGTCAGGTCACGCCATGCGCAGACATGGGCGACCTGAGCCGCTACCTGCAGGCCGTGCGACCGACGCTGCTGTTCGGACCTCCGCGCGTCTGGGAGAAGCTCACCGCCGGCATCCAGGCCGCTGTTGCGGGGCGGCCCGCCGAGGACCAGCAGCGCTTCGCCGACGCGCTGCAGGTGGGGCGGCAAGTGCAACAGCTGAGGGCGCAGGGCGAGCACCTGCCGGCCGACCTCGCCGCGCAGTGGGACTTCGTCGAAGAGGTCGCGTTCAAGCCGCTGCGCGCGATGGTCGGGCTCGACGAGTGCCGCATCGCCTTCAGCGGTGCCGCCCCGATCCCACGCGAGGTCATCGACTTCCTCCGCGACATCGGCCTCGAGATGAGCGAGGTCTATGGCATGAGCGAGAACACCGGCGGCATGACCTGGGAACCGCACCGGGTCAAGGTCGGCACCGTCGGCCGCGCCTATCCCGACACCGAGGTCATCACCGCCGACGACGGTGAGGTGTTGTGCCGCGGAGCGATCGTGTTCAAGGGCTATCTCAACGATCCGGAACGCACGGCCGAGGCACTCGACGCGGACGGTTGGTTGCACACCGGCGACATCGGCGTCTTCGACGACGACGGCTTTCTGTCCATCGTTGACCGGAAGAAGGAGCTCATCATCACCGCCGGCGGCAAGAACGTGTCGCCGGCGAACATCGAGGCGGCGTTGAAGACGATCCCGCTCGTCGGCCAGGCCATGGCGATCGGCGACGGCCGGCCCTACCTTGTCGCCGTGCTCACCATCGATCCGGACGCCGTCGGTGTGCGCTTCCCCGGACGAAGCGTTGCCGACGTCGCGGCCGACCGTGACGTCGTCGCCGAGATCGCAAGCGGTGTCGCGGCCGCCAACCACCGGTTCTCGACGGTCGAGCACATCCGGCGCTTCGTCGTGGCGGGGGAGGAGTGGCTGCCGGACACCGATGTGCTGACCCCGACGATGAAGCTGAAACGCAGAGGCGTGCTGAGCCGCTACGCGGCTGAGATCGAGCAGATGTACGCCGGTGGCGGCATCGAGGTCGAGGCGCCGAAAGAGCGCGTCCCCGCGACCTGAGGACAGTGCGCCGTAGGCTGTAGAGCCTCATGTTCGAGACCCTGTCCGACCGGCTCGAGTCGGTCTTCAAGTCTCTGCGCGGCAAGGGCCGGCTGTCCGAGGCGGACGTCGACGCAACCGCGCGCGAGATCCGCATCGCGCTGCTCGAGGCGGACGTTGCGCTGCCGGTCGTGCGCGAGTTCATCGCGGCGATCAAGGAGAGGGCCCGCGGCGCCGAGGTCTCGCAGGCGCTCAATCCGGCGCAGCAGGTCATCAAGATCGTCAACGAGGAGCTCATCGAGATCCTCGGCGGCGAGACCCGGTCGCTGCGGTTCGCCAAAACGTCACCCAGCGTGATCATGCTCGCCGGTCTGCAGGGTTCCGGTAAGACGACGCTGGCCGGCAAGCTCGGGCGCTGGCTCAAGGAGCAGCGGCACGCCCCGTTGCTCGTCGCGGCCGACCTGCAGCGGCCCAACGCCGTCCAGCAGCTGCAGGTCGTCGGCGGGCAGGTCGGGGTCGATGTCTGGGCGCCGTACGCCGGAAGTGGTGTCGGCGACCCGGTCGAGGCGGCTCGTACGGCGATCGAGCACGCGCGTCGCATGGGACATGACGTCGTCATCGTCGACACCGCAGGCCGGCTCGGCATTGACGCGGAGATGATGGCGCAGGCCGCCGCGATCCGTGATGCCGTGAATCCTGACGAGACGTTGTTCGTCGTCGACGCGATGATCGGCCAGGACGCCGTCACCACCGCCGAGGCGTTCCGCGACGGGGTCGGGTTCAGCGGCGTGGTGCTCACCAAGCTCGACGGGGACGCCCGCGGTGGCGCCGCGCTGTCGGTCGCGAAGGTGACCGGCCGGCCGATCATGTTCGCCTCGACCGGCGAGAAGCTCGCCGACTTCGACGTGTTCCATCCCGAGCGGATGGCCTCGCGCATCCTCGGCATGGGCGACGTGCTCACCCTGATCGAGCAGGCCGAGAAGACCTTCGAGGCCGACGAGGCCGCCCGCATGGCCGAGCGCATGATGGGCCCGGGCGAGCTCACTCTCGAGGACTTCCTCGAGCAGATGATGATGGTTCGGCGGATGGGCCCCATCGGCAACCTGCTGGGCATGTTGCCGGGGATGGGTCAGATCAAGGACCAGATCAGCCAGATCGACGACCGCGATCTCGACCGGATCGCCGCCATCATCCGGTCGATGACGCCGGCGGAGCGGCAGGACCCGAAGATCATCAACGGTTCCCGGCGGCTTCGGATCTCGCGGGGTTCCGGCGTCACCGTCACCGAGGTCAACAACCTCGTCGACCGCTTCTTCGAAGCCCGCAAGATGATGAAGCAGATGACCGGCTCGCTGCCGGGCATGCGGCGGGCGCAGAAGCGGGCCACGAACAAGGGCAAGAAGGGCAAGAAGGGCAAGGCCAAGGGCGGGCGTCCGGCCGCCGCCGGGCGGATGCCGGGCGCGCTGCCGGCCGGGTTCGACCCGAGTGCGCTGCAACTGCCGCCGGGGATGAAGCTGCCGCCGGGCATCAACCCCGACCTGTCCAACCTGAAGCTTCCGCCCGACCGCTGATGCGCTGACAAGTCCGCGGCGTTTGATGCCGATGACGCTCTCGTGAACTGCCATGCGTGCGGGGCGGTGCTGACGCCTGCGGCCGAGTGGTGTGGGCAGTGTTATGCCCGGGTTCCGGCCGGCACGCCGTTCACGCCGTACACGCCGTTCACGCCGGGCGCGACGCTGCCGACCGAGCCGGTGCGCTGGCGAACCACGCGCTGGGGCAAGACGCCGACAACGTTCGGGCCGCTCGGGCGAGTCCTCGCGACCATCGGCTTGCTCATCCCGCTGGCGATCATGATCGGCGGCGGGTTCGCGGTGATCTTCTCCTGGGGCGGTGCGGCGGTCTACGCCGCCGTGATCCTGCCCTGGGGGCTGCGCGACGTCTGGCAGCAGGGACGCCTCCCGCAGCGCTGACCCCTTGCAACCGGCGGTCGTCTGGCAGAATGGTCGGCGAGCACTCGCCGGGCTCGGGCCCTCTACCTGTCTCCGGCGTGTCCAGGGCCAACCGGGCGCTGCACCCCCACGCAGCGCGCCGCGCGTCCCCACCCGTCGTAGGAGAAACCGCCTCGTGGCAACCAAGATCCGCCTCATGCGCCTGGGCAAGATCCGGGCGCCGTACTACCGCATCGTCGTCGCCGACTCGCGCACCAAGCGCGACGGCCGCGTGATCGAGACCATCGGCAAGTACCACCCGAAGGACGAGCCGAGCCTCATCGAGGTCGACTCCGACCGCGCGCAGTACTGGCTGTCCGTGGGCGCGCAGCCCACCGAGCCGGTCGCCGCGATCCTGCGCGTCACCGGCGACTGGCAGCGCTTCAAGGGCGAGCCGGCGCCGAGCGAGGGCGTGAAGACCGCCGCGCCGCGTCCGGACCGCAAGGCGATCTTCGAGGCTGCCGCGAAGGAGACGCTGGCCGACGCCGACGCCGGTGCGGCCAAGAAGGCAGCCCCGCCCAGGAAGGCGGCCGCCGAGGCGCCCGCTGAGCCCGCCGTCGAGGCAGGGGCTGAGCCTGCCGCCGAGACCCCGGCCGCCGAGACCCCGGCCGCCGAGACCCCGGCCGCCGAGACCCCGGCCGCCGAGACCCCGGCCGCCGAGACCCCGGCCGCCGAGACCCCGGCTGAAGCACCCGCTGAGCCCGAAGCCGCCGTGACCACCGAGGCTGTGGCAAGTGACGATGCCGCGGCCACCGAAGACGCGGCCTCGGCAACCGACGCCGCGCCGGCGGACACCGCCGACGCTCCGGCCGACGAGAGCTGATGCTCGAGGAGGCGCTCGAGCACCTCGTCCGCGGCATCGTCGACCACCCGGACGAGGTCCAGGTGGACCTGCGCACCCAGCGCCGCGGTCGCGTGCTCGAGGTGCGTGTGCATCCCGACGATCTCGGCAAGGTGATCGGTCGGGGTGGCCGCACCGCACGTGCGCTGCGCACCGTGATGGCCGCACTCGGCGGCCGTGGCGTGCGGGTGGACCTGGTCGACGTCGACCGCCAGCGTTGACAACCCAGCGTTGACAGCAAGGGGGACGGGGGCGTGCAGCTCGTCGTCGGGCGGATCGCACGCGCCCACGGCATTGGCGGCGAGGTCTCGGTCGAGGTGCGCACGGACTCGCCCGAGCTGCGCTTTGCCGTCGGTGCGCGGGTGGAGACCGACCCGGCCGAACGCGGCCCGCTGACCGTACGCCGGACCCGCTGGCACTCGGGCCGGCTGCTGGTGAGCTTCGACGAAGTGCCCGACCGAACCGTCGCCGAGGAGCTACGCGGCACGCTGCTCGTCGCGGACTCCGCCACCAGCCCGCCGGTCGACGATCCGGAAGAGTTCTGGGACCACCAGCTGATCGGGTTGGCCGCGCTCAGCGTCGTCGGCGACCGGCTCGGCGAGGTCGAGGACGTGCTGCACGCGCCGGCCGGCGACCTGCTCGTCGTTCGCACTCCGGCAGGCGGGGAGCTGCTGGTGCCGTTCGTGCGGGCCATCGTCCCCGACGTCGACGTCACCCGCGGCCACGTCGTCGTCGACCCGCCCGACGGCCTGCTGGACCTGTAGGAGCGGTCATGCGGATCGACGTCATCTCCATCTTCCCGGACTACCTCGACGCGCTCGAGCTGTCGCTGCTCGGCAAGGCCAGGGAACGCGGTCTGGTCGACGTGCACGTGCACGACCTGCGGCGGTGGACCGACGACGTGCACCGCACCGTCGACGACACGCCGTACGGCGGGGGCCCCGGCATGGTCATGCGGCCGGAGCCGTGGGGCCGGGCTCTCGACGAGGTCGTGCCGGCCGCGCCCGACACGGCTCCGGTGCTGGTGATCCCGGCCCCGTCCGGGCGGAGGTTCACCCAGGCGGATGCGCGCGAATGGGCCGAGCTTCCGTGGCTGGTCTTCGCACCGGCGCGCTACGAGGGCATCGACGCGCGGGTTGCCGACGATGCGGCTCGGCGGATGCGGGTCGAGGAGGTGTCGATCGGCGACTACGTCCTCGCCGGCGGTGAGGCCGCGGTGCTCGTGATGATCGAAGCCGTGGCGCGGCTGATTCCGGGCTTCATGGGCAACGTCGAGAGTCCGGTCGACGAGTCGTTCGAAGCCGGGCTGCTGGAGGCACCGGCCTACACCCGGCCGGCGACGTGGCGCGGGCTGGACGTGCCGCCGGTGTTGCTGTCAGGTGACCATGCGGCCATCGCTGCGTGGCGCCGCGAGCAATCAATCGCGCGCACGACACGGCTTCGCCCCGACCTTCTCGGCTAAAGTGTTGCGTCGGCCCTTTACGCGGCCGGACCCTTCACGACGCCGGACCCTTCAGGACAGAGGACGAGTCCCATGCAGACCCTTGATGCGATCGACGCTGCCTCGCTGCGCAGCGACATCCCGGACTTCCGCCCGGGTGACACCGTGAAGGTGCACGTGCGCGTCGTCGAGGGCAACCGCGAGCGCATCCAGGTCTTCCAGGGCG
>Ga0207705_10002140_pt1 | contig 15324 bp, 11 predicted proteins | sample KBSC13metaG_FD_184314 | JGI IMG/M metagenome (GOLD analysis project Ga0207705, IMG submission 184314) | Corn rhizosphere microbial communities from Kellogg Biological Station, Michigan, USA - KBS C1-3 metaG (SPAdes) (version 2) | ecosystem: Host-associated > Plants > Roots > Rhizosphere > Soil ...
GGGCGTGCTCGCGGACGTCACGCGCATCTGTGCCGATCTCGATATTTCCATCGACGCGATCTTCCAGAAGGAAGCGGGCGAGGGCGAGGACCAGGTGGACGTGGTCATCCTCACGCACCGCACGATCGAGAAGAACGTGAACGCCGCGATCCGGCGCATCGAGGCGCTGCCGACGATTCCGTCGCCGGTGGTGCGCATCCGCCTGGAAGAGTTGCTCTAGCGCGCCAGGGGTCGAGTCTTGAAATTCATCGCCATGGCGCTGCTCGCCGCATCGTTTGCTCTCACCGGGGCCCAGGCCTTCGAGCTTTGCGATACCGAGGGCAAGCGCACCGAGTTCTACGAGCGTGTCAAAGGATTTCCGGCCCTGATGAAGGAGAAGAGGTTCGGGGAGCTGGACGCGAAGTTGAATGCTTTGCTCGCTGCGCAGCGCAACGGAACGATGCCGGATGCGCTCGTGCATCGCGCTTTCCAGCAATTCTGGAACGCGACCTCGGCCTGGGAGCCATTGCTGCGCGAGTGGGTCGTGCAGTTCCCGAAATCGCAGGCCGCCCGCCTTGCGCTCGGATATCACTACAACGCGCGCGGCTGGGCCGCACGTGGAATCGAATACGCGTCGAAGACGTCACCGCAGCAGCTCGCCCTCATGACGCAGTATTTCAGGCGTGCACTCGTTGCATACGACGAGGCTGACGCACTCGGCACTCCACTCTCCCTCTCGACCGCACAGAGGATCAGCCTGGCAGGCACCTCGCGCGCGCTCGAGCTGGATCCGACGCGGCTGTACCGAGACGGCATCAGGGCGCACCCCGAGTCGCTCCAGATTCGGGTCGCGTACATCGCCTCGAGTGCGCCGAAGTGGGGCGGCAGCCTCGAGCGGCTCGAGTCCATCGCCGCGGATGCCGGTTCGATGGGCGCGGCAGACCGGCGCTACATCCAGTACCTGGTCTACCAGGAGATCGCCTCGGCGTATCGGTGTGCCGAGCTTTCGCGCGGATGCGGTGAGCCCATCCCCGATGTCGCGAAACGAGCGGTCGAATACTATGAAAAGAGCATTCCCCTTTGCCCGGGGCTCGACGGATCGCTCGAGATGCTGATGCGCTACGAGGTCGAGAAGCGCGACAACGCGGCAGCGATCGCCACTGCGACGCGCCTCATCCAGCGCCGGCCACGCCTCGCCGCCGCGTACACCCAGCGTGGCATCGCCTACGGCAACAGCGGCAAGTACAAGGAGTCGTTCGCCGATTTCGAGCGCGCGACCCAGCTTGGCGACGCGTACGGATTCAAGGAGCTCGGCTGGTTTTATGAGAGCGGCACCGTGGTGCCCAAGGACATCCGCAAGGCGATCGACATGTATCTGATCGCGGATCAACGCAATATCGCAGGCGCCCGTGCAGAGGCGGAGCGGCTGAGCAAGTCTTCGGGAATCCCGCTGAAGTGAAATACGTCTCCACCCGCGGCCACTCGGCCTCGCAATCGTTCACCGACATCCTCCTCGAGGGCCTGGGCTCAGACGGCGGGCTCATGGTCCCGGAGCTGTGGCCGCGAGTCACGCGCCCCAAGCTGGACGCGATGCGCGACCTTTCCTATCCCGCGCTCGCCTTCGAGGTCCTGCGCTTCTTCGCCGACGACTTTCCCGGCGCGGAGCTCAAGCGCATCGTGAACGCGACGTACACCGCGGAGGTATTCGGCACGCCGGAGATCACGCCGCTGCGCACGCTGGAGCCGAACCTCCACATCCTGGGGCTCTCCAACGGCCCGACGCTCGCCTTCAAGGACGTCGCCATGCAGCTCCTGGGCGGACTCTTCGAGAGCGTCCTGGAGCGCCAGGATCGCCGCATCAACATCCTCGGGGCCACGAGCGGAGACACGGGAAGCGCGGCCGAGCATGCACTGCGCGGCAAGCAGCGCGTGAACGTCTTCATGCTCTCTCCTCAGGGGCGCATGAGTGCCTTCCAGCGCGCGCAGATGTACTCGCTGCAGGACGAGAACATCTTCAACGTCGCCGTCGAAGGGGTATTCGACGATTGCCAGGACCTCGTGAAAGCGGTGAACGCGGATGCCGCGTTCAAGCAGAAGCACGCGATCGGCGCCGTGAATTCGATCAACTGGGCGCGCGTCGTGGCGCAGGTGGTCTACTACTTCAAGGGCTATTTCGCCGCCACGTCGTCGAACGACCAGCAAGCCTCCTTCGCCGTCCCGTCCGGAAACTTCGGCAACATCTTCGCGGGCTATGTGGCCAAGCGCATGGGCCTGCCGATCCGCCGCCTCGTGCTCGCGACCAACGAGAACGACGTGCTCGACGAATTCTTCCGCACGGGCCGCTATCGTCCGCGCAAAACGTCGGAGACGCACGCCACCTCCAGCCCCTCGATGGACATCTCGAAGGCCTCCAACTTCGAGCGCTTCATCTGGGATGCGGTCGGGCAGGACGGGGACAAGGTGAAATGGCTCTGGCAGCAGGTGGACGAGAAGGGCGGCTTCGATCTCTCCACGGAGGACGCGTGGGAGAAGATCGAGGATGACGCGGGATTCGCCTCGGGCCGCAGCACGCACCAGGATCGCATCGACACCATCCGCCTCGTTAAGCAGAAATACGGCGAGGTGATCGACCCGCACACCGCGGACGGCGTGAAGATCGCGATGCGCCTGCGCGAGGCGCGCTATCCGATGATCTGCCTGGAGACCGCCTTGCCGGTGAAATTCGACGAGACCATCGTCGAGGCATTGGGCGAGCATGCGCCGCGCCCGGCCGCCTATGAAGGCATCGAGGAGCTGCCCCAGCGCTGCGATGCGATGAAGCCCGACGTGGAAGCGCTGAAGCGCTACATCGAGGCGCGGGCCTAGCTACTCCAGCCGCGCGGTCTCGCCGTCGAGGCGCACGTGCGCTCCACCGGCGTCGATGCGCCAGCCGCCGGGCACTTTGGCGGCCTTGGCGCTGTCCTTGTCCCGCGTGCAATCGGCGCCGATGCGCATGAGGGCCACGAACTCCGCCTCGTTGCTGCGCGCACTTGTGGCGAACACGCCGTGCCATTGGTCCTTCGGGGGCGGATTCCCCTCGGCGGGCGCCGTGAACTTGCTGCCTTGCTGGAAGGTGACATCGGGGCTGGCGAGCATCGTGAGGCACAGCCGCGCGGGTCCGTTACGCAGCTGCACGTTGCGATCGTCGATGCGATCCATGCGCTCTATCGCATGGATGTTCCATTCCCAGGTGTGTGGCGCGCGCGAGGCGAGCACGTCGCGCACGATGACCACGTCCGGGTTCACGTAGACGATCGTGCGCTGCGCGCGCGTGAGCGCGCCGTCGTACGCTCGCTCCGCGTGCCCGGTCGCGTAAGCAAAGCGAGGCGTCGATTCGAAGGCGGTGATGGTCCCGTCGAAGCGGCGGTCGTTCAGGCCCTGGCCATGCCCCCCGTCGAAGGTGATCGCGTTGGTCGCTCGCGTCTGCTTGTACCACTCGGTCCAGTGGGGCGTCTTGTAGCCGTCGTAGTAGCCCGAGGCGATCGCGAGGCGCCGTCCCTTGTCGTGGATCACGAAGCTGTTCTGGTCGGCGTGCGAGTGGTTGTACGAGCCGTACGAGCTCGACTTGAAATACACGGAGGTGCGCATCGGATCGCGCAGGTCGCTGTGCATCGCGACCCATCCTACGGAGGGGAACACCGCCGCGTTGGGCGTGCCCTCCGGAAAGGGCGCAGGACCCTCGTCCCGATGCGCTTCCATCATGAGCTCGATGCGCGTGCCGTCCTCGCCTTTTTGCGCGTGCGCGTACCAGTTGGCGAGCGGGCTCGGCGCGAAGCGCGCATAGGCCTTGGCCACGCGCGCCCAGACCTCCTGCAGGTTGAGCTCCAGCCCATCGCCGAAGACGCCGGAAGGCGAGCCGGGCGGAACGAAGTACGCGAGGAAACGGCCGTTGTGCCGCACCCAATCCTTCTTCGCGAGATCGACGCCGGTCGCGCTGCGGATGACCTGCCACGCGGGCAGGTTGCTGCCCGTGTCCCAGAAGGCCTGCGCGGTGCCGTTTCCGAAGCCGCCATCGTTGCCGCCCCAGGGGCTGGTCCACACGATCGCCTGCGGCAGCGCTTCCTTCACCCACGCGTCCGCATCGGGAATCTCCCCGGCCATGAGCACGCCGATCGCGCCCACGATGGTGAGCGTGATGTTGCCGTGCGAGTCGTACGGATAGCCCGCGAGGTTGGTCACGACATCCTGGTACATGGGCTGCACGCGCTCGCGAATGGCCCCGGCGATGACGGCCTTCTGCTCGGGCTTGAGGTAGTCGTGCATCCAGTCGTATGCGAGGGCGAGCGTCCAGGCAACCGTACGGCTGCCCATGTCGTTCGCCTTGTATGCGAGGGTGCCCCGCGTGTTCCATCGCGCCTGCGCCATCACGCGCCGGAAGGCGTCGTCGCCGTACTTGCGATCGTGCGTGACGGCCCACGCGAGCGCGGCGGCGAGCGTGCGCTTCTGCTCCTGGACGGTGTCCTCGTAGTTCGACTCGATCGACCCGGAGGAGGGCTCGGGCTGCACTGCCGAGGGCATCTTGTTCTGCACTTCCTCGACCATGCTCTTGAACGCGTTGTTGCGGGATGCCTTGAGGAACGCGGGACTTTCGTTCGGATGCCAGGTGCGCGGCCGCGGCGCCTGCTTCGCGCGTTGCAGCAGCACCTCCGGCGGCGGAACCACGAACGCCACGGCATCGGGAGCGATCGTGAAGCTGCGCGGCTGGCTCGTGTCGTTCACGCTGCTCGCCTTCACGCGCCAGCTGTATTTTCCGGGGGCGAGCGCGTGGTCCCACAGGACCCAGTTCCTGGATGTCGTGCGGGTCTCGACCTTGCCGTCGGGCAACGTGAGCGTCACGGTGTACGTGTTCTGCCCGTTCTGGGGCGGCCACGTGATTTCCGGAGGGCTTTGCATGACGGTGGAGCAATCCGTCGGCCGCACGGGCGCCAGCGTGGCATCCGAGCGCACCAGGATGTCCGACTTCGCGGCGCAGGGATCGGCAGCGTGAGCGGCAAGCGCGGCGGGTAGCAAAACGGTGGCCGCGAGCATGCGGCGAAGGAAAACGGGTGCATCCATGCGGCAAGGGGACTGCGCCAGGCGGCCGAAGTTCACGTAAGATTCGCCCAAGCCTCCCTTTTGAAGGAGGCGGAGGAAAAGAATGAGCTGGCGCGGGAGGATCGGGTGGATCCTGGCGGCCATGGCCTTCATGGCGCCTGCATCGAGCGGGGCCGATACCCTTTACGCGGCGACCGTGCGCACCAGCGCGGGCGCGAACGAAGGTATCTCGGGAAGCCTTTACACCGTCAACCTCGGCAGTGGCTCCGCCACGTTCATCGCGCCGTTGCGCCTGGATGGCCGCACGCCGGTGGGTGTCACCGGCCTCGCCGCGCATCCCACCACCGGCATCATGTACGGCATCACTTCGCAGCTCTCGGGTAATAGCCCCGGAAGCCTGGTGACGATCGACCCGAATACCGGGAACGCCACGCTCGTGGGCGACCTGCGCTTTCCCGGATCGGACATCGCGTTCAACAAGGCCGGCATCCTGTTCACGTGGCTGCCGCCCACGAGCCAGCTCGGCATCGTGAACCTCACCACCGGCGCCGTGACGCCGATCGGCGCCGCGGGAACGGCGGGGACCATCGCGGGACTCGCGATCGACCTGCACGGGACCGCATTCATCACGCCCTCGGGCGCGGGCGGCACGCTGGACGTGGTCGACATCGCGAGCGGCGCCATCAAGAAGGGCCCGCAGCTCAATGGCGCGCCCTTCGCGAGCAACATCAATTCAATGACCTTCACGCCCTCGGGCCTGCTGCTCGCGGTGAACTCGAACGCGGGATCGCCGGCATCGACCGCGCTCGTGCAGATCAATACCGCGACGGGCGTGGTCAACAAGATCGGCACCCTGCCCGACGACACCGACGCGCTCGCGTTCGTGTCCACGCAATTCCGCAACGAGCCGCTCATCACGGGGCAGACGCTGGCGCTCCTGGTGCTGGGCGTGATCGCGCTGATCCTGGGGATCATCGGCTGGGCCGTGGGCCGCCGCGCGAAGTAGGGCGCTAAAGAAAAACCAGCCAGGCGACGAGCAGGGTCAGCAGCATCCCGCCGAAGATCGACCCGAAGATCACCGCCAGCACGCGCCCGTCCGATGCCTGCTGCGCCTCGAGATCGTCCGCGGCGATGCGCTTTCCGCGGCGATGCTCGCGAAAAGCCATCGCGATCACGAAGGTGAGGATCGCGACGAACGCGACCAGCACGATCGCGAGCTTGTGGACGAGGGTCATGCCCTCATTTTAACGGCAGGTGCTGGCGGGACTCGCGAAGACCTGGCGCGTGATGGCCTTGGTGATGGTGGCGCCGTTCACGGTGGTGGCGAGCGTGCCGTTCATCATCCCGTCGAAGGTGAGCGCCATGGATCCCACCGGCGCCACTTTCACTTTCGATGCGTCCCACGCGCTGTTGTAAGCAGGGCCCGTGGTGCTGTACAACGCGCCGCTCCACACTCCGGGTGAGGTCTCGCGCACTTCGGAAGCCACGAGCCACAACCCCTTTCCGTCCGCGCCGTAGGTGAACCAGGTGGCGAAGATCACGTTGCCTTGCTGCGCGAGGTTGAGGCCCCAGCCGGATTCGCTGTTGGCCGGGGCGCGCCACCACAGGTCCTGGTGAGTCCCGGGCGTGCCGCCGAAGGCGCAGCTGGACGCGGTGCCGAAGACTTGGCGCGTGATGCTCTTGCCCCCCGAGAGGCCGTTCACGATGTACGAGAACGTTCCCTCGTCGGGCGAGGTGAAACGCAAGCGTGCATCGCCCACTTTTGTCGCGACGACCGCGGCCGCATCGAAATGCGCGGCGTCGAACGCGGGGCCCGTGGTGCGATAGATGGGCCCGTCGTATTCGAAGACCGCGGGATACATGATCCCGTAGCCGTAGGGATCCTCGTCCATGATCCCCGGTTGCAGCTCCGCACGCGGGATGACGAGCCACATGCCCTTGCCGTCCGCGTCGTATGTGAACCATGTGGCGAAGAGGATATCGCCCTGGTGCGTGATGTTGAGGCCCCAGCCCGACTCGCTGCCTCCCGGCGAATTCCACCACAGTCCCTGGTAGCTCGGCTGCATCTGCGCGGATGCGCAAACGCTTCCCAGCGCCAGCAGTGCGAGCAGGGCGAAGCGTTTCATGGGACCTCCTCAGCGGCAGACGGTCGTGGGGCTCGAGTACACCTGGCGCGTGATCGGCTTCGTCTGCGACACGCCGTTCACGGTATAGGCGAAGGTGCCGTTGTTGGCATCGCTGAATGCGAGCGTCACGGTGCCCACCTGCGTGACCGCCACCTGCGAGCCATTCCAGGGAACCGCGTTGAACGCGGGACCGGTCGTGCGGAAGAGGGCGCCGGAGAAAGTGTTGCCCGTCGTGCGGCTCACGTTGGAGCCCACCAGCCACAGGCCTTTGCCGTTGGCGTCGTAGGTGAACCACGTGACGAAGAGGATATCGCCCTGGTGCGTGATGTTCACGCCCCAGCCGGACTCGCTGTTGGCGGGCGCGTTCCACCAGAGGTCCTGGAAGTTGGGCGGTGTTCCCCCGGTGCCGCCCGCGGTGCAGGTGGGCACGGGGCTTGTGTAGATCTGCCGGGTGATCGCCTTGGTCTGCGAGACGCCGTTCACCGTGTACGCGAAGGTTCCGTTGTTCGCATCGGTGAAGGTGAACGTCGCGGTGCCGACCTGCGTGACCACCACCTTCGACGCATCGAACGTCGCCGAGCTGAACGCGGGCCCGGTCGTTCGATAGAGCGCGCCCGAGTACGTGTTCGTGCCGGCCTGGCGGGCCGCGTTCGATGCCACGAGCCAGAGGCCCGAGCCGTCGGTGTCGTACGTGAACCAGGTGGCGAACACGATATCGCCCTGCTGGGTGAGGTTCACGCCCCAGCCGGATTCCGAATTCGCCGGCGAGGCCCACCACAGGCCCTCGATGTTCAGGGCCGCCGTCTCGGCGACGGGACGCACGGTTCCCGTCTGCCCGAGGAAGTTGCGCGGTGAATTCGTGCCGATCGCGCCGCTGAAGCTGAGCGAATCGGTGCCGTTGGTGGGCAGCGCGGCGTGATTCCATTCCGCCGAGCCTTCACCCCAGTCGATGCTGCCGCCTCCGGGGAAGAAGAACCCGTTCGGGACGATGAAGTCCGGAGTGACCACGCCCAGGTTCGCGAAGCCCTGGGTGGCGAAGAGCAGCGATCGCCCGGTGGAGTCGGCTTCCAGGTTGCTCGGCACGACGAAGCGGTGCGTCACGCCGCCCGCGCTCGAGCGCAGCGTGTGTCCGGCAACGAACTCCTGCGCGCCGGTGATGGCGCGCATCTCGAGGAACTGGACGCTGCCGTCCGCGTTCGAGTAGAGCTCCGACATCGCCCAGAGATGGAATGTGGCGGATGCCGGTAGTGCGGCGACTGCAAACAGCGACAACAGGATGCGGTAGATCGTGGCCATGCGGTCCTCCCGCATGCGCAAACACCTCCCGCCCGGCGGCTATTCCTCTTCCTTTATGCGCGGCGGGTTGCCGTCGTACACCTGGTTGCGGCGACGCTGCAGCCAGGCGTCGCGAATGAAGGAATAGCGGTCCAGCGCGGCCGCGTCGAGCACGCTCTCGGCTTGCAGCAGGTTCGCGCGGCCGCGCACCTTGTCGAGCGTCCACAGGGCCCAGTAAGCGCGCTCCGGATCGATGCGCTTGGCGAAGTACCACTCGGGATCGGCAAACCGCGCGGGCGCGTCGCGCATCGTGCTGGGGCCCAGAAACGGGATCACGAAATAGGGCCCGGATTCGATGCCCCACCAGCCGAGCGTCTGGCCGAAGTCCTCGTAGTGCTTCTCGAGGCCCAGCGGCGTCGCCACGTCCCAGAATCCCAGGACCCCGAAGAGCGTGTTCACGACGACGCGCCCGGCGTCGTTGATGCCCTCGGTCATCTTCCCCTGGAGGATCTGGTTGATGCTGACGCCGATATCCTCGACGTTGTTGAAGAAGTTGTTCACGCCCGCGCGCACCGGGGCCGGCGTGATCTTCTGGTAGCCCTGCGCCACGGGCTTGAGGACGGCCTTGTCCACGGCGTCGTTGAACGCGAAGGTCTTGCGGTTCAGGCCCTCCCACGGGTCCTTGTTCGCCTCCGTCGTGGCGCAGCCCCCTGCCGCGAGCAGGAGGAGGGGGATGAAGAGGCGGGCGATGAGCGATCGCATGAAGATTCCCGTGAGTTTCAGTGATGGATGAAGCGCATGGACAGGTCCAGCGCCGTGACGTCCTTGGTGAGCGAGCCCACGGAGATGCGATGCACGCCGGTCTCCGCGATCGCGCGGACCGTTTTCAGGTTCACGCCGCCCGAGGCCTCGAGCTGCGCGCGGTTCGCGTTGATGGCGACGGCTTCGCGCATCTTCGCGAGGTCGAAGTTGTCCAGCAGGATGTCCTTCGCGCCGGCGTCGAGCGCTTCGCGCAGCTGCTCGAGCGTCTCCACCTCGATCTGCACCATCACGTCCGCCGACTGCTGGTGCATCGCCACGCGCATCGCCTGGCGGATGCCGCCCGCCGCGAGGATGTGGTTCTCCTTCACCAGGATGCCGTCGAATAGGCCGATGCGGTGGTTGAATGCGCCGCCCACGCGCACGGCGTACTTCTGTGCCATGCGCAGGCCGGGAAGGGTCTTGCGCGTATCGACGATGCGGGCGCTCGTGCCCTGCACGGCGCGCGCGAAGATGCGGGCCTTGGTCGCGACCGCCGAGAGCAGCTGCACGAAGTTCATGGCCGTGCGCTCGGCGGTGAGCAGGGCGCGCGCGCGGCCCTCGATCTCGCAAAGGGAGGTGTCCGCGGTGATGTCGTCGCCGTCCTTGTGGTGCCAGAAGATCTCGACGTCGGGATCGAGCTCCTCGAACGTGCGGTTGAACCACTCGGCGCCGCAGAGCACGCCGGACTCGCGCGTCATGAGGCGGGCGTGGCCGATGCGATCTTCGGGCACCAGCCGCACGGTGAGGTCGCCGGTGCCGACGTCCTCCTCCAGGGCGCGCGTGACATCCCGCGTGACGGTTTCTTCGAGGGCGTGTGAGGGATCGGACATGGGGAATATCGGGAGAGCTACGCTGTCGAATTCTACAGGCACGCCCGGGGCCGGTTTTTCCGGGGCCTACCGGCGGGCCTTGAAACCCGGGATTTCGCCTTCAAATTCAGCGTAGAACGAGTGCACAGCCAGCGAGGCTCCCATGCGAATCGACAAACTGACCACCAAATTCCAGCAGGCGCTGGCCGATGCCCAGAGCCAGGCGCTTGCCCACGACAACGGCTTCATCGAGCCGCAGCACGTGCTGAAGGCGCTCCTCGACCAGGAGGACGGCGGCACGGCATCCCTCCTGCAACGCGCCGGCGTGAACGTGCCCGCGTTGAAGCGCGGCATCGACGAATCCATCGCCCGCTTGCCGAAAGTCGAGGGCACAGGCGGCGAGATCACCGTCTCGCGGGACCTGAACAACCTCCTCAACCTCACCGACAAGGAAGCCACCAAGCGGGGCGACCAGTTCATCGCCTCCGAGCTCTTCCTGCTCGCGGCCGTCCGCGACAAGGGGGACGTGGGCCGCCTGCTCAAGCAGCACGGCGCGAACGAGAAGGCCGTCACCGATGCCGTACAAGCGGTACGTGGCAGCGAGACCGTGCACAGCGCGGAGCAGGAGGGCCAGCGCGAGGCGCTCAAGAAATACACCATCGACCTCACCGAGCGCGCTCGCGCCGGCAAGCTCGATCCGGTCATCGGCCGCGACGAAGAGATCCGTCGCGTGGTGCAGGTGCTCCAGCGCCGCACCAAGAACAATCCCGTCCTCATCGGCGAGCCCGGCGTGGGCAAGACCGCCATCGTCGAGGGCCTGGCGCAGCGCATCGTGAACGACGAGGTGCCCGAGGGGCTTCGCGGCAAGCGCGTGCTCTCGCTCGACATGGGGTTGCTCATCGCGGGTGCCAAGTACCGCGGCGAGTTCGAGGAGCGCCTGAAGAGCGTGCTCAAGGAGCTCTCGGCGGACGAGGGCCAGACCATCGTCTTCATCGACGAGCTGCACACCATGGTGGGCGCCGGCAAGGCGGAGGGCGCCATGGATGCCGGCAACATGCTGAAGCCCGCGCTCGCGCGCGGCGAGCTGCATTGCGTGGGCGCCACCACGCTCGACGAATACCGCAAGTACATCGAGAAGGATGCCGCGCTCGAGCGCCGCTTCCAGAAGGTGCTCGTGGACGAGCCCTCGGTGGAGGACACCATCGCGATCCTGCGTGGCCTCAAGGAGAAGTACGAGGTGCACCACGGCGTCGACATCACGGACCCCGCGATCGTTGCGGCGGCCGAGCTCTCGCACCGCTACATCACGGATCGTTTCCTGCCCGACAAGGCGATCGACCTCATCGACGAGGCCGCCTCGCGCATCAAGATGGAGATCGATTCCAAGCCGGAAGTCATGGATCGGCTGGACCGCCGCATCATCCAGTTGCGCATCGAGGAAGTGGCCGTGGGCAAGGAGAAGGACGAGGCCTCGCAGAAGCGCCTCGAGCTCATCCGCGACGAGATCCGCCGGCTCGAGAAGGAATATGCGGACCTCGAGGAAATCTGGAAGGCGGAGAAGGCGCGCGTGCAAGGCTCGACCCACGTGAAGGAAGAGCTCGAGCAGGCCAAGCTCGAGATGGACGAGGCCAAGCGCAAGGGCGACTGGAACAAGATGTCGGAGCTGCAGTACGGGCGCATCCCGCAGCTGGAGAAGCAGCTGAAGGCCGAGGAGACGGCGCCCGCGCCCGAGAAGATGAAGCTCCTGCGCACGCAGGTCGGCGTCGAGGAAATCGCCGAGGTCGTGTCGCGTTCGACCGGCATCCCGGTCTCCAAGATGATGACCGGCGAGCGCGAGAAGCTCCTCAAGATGGAAGACGCGTTGCACCAACGCGTGGTGGGCCAGGACGAAGCGGTGCGCCTCGTGTCCGACGCGATCCGGCGTTCGCGCGCGGGCCTCGCGGATCCGAACCGTCCGTACGGCTCGTTCCTGTTCCTGGGTCCCACGGGTGTCGGCAAGACGGAGCTGTGCAAATCGCTCGCCGCGTTCCTCTTCGATACCGAAGACGCGCTCGTGCGCATCGACATGTCCGAGTACATGGAGAAGCATTCCGTCGCTCGCCTGATCGGCGCACCCCCGGGATATGTGGGCTACGAGGAGGGCGGTCACCTGACGGAAATCGTCCGTCGCAAGCCCTACTGCGTGATCCTGCTCGATGAGGTCGAGAAGGCGCACCCGGACGTGTTCAACGTGCTGTTGCAGGTGCTGGACGACGGGCGCATGACCGATGGCCAGGGACGCACCGTGAACTTCAAGAACACGGTGATCGTGATGACCTCGAACCTCGGCTCGCAAATGATCCAGACGATGAGCGGCCAGGACTACCAGGTCGTGAAGCTCGCGGTCATGGGCGAGGTGAAGACGCATTTCCGCCCGGAGTTCGTGAACCGCATCGACGAGATCGTGGTGTTCCACGCGCTCGACGAGAAGAACATCGCGGCCATCGCACGCGTGCAGCTCAAGTACCTCGAGAAGCGCTTGCGCGAGATGGACATGGACATCGCGTTCAGCGAAGCGGCCGTCTCCGAGCTGGCGAAAGCGGGCTTCGATCCTGTTTATGGCGCGCGGCCGTTGAAGCGCGCGATCCAGCAGCAGATCGAGAACCCGCTGTCGAAGGCGATCCTCGAGGGCCGCTTCGGGCCGAAGGACACGATCCAGGTCGATGCGAAGAACGGGGTGTTCGTGTTCGACAAGTCGGGCACGCTGGAGCAGAAGCGCGCGGCGTGAGCCGCTACTCGGGCAGCCCTGCCAAACGCAGGGCCTCGACGTAGCGATCCACGTCCTCCTGCTTGCGCTGCGCCGGAAACAGGATCTGGCGCACGTTGTAGAGGCGCAGTCCCGGGTAGATGCGCAGGATGTGGTCGATGTGCGCGCGGGCTGGCTGGCTGTCTCCCGCGACACCCGCAATGCCGGCGGCAATCGCAATCCCTGGGAGGTAGTCGGGAGCATCCGCCAGCGCGCGCGTGGCCCACATGGCCGCCTCGTCGTTGCGTCCGAGATGGAAGAGGGCGCAGGCGTTCAGGCATTCGTACTTGAAGATCTGGCTGTCGAGCGGGCTCAGGCGGATGGCCCTGGCGGTCTGCTCGAGCACTCTTTCGTGCTCGCCGAGCGAGAGGTTCATCCACGCGCTCATGGCCCACCCCTCGGAGTAATTGTCGTTGAGCGCGAGGCCGCGATTGACGATCTCGATGCCCTGCTCGAGGCTTCCGGCGAGCGCCATGAAGTAGCCGCAGGTGCACAGCACCACCGCGTCGTCACGGCCCAGCTCCAGCGCGCGCCTCGCGAAACGCGCCGCCTCGGCCGACTCGGCCATCGGGTCCTTGATCCATCCGTGCAGGCGGCGGCGTGTGTGCGCGAGGGCAGCCTTCGCATACGCCATCGCGAACCCCGGATCCTGCTCGATCGACTTGCGCAGGTAATCCAGACACGTGTCGCTCGCCTCCGGCGTCATCTTGTCGATGCTCGCGATGCCGCGCAGATAGTAGTCGTAGGCGTGCATGTTGTCGGTGGGCTTGGCCAGCGAGCGGTGCAGCTCCGCCTGCTCCAGCTTCGGGATGATCGCCGTCACGACCGACACGGCGACCTGGTCCTGCAGCGCGAATATGTCCTGGAGTTGTCCCTCGACGCGGTCGGCCCAGATCTGCGCGCCGGTGACGGCATCCACGAGCTGGCCGGAGATGCGCACGGTGTCCGCGCTCTTTCGCACGCTGCCTTCCAGCACGTAGCGCACGCCAAGCTCCTGCGCCACCTGCTTCACGTCGTACGGCCGGCCGCGGTAGGCGAAGCTCGAATTGCGCGCGATCACGAAGAGCCAATGGAATCGCGAGAGCGCGGTGATGATCTCCTCGACGGCGCCGTCGGCGAAATATTCCTGCGCCGCGTCTCCTCCGAGATTCTCGAAGGGCAGCACCGCGATCGATGGTTTGTCGGGAAGCGCCCGTTCCGGGGCGCCGCCGATCGCCGCGCCCCCATCCACGAGGGCCAGCGCGCTGGCCAGCGCCTCGGCCAGGCGCGCCACGATCGCAACCTCGGACGGGTCGATGCTCTCGAGATGCACGCGGCGCGCCCCCGCCAGCAGGCCGACCAGGTCTCCGCGCACGACGAGGGGCCAGGCCATCGGAAAGTCGAGCGCGGACCCCGCCACCCGGGGCACTGCCGTGCGCCGCAGCTTGAGCTGGATGATCGCCGGATCATCGGTGCGCAGCGTCTGAGGGTCCGTGTCCGTCCCGCCGGCCATGCGCGCGAATCCATCGCCCGAATGCAGGTAGATGGCCGTGGCGCGCGTCTGCAGCACCTCGTCCAGCCGCGTCACCACGCGCTGGCGCAGCCGCTGCGCATCGCGAATGAGGCCGATCTCCTGGACCAGCTCCTCGATCGCCGCGCGCCTGCGACGGCCTTCACGGTCGAGCCAATGCGAAGCTGCGTGCTCGACCCGGTGATGGAAGAGCTGGAACACCACGGCGAGCGCGATCGCAATGCCGAGCGCGATCGGGACGTTCCAATGCTTGTCCTGCGCGATGGAGTGCTCGAGGAGCCACTCCGTCACCTTGAAGACGAGGAAGAGAAGGACCGTCACCGCCGTGTACAGGATCGAGCGGAGCGTGCGCCGGTCCAGCCGGGAGAGCAGGCGGGCTCGAGGCCGGGCCGGCGGAGACTGCTCGGGCGGTTCGGTCATGCACGCATGCTAAAGGATTCCGCGCGGGGTCTTGTTCACGCTCCCAGCTTTTGCGCCAACTCGTCGAACGAGCGCGCCACGACGTCGAATGCCTCGGCCGGCTCGCTCTCCTTGCCGGGCCCTTCGTTGGGGCGCGCGACGAAGGCGGTTTTCAACCCGTTCTTCCTGGCGGCGGCGAGGTCGCTGCTGTGCGCGGCGACCATCATGCATTCCTCGGGCCTTAGCGCGAGCGCCTCGGCGGCGCTGAGGTAGACGCGCGGCTTCGGCTTGAAGTCGCGCGCGATCTCCGCGCCCAGGATCGCATCCCACACGATGCCGTTATGCCGCGCGATGTCGACCATGATCGCGATGTTTCCGTTCGATACGGGCGCCATGAGAAAACGCTTGTGCAGGCGAGGGAAGGCGCGCTTCGCGTCGTCCCACGCGTCGAGCCGATGCCATGCGAGGTTCAATGCGGCGAGCGTCGCGTCGTCGAGATGATCGAGCCCGAACGTTCCCTTGATTTGCTCGAGGTTCTCGTGGTGCAGCACGTCGAGATTCGCGTAC
>Ga0207705_10002147_pt1 | contig 15290 bp, 12 predicted proteins | sample KBSC13metaG_FD_184314 | JGI IMG/M metagenome (GOLD analysis project Ga0207705, IMG submission 184314) | Corn rhizosphere microbial communities from Kellogg Biological Station, Michigan, USA - KBS C1-3 metaG (SPAdes) (version 2) | ecosystem: Host-associated > Plants > Roots > Rhizosphere > Soil ...
CGGATTGTCGCTGCGCTGCTGCGGATTGAACATCGACTCGACCGCGTCGGGATAGGTCGCCAAGGCGGTCGAAAGCTTGGTCGCGTCGACCGAAAGTGTACCGTCCTGGCCGGTCGACACGCCGATCTCGGCCAGGGTTTGCGGGCCGTTGGGATAGGAACTGAGCGCGGTCGATGTGATCCGCTGTAGCATCGTCTTCATCTGGCCGATCGCGCTGTTGCCGTAGAGCGGACCGGCGGCGCTGGAGCCATCGGTGCTCGCCGGCGAGATCGCAGTCGTGATCTCGCCCAGCAGCGTATTGTAGGCCGAGACATAGTCGTTGACCGCCTGTGTAATCGCATCGGTCGGCCGCGTGGTGCCGAGCGAAATGGTCGTCCCGGGTTTGGCCGAAACCAGGCTGAGCGTAACGCCCGGGATCAGGTCGCTGATGGTATTGCTGGTGTGGGTCGAGTCGACGCCGTCCATGCGGATGATCGCGTCCTGTGCGGGCTGCGCGACGGTCATGCCGGCACCCGTTCCGGTCGAGGCGAAACGGGTAAGGTTGGCGTCGGCATCGCTATTGGCGCTAAGCGAGAACGTGTTGGCGGCGCCGGTCGCGCCCTTGATCACCAGACGGGTGCCCCCTGAATCCGTTACCACGCTCGCGGTCACGCCGGGCGCGGTCGTGCCGTTCTTGGCTGCGTTGATCGCGTTGGCGAGACCCTGAAGCGTGTTGTTGGTCGAATCGATCGCGATATTGAAGCTGCCCGCCGACGTGGTGAGCGTCAGGCTGCCGCTGCCGATGTTTGTCGGCGCGACATAGCCCGAGACGAGGGACTGCGCGGTTGCGACTTGGCGCACCTCCATCTGGGCCGAAAGGTTGCCGATGCTGCTGCCGGTTTGCGCGGTCGCGGTCAGCACGCTGGTGTCCGACGACGACGGCTGCGACTTGAGCGTGCCGCCGGCGACCAGTTGCTGCAGCGCGCTCGCGAACGAGTCGATGCCGCTGGTAAGCGTGCCGAGTGAGCTGATCTGCGCCGTGTTGGTGGAGGTCTTGTTCGAGAGCTGCGTTTCCTTGTCGGAAAAGGCTGCCGAGACCAGGTTCGTCGTCAGCGTCGCGGTGTCGATGCCCGACCCGGCGCCGAGCGCGGTCAGGATCGAGCTGCCCGCGGTCGCCTTCGCTTGCTGGCTCGTCGCGGCGGTGGTCGCCGCGGTCGAAGCAGTGGTGGAAGAAGTAGTGGTCATCGCATCGGCTCCGTCTGGAGTAACGGCTGGAAAGAGCTTGGATTAAGCGCTTCGCCCTAACCGCTTATGGTTAATGGACCGTCGCATTGCCGTTCTCGTCGAAGCGTGCCGCGGCGGGCACGTCGACCGCCGGCTGGCTGATGCCTTCGGCCACGGCGCGATCGAGGTTGAAGACGAAGGCAAGCACGGTCGCAACCGCAAGATAGAGGTCGTCGCGGATGATCTCGCCGGGGTTCGACGTGTAATAGATCGCGCGTGTGAGTTGCGGGTAGGACAGGATCGGCACGGCCTCCTCGGCCGCGAGCTCGCGGATCGCGGCGGCGACTTCGTCCGCGCCCTTGGCCATCACGACCGGCGCCGCGTCGAAGCCCGGGCGATAGCGCAGGGCGACCGCGAAGTGGGTCGGGTTGGTCAGGATCACGGTGGCTTCCTTGACGCCCTTGCGCGCCGAGGAGTTGAGCAATTTACGCATCTTGCCCTTGATGTGGCCCTTCATTTCGGGCGAGCCTTCATTCTCCTTGAACTCGTCCTTTATCTCCTGCTTGGTCATGCGCAGGCGGGCGTTGCGGCGGATGATCTGGATCGGCAGGTCGATGCCCGCCATCACGCCCAGCGCGAGCGTCATCACCAGGAAGGTGTAGCGGAAGATCGAGCCGATATCGCCCAAAGCGGCGACGATGTCCTGCCGCCCGAGCCCCATGATCATGCCCCAGCGGCTGCGCAGCGCGACGAAGGCGATGCTGCCCAGGAGCAGCACCTTGAGGAAGGCCTTGCCGAATTCGATCAGTCCTTGAACGCCGAATACGCGCTTGATGCCGTTGAGCGGGTTCAGCTTGGCTGGTTTGAAGCCGACCGCTTCCAGGCGAAAGCCGAGGGACCCGGTGACGGCAGGTGTGGCGACCGCACCGACGGCGACGCATCCGAACAACGTCGCGAGCGGCATGATCACTACCGCGCACAGGCTCAGGATCGCGCGTGAAGGATTAAAATTGGCGATATCGCCCGCGCCAAAGGTCAGGCCCTGTTCGAGCATCTTCTCGCACGCGCCGACCATCCACGGCCCGGCCATGATGATCCAGGCGGCTGCCGCGAACATGGAAAAGGCCGTCGCCAGCTCCTTTGACTGGATGACGTCGCCACGCTCCCGCGCCTGTTGCAGGCGTTTGCCGGTTGGGGCTTCTGTTTTCTGATCCTGATCGGGCGTATCGGCCATGAATGCCTTCTGACCGGGGAGGGTTAATACGGAGTTAGGATTGGTTGCGATTTTGCAGCCGGACTGGTCCGTCCTACAGAGCGAATATGCTCGATCACGTCCGCTCAGCTTTGTTCCTGCCCGCCTCCAATCCTCGCGCGATCGAAAAGGCGCGCGGACTTTCCTGCGACCTCGTCATCCTCGACCTGGAAGATGCGGTGGCAGACGTGGATAAGGATGCGGCGCGGGAGGCGGCGATCGCAGCGGCGGATGGTAGATGGGGCCACCGGTTGCTTGCGGTTCGATTGAACGGACCAGGGCCGGTTCACGAGGCGGACTTGGCGGCATTGGCCGGCGCCGGTGGCATAGACCTGATCGTCGTGCCCAAGGTCGAGACGCCTGAATATGCCGAGGCGCTGGCGGCCCGGCTCAAAAAGCCTTTGCTGGCCATGATTGAGACGCCCGCCGGCGTTTATGCCGTTCGCGAGATTGCGGGCGTGAACGGGGTCGTTGGCCTGCTCGCCGGCTCGAACGATCTTGCCGCCAGCTTGCACGTGCCCGGCGGCAGGGACGGGCTGACATTCGCCCTGCAATCGATCGTGCTGGCGGCGCGCGCGGCGGGAATTGCCGCCCTGGACGGCGTCTTCAACCGCCTCGATGATGTGCCGGGCCTGGAGGCCGACTGCGAAGCGGGACGGTGTTCGGGCTTCGACGGCAAAGGCCTGATCCACCCCAATCAGATCGAAACCGCCAATCGCGTTTTCGCACCGTCGGAGGACGAACTGGAGGACGCACGCGCGCTAGTCGAGGCGGCGACCGGCGGTGCGGAGCGCTTCCGCGGCCGGATGATAGAAACGATGCATGTCGATGCCGCGCGCCGTGCGTTGAAACGCGCCGGGCTGGCCTAGCGCTTCCGGGATAGCGCGCCTATATGGCCCCGAATCCTTCTTACCTCCGCGGGGATTCATGACCATCGAACTCGGCCTTACTTTCGACGACGTGCTCCTCCGGCCCGGCGCGTCCGAAGTGTTGCCGACGGACGCCGACACGCGTTCCCGTGTGACGCGCGAGATTGCACTCACCATTCCTTTCCTGTCCTCGGCGATGGATACGGTAACCGAGGCCGATATGGCGATCGTGATGGCGCAATTGGGCGGCATCGGCGTGCTCCACCGCAATCTCGACGTTGACGAGCAAGCCGCGGCGGTGCGTGCCGTGAAGCGCTTCGAAAGCGGCATGGTGGTCAACCCGATCACGCTCAAGCCGCACCAGACGCTGGCCGAAGCCCGCGCGCTGATGAATCGTCACCACATTTCCGGTTTCCCGGTGGTAGAAGCGAGCGGCAAGCTGGCCGGTATTCTCACGCACCGCGATATGCGTTTCGCCGAGCGCCCCGATCAGCCCGTGTCAGAGCTGATGACCAGCCAGAATCTCGCCACGGTCAAGACCGGCGTCAGCTCTACCGACGCGCAACGGCTGCTGCATCAACGGCGGATCGAGAAGTTGCTGGTCGTCGACGAAAATTATCACTGCGTCGGGCTGATCACGGTCAAGGACATCGAGAAAGCCGTGACGTACCCGGCCGCGACCAAGGACGCTTCCGGTCGCCTCCGCGTCGCTGGTGCGACCACTGTCGGCGACAAGGGCTTTGCCCGCACCGAGGCCCTGGTCGACGCCGAATGCGACCTGATCGTGATCGACACCGCGCATGGCCATAATCGCGAGGTCGCGCGCGCGGTCGAGCGCGTGAAGCGCCTGTCCAATTCGATCCAGATCATCGCCGGCAATGTCGCCACCGCCGAAGCCACGCGCGCCTTGATCGATGCGGGCGCCGACGGTGTGAAGGTCGGTATCGGCCCAGGCTCGATCTGCACCACCCGCGTCGTCGCCGGTGTCGGGGTGCCGCAGCTCACCGCGGTGATGGAAGCCGCCGAGGAGGCCTGGAAATCGGATGTTCCCGTGATCGCTGACGGTGGCCTGCGCACCTCTGGCGACGTCGCCAAGGCGCTTGCGGCGGGCGCGTCGAGCGTGATGATCGGCTCGCTGCTCGCGGGTACGGATGAAGCGCCGGGCGAAACTTTCCTCTATCAGGGCCGCGCGTTCAAATCCTATCGCGGCATGGGCTCGGTCGGCGCGATGGCGCGTGGATCTGCCGATCGTTACTTCCAGCAGGAGGTGCGCGATCAGCTTAAGCTGGTGCCGGAGGGCATTGAGGGCCAAGTGCCCTATAAGGGGCCGGCCAAGGACGTGATCCACCAGCTCGTCGGCGGCGTAAAGGCGGCGATGGGCTATACCGGTGCGGCGACGCTCGAGCAGCTCCGCCAGAAGGCGCGCTTCATCCGCATCACCAATGCGGGCCTGCGCGAGAGCCATGTCCATGACGTTTCGATCACGCGCGAAGCGCCCAATTATCCCTCGCTGGGATAATATCCGCGCGAAATGACCCCCGCCGCCCGCCTGCAGGCTGCGATCGAAATCGTCGATGAGGTGGTTGCGGCCGCCGAAAGCGGTGGGGCCGCGGCCGACACTTTGATCGCGCGCTACTTCAAGACGCGCCGGTACGCCGGCTCCAAGGACCGGCGTGAGGTGCGCGATTTGGCCTATGCCGCGATCCGCCGCGCGGGCGAACGGCCAGTAAGCGGGCGCGCGGCAATGATCGGCCTGGCGCAGGATCGTCCCGAACTGATCGAACTGTTCAATGGCGCGCCCAATTGCCCCGCACCGATCGTAGACGAACGCTTTGCTCCGGCAGGCACGGCGCCCGCATGGCTTGAAGAGAAACTCGCCGCCAGCATTGGTGCGGGTGAACTGCCGGCCTTGCTCGAACGCGCTCCGCTCGACCTGCGCGTCAATCGCCTGAAGGCGACGCGCGAAGAGATATTGCCCCAGCTTGCCGATGCGGTCGCGGGCGATCTCTCGCCCGATGCGATCCGCCTGCCCGAAGGCACAAAGGTCGAGGCGATGCCGGCCTTCGAACAGGGCCTGATCGAGGTGCAGGACGAGGGCAGCCAGGTGATCGTGGCCGCGTGCGCCGCCACACCGGGCATGGTCGTGGCCGATCTGTGCGCAGGGGCAGGGGGCAAGACGCTGGCACTGGCGAGCGCCATGATGGGGCAGGGGAGTCTGATCGCGTGCGATGTCGATCGCGCGCGCCTGTCGCGGCTTGCACCACGCGCCGAACGCGCAGGGGCGACCTTCATCGAGACGCGCCTTCTCGATGGCGGGCGTGAGACGCGCAACCTGACCGATCTCGAAGGGAAGGCCGACGTCGTCCTGATTGACGCGCCTTGCTCGGGCACGGGCACATGGCGCCGCAATCCTGAGGCGCGGTGGCGGCTCACGTCCGCCCGGCTCGATCGGCTGCGCACGACGCAAGCACATGTCCTGTCCTTCGGCGCGCCTCTGGTGAAACCGGGGGGACGGCTCGTTTATGCGGTCTGTTCGTTGTTGGAGGAGGAAGGCCCCGCGCAGGTCGAAGCGTTCCTCGCCGCCAATCCGGGCTGGGAACAACTGGACCCGCTCGCGGCGGGTCGCCCGGTCGGTCCGGGACGGCGGCTGACGCCCGCGCACGACGGTACCGATGGCTTTTTCATCGCGGTACTAGGTCGCACGTGCTAGACCGGTCGCGATCCCATGTTGTGGAGCTGTTGATGCGTTTCTCGCCTGTCGCGCTCGTTTTCGCGCTCGGTCTTGCCTCTTTGTCCTCCAGCAGCTTCGGCCAGCGTCGCGACGACCAAATCGATCCGCGCAGCCTGGCATTGCTCCATCAGGGCGAGGCTTTGCGCACGCAGGGCAATCTTTCGGGCGCCGAAGATCTGCTTGAAAGCGCGCTGGCGATCGATCCGCGCAATCGCGGCGCCTATGTCGCATTGGGCCGGGTCGCGCAGGGGCAGGGGCTCCCGGGCAAAGCGGTGCGCTTCTACCGCGATGCGCTCGCGCTCGATCCTAACGACCTGACCGCGCTGGCGGGTCAGGGCGAGGCGATGGTCGCCAAGGGCGCGGTCGAACGCGCCCGCGTTAACCTCGCCCGTATCAACCAGCTCTGCAAGACTGCCTGCCCGCAGTCCGCCGCGCTCAACGCCGCGATCGCCAAGGGCCCGCCGGTCGAGGTCGCGACCGCGCAAGCCAACACCAAGGTTCCGCCCAAGGGCCAGGAAGAGCAGACCCAGAAGCAGCAGTGAGAGGAGCCGCCCTTCCGAAGCGGGAGGGCTCACTTGGGCTGCGGTGCCGCCTCCGGTTGTGCTCCGGCTTCTGCGGCATGCGCCTTGGCCATGTCCGCCATCTCGGCTGCGGTCTTGAAGTCCAGTAGCTCGACCTGGAAGACCAGATCGGAATTGGCCGGGATCGGTCCCGAGGCTTGGGCGCCATATCCCATGGCTGCCGGGATGCAGAGGCGCACGATGCCGCCCTTGCTAAGCAGCTGCAGCCCCTGAGAGAAGCCCGCAATGACCTCGCCGACCGGCATCGGTGCCTGCGTCCCCTGATCGAAAACCGCGCCGTTGGCGTTCAGGTAGCCGATATAATTGACCAACACCGTGGCATCCCCCGCGGGCTTCGCGCCCGATCCGGCACGCAGCATCGTGTAGCCGAGGCCGGAAGGCGTCCTGGCTGTGCACGAACGCTGTGCCGCGGGCACGATCGGCATGAGGGGCAAGGGGATGATGCTGTTGTCCGTCGCGAACGGTTTCGGTGCGGCGACGGGCGAATGACGAGCGGGTGCCGCGGCGGCAAGCAGCGGCAACGCCAGAAACGGCAAAGCGATCAAAGAAGCAGAACGGCGGATTGTGCGCGAGAGGTTATGCATAGGCGCGCTTATGCAGGATTGCGGCGATTGAGCAAGGCGAGCTAACCGAGCGTTCGCGCAATCGCGACGAAGTCCTCCACCGTCAGCGTTTCGGCACGCCGTGTTGGGTCGATCCCGACCCTTTCCAGAGCCTCCAACGCGCCGGACAGCCCCTTCAGGCTCTGCCGCAGCATCTTGCGGCGCTGGCCGAACGCGGCGGCGGTGATCCTCTCCAGCGTAGCGAACTTCACGCCCTCGGGTTGTTCGCCGGGCACGATATACACCACCGCCGACATCACCTTGGGCGGGGGTACGAAGGCGGAGCGGTGGACGGGGAGTGCGATCTTTGCCGTCGCGCGCCATTGGGCGAGTACCGCCAGCCGGCCATAAGCGCTGGTGTCGGGCTTGGCGACGATCCGCTCGGCAACCTCCTTCTGGAACATCAGCGTCAGCGATGCCCAGAAGGGCGGCCAGGTCTCGCCGCTGAGCCAGCGCACGAGCAAAGCGGTGCCCACATTGTAAGGCAGGTTGGCGACGATATGCGCGCCTTCACCCACGGTCGCCGCCTCGTCGATCTCCAGCGCGTCGCCCGAGATCACGTCGAGTTGGCCCGGCGCGGCTTCCGCCAGCTCGGCCAAAGCCGGCAGGCAACGCCGGTCGCGTTCGACCGCGGTCACATGCGCGCCCGCGCCGACCAAGGCACGGGTCAATCCGCCCGGGCCGGGGCCGACCTCGTAGACTTTCTGCCCTTCAAGCGATCCTGGCACGCGCGCGATTCGTTCGAGCAACTGGCCGTCGAGCAGGAAATTCTGCCCCAGCGCCTTCTCGGCGGAGAGGCCGTGCCGCGCAATCACGTCGCGCAGCGGCGGCAGATCGAGCTTCATTGTGGCCAAATCACTGGAGGCGCGCCCGGTTCTCCGCGCATTGATGCGCCAGCCGGATCGCGGCGATGGTGGCGCCCGGATCGGCCATGTTCTTGCCCGCGATGTTGAAGGCGGTGCCGTGATCCGGCGAGGTACGAACGATCGGCAGCCCGAGGGTGATGTTCACGCCCTCGTCGAAATGGAGCGTCTTCAGCGGAATCAGCGCCTGATCGTGATAGAGGCAGAGCGCCGCGTCGTAGCGTGCCCGCGCGCGCGGATGGAACATGGTGTCGGCGGCGAGCGGCCCTTCGATCTCGATCCCTTCCTCGCGCAGCCATTCGAGCGCGGGGATCACGATCTCGATCTCCTCGCGGCCGAGTGCGCCACTCTCGCCCGCATGCGGATTGAAGCCCGCCATCGCGAGGCGCGGCTTGGCGATGCCGAAATCGCGCGACAGGCCGCGTTCGGTGGTGCGCGCGCGCGATATTATCAGCTCGGCAGAAATCAGCCCCGACACCTCTTTCAGGGGAACGTGCGTGGTGATCGGCACGGTACGGAGCGTCGGCCCGGCGAGCATCATCACCACATTTTCGCGCGCAATGCCGCAGCGCTCGGCGACGAACTCGGTTTGGCCGGGATGCGAAAAACCGATCCCATAGAGCTGCGATTTGGAGACGGGGCCAGTCACCAGCCCGCAGGCCGCGCCCGACCGCGCCAGCCCTACCGCAAGCTCGAGCGAGTCCAGCGAACAGCGTGCGCCCGGCGTATTGGGCGCACCCGGCGTGATTTCGCCCGCATCCTCAAGCTGGATCAGTGGCAGTGCATTGGCAAAGACTTCGGGCGCTTCCTCGGGACCGGAGATGCGCGCGACCGGGCCGCTCCACACCGCCTCGATCGAACGCACGTCACCTACCACGAAGAAGGGGTGCAGTCCCTCCTCGACACGTCTTTGCCAGGCCTTGGCGGCAATTTCGGGGCCGACGCCGGCGGGATCGCCAAGCGCCACCGCGAGCGGGGTTAACCCGTCAGCGATATTCGATGACGGCATCGCGCCTGATGTCGGCGAGATAACGGCGCGCGCGCAGATTGACGCGCTCGTCAGACATTTGCGAGCTGACCTCGTCGAACGAGGGCACCGTCTTGTCGGCGGGATCGTCGCGGCCGCACACCACCAGGCTGTGCACGCCGCCTTCGGAGCCGCCGAAGGGCGGGGTCGCCTCGCCGACGCGCATGTCGACCAGGATGCTCTGCAACTGCGCCGGCAGATCGCGGATCTTGATCTGGTCGCTATCGACCACATCCGCATTCCACTTCTTGGCGAAGTCCGCGACCTGGCCACAGCCCTTGAGCGTCTTCAAATCCTCGGTGAAGGCGGTCACGCGCGGCTGCGCCTGATCCTTTGGCATCGTGGCCGGGAAGGTGATCGTGATCTGCTTGAGCTGAACCAGGGCGTCGCGCGGATCGGTCGTCAGGATCTGGCGCTTGTCGACTAGGGCGATGATCGAATAGCCGCTGCCGACCGGGATCGGCCCACCGACTTGGCCGGGGCCCATGTCTTTGACCGCGCTGCTAAGCGCATCCGGAAGCTGTTCGGCGCGGACCCAGCCCAAGTCGCCGCCGACCGCCGCGGTCGAGGCTTCCGAATATTGGCGGGCATAGGCCGCGAACGATGCGCCCTGCCGCAGCTGGTCCATGATCCGCTGGGCGTTGGCCGCGACCTGCTGCTGGGTTGAAGGCGTCGCCGACAGATAGATTTCGGACACATGGTATTCGGCCGCGCCCTTGTCGGCCTTCATCCGCGCGATCACCTGCTTCACTTCCTCGTCGCTTACGCTGACGAAGGGCTCGACCTCCCGGCTGAGCAGGCGGCGCCATGCCATTTCGCCCTGGATCTGGCGCTTGAGCGAGGCGTCGCTCGAGCCCAGGCCCTTGATCATCTTGCTGAATTCGGCTGGCGTTTTCTTGAATTGCTGCGCGGCGCGGGCGAAGCTCTGATCGAGATCGGCCTTGCTGATCGTGATCTTGTTGGCCTCGGCCTCCTGGATTTCGAGCGTCTCGTCGATCAGGTTGGAAAGCACCTGCGAACGCAGCCGCTCCCTCTCCGCATCAGGGATCTTTCCGTTGCTGGAGGCAAGCACGAGTGCGAGCCGCTGATCGACGTCGGTATCGGTGATGATGGCGCTGTTGACGATCGCGGTCGCCTTGCGGACCGAAGGATCGCGTGGCGCCAGCAAGTGCACATCGCTGGCCAGACCAAGCTGATTGAGCGCCGCCTGATCGTCGTCCGCTTGCGCGAACGCCACGTTCGGGACCGTCGCCGCCATCATGGCGGCGAGAATGACACCCGCACGCCCCATCATCCGTACCTTCACGCCCGCTCCGTTACTTGTCGCTAAGGGCCCAGTCTGGCCCGATATGGCTGAACCCACGCTTAGCGGCCTAAATTCTTCAAGGCGAGTCGCAAGCTGAACGTGCTGCCGCGCCTGGCATCGCCCGTACTGTCATAGTCCTTGCGCCAGGTGATACCCAGCGACATGCATTCATTCTCGTAGAGCAGCCCGATCCGGTCGCGCACTGGCTGGTAGCCGTCCGAGGTCGAGATCGGATCTTCCTTCTTGGTGGTCAGGTCGACCACAGTCGAACCGAAGATCGACCAGTAACGCGCGATCTGGACACGCGCGCCCGCCCGAACCTCGGACATGTCCCGCAAATCCTCGATCGACGTATCGATATCGCGGTGCAGCTTGAGGTAGCCCACCTCGAGATAGGTATTCTTGCCGCCGATGGTTGCATCGATCTCGTTGCGGCGCACCGCGAGGTTATCCTTGTCGAGCCGGAAGCGCTCCGTAACCTCCAGGAAGCTGCCGTAGCGCACGCTCACCCGCCCGACGATGTCGGAGAAACGGTCCGAAAGGCCCGTGCCTGGTGGCAAGATCGTCGGTTCGGTGCTCAGCCGATAAGATTGGCCGACGATCGCTCGGATATCCAGCTTCGGCCGCGTATAATTCCACTCGGCGCCATAGGTGACGCGGCTGGAATCTTCCCACCGGTCGTAACCCGAAAAGCGGTTGAGCGCGAACAGGTTGGAATCCTCGAGATCCACCGCACGGCTGTCCTCATCGGGGATATCCAGATTCTTGATCTTGGGCTCGGCCACCAGCTGCACGCGCGGCACGATCTGCTGCACGCCGCCGAACAACTCGCCCACGAACGGCCAGCGCATGTCCGCTGCCAGCGCGCCGATGCCGCGCTTATGCCAGCCGTCGGCGCCGCGATAGATCGCGGTCGCCGTGTCATCGACATTGTCGGTATGATAGAGGTCGGCGCGGCCATAAGCGGTGAAGGTCACCTCCTGGCCGAGTGTGGTCAATGTGCGCAAATCCCACCGCAATCCTGCGAACGCCCGCTGCGTGTCCTGCCCGTCGGTGCGAGTCAGAGCCAGGCTGTTGACCTGCGCGGTGAAAACGCCGCCCAGCCACGGGTCGGCGAAGCGCCGCCGATAGTCGATCGCAGGCAGCGCGATCGGCTGCTGGCCCTCCGCGTAACGCTGGGTGACCACCCCGTTGGCGTCGACGACGGGCACGCGGATGTCCTGGACGAACCAGCCCGCGATCGACAGGTAGGAATCGTCGTCGATCCGCTCCGCCTTGAGCGTCGAACGCAGACGGTCGTCGTTGGAGATATAGTAGCGCCGCATGAAGGTGCGGTCGCTAGCGAGCCGCAGTGCGCCATGGATCGTCCAATAGGGGTCGAGCTGCCAGGTGCCGTTCGCGTCGATATAGCCGCGGAAGCTGTTGCTGCTCTCGACCGGGGTGATCGTAGGGGTCTGGTCAGCCGAGGCGGGCAAGCGCGCGCTGTAGGTGACCATACCGTTCACCTGATAAGCGCCGTTGCCGGTCAGCGCGCGATATTGTGCCTCCAATCCGGGTGCGACCGCAGTGTAAATGTGCGGTGTGATCGTCAGGTCGCGGTTGGGGCTGATCTGCCAGTAATAAGGCAGGTCGATCTCGACGCCGTTCGACTTGTTGATCTGGAAATTGGGCAGGAGCAGGCCCGAATTGCCTGTGCCCGAACCGTCGGGATGCGAAAAAGCGGGAAGCGCCAGGATCGTCTGGCCGAACACCGTCAGCCGCGCATCCTTATAGCTGATCCGGTGCGTGCCCTCGTTGACGACCACGCGGACCGCGGTGATCTGCCACGAAGGCCGCTTGGGGCAGCCCGAATTCGTTTCGACCTGGCAGGGCGTGTAGGCGGCATGGCTGAGGATCGTGATATCGCCCTTGCGCTCGCCATGCTGCGCCGCAAGCCGACCGCCATTGGCCAGCACCAGCAGCATGTTATCCGCCACGCCGTCGTGCAGTTCGTCGGTCAGCGTGATGTCGTCGCCATAGGCTTTGTCGCCATTGGCGTTGACCACCGCGACATTGCCGGTCGCGCGCACCACCCCTGACTGGCGGTTCCAGGTGACCTTGTCCGCGCGCAGCCGCGCGCCATTGCGGAACATGCGCACCTCGCCGGTGGCGGTGACTATGTCCGCATTGTCGTCATAGTCGAGCTGGGCCGACGAGAACGTTACCTCGTCCTCGGGCGAGGTTTCGGATTCCTTGGTCGGGGGAGGGGGCTGATTGGGGCGATCCGTCAGGCTCTGCGCCTGTGCGGCCGTGGCCCAGCAGGCCAATCCGCACATGGCGATCGCCATTAGCGACGCCGTTGCGGCGCCTGCCCCTTTCCAGCTTGTACGCCGCTGCATAACGGTCGGCCCTATCCCGGCTTGTCCGCCGCCGCAATCGCGGAAAACCGCGCCCTGTCGCCTTTGACAGCGACAGTGACGCGCCTAATAGGCGACGCAACACAGCGCGAAAGGCTCGTTCCTTGCTCACCATCAAATTCAGCGCGAACCGTCCCTCGGACGCGCGCCCGCTTGCCCTCCCGATCGCCAAGGATGAGGCGGTAGACACCCATGTTCCCGCCGGTACCGCCGATGTTGCCAAGGCCGCGGCGGCCAAGTTCACCGGCGAACCGGGCAGCATCGTCGAACTCCACGCGTTGGTGGACGGCACGGTCCGCCACATCCTGCTGGTCGGCATCGGCGATAAACTGGCGGGCGACAAAGCGGGCGGTGCTTTGGTCGCCAAGCTGCTAACCACTGAAACCGGCCTGGTCGTTGACGTGACCGGCATCGATTCGGCCAAGCGCGCCGACTTCGCCGCCCAACTCGGCCAGGCGGCGATGCTGCGCAGCTGGCGCTACGACCTTTATCGCACCAAGCTGCCCGAGAAGCAGAAGCCGACGCTGAGCGAAGTCGAAATCGTCGTCGGTGACGCGCTCAAGGCCGCCGAAGACGCCTTTGCCCCGCTCAGGGCGGCTGCGGAGGGTGCAAGCCTGACGCGCATGCTCGTGACCGAGCCCGCCAACATCCTCTACCCGGAAAGCTTCGTCGAACGCGTCCAGGCCGAGATGAAGGGCCTCGGTGTCGAGATCGAGGTTCTGGACGAGGCCGCGATGCGCAAGCTCGGCATGGGCGCGCTGCTCGGCGTTTCGCAGGGCTCGATCCGCGAAGCGCGCTTGCTGGTAATGAAATGGGACGGCACCGGCGGCAAGGCCGACCCTGTCGCCTTCGTCGGCAAGGGCGTGACCTTCGATACCGGCGGTATCAGCCTCAAGCCCGGCCCGGGCATGGAGGACATGAAGTGGGACATGGGCGGCGCCGGCGCGGTCGCAGGCGCGATGAAGGCGCTCGCCTTGCGCAAGGCGAAGGCGCACGTGATCGGCGTGTGCGGCCTTGTCGAAAATATGCCTGACGGCAATGCCCAGCGTCCGGGTGACGTTGTGACAAGCGCGTCCGGCCAGACGATCGAGGTGCTCAACACCGATGCCGAGGGTCGCCTGGTGCTGTGCGACGCGATCTGGTGGGTGCAGCAGAAATACCATCCCAAGACGATCATCGACCTCGCCACATTGACCGGCGCGATGATCATCAGCCTCGGCCACGAGCATGGCGGCCTGTTCGCCAATGACGACGAGCTTGCCGACCAGATCCTGGCTGCGGGAAAGGCCGTCGACGAGAAATTGTGGCGGATGCCGATGGGCAAGGTCTACGACAAGCTGCTCGACTCGCCGATCGCGGACATGAAGAATATCGGCCCGCGCGAGGCCGGCTCGATCACTGCCGCCCAGTTCATCGCACGCTTCGTCGACGAAGGCGTGAAGTGGGCGCACCTCGATATCGCCGGCATGGTGTGGGCGTCGAAGCCCGGCACCTTCTGGGACAAGGGCGCGACGAGCTACGGCGTGCGCCTGCTCGACCAATATGTGAAGGACGCGTTGGAGAAGTAAGTCCTCCGTCACCCCGGACTTGTTCCGGCATCCACTCCTCCACGAGCGATCCGCTCGTGGAGGAGTGGATGCCGGACAAGTCCGGCATGACTTGCGGGATAGCGCGTCCTGGGTTGCGCCCTTGCTGCACTGCGGCTAGAGGCGCGCCCAACTTCCACACCTCAAAACATGGAGCATGGGATTCCCATGGCGACGACCCGCACCTTCTCGATCATCAAGCCCGATGCCACCCGCCGCAACCTGACCGGCGCGGTCACCAAGATGCTGGAGGAAGCCGGCCTGCGCGTCGTCGCGTCCAAGCGCATCCACATGACCAAGGAGCAGGCCGAGGGCTTCTACGGCGTTCACCGCGAGCGCCCCTTCTTCAAGGACCTCGTCAGCTTCATGATCTCGGGCCCGGTCGTGGTCCAGGTTCTGGAAGGCGAAGACGCCGTGAAGCGCAACCGCGACATCATGGGCGCGACCAACCCCGCCAATGCCGAGGCCGGCACGATCCGCAAGGAATTGGCCGAGTCGATCGAAGCCAATTCGGTCCACGGCTCCGACAGCGACGACAATGCGGCGATCGAGATCGCTTACTTCTTCAAGCCGGAAGAGATTGTCGGCTGAGCCAGCCCGACGGTTTCTAGATCAGAAAGGGGTCGCCGAAAGGCGGCCCTTTTTTTGTCGCCTCGGACAATCGCAATCTTAGTGAAAATTCGCCTTGAGCCACGGCACGCGCTGCATGGCTTCTAATTCAGCGGTTTCCGGGGTGTCATAGATTCCCAAATCCGGTCCGACAGCGCCCCAGCAAAAATCCTGGCCTGTAATCACGGACAAATCGGCCCATTGTCGCCTGTAAGTGAATCTGCCGTCGCTTCGGCGGCAAATCAGCACCCTTTCTGTCCCGTCG
>Ga0207705_10002149_pt1 | contig 15285 bp, 16 predicted proteins | sample KBSC13metaG_FD_184314 | JGI IMG/M metagenome (GOLD analysis project Ga0207705, IMG submission 184314) | Corn rhizosphere microbial communities from Kellogg Biological Station, Michigan, USA - KBS C1-3 metaG (SPAdes) (version 2) | ecosystem: Host-associated > Plants > Roots > Rhizosphere > Soil ...
CGGGCACGTCGGTCTGCGGGTAGGCATGCTCCTCGATAGGGAAGAGCGGCGCGCCCGTCACGCGGTCGAACAGATAGACCACGCCCTGCTTGGTCGTCTGCGCGACCGCGTCCACGTTTTTGCCGTTGCGCCGCACCGTCAGCAGCACCGGCGCCGCGGGGAAGTCGCGGTCCCAGATGTCGTGATGCACCCCCTGGAAATGCCACAGCAACTTGCCATTATGCGCATCCAGCGCGAGCAGGCTGTCCGCATAGAGGTTCGTCCCCAGCCGGTCCGCGCCGTAGAAATCGTCCACCGCCGATCCGGTCGGCACGAAGACGATCCCGCGCGCCTGGTCGATCGTCATCCCGGTCCAGACATTGGCCGCCCCCGCTTTCTCCAGCCTACCCTTGGGCCAGGTCTCGGATCCCGGCTCCCCCGACTGTGGCAGGATATGGAAGATCCAGCGCAGCTTGCCCGTGCGCACGTCGAACGCCCGCACCGCGCCCGGCGCCGCCGGATGCACTTCCGATGTCCGGAAGCCGGTGATGATCGTGTCGCCGAAGATCACCCCCGGCGTTGTCAGGAAGGCCGGCGCCTCGCGCGGATCGCGCCCCAGCCCTTTGCGCAGGTCGATCCGTCCATTCTCCCCAAAATCGCGCAATGGTACGCCCGTGTCCGCATCCAGCGCGATCAGGTAGAAGCCGTTGCTCGAGAATATCCGCCGGCTTTGCCCGTCGGTCCAATAGGTCAGCCCCCGCGCCGGCTGTGCGCCGACCTCCTCGGGCGCATGCCGCCACTTGATCCGCCCCGTCGCAGCATCGAGCGCGAACACACCCTGATGCGGATCGATCCCGTAGAGCGTGCCGCCGATCATCAGCGGCGAGGTCTGCAACTCCCCCTCGCCCGTCTCGAACCGCCACGCTTCCTTGAGCTGGCCCACATTCTTCGCGTTGATCTGCGTCAGCGGCGAATAATGGTCCGATGCACCGCTGCCGCCATAGATGCCCCAGTCCAACTCGCCGGACCGCGCGTCCCGCGCCGCCGCGCCCCAGCCCGCCAAAGCCCCAGCACCAGCCACCGCCCCCGCCAGCACCCAGCGCCCGAACCGCATCCCCGCCCCCTTTTCGTTTGTGGGGCCCATAACCGCATTTTCGGAAGCCGCTGGCTAGACCTTAGTGCGTAACCCATCCGTTCGTGCTGACGACGAGGATCACTCCTCCTCCGCCACCACCTCCTCATGCCCGCCAAAGCCCGTCCCCGTCCGCAGCCGCCGATGCCTTAGCCGGTCGGGCGTACCGCCCTCGCGCTCCTGCAACCGGTCGATCTTGCGCACCAGAAAAGCGGTCGACCAGCCGATCATCAGCAGCCCGAGCAATGACTCCGCATGCCCGATCAGCCGCCATCCGTCGGGCAAACCATCCGATCCCGCGCCCGTCGTCGTGTAATAGGATGCCGACACCACCAGCGCCTGCTCCACCTGCTTGACCGCCCCACCCGCCAGGTAGACGCTCGCGACCAGCCCGACCTCCAGCGCGTGCAAGGCGAACAGCAGCATCGCCATGAACCCGACCAACGAGATCGACTTCGCGCTCACCCGCTTGTGCAGCAAAGCCTCGTCGGTGAGGTTGAACATGTGCGACATGCCCATCAGCCCCCAGCCATGCGCCAGCGCCAGCACGGGCACCATCAAGGCCGAAATCAGAAGCTCCAGTCCCAGCGACAGATAGTCTCTCCTTGCCCGCCAGAACGCGCCCGCCGTCAGAAGGTCCCAAGCCCCTCCCACACCCTCAGCCGTCATGCCGGACTTGTTCCGGCATCCACTGGGAGGCCGGCGCCAGGCCGCTGGGCGGACCCCGGAACAAGTCCGGCATGACGGCGAAACACAATCTTGCAGCCCCGCCTCCACCGGCTCACAAGGCCCGCAATCTCTCTTTCCAAGGTCCACGCATGCGCCTTCTCCCCCTCGCCCTCACCGGCACGATGCTCGCCACCCCAGCCCTCGCCCGCCCCGACATCCCCGCGCCGATCCTGACTTCGCCCGAGGCGCACGACGCGCTTTCCTACGCCAGGCCGCAGGTCGCCCGCGTCACCCATGTCGATCTCGATCTCACCGCCGATTTCGCGACCCACGTCATGCACGGCACCGCCGCGCTCGACATCCAGGCCAAGCCTGGCGCGAAGGAGATCGTCCTCGATGACAACCATCTCGTCATTGCGAAGATCACCGACGCCGCCGGCCACCCGCTCAAATATGCGGTCGGTGCCAACGACGATTACAAGGGCGCGCCACTCACCGTGCAGATCGGTGCCGCGCGCCGGATCATCGTCACCTACCGCTCCAGCCCCGACGCGAGCGCATTGGGTTGGCTCGCGCCCGCGCTCACCGCGGGCAAGAAGAAGCCCTACCTCTACAGCCAGGGGGAATCGATCAACAACCGGAGCTGGATTCCCACCCAGGACAGTCCCGGCATCCGCCAGAGCTGGACCGCGAAGATCACCGTGCCGTCAGACCTGGTCGCGGTGATGAGCGCCGAGCGTCTGACGCCCAAGGGCATCCCCGCCGCAAAAGGTTGGCACAGCTACCGCTTCCGCATGGATCATGACGTCCCGCCCTACCTGATCGCGCTCGCTGTCGGCGATCTCGCTTTCCGCCCGCTTGGGCCGCGCACGGGCGTCTATACCGAACCCTCGATGCTCGACCGCTCGGCCCGCGAGCTGAGCGACACCGAGAAGATGGTGAGCGCCGCCGAGAAGCTCTACGGCCCGTACCGCTGGGGCCGCTACGACATCCTCGTCCTGCCGCCCTCCTTCCCCTTCGGCGGGATGGAGAACCCGACGCTGACCTTTGCCACGCCGACCATCATCACGGGCGACAAGTCCAACGTCGACGTGATCGCGCATGAGCTGGCGCATAGCTGGTCGGGCAACCTCGTCACCAACGCGACCTGGTCCGACACCTGGCTCAACGAGGGCTTCACCACCTATTTCGAGAATCGCATCGACGAGGCGGTCTACGGCAAGGAGCGCGCCGCGACGTTGGCCGACATCCTCTGGGACGGTCTCCAGCGCGACCTCAAGGCCGCCCCCTCGCCCGACGCGACGCGTCTTCATGGCGATCCGGAAGGCGTCTATGGCGAACTCGATTACAGCAAGGGCTCAACCTTCCTGCGCACGATCGAATATACCGTCGGCCGCGCGCGCTGGGATGCCTATCTGACCTCTTACTTCAACCGCCACGCCTTCCAGCCGCAGACCACCGCCGGCTTCCTCACCGATCTGCGCGCCAATTTGATCAAGGGCGACAAGGGCCTCGAGGACAAGCTCCAGCTCGACACCTGGGCCTATCAGCCCGGCCTCCCCGACAATGCCGTCCATGTGAAATCGGCAACGCTCGCGAAGATCGACGAGACGCTCGCCCGCGTGAATGCCGGCGCGCCGATCGCCTCGGTCGATGCCAAGCATTGGTCGACCCAGGAATGGTTGCGTTTCCTGAACGGCCTGCCGCGCAAGCAGACCGCCGAACGCTTGGCCGAGCTCGACAAGGATCTGGGCCTGTCGACCTCGATCAATGCCTATGTCCGTTCGGCCTGGCTCGTGCTGGCAGCCGAGAACCGCTACGATCCGGCGGTCGCCTCGATGGAGGAATATCTCCCCCGCATCGGCCGCGGCCTCCTCATCTTCCCGGTCTATCGCGCGCTCAAAGCCGAGGGCGACTGGGGCATGCCGATCGCCAAGCGCATCTACGCCACCGCGCGCGCCAACTACCACCCGACCGTGGTCGCCACGCTCGACAAGACGCTCGATTGGAAGAGCAAATAAAAGCCGTTCGCGCTGAGCGAAGTCGAAGCGCCGCTCTTCTTATATTCTGACGGGAAGAGCGGGCTTCGAGGGTCGATCAGCCGCCGTTGGCGCCCGCGACGAGCTTGTCGAAATCGGCCTTCTTCATGCCGATCAGCAGACCCTTCTTGTTCTTGCCGATCGCCTCGGCCGGAACCCGCACCTGTCCGCCCACGGTGGCGACCACCACACCGTCGGACGCGATCGCCTTGATATAGCCGACTTCGGCGCCCTGGCTGTCGGAGATTTCCGCACCGACCTTCAACTCGTCCGCCTTGGCTGCCCGCGCCGCATCCTCGCGCGCCGGCTTTGGCCGGCCGGGATCGGGGTTCAGACTGGGGTCGCTTGCCACATCGGGCAGCGCATTGTTGCCCATCCGTCCTCCCGGCACGCCCACCGGCCCCGGCGCGGTCGTCATGTTGGCGGGCTGGCCCGGCTGCACCGTGACATATTGCGCCGAAGCCGCAGTCGCGAACGCGACAAGAGCGAGCGGCAGGGAGCGGAGAAAGAGCGTGTTGGTCATGCCCTTATTGTCCGCCTCTCCCGTTGCGAAAGCAAGTCGGACCAGATCCGTTACAAGGCCCAATCCGCCTCCAGCCAGAACTTGCTGGTGTCGGTCATGAAGCGGTCGGCCGTATAGCGCGCATAGCGCACCGAGAAGAGCGCAGGCCCGCGCCTGGCGGTCGCGAGCAGATCCCATTCATTGCCGTAATGCTGGCGCAACCGGTCGCTGTCGAAACGGTGATAGGTCGCCGACAACCCGATCGCATCGGCCGGCCCGATTTTCTTCCAGCCATAGCCCAGCGTCCCATAGAGATCGCGCAGGCCGTTGGGCGGCGTCGTGCCGAACTTTCCGTCCCAGCCATTCCATTTGAAGAAGGATGCGAGCGGCGTCTGCACGCTGGTCAGCGCCACGCCCTTATCGGCCCCCAGCACCTCATAGCCACCGGTCGCGGTCAGCGCGCTCGCGGTCAGCGTCGCCTCGGCCAGCCAGTAATCGGCCGAGTAGCTGTTGGGATTATTGTGATAGTCGCTCTGCCGCGCCCAGCTCGCAATATAGCCGAGCTTCACACCCTTCCCGACCGGCTGGCTGCCCGCAAAGCGCACGCCATAAGTCTGGCTCGACAGCGCATAATTCTGCACCGCTTTCTCGTCCTGATCGACTAGATAGGCGAAGCCGGTCAGCGTACCCGCACTGGTGCCGTAATTGAACAATGCGAACATGTTGCTCCCGTTCACCGCCTGCTGGCGCGCGCCGGTGCCGTGGATGCCGTTCACCGTGCGGTCGCTCCACGAATAGGTCAGATCCGCGCTGAAGCCCTTCGCCTGTCCATATTGCACGCGCACCGCATCGAACGTCTGTTGGTTCTGCCGCCAGTTGGACGACCCCACGAACCTCTGGTCGGCAAGCTCGATCAGCTGCCGCCCCGCGGTGATCGCGAAGTCCTTGGTCGCGTAGCGAATCTGCGCGCGGTTGACCTCGGTGTTGCGCGGATCGGCGACGAGCGGGAATTGGGTCCGCCCGTTGGTTCCGTCATTATAAGCGGTGTCGAGCACGAGCGTGGTCTCGCCCTCGATCAGCGCGGACCAGCCGCTCCCGGCCGAAACCTGCACGGCAGGCCGCAACCGCAAGGTCACCGCATCGGCATTTCTGGCGATCCCGTCCTGATCGACATTCTCATACCGCAACCGCGCGTCGAGCAGCGGCTTTACGGTGAAATCCTGGGCCGACGCCGCGCAAGGGAGCAGCGCCGCCGCCAGCAAGGGCAACGTCTTCATCGTCTCCGATCCTTTGGAAAAGATGGTCCCCGTCCCGGAGGGTGCTGAGTGGGACGGGGACCGGTTCCGACCTAGGGAAGGAACCTAGGGAGAAGGTTCAGGCGCCCTGGCTGGCCAGGTCGCCGGGAATGGCGCCGAGTTCACCGGTCGCCCGCGCCTTGCGCCCGTAGACCAGCTCGAACAACGGGCTCGCCATCATCGTGGTGACAATCGCCATCAACACCAGCATCGAGAACAAGGTCGGGCCGATGATGCCCTTCTGCAGGCCGATGTTGATGATGATCAGCTCCATCAGCCCGCGCGAGTTCATCAGCGCGCCGATGCCGAGCGCGGTACGATTATCCTCGCCCATCACGCGGGCGGCGAGGTAGCACGCCCCGAACTTGGCCGCGACCGAGATGGCGAGCACCCCGAGCGCGATCAGCAGCAGCATCGGCGAATTGACCATGTCGAGGCGGGTGTTGAGGCCCGAATAGGTGAAGAACATCGGCAGCAGCAGGATCACCGCGACCGGCTCGACCTTCTTCTTTAGCTCGGCCACGAACAGCCCCCGCGGCATGAACACACCGAGGATGAAGCCACCGAAGATGGCGTGGATACCGATCGCGTCCATGAAGAAGGCCGACAGGCAGAACAGCCCCATCGTGATGCCGAGCACGGTCATGCTCATCTCGCCCTTCGCTTCAACCGCGCGGCCGAGCGGCGCGAGCAACCTGCGGCCGAACAGCATCAGGAAGGTGGCGTAGAGCAGCGCCCCGCCGATCGCGAGCACCGCCACCCCGGGGCCCGCGCCGAAAGTCGCAAGCACCAGGGCAAGCACGCACCAGGAGGCGGCATCGTCGAACGCGCCCGCGGTGAGGGAGAGCGTTCCGAGCGAACTATTGGCAAGCCCGCGCTCGTTAATGATGCGCGCAAGCATCGGGAAAGCGGTCAGCGCGATGCAGGCCCCCATGAACAAGGTCGCATTCGCCTGGCTGATGCCGGCGGTGAACAGGCCGGGCACGGTCAGCAGGAAGGGCGTCACCAAAGCAGCCAGCAGGAAGGGCACCGCGATACCCGCCGCGGACACGCCCATGGCGCTCGTCGCCTTGGTCTTGAAATGATCGAGGTTGAGCGTGGTCCCGACGAGGAACATATAGAGGCCCACGCCGAACTGGGCGCCGACATACAGGACGTTCTTGGTCTCCTTGGGGAACAGAGCGAGCTGCGCGTCCGGCCAGAGCAGGCCAATCAGCGACGGCCCCAGGATCACACCTGCGATCATCTCGCCCACGACCTGCGGCTGCGCCAGGAACTTCTTTCCGAGCCATCCCACCACGCGGCAAGTGAAGATGATCACTGCCAGCTGAAGAAAGAAATGCACGCTGAAATCGCTTGGCGCGAAGCTCTTGGCGATGGCCGCGGTGGCCGGAACCGCCGGACCGTGCGGCGACAACATGCCGCCCGCCGTCGTCCAAAAACTGTCGATTACGCTCTGCACCGGTCCACTCCCCCGTTTTGTTATGCGGGAAAGGGAGCGCCGGTACGGTCCAGCTGCAATCTTAAAAACGAACTTGATACGGCGATTCGGGCCGGTTCGGGGATTGTTGTTGCAAGGCCGCTACAAGGTAGTAATGTACCTACATCGGAATCACCTATTTTGTAGGTACGTAGGTCCAAATGAAGGTCGTTAGCAGCCGCGATTTCAACCAGGATGTGAGTCAGGCAAAGCGCGCCGCGCGACTCGAGCCTGTGTTCATAACCGATCGCGGCAGGCCGACCCATGTTCTTATGAGCATTGAGAATTTCAAGAATCTCACAGGCCAGACCGAGACGATGGTCGATCTGCTCGCCATGCCCGATTCGGTCGAAGCGGAGGCCGTCCGTTCGAACGCATGGGAGCGCGGCTGATGTACCTGATCGATACCCCCGTGGTGTTGGAGTTGCGCAAGGCCAAGGCGGGGCGGACGGATGCTGGCCTTGCCACCTGGGCATCGGGCGTTTCGCGGCAGAATTTGTTCCTGTCCGCGCTCTCGCTACTCGAACTGGAGACTACGGCAGCGAAGACCGAGAAGCAGGACAAGGCCGGCGGCGCGGCGTTGCGCGGCTGGATCGCGGATCAGGTGATGCCCGCTTTCGAGGGACGGATTTTGGCGGTGGACGCGGCAGTGGTGCGGCGACGGGCGCAACTGGCACTGGCCGATACGCGCGATGCCCTGCTTGCTGCGACCGCGATCGAGCATGGCCTGACGTTGGTCACGCGCCAGACGGCGGCGTTCAAGGGAACAAGGCTCAAGCTTTTCAATCCATGGGGCTATAGTCCGGACGATGAGGACGATTCCGACTGGCGCCAGGCGGCGCGTACCGGGCCGGTTTGGCTCAAGAATCTGTTCGTGAGGGCTTGAGATCGTGACCGGCAAACGTTCGATCCTGATCGTCGGCGGCGGCACGGCCGGCTGGATGACGGCGGCCTATCTCGCCAAATATTTCAACCTGCCCGACAACCCGAACCTGGAAATCACGCTGCTGGAATCGCCCGAGATCGGGCCGATCGGCGTGGGCGAAGGCGCCTTCCCCACGATCCGTTCGACGCTCCAGTTCCTGGGCATCGACGAGACGCAGTTCATCCGCGGCGCGTCGGCAACCTTCAAGCAAGGCATCCGCTTCGACGACTGGCTGACCGCGCCGGAAAGCGGCACGCGCCATCGCTATTTCCACCCGTTCGAAGCGCCCTTCTACACCGAAGGCACCAGCCTGGTGCCCTATTGGCTGCTGCAGGACGAGGCCACGCGCCCGCCCTTTGCCGAGGCGGTGACGATCCAGAACCGCGTCGCCGAGGCCCAGCGCGGCCCCAAGCGGCCGGGCGAAGGCGAATTCACCGGACCCCTCAATTATGCCTATCATTTCGACGCGGGCCAGCTTGGCGAAGTGCTGGCGGACCGCGCGACCCAGCTGGGCGTGCGCCACATTCGCGACATGATGGCCGAGGCGGTCGTTCGCCTCGACGGCACGATCGAGCGCGTGATCACGCGCGACCATGGCGGGCTCGAGGCCGATCTATTCATCGACTGCTCCGGCTTCCGGGCGGAACTGATCGGCCGGACGCTGGGGTCGCCGTTCAAGTCGGCGCGGCGCTATCTGTTCACCGACCGCGCAGTCGCCTGCAAGATGCCCTACGACCGGCCCGATGGTCCGCTGGAGAGTTTCACGATCGCCACCGCGCACCCGGCCGGCTGGACCTGGGACATCGGCCTGGCGCAGTCGCGCGGGATCGGCACGGTCTATTCGAGCGCGCATATGTCCGATGCCGAGGCCGAGCAAATATTACGCGCTAATGCGGGCGACCGCGCCGAGCCCCGAATCCTGTCGTTCGAACCGGGCTATCGCGAACAGCAATGGATCGGCAACACGGTCGCGGTCGGCCTGTCGGGCGGCTTCCTGGAGCCGCTGGAATCGACCGGCGTGGTGGTGATCGAGGCGGCGATCGCGATGATTGCCGAGATGTTCCCGCACAATGGCCCGATCGATGCGCCGGCACGGCGTTTCAACCAGCTGATGGCGGCGCGCTACGAGAACATCATCAACTTCCTGAAGCTCCATTACTGCCTGAGCCGACGCGAAGAACCGTTCTGGCGCGACAATGTCGATCCGGATTCGATTCCCGACCGCCTGCGCGAAATGCTCGATCAATGGCGCTACCGGCCGCCCAACCGGTACGATTTCATCATCGACCTCGAGAGCTTCGCCTACTTCAACTATCAGTACATCCTCTACGGGATGGAGTTCCGCACCGATCTGTCGGCGGGCCGGGCGGATTTCCCGGACGTGCGCCAAGCGGAGAAGCTGTTCCGCAAGATCCGCACCTTCGGAGAACGCGCGACCGCGGACCTGCCGACCCACCGCGCGTTGATCCAGCAGATCAATGGTCCGGCAGACCGGCTGGTCGCAGCCTGACCGCGCATTGTAACAAAGCGGTTATAGCGCTGACACAGAACTGAAAAAGGCATGGACATGACCGCTCGCTCCCTCCCTGCGCTGCTGCTGATCGCGGTTGCGCTGACGCCAGCGCAAGCCGGCATCCTTGGCAGCCACGACAAGGATTGCATCCCGCGCCACGCGATCCGCGCGGAAACCGCGGAGAGCGAGACGAGCCTGATCATCCACGCCAATGGCAGCCGCGCCTATCGCAATACCCTGCCGGCACCGTGCGATGGGCTGATGAAGGTCAACGACACCGCAGATCTCGCCTACGACTCCAAGGATCCGGACCTGCTCTGCGCGGGCGATCTCGTGTGGCTGAAGAACAGCAAGATCTTCTCGGCGAGCGACGACGATGCCGCGCGCTGCAAGCTCGGCACGTTCGAGCCGATCAGCGAGATGGCGCTGACCGAGAATCTGCGCCGCTGACGATCAGCCGGCCTTGATGAAATCGATGAAAGCGCGGAGCGGCGCGGGGACCAGGCGCCGTCCGGGATAATAGAGGAATGGCCCGGGAAAGCTCTGCCACCAGGGCTCGAGCACCGGCTCCAGCGCGCCGCTGGCGAAATACGGCTTCAGCCAATCCTCGAACAGGAAGAGGATGCCGGTGCCGGCGATCGCGACGTCGACCTTCAGGTCGACCGCCGCCCCCGCCTGCACCACCAGCGGTCCGGTCGGATCGACCACGACCACCTCCCCGTCTTTCTCGAATTCCCACGGCCCCATCATCCGGCCGCTGCTGAAACGACCGCGCAGGCAGGCATGGTCGAGCAGATCGCGCGGATGTTGCGGGCGGCCGTGCCTATCGAGATAGGCAGGCGACGCGGCACACCCGAAACGCTGGACGCGCGGGCCGATCGGCACCGCGATCATGTCCTGTTCCAGCCGTTCGTCATAGCGGATGCCTGCGTCGCACCCAGCGGCCAGCACATCGACGAAACTGTCCTCGGCAATCACGTCCAACTTGATGTCGGGATAGGCCGCCAGGAAAGCGGGCAAGATCGAAGGCAGCACCAACCGCGCCGCGCTGACGGGGACGTTCAGCCGCAACGTGCCCGCTGGCCGGTCGCGGAAATTGTTGACCACGTCGAGCGCCGCTTCGACCTCGGTGAGCGCTGGTGCCAGCCTATCGAGCAAACGCTCGCCCGCCTCCGTGGGCGCGACGCTGCGCGTGGTGCGATGAAGCAAACGCACGCCCAACTGCGCTTCGAGACGACGGACCGCGTCGCTCAGACCCGAGGCGCTCACCCCGCTGGCGCGCGCGCCATCACGAAATCCGCGTGCCCGCGCGACCGCGACGAAGGCATTCAGGTCGGCAAGATCGGCGTTCATTGTTCGCAACCCCGTACAGCCTGTCCGGATTGTGCCGGATTATCGCGCGATCCGGCAAGGCCTAGATTGGCCGCCAACTTTTAGGAGATACGTCATGTCCAGCATCGATCAGGCCGGCACGTTCAAACTGGGCGACCGCCACGTGAAGCGCATCGGCTATGGCGCGATGCAGCTGGCCGGCCCGGGCGTGTTCGGCCCGCCCAAGGATCGCGACGCAGCCCTGGCGGTGCTGCGTGAGGCAGTGACCGAGGGTGTCGACCATATCGACACGAGCGATTTCTACGGCCCGCACGTCACCAACCAGATCATCCGCGAGGCGCTGCATCCCTACCCCGCTGGGCTGACGATCGTTACCAAGATCGGCGCCAAGCGCGGGCCGGAAGGGTCGTGGGATCCGGCCTTCGCGGCAGACGAACTCGAGAGCGCGGTCCACGACAATCTGCGCAATCTCGGCCTCGACGTTATCGAGGTTGTCAATCTGCGCCTGATGTTCGGTATCCATGGCCCGGCGGAAGGATCGCTTGAGGCGCCAATGACCACGCTCGCCGAACTGCAGCGCCAGGGGCTGATCAAACATATCGGCCTCAGCAACGTAACGCCGACCCAATTGGCCGAAGGCCGCGCCATTGCCGAGGTCGTGTGCGTCCAGAACCAGTATAATCTGGTGCATCGCGAGGATGATGCTCTGATCGACGATCTGGCTAAGGACGGGATTGCCTATGTCCCCTTCTTCCCGCTCGGCGGCTTCACCCCGCTCCAATCGACCGCCTTATCGGACGTTGCCGCGCAGCTGGAAGCGACGCCGATGCAGGTCGCGCTCGCCTGGCTGCTGCAGCGCGCACCGAACATCCTGCTGATCCCGGGCACGTCCCTCTATCGGGCATCTCCGCGAAAATCTGGCGGCGGCACAGCTTGTGCTCCCGCAGGATGTGCTGGCGGCATTGGACGGGATTGGGGCCGGCGCGGCGGGTTAACCCCGTGCCAGTTAGACTTCGCATTCCCGCGCGCAAGCAAAGCTGATACCGTCTTCTGGTTCGGAGAGGCCGAGACATGGCGCATGCGATACGGGGCGGGGAAAGCCGCCGTCATTCTCAAGTCCAATCCAAGGCGTTCCTGTTCTGGGCGACCTTTGCGCTCCTGGGCATCGCTGGAAGCTATGCGATCGATCATGCGGTCGACCCGTCCGCCGATCTGGCGAGCGTTGCACTGCCGAACGACGGACAGCTTGAAGGTAGTTGGGTGAGCGGACCGCTTCGCCTAAAAAACAGCCTCAATGACCGCGGCATGTTCGTCGAACTCTGGCAGAGCGGCGCGCACGCCCGGATGATCGCCAGCTTCCAGCTTGCGCGCGGCGCCAAGCAGGGCGCGATCGGCTTCCGCCACCGCTTCGTCGGCGGCCAGGATGGCGAGATTGGCGTGACGCTCAGCGGATCGGAACTTACGCTGCAGTTGCCTCCGACCAAAGGCTGGCCGGTTGGCCCAACGACCTTCCGCCGGCCCTAGTCCCGCAGCAATATCACCGAGACGCGATGCTCGCAGCTTTGGCGCGGCTGCGCGTCGGCGGGGGCGGTGGGATCCTCGAACGCGGTGTGGAAGCAGGCGCGCCAGGGCTGGTCAGCTTCGTCGCGCATCAGCTCGAACAGCTTGAACACCAGCATCTCGTCAGGCTGCATGTCGGGATAATAATACCAGCGCTGCTGTTCGTTATGGACAAGGCTGACATGGTAGGTCAGCCCGCCGCCCGGTGCGATGCCCTCGAGCGCGGTCGGGATGATGTCGAGCGGCTCGACGCTGCTCGCGTCGCACAGGGCGAGCGGCATATGCTTGAGCGGCCCCGGCATGTTGGTGGTGCGCCAGAAATCGAGCTGGACGAAGCCCTCGACATCGTCGGCCTCGAACCCCGCGCGCCATTGCGCGCCGATATCGGCGTTGGTGAAGGCCTCGACATTGCGCTGGAAATCGTCGGCGGTGGTGCCGTGATCCGAATGCACGCCCAGGCCATATTGCGGCGTACTGGTGCCCGCCCCGCGCCGCATCACGTTGGGCGGCTGATGCACCCGGAGCTTGCGGCCCGGATAGAGGCGTTCGCGGATGATCGTCTCGATTTCAGGCAGATACAGTTCGGCGACCTGCTCGGCATTGCCCCAGTCGGTCACGCGCGTCGGGGCATCGAGCAAGGCGAAGCCGTGTTTTGCAAGAAACTCGGCTTCCGAAACACCGCCTGCCTGTAAATCGCGGCCATCGCGGATGCGCGTCGGCGGGTTGCGCGGCGGCTTGCCGGGCCCGCCCTTGCTCCGCATCAGTTCGGACAGGTTGATCCGCTCGGCCGAACGAAAGCCCGAAGGAAACTGGCCGTTGAGCTGCGCCTCGATCATGCGTCTCTCCCCTCCTCGCCCTTTAACGCGCGGCTAGCCTGGCGCCAAATCGGATCGTAGCGCTCAGCCAATTTCCTGCGCGAGGCCGATCAGAAGCCCTTCAGGGCCGCGAATGTAGCAAAGCCGATAGGCATCCTGATATTGGACCAACTCACCCACGAGCTTGGCGCCGCGATTGCGGAGCCTTTCGAGTGTGTCGTCGATATCGTCGACAGCGAACATCACGCGGAGATAGCCCAGCGCATTGACCGGGGCGTTGCGGTGATCTTCAATCACCGGCGGGGTGAGGAAGCGCGATAGTTCGAGCCGGCTGTGCCCGTCCGGCGTGCGCATCATGGCGATCTCGACGCATTGATCGCCCAGCCCGGTGACGCGCCCGGCCCACTCTCCTTCGACCGTAGCCCGCCCTTCGAGTTCGAGGCCGAGCTCGCGAAAGAAGTCAATCGCGCCTGCGATGTCATCGACGACGATGCCGACATTATCCATCCGTTTGAGCGCCATGCGTCCGGTCTCCGTCCGAAGCCTAACGGCGGAACAAGGCCATGCCCAGCCAAAGACCGGCAAAGGACAGGACCAGGCTGCCCAGCACGTAGGCTGCCGCCGCGCCCATCTCGCCGCGCTGCCAAAGCGTGATCGTGTCGAGCGAGAAGGTCGAGAAAGTGGTGTAGCCGCCGAGGATGCCGGTCGCGACGAACAGGCGCAGCTCGGGGCTCGGCATGTCGCGCGTGGCGAGATAACCCACGACCAGCCCCATGATCATCGAGCCGGTTATGTTGATGATCAGCGTGCCGGCGGGGAATCCCGGTCCGAATCCGCGCAGGGTCAGCATGTTAAGGACGTGGCGCAGCACGCCGCCGAGGCCGGCTCCGACGAAGACGAGAAGGAAGTTCATGGACACACTCCTGCGATGCGCGACATGGGCGCGGGTCAAGCAGGAGTCATCAGCAACAGGCGGTTATACGGGAGACCCCATTCCCGTTGGGGCTTATGCCAAAGTCGCGGAACCTAGTCGAGAAATTCCCGGACGAAATCGCTGGCGGGGTGTTGCTGCACCACCTCTGGCGTATCGAACTGTTCGATCTGGCCGCGGCCGAGGATGGCGACCTTGTCGGCGAGAGCGAAGGCTTCCTCATAATCGTGCGTGACGAAGATCGAGGTCAGGCCGACACGGTCGTGGATGCCACGCAGCGCGTCGCGCAATTCGCGCCGGACCTTGGCGTCCAAAGCCCCAAACGGCTCGTCGAGCAACAGGATCGCGGGCTCACGCGCGAGCGCCCGGGCGAGCGCGACACGCTGGCGCTGGCCGCCCGACAATTGAGCGGGGTAGCGCTTGCCGTAACCGGGCAGCTGAACCAGTTCGAGCAACTCCTCCACCCGCGCGCGGATCGTATCCTTGGGCGGGCGCTGTCCGCGCTTCATCACGTCCAGTCCGAACGCGATATTGTGCTCGACCGTCATGTGCCGGAAGAGCGCATAATTCTGAAAGACGAAGCCGATGCCGCGATCCTGCGGCGCGCGGTCGGTCACGTCCTCGCCCCCGAACAATATCTGCCCGCTTTCGGCGCTTTCGAGGCCGGCGATGATGCGCAACAACGTGGTCTTGCCCGAACCCGATGGCCCGAGCAAAGCCACGAACGCCCCGTCCTCGATATCGAGCGAGACGTCGCGCAGGGCCGGGTAATGGCCGAAGCCCTTCACGATATTGCGAACGGTGATGGTCATGGATGCCTTATCCGTTCGGGTCGGGCGGGGTTCGAACGCGAAAGCTGATCGGGGCCCGTCCCCGGACGCACCGCGCCGAAGCGCACGGTCACTAATTGGCACGGGCGGTTGGGGTTCAAGCAGAAATCCTTCGGTCATGACGTCAGTGTCCCGCAGCGGCGAGCTGGTCGCCATGGCGCCATTCGAGCAACGTCTTCACCACCAGAGTGACGAGCGCGAGCCCCGCAAGTAACGAAGCGACCGCGAAGGCGGCAGCGAAATTATATTCGTTGTAGAGAACCTCGACTTGCAGCGGCATCGT
>Ga0207705_10002151_pt1 | contig 15281 bp, 17 predicted proteins | sample KBSC13metaG_FD_184314 | JGI IMG/M metagenome (GOLD analysis project Ga0207705, IMG submission 184314) | Corn rhizosphere microbial communities from Kellogg Biological Station, Michigan, USA - KBS C1-3 metaG (SPAdes) (version 2) | ecosystem: Host-associated > Plants > Roots > Rhizosphere > Soil ...
CCACTCACCCGGGCCGGCGAAGAACCGGAAGTGCCCGGTGGCAGAGGTCGGAACCTCGGCGGTGAACTCACCGGTGCGGTCGAGCAGGCGCACGTAGGCGTTGCCGACGGGCTCGCCGTCGCGGACGACCTGGCCCTGGATGATGGCCTCCTTGGCGACGTCGACGCCGTCGAGGGACAGGCCGCCCTCAGTCGCTCCGCACATCAGGCCTCGCCCGCCTCGTCGCCGAGCGCCACCGGCACGCCGACCAGCGAGCCGTACTCGGTCCAGGAGCCGTCGTAGTTCTTCACGTTCTCCTCACCGAGCAGCTCCTTGAGCACGAACCAGGTGTGGCTCGACCGCTCGCCGATGCGGCAGTAGGCGATGGTGTCCTTGTTCCAGTCGACACCGGCCTCGGTGTAGATCTCGCGCAGCTCCTCGTCGGACCGGAAGGTGCCGTCGTCGTTGGCCGCCTTGCTCCACGGGACGTTCGCGGCGGTCGGGATGTGCCCCGCGCGCTGCGCCTGCTCCTGCGGGAGGTGCGCCGGTGCGAGCAGCCGGCCGGCGTACTCGTCGGGGCTGCGGACGTCGACGAGGTTCTGCGCGCCGATCGCGGCGACGACCTCGTCGCGGAAGGCGCGGATCGACCGGTCCTGCTCCTGGGCGGTGTAGCTGGTCTTCTCACGGCTGGGCGCCTCGTCGGTCAGCTCGCGGCTGTCGAGCTCCCACTTCTTGCGGCCACCGTCGAGCAGCTTGACGTCCTGGTGGCCGTAGAGCTTGAAGTACCAGTAGGCGTACGCGGCGAACCAGTTGTTGTTGCCGCCGTACAGGATGATCTGGTCGTCGTTGCTGATGCCCCGCTCGGACAGCAGCTTCTCGAATCCGGCCTTGTCGACGAAGTCGCGGCGCACCGGGTCTTGCAGGTCGGACTTCCAGTCGAGCTTGATGGCGCCCTTGATGTGGCCCTTGTCGTAGGCAGAAACGTCCTCGTCGACCTCGACGAGCACGATGTTCGGGTCGGACAGATGGGCCTCGACCCAGTCGGCGTCCACGAGGACGGCTTCGCGACTCATGCGGTGACTCCCTTGCAGTTGGATTGAAGCGTGCAGTTGGTGAAGCGTGCGAATGGTGGCGCGTACGGCTAGTGCGGTTTGCGATTGGTGAAGGTGCGACGGAAAAGCAGGTACGTCTCGCAGCCGATGCAGAACCCGAAGGCTGCATTGACGAAAGCGGCTGCCCAAGCGAGTGCAGTAGCCACCAGTCCGAGCCAGCCGAGGCCGCTGGCGTAGCCGATGACTCCGATGACGGCGAAAGCGAATCCCACCGCCTGCGCGAACCGCGGCGCAGCCTCTGGTTCACGATGCGTCGGCGCGCCGAGCCGCGCGGCGACGAACCGGCGGAACGCCAAGCCGTAGGGCGAGAAACGCAAGCCGGCGAACGCACCGACTCCGAATACGACCGCCTGAATCGCGAGCAGCCACGCGCTGCTCTCGACCAGCGCGACCGCCAAAACGACAGCGGTGACTGCGGCGGCGAACCGCAAACCGCGGGGGTCGACGAGCCGCTCGGCGACCGCGCCATCGACCGGCCGTGAGGCAAGAACAGTGGACATCAAGAACTCCTGACAATCTCGACGGGCGAAGCAGACAAAGCACCGCGGTCAGGGTCGGTTAGTCGTTGCCTAAAGGAAGCGGACCGACCCGGTCAGGACATTCGACACAGGCAGGCGGCCACGCGGCACAGGTCGACCGCGCGCCTCTTGGTGAGCATCAGCTCACTCACTTCTGCCTCGTGCATCCTTCGATGGTACGGAGCGAAGGCGCCCGCTGTCACTTCGGTGCAAATCACCCGCGCGCCTCACCCACGGCGGGGGCGAGTGCGTCGAGCGCGGCGAGCACGTCGGCCTTGCGCGGCGCACCGCTCGCCCGCTTGACGACGCGACCGCCCGCGTCGAGCACCAGCACGGTCGGAGTGCGCATGATGTCGAGCCGGCGCACCAGATCAAGGTGCGACTCGGCGTCGACCTCGACATGTGCCACTCCCGCGACCGCCTGCGAGACCTCGCCGAGCACGACGCGGGTCGTTCGGCACGGAGCGCAGAACGCGCTCGAAAACTGCAGCAGGGTGGCCCGCTCGCCCAAAGCGGCGCCAAGCAAAGCCAAGTCGGACGACGTAAAGACTTCCCCGTCGTCCGGCTGCTCGCGAAGTTTGCCGTTACGGGCGCGCCAGATCAGGCCGATCGTGGTGACGACCACGACAAGCCCGAGCAGGATCGTGGTGGAAACAGCGGTTGAAGGCACGTCTCAAGTGAACCGCATCGGGCGGTAGCGGTGTTCCCGCTTAACTCGACGACTGGTGAACCGGGATCGAGACCAGCATCTGGTCGCCCCGCATCACGTCGAACGACGCGATGTCCGACGCCGCAAACGCGGTCGCTCCCTGCGCGACGATCTTGCCGGACGGCGTCGCCGACCAGCTGGCCGCAACCTCCTTCACGCCGTTGGCGTCGACAGCGACGAGCTGGCAACGGTCGGTGCCCTGGCCGCCGTAGCCGTCGACCTGCCCCTGTGCTTGCCCCTGCGCTCCCCCGAGCGCGACCTTCACTTCGAGCGCGGCACCCCACGCCTTCGGCCATTCGACGACCGAGGCGGTGACATGGGTAATCGGGTCGGTCGCGGTGAACGTCGTCGCATTCCCGGTGGCGGGCGTGGTCGAGTGATGCGACGCGTTCACCGCGAGTCCAGTGACGCCGACCGCCGCAGCCACCACCACTGCGGCGGCCGACACGGCAACGCGACGCACCAAGCGGTCACGACGCCGTTCACGGGCGACGGCGCCGAGCAGCCGTTGCAGCAACTCGGGGCTCGGCGCTTCGGGGGCGACCTCAACCTCGGCGATGCTGACCCGGCTGAGCAAGCCGGGCAGACCGGCGAAGGAGGCCAGCTCCTCACGGCAACCGATGCAGCCGGCCAGGTGCGCATCGACCTTGCTGCGGTCAGCCGGATCCAGCGCCCCGAGCACATATGCACCAAGGGAGAGCCGGGATTCGGCACACGGGCCAATCGTCATGCTTCGGTCACTCCCCTTTCCTCAAGAACGAGCCGCAGTGCGCGTAAGGCGTAGTAGGTCCGAGATTTCACTGTGCCTGCAGGGATTCCGAGCACCGCGGCAGCTTCGGCGACCGAACGTCCTTTGTAGTACGTCTCGACGAGCACCCGCCGGTGATCGAAACTCAGACTGGCCAGCGCGTCGGTCACTTGCCAGGCTTCGAGCGCCCGGTCAATGTCGTCGTCAACCGCGATCACTTCGAGCCCGGCCGCACCGACCTCGGGTGGTCGCGCCCGCCGCGCCCGGTAGCTGTCGACCGCGATGTTGCGCGCCACGGTGAAAAGCCACGGCCGGACGGCGTCTGGCGTGCGCTCGAGCGTTTGCGGATGCCGCCAAGCTCGTAACAACGTTTCCTGGACGACGTCCTCTGCGCGCTGGCGATCGCCACCCGACAGCCGCAACGCGTACCCGAGCAACGGACGAGCGTGCTGCTCGTACAGCGCGCGGATGAAATCCTCGTCGGTCGTGCGACCGGGTTCAGGACTCGAGGCCTCGCTCACGACACTCCAAACGCACCGGTCGGCCGCACGGTTCACCGGGTCGCAACAGCGACCGGCGGACGGCACGCGGCGGGCGCCAAAAGCGACGCTACGCCCGCACTCGACAAATGAATCGGCTTGAGAACCGGCCCAGCTGAGCCGATCTTCCAGGGAAGGAGGTGCGCGATGAGCGGCGGAATCATCGGGACGCTGGTGCTGATCTACGCCGGGTTCACGGCGTTGCTCGTCGCATCGGCGGTGTCGATCGTGCGCAAGGCGGGTTACTCGGCGTGGTGGGTGTGCGCCGGCTTGGTGCCGCTGGTGAACATCGTCATGCTTTTCGCGTTCGCGTTCAGCGATTGGCCGGCGCTGCGGGTCACCCGGCTCGGCAACGTCGACGCGGGCCGGCCAGGCGGTCATCCAGGGTTCAGCTACGCCGCAGCACCGCCCGCCGAACCGGTGATCGCGGCCGCACACACCCCGCCGCCGCGGTTCACCTATCGCGAAGGGCCAGCCGACGGGGGCGCTTTCCCGCCGTCCGGCTCGATCTTGCCGGGGCGTTAACGAGCAGGCGTCGGGCGACGCGGGCCTGAGAGGATCGGGGGGTGTCGACGCTTACTGCCCACGCGATCACGGTCGCGTTCGGGGCTACCGAGGTGCTGCACGGGGTCGATCTCACAATCGGCGAAGGCGAGCGATTAGGGCTGGTCGGGCCGAACGGCGCCGGCAAGTCGACGTTATTGGGGGTACTGGCGGGCGAAATCGGGCCCGACTCGGGAAGCGTGTCGGCCGGCGGCACGGTCGGATTCCTTCCGCAAGAGGCCGACCGCCGTGCGGGCGAGACGTTGCTGACCTACCTCGGGCGGCGCACCGGGGTGCACGCCGCAGAATCCGCCATGCACGCCGCGGCTGAAGCGCTCGGAGCCGAGAGCGCCTCGGCGGCACAGCACTACGACGACGCGTTGCAGCACTGGCTCGATCTCGGCGGCGCCGACTTCGACGCCCGTGCCGCGCAGACGTTGACCGACCTCGGCCTCGACCCTTCGGCGCTCGACGCAGCGACGACCGGGTTATCGGGGGGTGAGATGGCGCGCGGATCGCTGGCCGCCGTGCTGCTCAGCCGCTTCGACGTGCTGCTGCTCGACGAACCGACCAACGATCTCGATCTCGACGGCCTCGAACGGCTCGAAGCGTTCGTGCAGAGCCGACGCGGCGGGCTCGCGGTGGTCAGTCACGACAGGGAATTCCTCGCCCGCACGATCACCGCGGTGCTCGAGCTCGATCCGTACAACAAGGTGTCGCGGCAATTCGCCGGCGGCTGGGAGGCCTACCGCACCGAACGGGCAGTGGCCCGCGAGCATGCCCGCGAACAGTACGAAGACTTCGCCGACCAGCGCGCCGAGCTCAGCGGCCGCATGCAGGCAGCTCGCGAACAGTCCGTGCGTGGCGCATTGCGCGCTCGGCGGAAGGTGCCCGACAACGATCGCAGCGTGCGCAGTGGCCGCATCGAAGCGGCAACATCGGGAGCGTCGAAAGTGCGCGCGCTCGAGACCCGGCTGTCACGGCTCGACGCGCAGGCCGTCGTCGAGCCGCGCAAGGAGTGGCAGTTGCGGCTCGAACTGCCGGCGGCACCACGATCAGGCGATCTCGTCGCCACGTTGAATCACGCCGTCGTGCAACGCGGCGCATTCACCCTCGGTCCGGTCGACCTCGACGTACGGTGGGCCGACCGCGTCTCGATCGTCGGCCCGAACGGCGGCGGCAAGACCACACTGTTACAGGCGCTGCTTGGCCGGTTGCCGCTGAGTTCAGGAACCGCCAGCCTCGGGCCCGGAGTGATCGTCGGCGAACTCGACCAGGCCCGCCGCGAATTTGCCGGTGCAGATGCAGGTGAGCGTACGGTCGTCGAGATCGTGCGTGCGTCGTCCGCACTGCTGCCCGACGAGGCCCGCACGCTGCTCGCGAAGTTCGGCTTGAAGGCCGCCCATGTCGAACGGCCGGCCCGCTCTTTGTCGCCGGGCGAGCGCACCCGGGCCGGGCTGGCGCTGCTGATGGCGAACCAGACCAACTGCCTGGTGCTCGACGAGCCGACGAACCACCTCGACCTCGCGGCGATCGAGCAGCTCGAAGCGGCCATCAGCGGCTACCCAGGCACTTTGTTGCTAGTGAGTCACGACCGAAGACTCCTCCAGGCAGTACCGACAAAACATACGATCGAAGTCGCCGATGGCCAGGTGCGACATCTCGACTGATCGATTGTGAGCGCACCGACGAGGAGTGACATGCCGCAGCGTTCGCAGCGTGCCCGCGCGGCATCGCCAACCCAGGCGACGCCCGCGCGGTTGGCCGTGCGGTCGACCACGCCGCTCGGGCTGACCACGTTGATCGCAGTGACGGCGGCCTGCGTCGCGGCTGGCGCGGTGTCGGGTTGCAGCTCGCATCCCAAGCGGACGACGTCAGTCGCCCCGAGCTTCTCGTTGATCAGTTCGCCGCCAACGCCGACGACCTCGCCCGGACCGGGAAACAGCAGCGCCATTGCCCCGAGCGAACCAACGGCGGGAGTGAGCGGCGGCAGTACCGGCCCGACCGGCGGCGGCACCACGCCACCGACGGCGCCGATTCAGCCGGTACCGCCAACCGTCACGCCGACCGGGGCGAGCCCGGTGCCCTGCCCAATACCGTCGCCACAAACGCTGGTCGAGGGTTCGTCGGCGAAGACCGCCGGTTCCGGCGACATCGCATTCACCTTCGTGACCGAACAGCGTATGTGCGGGCATGGTGGCGCGGTCTCATACGTATCAACCACCAAGGCGCCGACCACCGCGACGATCGCCCCGGCAGCCACGATTTTCGTGCTGCCGCCTGGCGGCAACGGTGACCTGCTGCAGATTCCGGCGGCTGCATTCCCCGACGCACTCAAGGCGGGCTCGAAGCCCGCATATTTCGCGATCGTCTACGGCGGCGCGGCCGGATCGATCTCGCAGATCGTGCAGTACGCCGCCCCACACGCGTGAGCACGACCGCGCAGGTACCGTTGAACCCGTGTTACGTGTGGCGTGTCGATTGCGGTGGCTACCTCGCCACCTGCTGATGATCGTGCTCGTCACCACGTTGAGCTTGCTGGGCCGCTGGCAGTGGGACGTCTCCGAAACGCGCGGCGGCCTGCAGAACCTCCTCTACGCGTTCCAGTGGTGGTTCGTCGCGGCGATGGTGATTTACGGCTGGGCCCGCCTTCTGCACGACGAAGCCCACCCTCGCGAAGCGGCTGCAAAGCGCGCAGCCAAGATGCGCGCTACCGGCACCGGCCCCTCATCGGTGCCGGCCGGCGAAAGCGAGCCGTGGGCGGCGCGGGTTTCGACGTCCGACTTGATCGAGGCTCAGCTGGCGACCGCCGACATGGGAGCGGCGCCCGGCGAGTCCGATGCCGAACTCGCCGAGTACAACCAGTACCTTGCGTGGTTGAACGAGCGCGCGCAGCGCGCCCGCTGAAAAGGGGCCGGCGTGCCCGCTAAAAGAGAAAGTGGCAACAGGTGCCGTCGACGTTGAAGACCCCGCTGGGTCGTTACCGCGTGCTGGCCTACATCGTCGGCACGTTGCTGATCGTGCTGTTCTTCATCGGCATTCCGCTTCAGGTGTGGGCCCACAACGACGTCATCGCGAAATACGTCGGCATGCTGCACGGATTCTTGTACCTGGTGTATCTCGTCGCATGCCTCGAATTGGTGCTCCGTTTTCGGTTGCACGTCGTCAGGTTCTTGCTCATGGCGGCTGCGGGTTTCGTGCCGTTCCTGTCGTTCGTGATGGAACGCAAGACCACGGCATTCCTGCAGGCACGTGAAATGCCAGAAAATGCTCACCCCGTCGTTGCGTCGCCGTCCACCGACTGACATCGACTCTTAAGGTGACGTCATGGCGCGCACCCGGCTTTACCGCAACGGCGTTCTCGAACGCGAAGACCTTCCGGTTGAAGACATTTCCGAGGTCGTCAACGACCCGGGTGTAGTCGTCTGGCTCGACCTTTGCAAAGCGGACGGCGAAGGGCTCGACGCGGTCGAAGAAGAGTTCGGCTTGCACGCGCTGGCGATCGAAGACGCCGAGCACGGTCGCCAGCGCCCGAAGCTCGACCACTACGCAACACACCTGTTCGTCAACGCATACGCGATCCAGCTCGATGCGACGACGACCCAATTGAGCAGCCACGAGATCGCCATGTTCGTCACAGCGAATGCACTGATCACCGTGCGCGAGAGCGCTGAATTCGACATCGATGCGATCGTTGCGCGATGGGACAACAGCCCCGAGCTCACGAAGGAAGGCGTCGGATTCCTGCTGCACGGCGTCCTCGACTTCGTCGTCGACAGCCATTTCAAGGCGATCGAGGATCTCGACGAGAAGATCGACGCACTCGAGGACGAACTCTTCGACGACGCCGGTGACCATATCCGCGACGTGCAACGCAAGTCGTTCGCGTTGCGCAAGAACCTGCTGCTGCTGCGGCGTTACGTGCTGCCGATGCGGGAGCTGGTCAACGGCCTAATGCGCCGCGACCTGAAGGTCGTCAGCGAGCCGATGATGCCGTACTACCAAGACGTTTACGACCACGTGTTGCGGGTGACCGAATGGACCGAGTCGCTTCGCGACATGGTCAGCACGATCCTCGAGACCAACCTGACCATCCAGGGCAACCGCATGAACCTCATCATGAAAAAGGTCACCAGCTGGGCGGCCATCATCGCCGTGCCAACCGCGGTGACAGGCTTCTACGGCCAGAACCTGCCCTACCCAGGATTCAGCACCGAGTGGGGTTTTGCGCTCTCGTCGGCGCTCATCGTCGTGGGGGGTGCCGTGCTGTACTGGGTCTTCCGCCGCAAGGACTGGCTGTGAGTCGCGCCGGCTAGACCGCGGTGACAAAGTCGATGAGTTGTTCGACCCGGCCGAGCAATGCGGGTTCTAGATCGGCATAGCTGTTGACGACGGCAAGAATCCGTCGCCAGGCCGCAGCGATGTCGGCTGGCGTCTCGTGCGGCCAACCGAGCGCCGCACAAATCCCGGTTTTCCAAGAGATTGCCCGATCGACGGAGGGCCAAGCATCGATGCCAATCGACGTCGGCTTGACCGCCTGCCACACGTCGACGTAAGGATGCCCGACGACGAGCACGTGCGGTGAAGAACTCACCTCAGCGGCAAGGCGCGACTCCTTCGTGCCGCTCACCAGATGGTCGACGAGCACGCCGAGCCTGCGCTCATTGGTCGGCGCAAACGACCGCACGACAGCACTTAGATGGTCGATGCCTTCGAGGTATTCGACGACCACACCTTCGATGCGCAGGTCGTCGCCCCAGACCCGTTCAACGAGTTCAGCATCGTGGCGGCCCTCGACGTAGATGCGGCTACCCCTGGCAACCCGCGCGTTTTGGCCTTGAAGGGCGACCGAACCCGACGCCGTTCTGGTCGGCCTGGCCGGGCCTGGCGCGGTCGGGCGCCTGAGCGTTACGCGCACGCCATCGAGCAGAAATCCCCCTGGTGTCAAAGGGAAAACCCGCACCTTGCCGGAGCGGTCTTCGAGCCGGACGACGTCTTTCTCGCAGTCGACGACCGCACCACAAAAGCCGTCGGCAGCATCTTCGACGACGAGATCGCGATCTGCTTCGACAACGGGGATCGCAACGCGCTGTTGGCTCGCGTTCTTCGCCGCGGCAAGAACGTCTTGTGGGTAGCGATTCACGACTGGTTGAGTTCTCTGAAGATATTGACGGCACGGGAGATGACGAGCGCCACGGTGACCAACGAGATCGCCGATTGCAGCATGAACATCGCCTTCGCCCATCGTGACAACGGCAGCGTGTCGGTCGGGCTGAATGCCGTTGCGTTGGTGAACGACGTGTAGAGGTAGTCGAAGAACGTAGGCTCCCAATCGGCCGGAGCGACGTCGGGCTGCTGCATTTGAGGGAACAACAAGTCGGCATGCTCGCGTACGCCGTGAGCTCGGTGTACCGGACCGCCGCGGTCGAATTCCCAGTACCACAAGCCGAAAACGATGACGTTGGTGAGCCAGATGTCGACACCTTGCAGAAGCAAGGCCGAGCCGTTCGTGGCCGTGCCCGTCACAATCTGGTGCACGAGCAGACCTGCCGAGATTGCGTTACCCACACTGATCAGGCCGAGTAGCACGAGTGCCCCGACATGCAAAGTGGTCGAGTAGCGCACGATCCGGCCGGGATTTGCAACCAACAGCGCGATCACCACCACGCCCTCGGCCACCGGCAATGCGTAATGCGGGCTCAGCGTGAGGTGATGCGGCAACGAAATCTGGAGCGCGATAGCAACAACCACGGCGAGGCTTACATGCCAGCGGTGCTCACCATCGGTCTTCCGCAGCCACGCAGGGATGCGTTCGTGCTCGAAGCTTCTGACGCCTTGCGCCTCGGCAACGAGCCGGCGTTCGAACGCGGAAAAGCGACCACGCCGGGTGGGCGGCAGCTGTTCGTCGTCCGACATCGGTTCCCTCCCGTACAGCGGCACCGGCGTTCAAGTGTGGCGCACGGTCCGCCCACTCATTCGGTAACCCGGGCTGGCGGCGTTCACGTGTCGGGCACAGCTGGCCGCTCGCTCGCGCAGCAGACCAGATGGCTCGAACCCACCTCCTTGTTGCAACACCTTTGCAACAAGGAGGAGCTTGCGCTTAGGCTCTGAGCCATGAGCGCCTCCACCGCCGTCCTCGACGATGCCAAGCCCGGCGTCCTCGCGCGGGCGCAGCGCTCGCTGACGCCGGGCGAGTGGGCAGCGGTCGGCGGCATCGGCGCCAGCGTGCTCGCGTTGCACGTGATCGGCTGGTTCAGCCTGATCGCCTTGATCGCGCCGCATCACTACCAGGTGACGAGTCACCAGGCGTTCGGCATAGGCCTCGGCATCACCGCCTACACCCTCGGCATGCGGCACGCCTTCGACGCCGATCACATCGCAGCGATCGACAACACCACCCGCAAACTGATGGCTGACGGCAAACGACCCGTGTCGGTGGGGTTCTGGTTCTCGCTCGGCCACTCGACGATCGTCTTCGGGTTGTGCGTGCTGCTCGCGCTCGGTGTGCGATCGATCGCGGGGCAGGTACAAGACGAGAAGTCGTCACTGCACAGCGTCACAGAACTCGTGGGCACAAGCGTGTCGGGCACTTTCCTTTACGTCATCGGCATTCTCAACCTGGTGATCCTGGTCGGCATCGTGCGCGTCTTTCGCGACATGCGCCGCGGCATCTACGACGAGGCGGCCCTCGAGAAGCAGCTGAACAGCCGCGGTTTCATGAACCGTTGGCTCGGCGGTCTCACGAAATCGGTCACCAAGTCGTGGCAGATCTACCCAATCGGCGTGTTGTTCGGGCTCGGCTTCGACACCGCCACCGAAGTGAGCCTGCTGGTACTCGCCGGTGGAGCGGCCGCGTTCAACCTGCCGTGGTACGCCATCCTCACCTTGCCCGTGCTCTTCGCGGCGGGCATGAGCCTGCTCGACTCGATCGACGGCTGCTTCATGAATTTCGCTTACGGGTGGGCATTTTCCAAGCCGGTACGCAAGGTCTACTACAACATCACGATCACCGCGTTGTCGGTGGCCGTGGCTTTGATCATCGGCACCGTCGAGCTGCTCTCGATCCTCACCGACAAGTTGTCGATCCAACACGGACCCCTGGCCTGGCTCGGCGGCCTCGACCTCAATAACGTCGGCTTTTTCATCGTCGGGCTCTTCGTCGTCACGTGGGTCGTGGCGCTAGCCGTATGGCGCTATGGCCGGGTCGAAGAAAAGTGGTCAGCCGACCTCGCCCCGCACTCGGCCGACTGACTCGCTACCAGCTATGCATCGTGCCGTCGACGAGGCGGTTCACCGGCAATGGCGCCGGCCGATACGGATACTTCGCCGCCGCCTTCTCGTCGATGTCGACACCGAGTCCGGGGGTTTCAGCGGGCAGCAGGTAACCGCCCTCGAATCGGTAACCGTGCGGAAAAACGTCATCAGTGGCGGGCGTGTGCCGCATGTACTCCTGCAACCCGAAGTTGGGGATCGAGATGTCAAGATGCAGTGCGGCCGACATGCACACCGGAGAAAGATCAGTTGCACCGTGTGACCCACTGCGGACGCCGTACAACTCCGCCAAGTTGAAGATGCGGCGCAAATGAGTGATACCACCGGCGTGGACGACGGTGGCTCTGATGAAATCGATGAGCCGCTCGGTGATCAGCTGTTGGCAATCCCAGATCGTGTTGAAGATTTCGCCAACGGCGATCGGCGTGGTGGTGTGCTGCTTGATCACCCGGAACGCGTCTTGTGATTCGGCCGGTGTCGGATCTTCGAGCCAGAAAAGCTGATACTCCTCGATCCGCTTGCCCAACTGTGCGGCCTCGGTCGGCGTGAGCCGGTGGTGCGCATCGTGCAGCAAATGAAAATCGAAGCCGTGCTTGTCGCGAATTGCGGCGAACACGCCGGGCACGTGCCGCAGGTATTTCTCGGTCGACCAGCTGGCCTCCACCGGCGCGATGCCGGCCGACGCCGGTTCGTAGAAGAGCTTGTCCTTGCTGACGCCGTAGGTGACCGGAATGCCCGGGATGCCGACCTGCGCGCGCACCGCCTTGTAACCGTTGTCGAGATACTTCGCGACCTCGTCGATCACCTCGGCGGCGTCGTTGCCGTTTGCGTGGCCGTAGACCGTCACGCCGTCGCGGCACCGCCCGCCGAGCAGTTCATAGACCGGCAGGCCGGCGACCTTGCCCTTGATGTCCCACAGCGCGGTGTCGACTGCTGCGATCGCCGTCATCGTCACCGGGCCGCGCCGCCAGTACGCACCCTTGTAGAGGTACTGCCAGGTGTCTTCGATCTGGCCGGCGTCGCGGCCGATGAGTGACGGGCAAACGTGATCTTGCAAATAGCTGGCAACCGAGAGCTCGCGACCATTGAGAGTGGCGTCACCCACGCCAGTGACGCCGTCCGAGGTAGTGATCTTGAGCGTCACGAAATTGCGGTCGGGGCAGGTGACGATCACGCGCGCGTCGACGATGCGACTGTCAGAACTCATGCGCACACCGTATTCCCGTGCGCTCTCCAGCCTGCGATCCGGCGTTCGTTCGTTAAGCGTGTACGAGCGGCGTGTCGACCAGATGCTCGGCGAGGAACCAAGCTTGCAGCTCACCGGTACGGATGACGTCAGACACCAGCAGATCGTTGGTGCCGTCGTCGCCCAGTTCTGCCGCCTTGGCCGCAGCCTCGTGCGCGCCGATCAGAATCGTCTCGTGCGCCTCGAGCAACCGCGACAACATTGCCGGTACCTCTTCGACGCCATCGGGTGCACGCGGGATAGAGGTGATCTCGGCGACGTGCCGCGGGTCTCCGATGGCCACACCACCAAGGGTCTGCACCCGCTCGGCGATCGTGTCGATCAGCACCAGTTGCTCGCCCGCGTGCTTGTCGAGCAGCAGGTGAAGTTGGTAGAAGGTCGCGCCGCGCATCAACCAGTGGTGCTTCTTGTAGAGCGCAAAAAGGATCTGACTGTCGGCAAGACATTGGTTGAGAACCTGGCACGCGTACATGCGAGCGTCGTACGACAGGCCCACCGGAAACTGGCGGACCGTGCCGAACTTCTGGATCTGGGTGCCCTTCTGGTGCAGCCACGGCTGGCTACTGCTGGGCCGCGAAACCGCCTTGCTGGAAGATTTGGTTGCCACCGGACTTCTCCAAACTCTCGACATTCGCGACAGTGGGTCTGCTCAGTCGGAGGCCGCGTCAACCGTTCAGGCCACGTTGGTCTGATGTGATTCCTCCGGTGACGTGATCTCATCAGTGGTGACAGTGCGCAACGACCCTCGGAGGGCGTAGGCAGCGGTGGCCGATGTTGCGGTGACGGACCTGTTCCGTGCGCTGGACCTGACCGGTGTGTTCGCCAACGCCGTCCTGGGCGGTGTGATCGCGCGCCGCGAACGGCTCGATCCGGTCGGCTTTCTGACGCTCGCAGTGCTTTCCGGTCTCGGCGGCGGACTGATCCGCGACACCTTGCTGCAACACGGCACCCCGGTCGCGCTGACCGACTACGCCTACCTACTCACCGCATTCGGCGGCGCGCTGTTGACCTTCATGGTGCGGGTCGAGGGTCGATTGTGGGACCACGCCTGGCCGGTGATCGACGCCCTCGCCCTCGGCTGTTGGGCCGCCGCAGGTGCGCAGAAGACTTTGGACGTCGGGCTCGGCTGGCTTCCTGCACTGTTGCTGGGCACGATCACAGCAGTCGGTGGTGGCGCCGTGCGAGACATCGTGTTGCGCAGAGTGCCAGCGGTGCTGGGCGGGAACACGCTGTACGCCACCTGCGCAATAACGGCGAGCGGCGTTCTGGTGATCCTCTACGAGAACGGATACCCGACGGCTGGAACCTTGGCAGCGCTAGTTGTCGGCGCCGGCCTGTGCCTGGTAGCCCGCTGGCGCGGCTGGATCTTGCCAAGTGCCGACGCGTGGTCGCCCGCCCGAGTTGTGCCGGCCCGTTACCGCATTCGCCGGCGGCCGGTCGGCAGCGTCGTCCGACAAGAAGCTCGGAAAGACAACCTCGTTCGAAAGGACAAGGGGAACCGGCCATGACTGCCAGCTCGGCGACCACAACGGTACTAACCAGCTTGGACGACGTACGCGGCTGGCAGGAGGCGTTTTACCTTAGCCTGCACCAAAATCCGGAGCTGTCGCATCAAGAACATCGCACTGCCGCTGCAGTGGTGGAGCGATTGCGCGGCTACAGCTTCGACATCTCCGAACACGTCGGGGGTACGGGCGTGGTCGCCGTATTGCGCAACGGCACCGGGCCCACGGTGTTGCTGCGTGCCGACATGGATGCCCTACCCGTACGCGAGCAGACCGGACTTCCGTACGCGAGCACGGTTACGGCTGCTGATGCATCCGGCGTCGAGGTGCCGGTGATGCATGCCTGCGGGCACGACGTACACGTCACCTGCCTGCTCGGCGCCGCCGCACTGCTTGCCGCCGCCCGAACCCAGTGGAGCGGAACGCTGATCGCGTTGTTCCAACCCGCCGAAGAAGTCGGCGACGGCGCCAGAACAATGGTGGACGACGGACTCGCTGCGCTCGTCGGCACCGTCGACGTCGCGCTTGCCCAGCACGTGCTGGCTTTTCCGGCCGGTGTGGTGGCGACCCGGCCGGGCGCAGTTCTGTCGGCGGCCGACAGCGCGCGGATCACCGTCTACGGGCGAGGTGCGCATGGATCGATGCCGCAGAACACGGTCGATCCCGTAGTGCTAGCAGCGATGATCGTCGTCAGGCTGCAAACCGTGGTGGCGCGTGAGGTTGCGCCCAACGAGCCAGCGGTGCTCACTGTCGGTAGCATTCACGCCGGGAGCAAAAGCAATGTCATCGACGATCACGCGGTGCTGGAGCTCAATATTCGCAGCTATAGCGAACAAACTCGCACGTCAATCCTCGATGCGATTCACCGCATCGTCACTTCCGAATGCGAAGCGTCAGGCTCGCCGAAGCCACCCGACATCGAGCTGTACGACCGCTTTCCGACGACCGACAACGACCCAGCAACAACACAACGGGTTCGCGCTGCTTTCGACGCGATATTCGGCGACCAGGCACAAGACCTCCCGCTGCAGAGTGCGAGCGAAGATTTCAGCGACCTGCCGAACGCACTCAAAATTCCTTACACCTATTGGGGAATCGGTGGTGTCGACC
>Ga0207705_10002153_pt1 | contig 15261 bp, 7 predicted proteins | sample KBSC13metaG_FD_184314 | JGI IMG/M metagenome (GOLD analysis project Ga0207705, IMG submission 184314) | Corn rhizosphere microbial communities from Kellogg Biological Station, Michigan, USA - KBS C1-3 metaG (SPAdes) (version 2) | ecosystem: Host-associated > Plants > Roots > Rhizosphere > Soil ...
CAGTATTGAGTCTCCTCGAGTGGCAGCGATTGCTCCGGTGGGGGTTGGAGTCGTGGATTGACACAGAGACGAAGATGCTGTATGATGAGACCACATTCTGCTCATAGGTATTAACAACGATGATGAAACGCCGGGTCAGCAGTCATGATGTTGCACGCCATGCGGGGGTGTCGCAGAGTACGGTCTCACTGGTGTTGAGTGGGCGGGCGGGGACACGTATCTCCGCCGAAACCCGGCAGCGCGTTTTGGACGCGGCTGAAGCGCTCCACTATACGATCAATGTGGCGGCTCGCGCGCTGGTGACGGGGCGCACGAATCGGCTGGCAGTCGTGCCGATCCATCCAGGAGGGCTGCTGGACCGCGATATGTACTATGGGCAGGTGCTCAACGGCATCACGCTGGGTGCGCTCGAAGCCAATCACAATCTGCTGCTCCACTCCGCCAACTATCCCGACTGGCAGACACTTCAGGGAGACATTCTTAATGGTTCCTCGGACGGCGCGCTGCTCATTGGGCGCAAGCACGCCGATCCCTTGACCCAGGCGCTGCTCAACGCCGGGTTCCCGACCGTCTGCATCTCCTACTACACCGCGCATCCGGCTTGTGTGGCCGTGGATTGCGACAACGTCGGCGGGGGACGGATCGCGGTGGAGCATCTTCTGGCGTGTGGCCGCACGAGTATCGCTTTCTTTGCGCCCTCTGCTGTCGAAACCTGGGTGCAGGAGCGGCGGCAGGGAGCGGAGGAGGCGCTGCGCGCAGCAGGGCTGGACCCACATACGATGCTGATCCTGGGGGAGGAGTATAGCGATCGGAGCGAGGGCTGGATCGAGCGTCTGGTGGAACGGCTCCGCACCTCATCGCCCAAGCCTACCGGACTGTTCTGCTCGGAGGAGGGGCAGGCGCGCGTCTTGGTGGAAGCGCTGGGGGATCACGGTGTACAGGTGCCGGAAGAGTTGGCGGTCGTCAGTTTCAACTCCACGGAGATGAGCGCGCGGGCACGACCGCCAATCACGTCGGTGCGCCAGCCGCTGGCCGAGATCGGACGGGAGGCTGTGCGTCTGCTCCATGCGATCATCGCCGGAGAAGAGACGCCGCCGGGTGTGCGTCGCCTGCCGGTTCGTCTGGACATTCGGGAATCGACCTGTTCTGTGGCCGAGAATCTGTAACGATCGGCCGCGTTGTGAAAGGAAGTTGGATGTCATGAACGAGAGCGCGCACTACCATGTCGAACGGTGCCGACAGATCGCCGTGAGGGGCCTCTGGCTGCTGGTGGGGCTGTTGTTCTGCCAGGGCGTACAGGCGCAAGGGAGCGCGCCCTATGCGTGGATCGAGGGAGAGGCGACGGGCAAGATCAACGTCAAACCCAACATTTCGGGATGGGGACAGAAGCAACTGCTCTCGGATGCCCAGTGGCTCCAGATCTCGATCGATGCGGACAAGGTCGAGAAGGAGCTGCCTGCGGGCGGCGCTGTTCTCGCCTACCCATTCCAGATCGCGCAGGCAGGCGACTATGAGGTCTGGAACCGGATCGGGTATGAGTTTGTGCGCTCGCCGTTTGAATGGCGTGTCGATGGAGGCGCGTGGAGCACGGTAAGGCCGGACGATCTCACCACCGACCTGATGGAGTTGGCGGACTGGAACGAAGTCGCGTGGATCAAGATGGGGATGTCGGCGCTGAAAGCAGGCGCGCATACGCTGGAGATCCGTCTGGCGATGACGAAGGATGACAAGGGCAAAGCGGCCCGCATTCTGTATGCGTCGGATGCTCTGTGCTTATCGCGAGGGAAGTTTCATCCCAATGGAAGGTTTAAGCCGGACGCCGACTATCGCACTCCGGTCGATCGTGAGGCGGCAGAGAAGGTTTTCGAGATGCCGGCGGCATCCGCCGATGCGAAGCGGGTGGTGTTGCCGTTGAAGGGCGTCTGGGAGATCTGCCGACACGACGAGCAGATGCCCGGTGAGGTCGCCGCGCCCATCAAGGACTTCCCCGAGCAGCCCCACTGGTACGGCATCGACGTTCCCGGTGACAAGATGCAGCATCCGGAACTGGTGATGGCGCATCGCCTCTGGTATCGCACCCATGTTCGAATCCCGGCAGGTTCGGAGGGGCGCTCCTTCCATCTGGACTTTCCCCAGAACAATCTGAATACGACGGTCTATGTCAACGGCGTCTACTGTGGGTTCAATAAGAACCCGTTCGCGCACTTCTCCATCGATGTAACCAGGGGAATCCACCCCGGTTTGAATGAGATCTGGGTCGGTATCAAAGACGCCTATTACGGCTACTCCGCCAACCCCGACGATCCGATGAAACTGCGCAAACATTTCAACCTCCCACTCAGTTTCACCCATAACGGCTTTCAGGATCTGGCCTATCCGATCTGGAACGCGTTTCAGTCCGGTCTGCTGGTGACGCCCGCACTGGTGGAAACGGGTTCGGTCTACAGCGCCGATGTCTTCTGCAAGCCTTCCGTAGCGCGGAAAGAGCTGGCGGTCGATGTTACGGTGGCTAACCCGGCCGAGCACCCGGTCACGGGAGAGGTTGTCTGCGCGGCGGTCGATGCGGCGACAGGGCAGGTGGCGCAGACCTTGAGCGCGAAGTCGTTTACGGTGGCGGCAGGCGCGAATCAGGTCGTCGCGGTATCGGGGGCCTGGAGCAGTCCGAAACTCTGGTGGCCGGACGCGCCGCATCTCTATCTGCTGCGCACAAATATCGTTCTGGATAACAAGGTGGTCGATGTCTCCGAGACGCCGTTCGGTTTTCGCGAGTGGACGATCGACGGCATCCATTTCAAACTCAATGGGGTCAACTTTCACGGTTACCAGGACGCGCATGGGGAGGGCACCAAAGAGGAGTGGCTGGCGTTCCACCGCAAAACCCATCAGGCGATGATGCGCTTCTGGGGCACCGAGTGGAAGGGGTTGCCGCCCGAAGAGGCGCTGCGTTTCTTCGACGCCAACGGCGTGGTGGTGCGGCGACAGGGAATGCTGGACGGCGAGGCGATCGGCTACAACGCGATCGAGACCGACCCGGTCTTGAAGAAGAAGTACGGTTCCGAGATCAAGATGGACCTGATGCAGAACTGGCGGGATCAGATGGTCGCGCAGGTGCAGGGCGAGCGCAACCATCCCTCGGTGATGATCTGGTCGATCGAGAACGAGTGGCTCTATATCAACTGCATCAATCTATACGGTGGGCTGATGGACGCCTTCGAGTCGGAGGTGGCCCGCACCTCCGACGCCGTGCAGAAGGCAGACCCGACCCGCCCGACGATGACCGATGGCGGCGGCGCGAACAAGAATCAGACGATGCCGGTGCACGGCAACCACTATGTCGCCGCAAGTACTTTTATGCAGTATCCCGGACTGGCTTACAAAGCCAATCCCGACGGCGGTGGGCGGGGACGCTGGACCTGGGACGAGAAGCGGCCACGATTCATCGGGGAAGACTACTTCATCGCAGGCAACCATCCCGAACTCTCCACGATCGCCGGGGAGGATGTCTTTCGCGGCAAGGACGGTTCGCTGCCTGCGGCCGGCCTGATGGCGCGCATTCTGAACGAGGGCTATCGCTGGGCCGATTTCGGCGCATGGGATCTCTATATGCAGCCGTCCGACGGCGACAACAGCCAGTACAATGCGCTCGCGCCACGGGCGGTCCTGTGCCGCCAGTGGGACAGCACTTTCGGCTCCGGCCAGACCGTCAAACGCACCCTCGCCCTCTTTAACGATACCCACTACCCCGATCCGATCGACCTCACCTGGACGCTGACCATCGGTGACAAGAAGGTGAGCGAACAGACGACCACGCATCGCGTCGCACCGGGCACAAATGAGAAGTTTGAAATCGCGCTCGCCATGCCTGCCGTGACGGCGCGGCAGGAAGGGCACTGGACGCTCAAACTGACCGTGGGAGGCAAAGAGGTCTTCCAGGATATGAAGCATCTCTCCGTACTGCCGGGGTTGGGCGTGGGGCAGCCATTCGGACTCAGCGGATTCATGGCGCAGAGGCTGGCCGTCTATGATCCCAAAGGGGCGGCCATCGCGTTCCTCAAGAGCCGGTATATTCCCTACACGCAGTTGACATCGCTCACCGTGCTACCGGATACGGCGAAGGTGCTGTTGGTGGGCAAAGATGCGCTGACGCCGGCAGAGAGCGGCTCTTCGCACCTTGCAGCCTATGCGGCTTCAGGGAGAACCGTCATCGTGCTGGAACAGCAGAACCCGCTGTGCTATCAGGGGCTGACCGGGGAGGCGGAGACGGCCATCAACGAAGGCCGCGTCGCCTTCGCCGAAGACCTGGGCCATCCGGTCCTCCAGGGGTTACAGCAAAAAGACTTCTTTACCTGGAGCGCTGATGAGGTCGTCTATCGCAACGCGTATGTGAAGCCGAAGCGGGGAGGCAAATCGCTGATCGAATGCGACAACCTCGTGCTGAACAGCGCGCTGATCGAGATGCCTGCCGGGAAAGGACTGCTGCTGCTCAGTCAGTTGACTTTGGAGGAAAAACTGTCCACCAATGCGGTTGCCCAGCATCTCCTCACCAATCTCCTCACCTACGGCATGAACTATCGGCTGACCTATCGCCCGGTAACCTTCACGCCCTCCGCAGAACCCTCACAATCCAATCTCTTGCAGAAGACGCTGGACAGCGTGGGGCTGAACTACACGAGAGCCTCCGACCCGCTACAAGCCCTCTCGGGCGCAGGCAGCAGGGTGGCGGTGATCGCGGCGACTCCCGACAACCTGAAAACTCTGGCAGAGAACCAGCCGAAGGTCGACGCCTTTACGCGTGCCGGAGGCTGGATCGTCCTCAACGGCCTCACCCCCGAAGGATTGGCGGACTACAACCGACTGGTCGGCTACGACCATATGATACGCCCCTTCCGGCGCGAACGCGTGACCTTCTCCCCCAATCGCAGCCCGCTGACTGCCGGGATCTCGACCGGCGACATCGTGATGTATTCGGCCAAGCGAATTTTCGACTATCAGGAAGGCAACTATGTCGCCTCGGATGAGTTCAGCTATGTCGTGGACTACGATGAGGTCGCGCCCTTCGCCAAATTCAACAATCCCTTCTACGAGAATATCGTGAACGGCTTTGTCTCGGCGGACGGGTGGCCGCTCATCGTCGATGTCGATATGCCTGCGAACGCTGCGCCGCTGGACATCCACATGGAGTTTCCGAAGCCGCAGACGATCAAGGAACTCACCTTTATCGGCAACACCTTCTACTACCCGACCACCAAAATCAATCTGCTCTTCGACAACCAACCGGCCAGCGGCGTCTCCTTTACCACGCGGCCCGACAATCAGCCGCAGAGTTTTACGCTGCCCACACCGCGTACCGGCAAGAGCATCGACCTCCAACTGGCGGAGTGGAAGGTCCTGCCGAATGTGCGGCCCGTCATCGGCCTCGATAACATCTCCCTGAAAGCGCAGCGCGATCCGAGCTTCTATCAGAAGGTGAAGCCGATGCTCAACGTCGGCGGCATGATGGAGTATCCGCGAGGGCAGGGCGGCATCGTCCTCTGCAATCTGCTGTTCAAGGAGACCGAAGAGGTGCCGGAGAACGCGGTCAAGAAGCGCAGCATTCTCGCAGCGCTGCTGCGCAACCTCAAGGCCCCCTTCTCCGGGAAGAGTATCATTGCGGGGGAGAGCCTCGACTATCGCCCGATCGACCTGGCGAAACAGGCCAATCAGTACCGCGATGAGCGCGGCTGGTTCGGTGACAAAAGTTTCACCTTCAAAGATCTGCCCACCGGCAAGCATGTCTTCGCAGGCGTTCCGTATACGGTCTACGACTTCCCGACCTCCCCTGTCCCGACTGCCATTATGCTCGGCGGCAACGGCATCCCGAACAACCTACCGCAAGAGGTAAAGGGTATTCCGGTCAACCAGAAAGCCGACGCCCTGTTCTTCCTGCAGACCGCCCGCCTCGACCAGCGTCGGAATCGCGACGAGATCCAGAAGGATCGCAAGTTCGAGATGGCGCGCTACATCGTCCACTACGCCGACGGTCAGACCGCAACCATCCCGCTCTACGCCGAGCTGGACCTGGACGACTATCGCCAGAAAGCGCCGGCCCCACTTCCGGGCGCGCAGATCGCCTGGACCCACAAATACGAAGGGACCGAGTTCGAAGCGGTCGCCTACTCCAAACAGTGGAACAACCCGCGCCCAGCGGTCGCCATTCAGAGCGTCGATCTCGTCTACGGCCCCGACCGTCGCGGCATCCCCGTCCTCCTGGCGTTGACGGCAGCAACGTCACACTAACGTCACGCTGCGCAACGCCGGGCGATTAGACCTAATCCTGTAAATCTTGTTAATCCTGTCTAAAATGCACTCTCTGTTCTCCTGACGATTGCCTGACGCTAACGATGTATAGTAAGCCGGACGGTGATCCTGGCCGCATCGAGTCAGCGAAAGGAGAACGACTTGGAACGACGACAATTCTTACAGTGGATGCTGGGCGTGCCGATCGCGGGCAGCGCACTGCTCGCCGGATGTGGAGGCGGTGGGGGAAGCTCGGCAGGAAAGAATCTTACCACGACCCGTGGCGTGATCAAACTGCCGACCGGGTTTACGCTGGCTCCGACCACGCTCAAGGTCGAAGCGGGATTCGGCGGTACGCCGGTAAAGAGCGATGGCGCTTTTGAACTCACCGTGATGGATCACGCGGTCGGCCCGACGCTCGCCTGGCTGCGAGACGCGACGAAGGTGATCCTGGTAGGGTTTGTAGATTCCTCCACCAATACGATCGACGCGCAGTCCAGCGCGGTGGCCCTGCTCTACTTCTCGCTCGGCGGATTTACGACGCCTCCGGAAAACAAGAAGACGCTGCTGGATCTGATCAAACAGGAGCCTTCGGTCGCGCCGCTGACGGAGACGATCGCCCGCCGGGTCGTGGTGAATCCGTTCGCGCTCACCGATGGCGACGCTGAGATCGGAGCCGCGTTGAAAACCGCATCCGATGCGATCCTAGCCCAACGCCCCTCTCGCGCGGCAACCAGTCTCCTCCCGAAGCAGACCCGGGCAGGCGGTCTGGATTCGCTCCTGCTCCTCACGCCTTCGGGAATCAAGAGCAATCTTGAGGTGCTTCAAGGCACACCGCCGCAGAGCTTTATCGCCACCAACCACGCCCGACGCTGGTGCAAAGTGTTCGTGTATGAGACTGGAACGGAGGACAAGGCCGGCGCGAGAGTGAACTATCCCAAGGTGAAGCAGAAGCTGCCTTCTCTGCCGCTGAGTTCGACGCGGGCGCTGGGCATCAAGACCTCGATCTTCGGCTTCTTTGCGGGCAATTCGACCTTCACGCCGGTTTCGACCGCACCCTTCACGCTCGATCTGGTCGATAACTCCGCGAAGACGTTTTTTGACATCGTGGTATTAGGCTCCTCTGCGCGTATTTCCGATCCTGGCTTCTTTACCGATCCGAAGTACGCAGATGAAGTGGCGCGCTGGCACGAAGAGCTGATTGCGCTGAACCTCCTCTCGTGGCTGGGTGATGTGGTCTTCGGACTGTTGCTGGAGATCTGGGGACTGCGTGGTATCACCCAGGACCTGGCGGCGGTAGAGGCGGCGATCACGAATTTCCGCAATGTCGAGATCGCGGGATGGAGCGCCATTCTGGCGCTGGCCGAGAGTGGGAAGTTCAATCAGGCGACGACGGAGTTTCTGGCCTTCTCCTCCAGAAGCGCCGCCAACGCGGTTCGGCTGCGCGCAGCACTGGCGCCGCTGCTGCCTGCCCTGGGCATCAAAGCTGGGCAGGAGGAGATCGCGGCGGGCGCGCAGGTCTGCCTCAAGATGTTCCTGGCGGCCCTCTCAGCCGCGGATCTCATTCTAGGAGCCGTGGATATCGGCGCGGTACTCTTCGATCTGGCCAATTCGGAGCGGGGTGAACTCTGGCAGGCGACCCTGGTAAAGCAGGATGTCCACCTCAGTCCGGCCACGACAACGATCAATCCTGGCAGCGAGGCGACCTTTACCGCGACGGTTCCAGGCGGCACGTCCGGAACACTGAAATACAAGTGGAGCGTCGCCTCCCAGTTCGCGGTGCTGACGGATACGGCGGGCGGACAGTCCGGAAAATCGTTCGAATCGAATAGCGCTTCGGTGACGCTCGCGACGACGCCCTCCGATAAGAGCACCATCACTGTCTCTGTCGAGGTCTTCTCGGTGGCTGCCAATGGGGCGCGTACCAGTCTGGGCACCGCTCAGGCCGTGGTGACCATGCATGAGGATGACGCACCGCCGTTCGGTTCGGTGATCGTGAAGCTCTCGAATGCGCCTGGGGGAGGACTCGATCCGACTCTCGTCAGACAACTGGGTGCCGTGCGGGCGCAGCAGTTTCCGCCCACCCAGGGAGCGACCATTCCGATTATCATCGAATCGGTGCATGAACTCGTGGCAGGATTCGGGCCGCTAAACACGCAACTCTTCCTCTCCTTGAACTTCGGGAGCCGGATACAGAACGGCGATATTCCTCTGGCCTTCACCGGTGACGAGAAGTTGTCGATGCGCCTCGCAGGCCCTACCACCGGGGGAGCGGCGGTGCGCTTTATCGCCACCTCTGGGACATTTACGGTGCTCAGCGCGAGTCAGGTAGGAGTTCCAGCGATAGGAACGATCCGTTTCCGCGCCACGGCGGCGATGGAAGGTCAGGACGATCCGAGCCTGAAATTCAACGCGACTTTCGACGGCTGGATCACCGATATCAAGCTCTTATAACCTGACGCTTCACAACCGTAGGACTCGGGCAGGGCGTCGTGGTAAGTAGTTCTGAGATCACGATACAGGGGAAAGGGGACTATATCAGCTCCCCTTTCCCTGTCAAGGAGAGACAATGCGGACCCTGAACCGACTGGTTCCGATCGTACTGCTGGCACTGATTGCGGCGATTCCCGCGACAGCGCAGAAGCCTTCGGGCGGGAAACTGCCGACACGCTGGGACAAGGATGTCTCCGCGACCAACCCTCTACCGGACTATCCGCGCCCACAGATGGTACGTAGAGCGTGGCAGAGCCTTAACGGTTCCTGGGAGTATGCGCTGACCGACAAAGCAGCGACCGAAGCGCCGACGACATTCGAAGGGCGGATCCTCGTGCCCTATCCGATGGAGTCGGCCCTTTCGGGCGTGCAGAAGGCGAGCGTTCCCGGCCAGAGGCTCTGGTATCGCCGCACGTTTACGGTTCCGACGGCCTGGAAGGGGCAGCATGTGCTGCTGCATTTCGGGGCCGTCAACTGGGATTCGACGGTGCAGGTGAACGGCAAGCAGATCGGCGCACACCGGGGCGGTTACGATGGTTTCGACTTCGACATTACCTCGTCTCTTACACCGGGCGCGAACGTACTGACGGTCTCCGCCTGGAACCCGCTCCTCTCGGACAATCCAGCGGATCAGGTGCTCGGTAAGCAGCGCCTCCGTCCCGGCGGTATCTTCTACACCGCCGCGACAGGGATCTGGCAGACGGTCTGGCTGGAGCCGGTTCCAGCGACCCATATCTCCGGACTCAAGATCACCCCGGATGTCGATGGCGGGCTGCTGCATCTGATCGTGGATGCAACGGAGTCCTCCTCGGATACGACGGTTCAGATCACCGCGACGGACGGCAATACCGCCTCCACGATGAGCGGTAAAACCGGTGAGGAGGTGAAACTCTCTCTGCCCTCAGCGCATCTCTGGACGCCCGGCGACCCGCATCTCTACACTCTGCGTATCTCTCTTATCAAAGATGGAAAGATCATGGATCGGCTGGAGAGCTACGCTGCCATGCGTAAAATCAGCCTGGGAAAGGACGATCAGGGCCAGACGCGCATTCTCCTGAATAACAGATTCGTCTTTCAGGTCGGCGCGCTGGATCAGGGCTACTGGCCGGACGGCATCTATACCGCTCCCACCGACGCCGCGTTGCGCTACGATATCCAGGCCGCCAAAAAGTTCGGTCTCAATCTCCTGCGTAAGCACGCCAAAGTCGAGCCGGATCGCTGGTACTACTGGACCGATAAGCTGGGAATGCTGGTCTGGCAGGACATGCCGCAGGGGTTCAGCGGACGGAGGGGCGAGATCTCTCCGGAGGGGAAGCAGCAGTTCGAGACAGAACTGCGCCGACTGGTCGCCGGTCTCTACAATCACCCGAGCATCGTCGTCTGGACCACCTTCAACGAAGGGTGGGGCCAGCACGACACCCCACAGATCGTCAGCCTCGTCAAGCAGCTCGATCCGAGTCGTCTGGTGAACAACGCCAGCGGCTGGAACGACGCCGGAGTGGGGGATATGAGGGATACCCACGCCTATCCCGGTCCAGGATCCACGCAGCCGGAACCGAACCGTGCCGCCGTCAACGGCGAATTCGGGGGCGTGACCATGCGAGTGCCCGGCCACATGTGGACCTCGGATGTGTTCGGCTACGGAACCACATTACGCGATTCCCGACTCGTAACCAAGCGCTACCAACAACTGCTCCAACGCGCCTATCAACTGCGCGACCAGGGAACCAGTGCGGTCGTCTACACCCAGTTGACGGATGTGGAGCAGGAGAGCAACGGCCTGCTGGCCTACGATCGCGCCGTCATCAAAGCCGATGCCGGGATCGTGACCGCCGCCAACGAGGGCCGCTTCCCGCCTCTGCCGCCGAATCCCAACCCCGACATCCTCCCGACCTCCGCCGACGATCCTGCCGCCTGGGGCTACACGACCGTCAAACCCTCCGACGATTGGATGCAGTCCGGTTTCAGCGCTGCCGACTGGAGATCCGCCCCCGCAGGCTTCGGGCAGGGAATCGGCAACGCCCACACCCCCTGGACGACCTCCGACATCTGGCTCCGCCGCGAAATCACACTGGGATCGAACCTGCCGCCTAAACTCTCCTTCCTCTGCTTCCACGACGAAGATGTCGAGATCTACATCAACGGCGTCCTGGCTGCCACCGCCAAAGGCTATGTGACTGACTATGTCGAACTCCCGATGAACGCCGCGGGCCGCGCCGCACTCAAACCGGGCAAAAACCTGATCGCTGTACACTGCCACCAGACCATCGGCGGCCAGTACATCGACCTCGGCATCATCAAAGCGAGTCCGTAGGGATTATGCTCGCTTAGATCAAATATGGGATTGCAACGAGTTTGGCGCTGTATGTCGGGTACTTGTTGGGGCACCCCTTCCCTGTGAGCGAAGCGAACGAAGTAGGGAAGGGGACGGGGGTTAGGTTCGCGAGCGAAGCGAGCTACTGCGGCAGGCTTATTTCGATGCGCACAGGCGCAGCAAGGTGGGGATCAGCGGTTGTTTCCAGACCTTCGCAGTAGGTCTCCAGGTTGGGTTTCACGTGGAAGGTCTGCGGTTTGCCGCCTTCCACTTCGACCGTTACCGGCTTCTTCAAATTGACCAATTTTTCGTCGAGCCAGAGGGCGACTCTGGTCTGCTTCTGGGCTTTGAGAGAGATCGTGTTGCCGACGATTTTCGCTTCGATATGGCCTTGATCCAAGGGGGCAGGGGCTTCCACCCAGTAGGAGCGTTTCAGGACGTTGTCGGACTGGGTCCAGACGACGAAATCAGGGTGGGGTTCGCGAATGTCGGTGAGCATCGAGGCGAGTTCGTCGTGATCCGGGACCAGGTGCCCGACACCGGTCGGGCATTCGAAGCGGCCCGGAAATCCTCCGTACTGCGCGCGCCACTTCTCGACCTGCTCCTGGAACTTATGACACCGATCCGCGCGGCCATACGCCGTGTCTTTTTCGCCGACGATAAAAGTGAAGCGCGTATCCCGCAGATTCTCCCCCATGGTCTCTCCGTCGGAAGGCGCCGAGGCGGCCGCGTGGATCGCCGCGAAACGGTCCGGGATTTTGGGGCCGATGACGAACGCGCCATAGCCGCCGTGGGAGGCGCCCATGGTGAAGACGCGATCCGGATCGACCTCTCCGAACAGGACGAACTCCTTGATCAGTTTTTCTACGAGCGGACAGATCGCGTCGTCGTAGAAACCGTTCCAGGTATCGTTGGGAGCGCGCAACGCGAGGTAGATATAGCCGCCATGTTCCGGGTGCTCCCGATAGTAGGTGGAGAACATGTATTTCCACTCGTTGTCGTTGACCTGTTTGGGAGCGCCTCCGCCGCCGTGCATGGCGATCACGAGGCCCCAGCCTTTCGCAGGTTTCGTGCCGACGCAGCGCCACAAGTAGGGACTGGTGCGGTCGGCAGTGGAGACCGTCTTCTTCTCCCACTCGTCGCGTAGAGCGGCCTGCGCAGGAGCAGCCTTGTATGCCTGCCACGCCAGGTCCCGCATTTTGGCATCGGCGGGTCTGCCTGCGAGTTGTTTGCGCGCCTGCTCCTGTTTGGCGGGGTCACCGCCGAAACGATCCGCCAGCAGCCCTTCCAATTTTGCATCCGCCTTCACGGCGGTCATTAGGCGAGGCGAGCGAGGGGTAGGGGTGGCATGGGCGCGGCCCATCACGCTCGGGCAGAGCAGCGCAGAGACGACTACGCCGAATCCAACGCCGGACAGAATATATTTACGCACGAAATCTCTCCTCTTCCAGGACTACGGCAGGGTGACGACCAAGACCTGTTGGGAACTCATATCCGATTTGACATCCTGGTGGACGGTGTGGCCCGCATACGTGACCGTCAGTCGATAGGTGGGGGGTGGACAGGACAACAACAGATCGAAGGTGAGCATGTCGTTCAGGTCCGCAGATTCGTCCTTGCTGGTTCCTTCGAGAGTCGTAGTGACCGCGCTCTTGGTGAGTTCCCGTAGGGCCACCTGTGCGGCGACGCGTTTGCCCGCTCTGTTGAGCACCTTGACGAGCATCTGCGGCTTGTCCACCGCGGCCGTCTTGGGGGTATACCGGTCGGTGACGTTGACCGCGGGGATCCATCCGATTTCCGGCGCCCAGACCAGCGGAAACGCGATGCCGGTCTGTTTGAAGCTGCTGGCGTAGATCGCGTGCTGCGGGAGATCCTTCCTCGCTTTAGAGGCATCCCCAACGAACCAGCCGCGATCCAGCCCTGCCGGGTCCGGTTCGGCGGCCCCGGTGAAGTGCCACTCCCCATCCCAGACTTCGACCCAGGTATGGTTGCCGCGCAGGTTGGTCCAGAGCGGAGTTCCGGCCACGCGGGCCGGGATCCCAACGGCTCGGCAGGCGTCCACCAGTAGAATCGAGAGTCCGGAGCAGGTTGCCTTACCGCTTGCAATGGTTTCGGTCGGGTTCTGGTCAGGGCGTTTGCGTTCGGTGGAGTAGCGTGCGTTCAGCAGAGGAAACAACTTCTGATTCAGGCGCTGGGCAGCCTCGCCCGCCGTCTTACAATCGGCGATCAGCGGCAGCGATTTTTCACGCAGCATTTTCCGCGAGTCGTCGCGCTGCTCGTTCAGGCAGGAGTAGGGCAGAATGTCGTTCAGGAACAGATCTTTCGCGATACTGCCTTTCCACGGCGCCTTCTCGTACGCTTCGTAGGCAATCGAGACATTCTCTAAAAGGTACCTGGAGGAGAGCGTCTGCAGGTCGGCGACCGGCATATTGGCGATCAGGAACTGCAGTCCTTCACGCTGTGCCGCAGGGACACTTTTGAGCGCCAACTGCAACTCTGCCCTATTGGCTCCGGCCCTTGTCAGCGCCTCCTCGACCGCTTTGGACGGACCTGCGCCGGCTGCAGAAGCCGGTAGCGCGCCTGTTACGGCGAGAAACAGCGCTGCGACAAGCCCGAATAGGGCGGAGGAGAAGAGGCGCGAGGGAGGAAAGATTGCAGCAGAGAAGTGGGCCATCTTCGGAAGTAGCATCTCGTATTTTCCTTTGAAAGAGCGGTCGAGCAGGAACAGTTCACACGGGAATTATACCGCATGATCGTGGCGATGAGTTTGTGGTGATCAGGTCTGCGCGAGCAGCCAGAAGAGGCGTGCCATGCCTGCGTTCGCGAGCAGCGTCTTCACCAGGGGGCGGTCGGCGACAGCGACCTTGTCGAAACGCGGCTCCTTGGAGCGCTCGGAATCGTCCGGTTCCAGAGGATGATCCTGCCCAGTCAGCTTACGCCACGTCTCCAGTTGCGGCGTGCCGATGCGCCAGAGCCGCCAGTTGCGCCAGTAGAGACCGTCGGCAGGATCGCGGAGATAGTTGTAGGCGTAGTTCGCATTGCGGCGCACCTCCTCACGGAGCGTCTCGTCTCGTGTCTCCCGATAGAGCTCCAGGAGGCCCTCTGCGAGATGCGGCATGAAGAAGCTGGAGTCGTACCAAAAGCGATGTTCGGGGTTCTGCACGAGGCCGTCGTAGAGCCGTCTGGAGCGATCCGTCGCTGCTTTGGCAAGGCGTTTCGCCTCGTTGAGGTAGGTTCTATCGCCGGTGAAGCGATAGAGATCCACATAGGCGCGGATGAGGGCGCCTGTGTTGTAGGTCCATTTCGTCGTCATCATGGTCCAGTCCGGGGAGTGCAGGCCGTCCTGGATCAGGTCGTCTGTATCGCGGAGGTAGGTGGAGGTCCAGCTCAGGGCGGCACGGCACATCGACAGATTGCGTGCGCGATCGACTCCGAGGCGGGTGAGGCTGATGGCGGCCAGGGCGAGGCTCACCGTAGAGCAGGCGTTGCGATCGCCGGTTCCGGGTTTGGTCGGATCGGTTCCCCAACGCTGCCCTCCCGGATTGCCGGATTTGTCCCAGCCGAGTGGCAGAAAGTTCCTCCCGATCTCTGCGGCGCGTTCTTGATAAACCACTTCCCGCGTCACTTCAAAGGCCTCGGCGAGCGCAGCCGTCAGCCAGGCGTTGTCGTCGAAGTACTTGTCGTTGTTGCCGGGAAACCGTCTCCACGCATTGTAGGCGCTTGCGGCTGGATCGAAATAGGCCTCCATCCCATCGAAGACCGCCCGCATCTGGGCTTGGTACTGTCCGGGATTCGTCTTCTCCCCTTCCACAAGCGCATAGAATCCGAGGAGGGTCGGCCACAGAACATACGCGTTGTTGTGGTCCCGGTCACTATCGACGGTCTCTGCGCTTCTGACAGGAGCGCGGTACTGGCCGTGCCCCTTATCCCAGAAGGTTCGCTGTACCACCTTCGTCAGCCGTTCTGCCTCCGCACCATAGCCATGCGGCGGTGGGGTCAGTATCGACGTGCCCGGCGTCTGCGGCTGTGCCAACGCCGCTAACGAGGAAGACGCGAGACCACACCCCGCAATCCCGGTGATAAACTGACGTCGGTTGGAGGTTGTCATCGCGGCGTATACTCCTGAACTCTCCGAGAGGTTGTGCTGAATGATCTGTTGTCAACAGTGTACCCGTATC
>Ga0207705_10002154_pt1 | contig 15257 bp, 10 predicted proteins | sample KBSC13metaG_FD_184314 | JGI IMG/M metagenome (GOLD analysis project Ga0207705, IMG submission 184314) | Corn rhizosphere microbial communities from Kellogg Biological Station, Michigan, USA - KBS C1-3 metaG (SPAdes) (version 2) | ecosystem: Host-associated > Plants > Roots > Rhizosphere > Soil ...
CCATCACGTCGCTGGACTGCTCCGCCTGCGGAATCCGCGGCGGCAACTGCTGATCGGCCGGGGTCTGGGTCGGCGTGGTCTTGAATGGCGGCGTATGCGTCACCGCGCCCGACTGCGGAAGCTGCGAGGCGGGCGTGGTCTGCGCCAGCGCGAACGGCGCGGCGCACGCCAGCGCAACCGCGGTGGCAATGCTCGAAATCGAATGCATGCGTTTCATGGAAACCTCCTTGCGTGAAATTCCTGGTCGCGGCTCGCGCGCATGACGGCGGACCGAACGCCATCCTGTCGGTGGCCTTTCCACTTCACGCCGGTTGGGCGATCCGGTCAAGCATTCGGGGGAAACCATTCAGCGAGATTGAACAATCGGGTCAGCGGCGACTCAGCTTTCCAGATCCAATCCGCCTTGCGCTTCTCGCCTCAATGTCTCCCTCACCCGCGAAAACGCCAACAACTCTCCCAATCGGGCGCCTTTCCGGTGCCAGTCGTGGAAGATCGTCTCGCCAACCAGCGCGTAATGCCATGGCAAGCCGCCGCGCAATTCCGGCGGCAATTCGTTGATGCGTTCGCACCAGGCTGCGGCGGCCTTGCGCTTGCGCAGCACGTTCGGATGGCTCGTCTGGTCCTGCGCCTTGGTTTCGACCAAGTAAATCGCGTCCGCCGCACGCACCAGGAAATCCGGGAAGTAGAACGCAGGCAAGCCGTTGTCCTTGACATAGCGCAGACGCACGAAGTCGTGCCGATTCTCGCTGATCTTGCAGAATGCCGCCACGCCCGTATCGCGCAATGCCCATTCGATGAAGGCATGTTCGAGGCCCCCGCTGCGGCTCGGATACGGCAGGCGCGGATAGATGCACTTGCTCACTTCCATCGAGAAGCTTTCGCGCATCGTCAACCTGTTCACTTCCGAAAGCCGGCGATGGCGCACTTCGATTTCGCCGGTGACCACACGATCTTCGGCCTTCACCAGCGCCAGCGCGAACACCTTGATGATGTGTTCCACCACCGGCTGCAGCATCAACAGCCGCCAGTGCTCGTCCTCGAACGGTTCAAATGCCTCGCGGAACAAGCGTTCGTGAATGTAATCGTCGATGGCCTCTGCCAACACGGCCGAACTGACCTGCGTGTATGGCTTGGCCCACTGGTCCGCGACCTTTCGCCCGGAAATCAATGGTTGACTCAACGCCTGCGTGATCCGCCGCGTCAGCCGAGAGAGCAGCTCGTTGTAGCCGCCGACGTTCATCACCGCGCCGTCCACGCGGTAGTCGCCGAACAGCGTGCTGCTCTGCAGGTCGTGCGAGGTAAACGTGTCGCCTTTCCCGACCAGTTCGCTCAGTTGCGCGCGCGTCATGCCGGTGAAAGGTTGCAACGCGGCGACATCGATCGGCAGATGTTCCAGCGTGTCCTCGGCTTCGCGCAGGATGAAGGGAATCGCGAAATCGTATTTCTCGTAATCCGACCGCAATTCCACCGCGATCAGGTCGCCGATGCTGCTGCCTTCGTCGTCGCCCGTTTCGCCGACGAGGTCCTTGCCAAGCTGTTCGTCGTAGAAACTCTGGAAGGCCGGATGCTCGACGATCGAGAGGATGTCGATCAGGCTTTCCGGTTCCTCGCCGCGATTGATGCGCTCGCGATTTTCATGCTTGATGTCGGTATATTCCGGCTCGCGCCACATCAGCCGCAGGCCACGACCGATGGTCTGCTCCAGCAGGATCTGCGCCTGCGACGAACGCAGCGGCACGATCACGCAGATATTGTTGACGTCGAAGCCCTCGCGCAGCATCAGCACACTGACGATTACGCGCGGCTGCGCGCGCCGATCCACATCGAACAGCTGCTGCCTCACGCGCAGCCATTCCTTTTCGCCCAATTCCGCCTTCTTGCCGGAATCGACGGTCAATACATCCTCCGGGTGTAATCCCTGGTCGCGCAGGAATTCGGCCACCAGTGGCGAAACCGAGGTGTCTTCGCAGACCACAAGCATTTTCGGCTTGCGATCCGGATCGAGTCGGGCGAAATCGGTTTCCAACCTTCGCAACTTGGAAAGTCCGGCGCGCAGCATTACGCGCTGGCCTTCTGACAAGATGGGATTGCCGTTCTCGTCGCGCTCGGCCTTGAACTCCAGCGGCAGCGCGCCGATTTCCTTGCGCTTGTCCAGCACCAGCGCCTTCACCAGCCCAGCGCGCATGGCGTCCTTCAGGTCGAAATCCACCACGATGTGAGAGAAATAGACCTTGCGTTTCTTCCTGCCGCCGCCGACGTCGTTGTAGGGCGTCGCCGAAAAATCCACTTGCGCGAAACGCCGGCCCTTGCCGGCGGCGATGCGGTTGAGGCTCTTCTGCCATTCGACTTCGTCGGCTTCGCCTTCGCGCTTCAATTCGTGGATGTGGTGCGCCTCGTCGTTGAAGACCATCAGTTCCGGCAGACCTGCCAGGTAGGCCAGCACGTTACCGCGGGCCCAGCGGCGGTCCAGTACGTCGAGGCTGTTGCCGGTCGCCTTGCCGGGGGTCAGCGGCAGCACGTCGTAAGCGACAGTGGCCGCATCGGCGACCACGCCCGGCGTGACCAGCGATTCGTCCTCCGCGTCCTGCGTTTCCTCTTCCTCCTCGGCTTCGACCAGAAGATGCCAATTGGTGATGGCGATCATTCCGCCGCCGATGGCCTTGAGGCCGATCTCCTGCTTGGTGCAGACGTTGCCGCGCACGAACTGCTCCACCTGCTCGCGATGCGCAGGTGGCACGAACAATTCCGCGCAGGCAGCGATATCGGCAGTCTCAAAATGCCGCCTACCGTCCTCTCCTTCCCGACCGAGGAACGCATCGAGCAGGCGTTCGTAAACAATCAGGCCCGGCGCGACGATCAGGAAATGCCGCGTGAAACGCGGATCATCGCGTCCTTCCTTCTGTGCCGCTGTACGGTTCAACATCTGCCAGAGCAACAGCGCCTGCAGCACCCAAGTCTTGCCGGTGCCGGTCGCCATCTTCAGGCAGTACTTCGGATGCGCATGCTTGCCCTGACCGATTTCTGCAAGCCGATCGCCCTGCAGCAGCGCGTCGGGACAAACCCGACGATAGAGGTCCGCGAGATCGGGACTGTCCAGCACTTCGTGCGCCATGATCACGTTGAGGATCGCTTGGCGCTGACCCGCGTGGAAGTTGAATGCGCGCGACTGGCAAGCGTCCTCGGTGAACCACCAGCGCAGCAGTTCCGCCGTGACCGGCGTGACTCGTTCCAGGATTTCCGCCTCGCCGTGTTCGAGGCCGAGGCAAAGCTGCTTCGTGCGCTGCGTCAGCGACGCTGCCAGCGCAAGCTGATCGTCGGGCGCAGCGGCACGTTTCATGTCGCTGGCTCCGCAACGACCTGCACGACTTCCGCCTCGAAGCCGAACACGTCCACCACGCGCACGCAGACCTTTCGATCACCGCGCTTGGCCGGCACGCTGAAACGCGCTTCGGTGATCACGCGCAGCGGATCGCCATCGTTGGCGACATTGCCGCGGTAGTCCTGCCAGACCGAGCGAAAAATCTGACCGTTGTAATTCGGATCGACCGCCCAATACTCGATCAGGGCCAGCGGCTCGGCATTCATCACCTTGTGCAGCTTGGCGCGATTGGACTCGTCGAGGTTGATCGCCTCGGGCGACAGCAGCACGTAGTTGTCCAGCCGCACGTGCAGGTGTTCCTCATCGCCGCCGCGCGTGCGCACCACCGGATGGATCGTGACGTATTGCAGCGTGGAAAACCGCACGTGTCCACGCAGCTTCTCGATGCCGCCCTTCTTGCGCAGGCGGTCGAGCAGGTCCGGCGGGATCACCAGCACTTCCAGCCGGTCGTCCTTGAGCGCGGCGATGCTTTCGCCGATGCCTGGCTCGAAGTTCCAGCCCAGCACCACCACGCGATCCCAGCCACCCATCAGGTTGTCGCGTTGCGCAATCGCGCGACGCAACGTTGCGTCGCCGGTCAGCTTGTTGGGCGAATCCACCAGCACCAGCGTCTTCTTGCCGCCGTACACGACCTGCCCGAGGTTGCGCTGCGGGTTGTTGTCGGGATCGATGGGCAGTGCGCCATACAGTGAAAGCACGATCGAGGACAGGTCGCCGATGCGGAACTTGCGGCCAAGTTCGGTCCTCGCCGCCTCGACCTGATAATCGCCGATAGCCTGATACAGAAACGGCTTGGCGTTCTGGTCGATCAGCCGTTTGCGCGTGATCAGGCAGGCAGGTTTGCCGATGTCAGTAGTGATCCAGCGCCGGCCGAGCTTTTCGGCGACAGCGGCGGTGGTGCCGGAGCCACCATTAAAATCCGCCACTAGGTCTGAGGGATCACTGGATGCTTCGATAATCCGTTCAAGAAACTGGGCCGGCTTCTGCGTATCGTAACCAGTATCCTCAGCAGCCTGCGAATTGATCGCATCAATATCCGTCCAAAGATTATCTGGTGGAACACCCTTGCCCTCATGAAGATAGTTTTTAATTCTAGGCATTACACCAGGAACGATGGGCAATTTGACCCGACCCTCGGCCATCAGTCTTTCCAATCGCCCCTGCGAGTATGTACCAATCATCATCCAGTAGAATGATCCTTTTTCGTCTCTCAGCGTAAAGCGCTTCTTGTACTCATCAGTGTACGGCCAATAAATAAGATTAAATTTTCTATTTTCTGATTTCCCGTACATCAATATGTGATCGTCCACCGCAAGCCACTTATTAGACGTCGCTTTGACTTTCGACTTGGAACGATTCCAGATTATTTGAGTTACAAAATTTTGCTTACCGAAAACCTCATCGAGCACAACCTTCAAGTAATGGCTCAACCTGGCATCGACATGTACGTATATTGACCCGGTATTCGGCAGCAGCTCCCGCATCAGCACCAGCCGCGGTGTGATCATCGCCAGATACGACGCCGTGCCGTCCGACCACGTATCGGAATACGCGAACTGCTCGATTACCGTCGGCCGCTGCTCCAGCTCGACGCCGGGCAGCGTGACCTTGGTGCGGTAGTCGGCCTTGGAATCGAACGGTGGATCGATGTAGATCAGGTCCACCTTGCCGCGCAGGCTGGGTGTGTTTTCGTCACCGGCCAGCAGCGCGGCCATCGCCAGCAGGTTGTCACCGTAGATCAGGCGATTGGTCCAGCCTGAGTGCTCACCCGTGCGCAGGTGCTCGGCGCGCCGGGCGACATCGAGCATGTCGGCTTCCGCCACGTCCTTCGACGGCAGCACCCACTCGCGCGTCTGCAGGCCTACGCGATGCTTGCCTTCTAGCCCTTCCAGGATGCGCTCGGCCTGCGCCTTCCCCGCCGCGACGATCTTCGGCAATTCTTCGAGCAGGGACTTCCCCATGAACCTTTCGCTTCCATCGGATCAACCTTTCAAGTTAATCACAATGAACGCAAAAGGTGAACTGCCGCGTGCACGGTTCCGTACCGTGCCTCGGCATGAAAGAGGAACGTGAAGCGTTCTCCAAGCGACTGGCCCAGGCGATGCGCGACGCCGGTCTGGAGGCGCGCCCCAGCGTGCTGATGCGCGAATTCAACCTGCGCTATCGGGGCCAATCCGTCAGCTTCCAGTCGGCATCGCGCTGGCTGCGCGAGCGCTCGATCCCGACCCAGGACAAGTTGCGCCTTATCGCAAAACTGCTGGGCGTGGAGCCACATGTGTTGCGGTTTGGCACCACCGCGCCTGCGGTGGCCGAATCACCTGCCGCATGGCGTACGGGACTGAAGCCGCAAGACCACGAAATGATCGAGGCTTACCTCGCGTTGCCCGCCTCGCGACGCAAGCTGGTGCGTGATCTCATCGCTGCCTTGCGCAGCTGAAGCTCCTCAGCACTCGACCACGTTCACGGCGAGTCCGCCGCGACTAATTTCCTTGTACTTGTCCTTCATGTGGCGGCCGGGTGAAAGCACGCGTTTAGGATGTCTGCTTGCAAGCCCTGATCAACATTCAACGACATTCACGGCCAAGCCGCCGCGCGACGTTTCCTTGTACTTGTCCTTCATGTCGCGGCCAGTGTCGCGCATGGTCTTGATGACCTTGTCCAGCGACACGCGATGCTTGCCGTCACTGCGCACCGCCATGCGCTGGGCGTTGATGGCCTTGACTGACCCCATCGCGTTGCGCTCGATGCAGGGAATCTGCACCAGCCCGCCGATCGGATCGCAGGTGAGGCCGAGGTTGTGTTCCATGCCGATCTCGGCGGCGTTCTCGACCTGGTGCACGCTGCCGCCGAGCGCCGCGGTGAGCGCGCCCGCGGCCATCGAACAGGCTACGCCGACTTCGCCCTGGCAGCCGACTTCGGCGCCGCTGATGGACGCGTTTTCCTTGTAGAGGATGCCGATCGCGCCGGCGGTCAGGAGAAAATCGATCACGCCCTGCTCGTTCGATTTCGGGCAGAAGCGGTCGTAGTAATGCAGCACCGCCGGCACGATGCCAGCCGCGCCATTAGTGGGAGCGGTCACCACGCGCCCGCCCGCCGCGTTTTCCTCGTTGACGGCGAGTGCGTACAGGTTGACCCAATCGAGGATCGTCAGCGGATCTTTCAGCGACGCCTCGGGCCGGTCGCGAAGATCCTCGTACATCGCCGGCGCGCGGCGCTTCACGTGGAGGCTGCCCGGCAGTTCGCCCGGCGAACGCAGCCCGCGCGCGACGCAGTCCTGCATCGCCTTCCAGAGGGTCAGCAACCCCGCGCGCACGTCGGATTCGCTGCGCCAGACCTTCTCGTTTTCCAGCATCAACTGCGCGATGGTCATGCCGTGCTGCTCGCACAACGCCATCAACTCGTCGCCGGAATGGAAAGCAAACGGCAGCGGCGTGGTGTCGGCGACGATGCGATCGGCTGCAGCTTCATCGGCGTTGACGACGAAACCCCCGCCCACCGAGTAGTAGTCGCGCGCGACGATGGTTCCGCCGTTCGCATCGAATGCGGTATAGCGCATGCCGTTGACGTGGTACGGCAACTTCTGGCGCTTGTTCCAGACGAAGTCGGTCTTTTCATCGAACGCGATCTCGTGCGTGCCGTGCAAGCGGATGCGCTGGTCGCGGCGTACCCGCTCGAGCAACGGGGGAATCGCATCCGGATCGATCCGGTCCGGCCCGTTGCCCTCCAGCCCGCAGATCACCGCCTTGTCGGTGCCGTGGCCGCGGCCGGTCGCCGCGAGCGAGCCGTACAACTCCACCTGCACGCGCGTGACGCGATCGAGATCGCCCGTTTCGATGAGCCAGCGTTCGACGAAACGCGCGGCCGCGCGCATGGGCCCGATCGTGTGCGAAGACGACGGCCCGATGCCGATCTTGAAGATGTCGAAAACACTTACCGACATGATTATTCGTACCGTTTGAAAACGGCCGTGTTCGAACGGACATTGCAAGCGATGTCGCTCAACGCGACCGTCTGCGGATACCTGCAGCCCTCACCGACGTTATTGTACGCGTTCATCGATCCTGTTCCCCGGCCCGATACGCTTCAACCGCACCATGCGCCTGACCCTCTACCAACGCGACGACTGCAGGCTGTGCGACGAAGCGGTTGCGCTGCTGGCACGCACACGCGTGCCGGACTTCGAAAGCGTGTGGATCGACGGCGACGCGGGACTCGAAGCGCGCTACGGCGTACGCGTGCCGGTGCTGCGCGACGACGCTTCCGGACGCGAACTGGGCTGGCCGTTCGATGTCGCGGCGCTGCAGGCGTTCCTGGGCATCACCGAACGGGAACCCGGTTCCGGATCGCGCTGAGCGCGTCCGGAATGCCATACGCCCAGGCGGCGATTCCCTCACTTGGGTTCAGGCGAAGGCGAGCCGCCGCCGCCGAGCGGTTGCTCGACATGCACCGGCTCGCCGCCCGGCGCGTCATGCGGCGCCGTATCCACGCGCAACCGCGGCAGATGCTGGGGATAGTTGCGTTGCAGGAAATCGATCAATCCTTCGCGCACCCGGCAACGCAGGTCGAAGTTCAGCCCGGAGTTCTTGCTGCTGACCAGGATGCGCAATTGCATCGTGCGCTGGTCGGCGTCGGTCAACTGCAGCACGAACACGCGCTTGTCCCACTCCGGCGCGCCATGCACCAGGCGATCGAGTTCCTCACGCAGCGGTGCCAGCGGCAGCCCGTAATCGACGTAAAGGAACACGGTGCCGAGGATCTGCGAACTGGTGCGCGTCCAGTTCTGGAACGGGTTTTCGATGAACCATTGCAGCGGAATCACCAGCCGCCGCTCGTCCCAGATTTTCAGTACCACGAAGGTGCCGGTGATTTCCTCGACGCGGCCCCACTCGTTCTGGATGATCAGCACGTCGTCCAGCCGGATCGGCTGCGCCAATGCGATCTGCAGCCCCGCCAGCAGGTTGCCCAGCACCGGCCGTGCCGCGAGCCCGATCACGAGGCCCGCCACGCCTGCCGAAGCCAGGATGCTCGCGCCGAAGGCCTGCACCTTCGGAAACGTCATCAGGATGAGCGCGGCGCCCAGCACCCCGATCAGGAACATTGCCGAGCGCGACAGCACCTTCGCCTGGGTCTGCACCTGGCGCGCGCGCAGATTGTCTTCGATGTCCACGGGATGGCGCAGGTTGATCGCCCGCTCGACGCCCGACACGGCGCGTATCGCGAGCCAGGTCAGCGCAACGTAGACCGCCACCGTCACCGCGTGGTTCAGCGCCTTGAACCAGACCGTCTGCGGCAACCCGAGGCTGGCACTCATCAACGCGAATTGAAGGGCCAGCAGCGGCAGCACCGTTTCGAAGGGCCGTTCGCAGCGTTGCAGCACGGTCGTCAGCACCGCGCCCGGACGGAGCACGCGCCGCGCCGCGAAGCGCAGCACGTTGAAGATCACGATTGCGATGATCAGCGCTGCAACCAGCACCAGCGCTACCCGCGCCCACGGCTGCGCAAAGATGCCATGGATGAAATCCATCACCGTTCTTCCGTGAAGGTGGAGCGGTCATCCTAACCACGCCTGGCTGAATCTTCGCGGCTCCGCTTGGCCGGTCAGGGCCGCGCATGCAACAGCAGGTGCCCGCGCACCGTCACGCCGTCGCCAATCATCGACGGGTCGGCCCACTGTCCCGTGCCGATGCCGAAATCGAGCCGCTTCAATTGTGCGGTCACATCCAGCGTGGCCGTGTCGCCGTCCGGTTTGAACCGCACCGTGAGTGCCACCGGTTTGCTGACGCCACGCAGCGTGAGCACACCGTCGGCGACCACCCGGCCATCGGCGGTTTTGCGGAACGCGGTGGTGACGAAATGCGCCTTGGGAAATTTCGCGGTATCGAAAAAATCTGCGCCCAATGCGGTGTGGTCGCGCTCGCTGTTCTGCGTATCGAGGCTGGCAATGTCGACGCTCACGTCGAATTTTGCGTGCGCGAGATCATTCGGGTCATAGACGATCTCCGCATCGAAGCGGTGGAACTGACCCGTGTATTCGACGTTCTGATAGGTGTTGGTGAAGGTGAGCGCGCTGTGCGTGGCATCGACCTGCCACGTTTGCGCCAGCGCGGCCGTGGCCCACCCAAGCAACATCGCGATGCACAATCCTCCGAAGCGTTTCATCACCGGGCTTCTCCGTTTTGCTTCCGTGGTCCGATCGTCATGCGTCGCAGTACATCGTCGCGCTCCCTGAAGTGATGCCAGAACGCCGCACCGACATGTCCCGCCAGCAGCGCGACCAGAATCCAGAACAGCGTCTGGTGCAACAGCAAGGCGCGCGGTTTCCAGATCGGAGCGTAACCGCCCGTCAAACTTGGCAAGTCGAACCAGCCGAACCACACCAGCGGCGCGTTGGCCGTCGAATTGAACCACCACCCGCTCAGCGGAAGCGCCAGGATCAACGCGTACAACGCGAGGTGCAGCGCGTGCGCCGCCCGCCGCTGCCAGCGCGGCATCGCGGCCGGATCGGCGGGCCGCCGTTCGGTGAGCCGCCAGGCGATCCGCAACAGCACCAGCGCGAGGATGGTCATTCCGATTGATTTGTGCAGCGCGAACACCCGCACCTTCGCGGGCGTCAGGCCCATCTGCACCATCGTCAATCCGATCACGCCCTGCGCGACGATCAGCACGGCGATCAGCCAGTGGAACGTGCGCACCAGCGCGCCCCACCCCTGCTCAGTGCTGCGCAGCGGCATGCGCCCGGCTCCTCATCAACTTGGTCGCAGCCTGCCGGTAGTCGGATTCCGCGCTGCGATCGAGCGTGGCTTCGATTTCGAGCCGGATCGTCACTTCGGTACCGACCGCTTTCGGAAACGCCGTCATGCCGAACTTCGTGCGATCCAGCGTCGCGTGCCCGGAAAACCCGGCGATGGTCTCGAAGCCGAACAACGTCATGCCGACGCGATTGACGGTGAAATCGACTTTCACCGGCAGCGTCACGTTCCGCAACGTGAGCTGGCCTTCGAGCGTGCCAGTGCTCTCGCCGGTTTTCGTGGCACTGTCGCTTTCGAAATGCGCGACCGGAAATTGCGCCGCGTCGAGAAAATTGCCTCCCGTCACCGCGCCATTCCAACCTTTGTCACCGAGGTCGGCGGAAGCCAGATCGATGTCGGCCACGACCTTCGAGGCGGCCCAGTCATCCGGATCGAAGCGCAACCACCCCCGCGCGATCGCCAGGCGGCCCACGGGATTCGAATAGCCGTCGTGGTCGGCGCTGAACAGCACCTGCGAGTGCACGGTGTCGATCCTGTAGTCCAGCGGATGCGCGTGCACCACCCCGGCGACGAACAACGCCGCGACAGCGAGCAACGCAAAAGAACCGTGCGTGGATCGATGGGGAAACATCCTGGTCATCTTCACACAGACCGGGGCGGGTCGCGCAACCTGACGCGCATCGCTCGCGATTTTCCGGCATCATCACGGACCGGCCCATGGGGAAAGGGACATGCTCTCTGCATTGCTTCTGGCCGGTGCGCTGGCGAGCGCCGCAACACCCGATGCGGTGAAGGTGCCGCCCACCCCGATTTTCCGCAGCTACGGCGTGGCCAATGGCCTGCCCTCGACCGAGGTGTACACAGTCGCGCAGGACGAAGCGGGTTACCTGTGGATCGGCACCCACGCCGGGCTGGTGCGCTACGACAGCCGCGATTTCAAGGTATTCCGCCACGACCCGGCGCGCACCGATTCGCTGCCTGCCGATGACGTGTCGGCAGTAATGGTCGACCATGCAGGGCGCGTGTGGGCCGGTGGCGAAGGCACCGGCCTCAACCGTTACGAACCGGCAACGAATGGCTTCCGTCACTGGATGCACGACGCTGCACAGCCCGACAGCCTGTCGGCCAATGACGTGATGGCCGTCGCCGAGGACAAGGCGGGTGCGGTCTGGGTCGGCGTGTATGCCGGCGGCTTGAACAAGTTGCAGCCGGGCGGCGGTGGCTTCGCCCATTGGCGCCATCGCAAAGGCGATGCTGCCAGCATCGCCTCCGACAATGTCACCGCCCTCGCGCCTGCGGAAGACGGCGGCATGTGGGTCGGCACCGATGCCGGGCTGGAACGGATGGATGGGCAGGGCCGAATCCATCACGTCGCGCTGGCCACCGGCGCGAGCCCGCCGATCGTGTGGCAATTGCATGCCGCGCCCGATGGCGTCGACGCCTCCACCAGCGCCGGGTTGTTCCATGTGTACGCAAACGGGACGGCGCAACGGATCGGCGCTGCGCGCGAAGCGCTGGCCAGCCTGCGCGATGACGATGGCAGTGTGTGGATCGCCGAACGCGGCGGCCTCACCCGCATCGCCGCCGATGGCACCAGCCGCTTCGAGCAACCGACGCCGGGCGTGGCCGGCAGCCTGCCCGGGCACCTTCCGGATGGTTTGTTCCGCGATCACGAAGGCGGTTTGTGGGTCGCAATGGTGGATGGCGGACTCGCCTACCTTCCGCCGCAGTGGCGTGCGTTCAGCATGTACCGGCAGATTCCCGGCCACGCCGACAGCCTCGCGCGCAATCGCGTGCGCGCACTGGCGCTGGCGCGCGACGGCACGCTGTGGGTGGGCGGCGCGAGCATGCTCGACCGCGTCGATCCGGCCAGCGGCAAGGTCGAGCACGTCGCGATTCCCGATCTGGATCGCATGTCCATTTCGGCGCTGACGGAAGACGCCTCGGGACGCTTGTGGATCGGCAGTCACAAGGGTTGCTTCGTATGGGACGGCAAGTACCTGCAGGCAATCGCCGCCGGCAATCCGGCGTTGAAACACGGCGTGTGGCGATTGCTGGCCGCGCACGACGGCGCCATTTACGTCGCCGGAGTCGGGACCGGCGTATTCCGTGTCGACCCGCAGACCTTCGCGATCCAGGCGCTGTCGCCGCCGAGCGCCGATGAAGGCGCCCGCGAAATCGTGCAACTGCGCGAAGCCGCGGACGGTTCGATCTGGATCGCGACCCACGCCGGCATCGCGCGCCTCGCGGCCGGTGCGCAAGCCTTCACGTTCGTGCCGGGCATTGCGCGCAGCGACATCCATGCCTTCGCGTTTGGGCCCGATGACGACTTGTGGATCGCGCGCGCGGCCAACCTGCAGCGCTATCGCATCGAACATGGCGGAGCAAAGCTTCTGGCCAGCATCGGCGCCGCGCAGGGCTGGCCCGACAGCAACGTGCTGGGCCTGCAGGTCGGCGAACAAGGCCGGGTATTCGCGCTCGGCACCCGCAACCTGCTGGTGTTCGATCCGCGCAACCAGCAGGTGCACGCGTTCGCCACGGCAGAAGGATTGGCGACCACCGACTTCACCGGCGACGCGCTGCTCGCCACCGGGCACGGGCAACTTTTCGCCGGCAGCCTCGCGGGTGTCATCGGCATCCGCACCCGCGAGTTGCCATGGCGGCTCGCGACGCCGAGGGTCACGCTGGAATCGGTGAACGTGCGCCGCAACGACAAGCTGGTGAACCTCGATCCGGGCAAGCCCATCGATCTCGACTGGCGCGACCGCGAACTCACCGTCACCGCGCAGGTGCTTTCGTTCGTCGATCCCGCGCGCAACCAGTACCGCTTTCGACTGCAGGGATTCGACCCCGGCTGGACGGAAACCGGCAACCGCAACGTGCGCGAATTTTCGGTCCTGGAGCCGGGCAGCTATCGCCTGCTGGTGAGCGGCCGCACCGGCGACGGGCCTTGGAGCGCGCCGCTCGCGGCATTTTCGTTGCGCGTGTCGGCCGCGCCGTGGGACACGCCATGGGCATGGGCGCTCTACGTGTTGGCGATCATCGGCGTGCTGGCGTGGCTGGTATGGGTGTTGCGGCGGCGGCTGCAGCAACAGCATCGGCTCGCGCTCAGCGAGGAACGCCAACACATCGCCGAGCAGGCCAATGCGGCGAAGTCGCGCTTCCTCGCCAACATGGCGCACGAAATCCGCACGCCGCTCACTGGCGTGCTGGGCATGACCGAATTGCTGCTGAAGACGCAGCTCAACGATCGCCAGCATCAATACGCGGACGCGATCCGGCGTTCCGGCACGCTGCTGCTGCGGCACGTCAACGATGCACTCGACGTGGCACGCATCGAAGCGGGCCGCCTGGAACTCCGCCTCGCGCCTCTCGACCCCGCCGCGATCCTGCGCGAAATCGCGAATGCGGACGCCGGTCTCGCGGCGCAGAAAAATCTCGCCATCGATGTCGTGATTGCGGACGATGCACCGCGCGCGGTGCGCGGTGACGCGTTACGCGTGCAGCAGATCCTGTTCAACCTCACCCACAACGCGTTGAAGTTCACCACGCAGGGCGGCATCACGCTCAAACTCGAACGCGACGACGACGGCATCGCCTACCATGTGATCGACAACGGCCCCGGCATGACCGCCGAGGAATGCGCGCGCGTCTTCCAGCGTTTTGAACAGGCCGACCACGGACGGCTGCAACCCGGCAGCGGACTCGGGCTTGCGATCAGCCGCGAGCTGGTGCACCTGATGGGCGGCCGCATCGGCGTGCAGTCGGTGCCGGGATGCGGTAGCACGTTCAGCGTGCAGCTTCCGCTCGCGGAGGTGGCGCTGCCCGTGATCGCAAGGGAACCCGTACAGAGGACCGAATCGACGTCGGAAGATTCATCGGCAGCATCGCCGCTCTCCGCGCGGTTGCGCGTGCTGCTGGTCGAGGACGATCCCGTCGCCGGACAAGCCATCGCAGGTTTGATCGAAAGCTTCGGCTATGCGGTGACGCTGGTGCCGCAGGCGCTGGCGGCGCTCTCGGAAATCGGCGCCGACGGCGGCTTCGACCTGGTGGTGTGCGATTTCGATTTGCCCGGGATGGACGGTTGCGAGCTGACCAGCATGTTGCGGCAACGCGGCGTCACCACGCCCATCATCGCGCTCACCGCCGGCGCGCACGGGGACGAGGAACAACGCGCATTCGCCGCGGGCATGAATGCGTTCCTGCGCAAACCGGTGTTGCCCGACGACTTGCGCGAGGCGCTGGAAACGGTAGGTCATGCCAGCTCATTGATGGCTTCGTCTTGAGCGCCCCGAACGATGGAAACAGCGCCCCGGGCCGCAGGTAAATCGCAAAAAGACGGCGCTGCGCGGTGGCCCAATGCTACGGTGTGGCGACGGATGCCTCGCTGGCAACCGGCGCGGCCCCATTGGCGGACGGGACCGCCGGTTTGTACTTGGCGTATTGCTTCAGCAGCGCCTGGAAATCCGGATCGTTGCGGATCGGATCCCACATCGGGTCGAGCCACAACAGCACAGGCGAGAAAACGGTCCCGATGCCGGGAGCGGTCAGCGCCTTGGCCAATAGTGGCACGGCAAGGTCGGGGCGGCGCGCCTGGGCATAGGACTGGGCGGCCGTCATCATGATTTGCGGGCCATAAACCCGATCCCCGGTGTCGTCGAGAACCTTCAGCGCCTTGGCGACGGCGTCCAGCCCCGCCGCGGTCTGCCCCAGCTCGATCTCCGCGTAGCCGACGTTCAGCCACTGGGTCGCCAGATTGATCCCCTGCAGCATCTCGAGTTGCTCGCGCAGCACGGGCAGCGACTGGGCGAACAGCGGCCGGGCACGGGCTTCGTCGCCCATCAGCCTGTACAGGGTGGCCTGTTGCTCGGCTTTGGGGCCATTGAGGGCGGGGGGGAAGTTGTCCGGCGTATCCGGGATGCTGTCCAGCAATGCGAGTGCTTCGCCGTATCGACGCTGATACGTCTGCAAGGCGACGCGCTGGAGCTTCACGGACGGATCGTCGCCCTGCACCGCGGCCAGCGCGCGCGGAATGTCGCCGGTGCTGAGCAGGATCGCGTTGGCGTAATAGACCTTTGCGTTGAGATTGTCCGGGTCGATCGCCAGTGCACGACGCAGCCAGGCCTGCG
>Ga0207705_10002155_pt1 | contig 15257 bp, 16 predicted proteins | sample KBSC13metaG_FD_184314 | JGI IMG/M metagenome (GOLD analysis project Ga0207705, IMG submission 184314) | Corn rhizosphere microbial communities from Kellogg Biological Station, Michigan, USA - KBS C1-3 metaG (SPAdes) (version 2) | ecosystem: Host-associated > Plants > Roots > Rhizosphere > Soil ...
GCCGTCATCTGGCCGAAATAGAGATATTCACCCGCGATGCCTTGGCTCGTCAGGCCCGCGATCATGACAGCGCCCATAACGAGGACGGCAACCCGCTGCTCGTAAGCGGAGGCGAGCTCCTCGATGGCAAAGGCAATACCGGCCAGCGGTGTGTTGAAGGCTCCGGCGACACCTGCCGCCCCGCCGGCGATCAGCACGCCGGGTGTGACCCGCACCCTGAACAAACGGTGCACTTGCGTCATGGCCGCAGCGGCGACTTGCACCGTCGGCCCTTCGCGGCCGACGGACGCGCCGCCAAGCAGCGCGGCAATCGACAGGGCCAGCTTGGCGAACGCGGTGCGGATCGATAGCAGGCCGGCGGTGGTCTCCCCGCCGGGATCACGGCTCGCGGCAATCACCTGGGGAATGCCCGAGCCGCGCGATGCAGGGGCGAAGGATCGCGTGACGGCGGCGATCATCAAAAAGAGCAGCGGCGTCAGCACCAACGGGACGTATCGCTCACGCGTGGCCAAGGCAGCGAAATCGCGCTGAGCCGCGTTCGCTGCCCAGGCGAACAGCGTCGCAAGAATGCCGATCACGACCGCGGACGTGAGCATCGCTAGCCGACGGCGCCAGTCTTCGGCATCGACCAGGCCAGCGCGCATCCGCTCGCGAGCGGCTCGGGCAACTTGGGACGGCGACTTCATCGCCGAGGCCGTAGTCGGCCGCTGCCCTCGGGTCCACCAAGGTTATGTGGTGCGACTGGCGGGGTTGCACGCTTAGCTGTGCGGCCTAAGAGCGCCTGTATGCCCTTCAAACGCTGGTTTTGTGCGGCAGCGCTGCTGCTCACCGCCGCTCCTGCATTGGCTCACGGCGATCACCTCGAGCGCGGAACGAACCCGTGGTCGCTGTGGCAGCTGTCTCCTGAGATCATTCTCGGCCTGGCCATTGCCGGGCTCATCTACTGGCGCGGCAGTCGCCATGGCTTGGTCGACAGCCGCTGGCGGATCGCCGCCTTCTTCGGCGGTCTCGCTGCGCTGTTCGTGGCGCTGATCTCGCCCATCGAGGAGCTGTCCGACCACATCTTTGCCGTGCACCAGGTCGAGCACATGCTGCTGCGCTCGGTTGCGCCAATGCTGCTGTTCCTCTCCGCCCCTCAGGGGGCAATGGTCCGCGGTAGTCCCCAGTGGCTGGCGCGCTTCTTCGTCGGCAGCGGATGGTTGCGCCGGCTAGTGGGCGTGCTGCGCTACCCGCCGCTGGCGACCATCCTGTTCCTGCTGTCGAGCTACTTCTGGATGATCCCGTACTACCATGACATGGCGATCGAGAACGAGCCGATCCATTACCTGTGGCACATCAGCCTGCTGTTGAGCGGGCTGATCTATTTCTCAGTCATCTTCGACCGCCGTATGGGGCCTCCGGGACCAGGATTGGCAACACGCCTCGGCATGTTCGTCGCTGCTGCGCTGGGCAATATTATCCTCGGCGCGTTTCTGAGCCTCAAGGATGTGCCACTTTACAGCGCCTACATTATTCTCGGCCACATGTGGCATGTCTCGGAGCTGACCGACGAGCAGACTGGCGGGATCATCATGTGGATACCGGGCACGATGATGTTCTCGCTGTCGGCAATCTGGGTGGTCTATAGCTGGGGACGTGAGGAAACCCGCTTCGTCAACCGCCGCATCCGCACGGGTCGCGAACTGATCAGCGCGCGTCGGCAAAGCAATGGCGCCTTGGCCCTCGGCCTCGTTACCGCCGCCTTGCTAATCGGGATAGTGGCGGTTTCCGTCGTCAGCCTGATCGATCATCCGCCCGGAGGCTTCCGTGATTACGGCGTGGCCAGGAGAATCCCGGGTTGACCGCAAGCGTAGGGCAGTTAGCCGGCGGTGAGAGCGCGACTGAATTTCAACCAAAAATGGCCGATAGGGGACGGGCAGTTACGAGATGAATAAGACGGGACGGCCATCGCTCAAATTGCATCCATTGGTCGCTTCGTCGTGTCGGCCGACGGCTATTTCGTCTATTCGCCGATCGCTTGAACCACGACCGTTCAGGTGACGCTTGGCACCTTCGTCACGGAGCGCACCCGGAGCGAGGCGGTAGCTGCCGTGAGACCCGGCGAGGTCGCGCGGAGCATCAGCGTGCCGGCGCCGCCTTTCTCCGACTGCACGATGACCTGCGCGTAGCCGTTGTAGAGGCTGCGGGCGGTCGCCTTGTCCAGTTCGTGGCTGTTTGGATTGCCGTTGCCGACGCCGATGATCTTGCCGCCGGAAACCTCGAGCTGCACCGGCAGGTTCGCCGTCGGTGCGTGCCGACCGTGCGAGTCCAGCGCTTCGACTGTGACCGGCACCGCGTCGCGGCCGTCGCCGTCGAGCGCGGCGCGGTCCGGCGTCAGCTTCAGCCATGCCGGGGCGCCCGTCGTCTCGACCGCGTATGTCGCCACCACCCGGCCGCCGCTCCGTGCGACCGCCTCCAGCCGCCCCGGCCGATACGGCACCTGCCAGCTGTTCATTTCAAAACGATCGACAGGCTGCGTGCCCAGCGACCGTCCGTTCAGCCGCAGCTCGATCGTCTCGGCATTCGACATCGCCATCACTTTGACCGGCTGGCCTTCTTTGCCCGGCCAGTTCCAGTGCGGGATGAGCCACAGCACCGGGCGGTCGTGCACCCATTGCGATTGGCGAATATAATAAGCAGCCTTCGGGAAGCCACAGGTGTCCATGATTCCGAAATTGGAGCTGATCGTCGGCCAGCGGAACGGCGTCGGCTCGCCGCGATAATCGAAACCAGTCCACACGAAGCAGCCGCCCATGAACGGCCGCGTCGCGATCGCCTTCCATGACACCCGGTGCAGATTGCCCCACCCCGGCTTGTGGTCGTCGTACGAGTCCAACACGTGGGCCGCTTCGTTGTCGACGTACACGCCGCGGGTCATAAAGGCGGAGGAATCCTCGCTGCTGGTCAACGGCTTGTTCGGGTGAGCCGCGTGATATTTGTCATAGTCATCGATCTGATAATTGAAGCCGACGACATCGACCGCATCGGCGACACTGAGCGGGTTCAGCATCCCGCCGCTCATCGCTGCCGTCACCGGCCGCGTAGTGTCGAGCTCCTTCACCGCCCTGGCCATGCGACGGACCATCTCATAACCTTCGGGCGTGCCCTGCAGCGGCTCCTCGTTGAACACCGACCAGAGGATCACGCTCGGATGATTGCGGTCGCGCCTGACCAGCCACTTGAGCATATCGAGATAATCGGGGCTGGGATTGAAGAGGCGGTTTTCGTCCATCACCAGCAAGCCGAGCCGGTCGGCGACGTCGAGCAGCTCGCGAGTCGGCGCATTATGCGACATTCGAAGCGCGTTGCAGCCGAGCTCTTTCAGCTTCCTGAGACGGAACTCGATGATCGAGTCCGGGAGCGCGATTCCAACTCCGGCATGGTCCTGATGATTGCAGGTACCCTGGATCTTCAGATGCCTGTCGTTGAGGAAAAAGCCTTCAGTCGGGTCGAACCGGATGGTTCGGAACCCCGCCGTCGTAGACAGCCGATCGAACTGGTTTCCGTCCACCAGCACCGACGTCCGCACCTCATACAGATGCGGCTCTTCGACCGACCACAATTGCGGCCCCGCGACTGCAAGCGGGATGGTCGCGACCGCCTGCTCGAGGGGCGCGACGACTACCGTCGCCCGCCCTTGCGCGACTGGCCGCCCAGCAGGGTTGATCACGACCGAACGGACCTCCGCCTGCGCCGGCTTCTCGCTGATATTGCGAACCGTCGCCTCGACCGGAACCAGCCAGCCGCCGTCGGCCTGCTTGCGCGGATGCGCGTACACCCCGTCGGTGATCAGATGGACCGGCGAACGCTTGGCCAGCCATGCGTGCCGGTAAATCCCGCCGCCTTCGTACCACCAGCCCTGTAGCGCGCTCGAATCCACCCGGACGGCGACCACGTTCGGCTCGCCGCCAAAGTGCGCGAACGGAGTCAGGTCGATGTAGGCACTGTCGTAGCCGCTCCAGTTGTGGCGGACGACATTGCCGTTGAACCAGACCGTGGCGAGTGTCGCCATTCCGTCGAGCTGGAGCTCGATGTAACGCCCGCGGTCGCTCTCGGGCAACGTGAAGCTCTTGCGGTACCAGCCGACGCCCTTTGGGTGATAACCCTGGTCGCCGTTGGCATTCTCGTCGAACGGCTCCTCGACGACGAAATCGTGCGGCAGAGCGAGGACGCGCCAGCCGCTATCGTCATACTTGACCCCCGCCGGACCGCTCGCCGCTCCGGCCTTCGTATAGCCGTAAGTATCGCCGGTCTTCGGGTAAGGCAGGTCGATATCGCCGCGATGGAAGCGCCAACCTTCGTCAAACGACAAGCGGTCGCCGACACCAGTCGCATGCGACGCGACCGGCGCAACGTGCGGAGTCTCGCTCGATGCCTGTGCGGCTTCGGCGCAGGACAAAGGCAGCGCCAGATCCATCGCCGCCGCCGCGGTCAGCCCCGCCGTTCCGCCAAGGAGTGTCCGCCGCTTCATGATCCCTCCCGCAAGTGATATTTCCACGGTCATATCGGCAGGCATCGTCGCTGCCACATCGCCTCCTCTCAGCGCAAGCGCGCCGACTCAGATACGGAGAGCCCCGACGATCGTCTTCACCCGCACTATATCAAGCTAGCCGCGCTAAACGAGTTTAGTAGGCCGGACCACCACCGTAATCCCGGTCGCCAAAACTCCACACAGCTCAAGTACAGTGCAAGAAGGTGATGGACATCGTCGGGCGGCATTAGCGAACGGCTCGCTCGCCGCCGCCTCTATCGCGATCCATGTGCCGCCCGGGCCGAGCAGGCCCTAGCAGAGGGCCGCGTTTGGCCGCCAGCCTACGGGCCGCTTTTGGTCTGTCTCGGTGAGAAGCTGACGGACCGCTATTCGAGGGCGTGCCCCTACGCTGAAAGACCGGAACGGGTGGAAACGGGACCTCACCAGACGCCGAAGCTTTCTCCAATCGAAACTATGACGATCAGCAGCGTTATGGCGCCCATTGGGTAGATCAGGAGAAGATTGCTGTGTCGAAATGACGAAAACGTCTCACGAGTTTCGGGCGGCGTGGTCGAGGCCAGCGGCGCAACCATCAGGACCAAGACCAGCAAAGGCCAGAGGCAAGCCACGACCAGCAGACCGCTCCAGTCCTCAATAGTTCGAGTTGGTTTTGCGGCGCCCCCAATGACCACAAACGCGCTTACCAGAAGCAAATAGGAGCGGATCAAATAGCGGGTGAGTGTCATTGCCAACGATAATGCGGTCGTGCCCGTGTCGGGGCAATGGGGCTTTTGCGGCTGGTCGCAATGGGTGGAAAGCGGACAACGCATCAGATGGTTGAGATGCGAGGGCCCGATATTCGATGCAAGCGCAACCCGTGCCATGGAGTTGGCCCATCAGGGAGCAAATCGTTTCACATCAAAGCGAAACTTTGACAATATACCGCGATGGAAGTGGCCGTAGTGACACGTGGCAGATTCGCCGTAGGCTATAACGAGCGCCTCTTTTCGAGCGGACTGCGCAAATGGGTGCATGAAGCCCGGTTTAAATGGCTTGAGCAAGAGCTGAAAAAGTGTTCCGTCACGAAGGCTGCCATCGTCGATCTTGGTTGCTTTGATTGCCGTGCGCTTCGGCACGTCGCGCAGGACTTCAAAAGCTATTGCGGGTTTGATGCCGACTGGGAAGGCGGGCTTAGCGCTGCGGCGTTGAGACTGACCGATCCTCGCATTACTCTGCACAGGTGCGAAGCTCCCGCCGATTTTGAACCGGGTAGCTGCGACATTGTGATAAGCCTTGAAACGCTGGAGCATATCGAACCTAGCAGCCTCCCGGTCTATCTACGGAGGATCGCCCAAAGCTTATCGTATGGTGGCGTCATCCTGATCTCGATTCCGAACGAGACCGGCCCGCTCTTCCTTGCCAAGCAAATCTACAAGGCGCTTTTTCTCGAAGGTGCTAGCGATTACTCTTTGAGTGAGACGTTATTCCAAACGCTCGGCATAGTGAGCAGGGTCGGCCGGCGGGAGCACAAGGGCTTCTCTTGGCGGAACTTCGTTCGGGAGCTTCGCGCTTTTTTTGAAGTGCAGGAAGTTGCCGGATTGCAGGCCCGGTTCCTCCCTGCGTTCCTCAATCCAACCATCGGGATCACCGCGAAGAAGCGACGCGCTTAATGCCTGTCTGGATGGCTCCCGCATTGCAAGCGACGATATGCTGATTTGGCGTGGGTCGGAAGCAGTCTTGTCTTCGGCCTGTTGATGCAGCCGCATAGAGGACTGCTGGCCCTGATGGAGTCCGCGAGAGGGGTCCCAATCTGCAAAGCAGGCTATGCTGCCTTGGACGTTAGGTGGGGTGTCCCAGCTCCGGTCTAACCCGTTTGCCATCACTTCACATCGCTCTCACAACCTCGTGAACACTTATGCGGCGAGAAGCCGCGGTGCGGGCTCGCGATATGTGCCGCCACGCGCCATGATCGCCCAGGCGATCCGCGCTGTCTTGTTGGCCATCGCGACCGTTGCCACGCGCACCGGCTTTCGCGCCAGCAGGTCGGCGACATACGGATCGACGCTCTCCGGCTTGTACCTGGCGCGGCGCACGAGCGACGTCATGCCGACGATGAGCAACTTGCGCAGGTACTTGTCGCCCATCTTGCTGATGCGCCCCTGCCGTTCCTTGCCGCCGCTCGACTTCTGGAGCGGAGTGAGGCCGAGCCAAGCGGCGAACTCGCGGCCCGACTTGAACTGATGCGGGTCGGCGACCGACGCAGCGAGCGCTGAAGCCCCGACGGGACCAATGCCCGGGATCGTCGCCAGGCGCGTCGCGAGATCGCTTGCGCGCTGCCATGCAAGCATCGCCCGATCAATCGAGCGAAGGCGCTCATGGGCGGCGAGCGCCTGCTCGCAAAGGATCGTAATCGCCGTTGCCGCTTCGTCAGGCACATCGAGGATCTCTCCTTCGTTGATCTGGCGCGCCATCGTCAGGGCACGCTCGAGCCCACGGGGGATGTCGATCCCGAACTCGGCCAGCAGCACGCGCACCATGTTCACCAGCTGCGTGCGCTCTTTGACCAAGAGGTCGCGCGCGCGGTGCAGCGCCAATGCCGCCTGCTGCTCAGGCGACTTCACGGCCACGAACCGCATCGTCGGTCGGGTCACTGCTTCGCAGATCGCCTCGGCATCGTTGGCATCGGTCTTGCCGCGCTTTACATAGGGCTTGACGTAAGCCGGCGGCATCAGCCGCACCTCGTGCCCAAGCTTGATCAGTTCGCGCGCCCAATGATGCGAGGTGCCGCACGCCTCGATGCCAACCACACACGGCGGCAGCTTGGTAAAGAACGGCAGCACTTGGCTCCGCCGAAGCGTCTTGCGCACGACGACCGCACCTGATGCATCAACACCGTGAACCTGAAAAATGCTCTTGGCCAGATCGAGGCCGATCGTGTTAATATCCATGACGGGTGGCTCCCTTGGCTCGTGGTCGCTCGATAGCGTCCACACTTTGGCACTTTAGATGCCGGGAGCGGGAGCCATCCACCTCATCTGCAATGGATCGTTAGCGGACCTTCCGCTAGCGACTTGTTGCAGGCCTTGGCGCCGTCGTTCAGTTTGGTCGAACCGACCGATTTGAGCTTCCGCTTGTCATCGGAGATTGCGAATGAACGAGCTCATCCTCACTACCTACGATTGGGTGCCCGAACCACCGCGGGGTCTTGTCCGCGACCTGCGGGTGCGATGGGCACTGGAGGAGGCGGGGCTTCCTTATCGCGTGGAGAGCACGCCCTTCCGAGATCGCGGACCCGATCACTTCGCGGCGCAACCTTTCGGGCAGGTCCCATGGTTGACCGACGGAGACCTCACCATATTTGAGAGCGGCGCCATCTTGTTGCACCTAGGCGGCAAGAGCCCGAAGCTGATGCCGACAGATGGGCAAGGGCGGGCCGAGGTGCTGGAATGGGTCATTGCCGCACTCAACTCGGTCGACTTGCCGAGCCAGCCGTGGGTCTTGTTCCGCTTCATGGGGTTCCCGGGTGAGGCGCCCGAGGCCAAGTTCATAGAAGACTTCCTGAAGGCGAGGCTCGATCGAATGGAAGCGGTCCTGTCCGACCGCCATTGGCTCGCAGGCGGTCGATTTACCGTCGCTGATCTCCTGATGGCCGACGTGCTGCGACCTGTGCATAAATTCGAGGGGCTGGCAGCATACCCCGCCTGCAGTGCGTATGTTGAACGCGCCACGGCGCGCCCGGCCTTCCAGAAAGCATATAACGATCAGATGGCCCACTTTGCGGCCGGGGATGCGACTTAGTCGGCGTCAATTTCATCGATGGGCCAAGCGCCTGCGGACCGTCTGCATTCGACCCATCATGGTCATAGAACCGGTTGATGTAGCGGCCGGAAAGCTGCCGCCTTGCGAGACGGCAGGCGTCGTGTAGCTTCACCCAATGATTGCACTTCAAACGACCGAAGCCGAGCTTGTCGGGCAATGGATCGAGGCAAATGGGAAGGCGATTATGTACTTTACAAACCCACGGTGATCGGCTAGACAGGCTCCAACGAAACGGAGCGTACCATGTCGGTTCTTTCTTCCCCCCATTTCCACGACGAAGCCAAGGCCTTCGAGTACCTTGAAAGCATCGTGTGGGCGGATGGCATCACCTGCCCGCACTGTGGCGTGACGGGCGGCCGGGTGTACGATCTTTCGGGCGTCCGCTCCAAGGCGAGCAAGAAGAACCCGGAAGGCAAGGTGCGCCACGGCCTCAAGAAGTGTGGCGAGTGCCGCGCGCAGTTCACCGCCAAGGTGGGTACCGTGTTTGAACACGCCCGCCTGCCCCTGACTAAGATGCTCCAAGCCGTTCACCTGATGGTGTCGAGCAAGAAGGGTATCAGCGCCCACCAGCTTAGCCGCGTGCTAGAGGTCCAGTACAAGAGCGCTTGGTTCCTCGCGCATCGCATCCGTGAGGCCATGCGTTCGGGCGATCTTGATGTGCCGTTCGGTTCGGGCGGCACCCCGGTTGAGGTTGACGAAACCTACATCGGCTTCAAGCGCGGTGTGCCGAAGGCGCGCGGTGGCTGGGGCCACAAGCTCGGCGTTCTCGCGCTGGTGGACCGGGAGAGCGGCAAGAGCCGCTGGTTCCACATCGACAGCACTAAGGCGGCGGACATATATCCAATCATCAGCGCCAACATCAGCCGCGAACCCGCCTGATGACCGACGAAGCGCATATCTACCGCCGCATTGGTTGGGATTTCGCGGAGCACGGCACCACCCTTCACGGCGGCGGCACCTATGTGGACCTGAACGACCGCACCATCCACACGAACACCGTCGAAGGCGCTTTCAGCATCTTTAAGCGGGGTATGCGTGGCGTGTATCAGCATTGCGCAGAGCATCACCTGCATCGCTATCTCGCGGACTTCGAGTTCCGCTATAATAACCGGATTGCCAACGGCGTTGACGACCGCGCTCGGGCCGTTGAAGCGGTGAAGGGCATCGCCGGCAAGCGCCTCACCTATAAGTCATCTGACGACCGCGCCTAAGATAGCAATCCAGTTGTGGCTGCCGGGATTGGAACCGCCCCGGAGACGAAGCCGGTGGATAACCAGTTGGGTTAAGCGAAGGTAATGCTTTACCCCGATTCGGGGGTACGGTAGAATCCGCCTATGGCGGATTTTGAAGAGCTGAGCTTTGTCATTCCGGGGTACACCCCGGAGACCATTCCGCTTGGTCGCCTCATTGAATATTTGCAACAAATGGCCGTGGTTCTGGGCGATCCCGAAAGCTTGCACCTCGTCGCCGTGACCGAGGGGAGTGTAACGCCGGTACTCCATGCTCCTAAGGCCGTTGCGCTAGAAGCGCGGGACCGTGCTCGGCGCGTGCAAGTTGGGGACGGCACCCGAAAGCAGATCGACGCCTACAACCGCATCCGGCGGATGGTGCGACGGGACGCCCCCCGCCTCAGCAAGCCAGCGCTTCTCCGTAGCGAGAAGCAAGTCTTGCTGGAGATACCCGCGGCTCCAGAGGATACGGGCGAACTATCGGGCATTCGGCAAGCAACCACCATTGACGGTCAGTTGATCCGCGTGGGGGGCGCAGGGGAAGACGCGGCCATGCAAGTTCAAGACTCCCAGGGTCGGATTTTGTCTGGCTTCACGGCGAAGCGGGCACTGGCGAAGGATTTAGCCAGCCTACTTTGGGAGCCGGTGAGATTGAGCGGCGTAGGGCTTTGGGCTCGCAATGCTGACGGCGACTGGCATCTGGAGCGAATGCAGGTCCAAAGCTACGAACGCTTAGACGATGAAGAGCTGAGCGTAGTTCTGGACCGCCTGCGCGGGCTCAACGTGGTATGGCCAGAGGACGCGCTGGACCGTCTGCGCGATGAACGCGAGGCATCGTAATGACGGTTGCTTTCGACAACACGATGCTGAGCATCTTGCTTAATCCGGATGGCGACGTTCCGCTTGACGGGACTACGGGCAATGCGGTGACCGATGCCAAGTCGCGTGCGGAGTCGGTAGTTCAGCAGATACAAAAGCAGCGCCGAAAGATCATTCTGCCGACCCCCGCATGCGCCGAGCTGCTAACGGCCATCGGTCCGGACGCCCAACAATACATCAATGTGGTTAGCCGCTCGCGGGTATTCGAAGTCGGAAACTTTGACGCGCGGGGCGCGGCGGAATTGGCGCTGCTGAATCGCGATACCTTTCGATTGAACGACGACCAGAATAAGGCAGAGCCATACCAGAAGCGTAAGGTTGACCGCCAGATCGTGGCGATATGTAAGGTCTACGGGGCGACCGAAATCTACACCGATGATAAGGGCCTCGCAAACCGCGCGCGACTGTGTGGAATCACGCCGATAGGCATTGGCGAGATACCGATTCCGGAAGCCGCGAAGCAGGCCGAGCTAAACCTAGAGCCCCACGAGAATATGCCGGACCCAGACGATGCCGAAGGATGAAAAGCCCCAACTCGACAAGTTCAAGGAAGCCGCGCGCGAGCTTGAATGCGACGACGACGAGCAGCGCTTCAAGGAGCGCGTTGGGAAGCTGGTGAAGGCTAAGCCTACTGGTGCCGAGTCAGACGCAAAGTAACTCCGGCTCCACTCCGAAGCGGCGCGGCGGGCGAGCCTGCCCAATCTGATCGGCAACGGACCGCGTGGCATGAGCGTGAATATCGGGTTTCACTTCTGCCAAGGCTTGCCGAAGCCAGGGGTAAATACCGCGGATCACGCGCCCGAACAAAGCGCATCGGTATGAGTCGCTGAGAATAAAAGCTAGCAAAGCGATCACGTACTTCGCCTGCAGCTGGCGTGGAACCTGATCAATCTGCGGGCCGGCTGCACGCCGAACCGGACGACCAAGAATGGTCTGCTTCAGAATGGCGAATAACATAAACCGGGTTAGCCACCCGCCGGGGATTTTCGACATCACTAATAGCTGACGCGCATGAGCGTCTGGAAATTCTGCCTTCCCGATAAGGTCGCTCGCCTCAGTCTCGAAGATTGCGCGAAACTTCCGAGCGTCGTCCCGCTGGCGCAGATTACGACGTACCAGGCCCACGACAGAGACCCAAATCAGCAGCAGAATAGCGGTGGTGGCGAGGAAACTCATTCCGGCCTCCTACTCTCCCTTGCCCGGAGTCGGCACGGGTGGGTGCGGTTGACTCGGGCGATTTCGATACTTGTAGGCCAAACGTTCTGACGCGACTTTCTGTTTCCGGGCATCATCCCGGTCCTCTTTCCAGAGCCTGCCCAGATAAGATAGCAGCCCCCATCTAGGTATTAGAAGCATTATTGCTACTACGATTGCAAGCCCCCATTCTGGACCAACATCCATAGCAAGGTGATCTGCGGCGCCGATTACGCTCGCAATTCCGTTCGTATCGCGCTCGTTGTGCTGCGTTGTACGCGCCGCTGGTAAGTGCTCCCCCATACTTTGGAGGTAGCGAGCAAAGGTGAGTGCGGCAAATTATTCGCCGCAGACTTTACCGATTTTTCCAACAAAATGACGGGCGAAGCATTTTCAGCTGTCCTACATTACCGCGCCTTTGGCATCAGATGCTGATGCGCCGCCGACAAAACCGAGCTGGAGCTCTATCCTGCTGATGGTGCTGATCGGGGTGCCGTTCGCGTGGGTGGTGATCCGAACGGTTCTGGCGCTGCTCGGCGCTTAAGGCAGCTGGTCTTGCCGCTCTTTTCGCGCGGCAGTCTCCCGAAGCCTCTGGCGCGCGATCCTGCGATCACGCGTGTTGTGGCGGGCGTAGGCGACCCATGCGATCCCCGCCAGAACCATTATGGCGATGAGCGAGTAGGCGATGATGAGACGGGTTTCCATCCGGCTTAGATGGTGACGCGGTACGCCCGTTCCTAGGCCGGGTTTGTAAAATACAGATACGCCAATGGGAAGGTTCGCGGCGACGCCGTATGCGAGCGGATCGCGAGGCTGACTAACGGGATGCTCGACATCGTTCAGGACCATCCAACAGCCGGCGGATGGAAGCGCCTTTTTCGCGACAGGAATGACGGACGCTTTTGGGAGCGGTCATATCCGCAAGGCGAATTACAAGGGGGCGGGCCGCCCACACTTCGGTGGATCGGCGATGACGAGGCCGCGCGGGAATATGCCCTGCGGCTGTAGCCGACCCAAAGGGAACACTCAGAAAAGATGAACGACTAACCTGCCAGACCATATTGAGCGGAAGCGAGCACTTGGACATGGTCCAACCGCCCTCCTGCTTTCGCTGCGCGACTGATCACCATTTCGAACTTCGGATCCGAGCGACTGCGAAAGGTCGTTGAGACAAGGTCGCCACGACGCTGGCTTTTCAGCTCCTCCCAACGCCCTTTGAAAGTTGCACTCGCAAGCTCGCCCTCAATGATTGGCTGAAGATCAACGCCCCCTCCACCTGTGATGTGGCAGAAAGGAGCTCGGTCAGAGACAACCAAAATGAAACCTGCATTTGGCGTGGAATTAATCCTCAGAAAGTGGTTGGCCACTCGCATCTCGGGCGGCGGAAGCGCAGCTTCATTCACGGACTCGACCCAACCAGCTTTGTCACCAAGACCAAGCTTCGACGCAAACGGCCCCAGTCCGTTTGCCCAACTTGCAGGGTCAAGCACCCAGTTTTCGCATCCGCGTAGCGCGCCGTCGAAGCCAGCACTCACCTCCGACTGTGCCGCTGCCGGCACTGAGAGCGCAAACGATATACCTGCCACGGCAACCCTAACAAAAATGCCCGTCCTCCCCCTGATTTGTTTGAGCAGAGGCTGCCACAGGCTTCGGCCGCTTTCCACCCATTGCGCACATGCAGCCTTCCGTTATCGTAGTCGATATGAACGACCAACCAGACCAGGCCGCTCGGGACGAATGGCAGTCGCGGTTATACGATGCGAGTTACCGGTTCGGCGTAGCAATTCGAGATTTGAACGACTCGAACCCTTGGCCAGAGAATCCCGTGCTCGCAGAGGCAATCAACACGTTGGCGACGGAACTGTGGGACCAGGGTTTCGGTCTCACAGAAATCAGGACAGCCTTGGACGAAGCTGCTGCTGACCTGCCCCGATATGCGGCTGACCGAGAGGTTAGGTCCTAATGTCCGCCTTCCACCCCTTGCGGACATGGGCTTGCTCGCCGACAAGCTGCGGCAATGCCTATGTGGTTTCTCGTCCTGCTGGCGGTCTGCGCTTCGTTCGCAGTGGGCACAGCCATACGGGGCCTTCGTGGTGAGGGCCTGACCGTTGCAGGTCAGACTATCAGCCCTGCTACTGTGGTTCTTGCGGCCACCATCATCCTCCTTGCTTTCGGCCTAACTGCCGCAATGCAGCTTGGCTTCATTGGCGACCATTACCCCTAACCCGCGCCGAAGTCGGAATGTCCTCTGTGGATGGCTCCCGCGTTGGAAGGGGTGATTTGACGTTCCGGCGTTGGTCGGGTGCAGTCTTCTGTCCGGCCTGTTGATGCGGTCGGTTTCTGACCGCTGGCCCTGATGGTATCCGCGAACCAGGTCCCACTCTGCTTTGCGGGCTGTCGCGCCCACGACATTCGACGGGTTGTCCCAGCTCCCGGTCTGACCGGTGCGCCATCACATCTCTTCGTCCTCACAACCTCGTTAAGCTCTTCTCCTTGCTGCTAAGCGGTCATGCGGCCTGGGCGACCATTGTCGAGTGATAGGTGCCGCCGCGTGTCATGATCGCCCAAGCCACTCGCGCTGTCCGATTGGCTGCGGCAACTGTGACGAGGCGCGCCGGCTTGCGCTGGAGCATTGCGGGTAGCCGCGGATCGACCGACTCCGGCTTGGTTCTGGCGCGACGGATAAGCGAGGTCATGCCAACCACTAGCAGCCGGCGCAGATAGCGATCGCCCATGCGCGAGATCCGCCCAAGCCGCTCCTTGCCTCCACTGCAGTTCTGCAGCGGTGTCAGGCCGAGTGAGGCCGCGAACTGGCGGCCGGAGCGGAACCGCTCGGGTTCGATCACCGAGGCTGCGAGCGCCGTCGCAGAGATGACGCCAATGCCCGGAATCGTCGCCAGCCGCTGCGACAGCTCGTTCGATCTGTGCCAGACGAGCAGCTCCTTCTCGAGCTTCGCCAGCTGTACCTGCAGCGCGCCGATCTGATCGGCGAGGCCGGTCACCACACGCTGTGCGAGCGCCGGCACTTCCGGCGCCTCGCCGGCCGAGAGCCGACGAGCCAGCTCCAGCGCACGATGCAGGCCTCGCGCCATCTCGATCCCGAACTCCGCCAACAGGCCGCGCACCATGTTCACCAGCTGCGTGCGCTGCTTGACCAGTAGGTCGCGCGTCCGGTGCAGCGCCAGCGCTGCCTGCTGCTCGCCCGACTTCGCCGGCACAAACCGCATCGTCGGCCGAGTCACCGCCTCGCAGATCGCCTCTGCGTCGGCCGCATCGGTCTTGCCGCGCTTCACGTACGGCTTAACGTAGGCCGGCGGCATCAGCCGAACCTGATGTCCCAGCTTCGTCAGCTCGCGCGCCCAGTGGTGCGATGTGCCGCACGCCTCCATGCCAACCAGGCACGACGGCAGCTTGGCGAAGAAGGGCAGAACCTGCGCTCGCCTGAGCGCCTTGCGAACTACAGGCTCGCCGGCCTCGTCGACAGCGTGAACCTGAAAAATGCTCTTGGCCAGATCAAGGCCGATCGTGATAATCTCCATGGTGGGTGGCTCCTCTCATGAGTGGACGCTTCGACAACGACCACACTTTGGCACCTAGATGCCGGGAGCGGGAGCCATCCACCCCAT
>Ga0207705_10002156_pt1 | contig 15252 bp, 13 predicted proteins | sample KBSC13metaG_FD_184314 | JGI IMG/M metagenome (GOLD analysis project Ga0207705, IMG submission 184314) | Corn rhizosphere microbial communities from Kellogg Biological Station, Michigan, USA - KBS C1-3 metaG (SPAdes) (version 2) | ecosystem: Host-associated > Plants > Roots > Rhizosphere > Soil ...
GACGAAGACAGCGATGGACGTATACACGGAGCGCATCGGTGTATGCAGGGACTTCCAACATCTGGCGGTGACCCTCTCCCGATGTGTAAACATTCCAGCCCGCTATGTGACCGGATATCTGGGTGACGTCCGTCATCCATACTCCGGTGCCGGAGACTTCAGCGCGTGGTATGAGGTTTGGCTGGACGGCCGCTGGTGGACGATGGACGCCCGTCACAATGAACCCCGTTACGGACGTGTTCTGATGGCGACGGGCCGCGACGCAGCGGATGTCGCGATAACCACTTCCTTCGGCAATGCGGAGCTGAAGCACTTTTGGGTGGAGAGCAATGAAGTGAACAGCCTCGCGAGAGGCGCCACCATCCGCTGTGCGGAAGTTGCCAGCTAGCGAGAACTTCTGTCGGGTACCGGGCGCAGTCTGAATACAGCGACGCCAGCGGCATCCCTGTCTGGCTTCCGATTGTCGTATTAGGCTTGTCAAGATGGCTTATTTTCGTCTCAAAGGCCTCTACGCAGCATGACGAGCGGATCCATCGCGGAAGCTTCGGTCGCGCCGCGCTCGGGTGCGCTCGCGGAAGTTCGCTCGCGCGCCGCCAGCGTGTGGTATTGGGCCGAGCAGGTGATCCTCGGATTGGCCGCGATCCTGTATGCGCTGCATTTCCTTCATCTGCGAGCAGACTTCCCGAACCATTCCCCCTGGATGGACTGGGCGAAGTACACAGACGAAGGCTGGTACGGCGGGGCCGCCATTCGCCACTATCAGTGGGGACATTGGAATGTCCCGGGCGACTTCAACCCGGCAGCAGCGCTTCCGGTCCAGCCATTGCTGGAGGGGCTTCTTTTCCGGTTCACTGGAGTAAGTCTGGTAGCGGTCCGGGTGATGACGGTCTGCGTCTTCGGCTTGATTCTGCTGGCGAGCTATTTCCTGCTACGGCGCTGGGCTGCGGCGCGAGCGACGCACAACTCCAAGCGGTCGCTGGCGCCAGCCATTGCCGTTTTACTGCTGGCCTCGAATCCCTTCTGCTTTGCGTTTACCCGGATGGGGATTTTGGAGCCACTCATGGTGCTGCTCACGCTGTCCGCGATTCTGCTGGCGCAGCGAGCTCGCGAGGGGGAGTCAGACCTGCAATCCGGAGCCATCCTTGGGCGCTTTCGTTCGGTAGCCAGCAGCGTGCTGCTCGGCGTGTTATTGCTGCTTATCGTCCTCACCAAAACCACTGGCCTATTCCTCTTCCCGGCGGTTCTATATGTATTGTGGGGAGCGACCGGCTGGCGTGGACGAGTGTTCCTGCGGGCCGCCGCGATATCGCTCGGAACAACGGCCGTACTGTGGCTTTCGTATTATGGCCTGTTCGTCCACAGGCATTATCTGGCGGATTATCAGTACCTCTTCAGCGCCAACACGTATACCAGGATCACCCTGGCCACGTTCTGGTCCGTTCTACAGGAGACGCTTCTCGATGGCACCTTAATCGGCGACACCCTGTTCTGGAGCTCGCTGATTGCGGCAGGCGTGTGGATCGTATTCGCCGCGAGGAAGCGTTTTCGGGTTCACCCGCTGCCGATTGCCCTGGTGCTCTGGGTCTTTGGCTATGCGGCTTTCCTGGCTTATCACGCGAACTTCGCACCGCGCTATTACCTGGTGATCGCAGTGCCGTTGGTCCTGCTGCTAGCGATGGCGTTCGACGCTCTCATCGAGCTCGCGATACCGCGCATGCGGCGCAACGGCGGCATCGGCATGTGGACGTGGTTCGTGCGGGTTACCGCCCTAGGCTCCACGGCAACACTGTTGTTCATCCTCATACATGGGGCACAGCAAACTATCCAGTACGCGACACACCCCGAGTACACCTTTGTCACCGCTATCTACCGGGTTCGAGATGCCGTGCAGCGGGAATTAGCTGTGGACCCGCGTCACTCCCGGCTGGTGCTGTCCATCAGCGGTTCCAATATCTCGCTCATTACGGGCCTGCCCTCCATCTGCGACGACTTCGGAGTGATGGAACTTCCGGATCGGGTGGCGGCTTATAAGCCCGGCTGGTTCGTTGCGTGGAACGATGTGGAGGATGACAAGATGGAGGCGCTTGCACCCATGTACAGGCTGGTCAAGGTAGGGTTCTATCCTGCTTACGACGACCCCGAGCGCAACCTGCTGATTCTCTACCGGTTGGATCCCGTCAACTCGCCGCGGCGGGGTAGGAATGGGCGACGCCGCTACTTCGTGAACCCGCATCAGCGGAGACAAACAACGCGGGCTACTGCGTCGATGTCTCTGTCGCGATAGGCACGGCTGGGGCAGGAATTCGTTGACTTGGGGTAGGTCCTCGGCTATTCTGAAAGCTCGCGCAGTCCCGCGTCTGCAGGCCTGGGGAACACCCGGTTCTTGCAGCAGGATGGGGCACCGTGGTGGATTCAGCGGGAGCATCTGCTCAAAGAGAGCCGCCCCTGAAGTACCCACTCACCAGGTCAATGTGCGAGTTCCAGGCGGTTCGGTTTTCCGCGTTAGAGCAGCCGATACGCAGGCTAGTTCGTGCCTGATGCCGTTCGCACTGTACCGCTTCGGTTCGGGTTCCACTTGAAAACAGGCGTTCCGCGCCGCTTGCGGTTCGCACGGGGAGTACAACGCAGTACCGAGGCTATCTCTTCCGTACCACGCCGGGCTGACAGGGAAGACGGCAGAACCAGGGAGTAAATCGAAGTATGAATAACACCACCACCATTCCGAGCGGCAAAAATATCCAGCGCAAGTGGTTCGTGCTGGACGCGACGGACAAGACGCTGGGCCGGCTGGCGACGCAGGCAGCTAACATCCTCTCCGGCAAGAACAACGTGCAGTACACGCCCTACATTGACATGGGCGACCACGTTGTCGTCGTCAACTGCGAAAAGATTGTGCTCACCGGCATGAAGGCGGACGCCAAGATGTACAGGCGATACACCGGTTTCCCCGGCGGACTCCGCGAAGAGTCTTTCGTCAAGCTGCTGGCGCGACGCCCCGAGGCGATCGTGGAGCAGGCGATCAAGGGGATGCTGCCAAAGTCCCGCATGGGCCGGCAGATGGCGACCAAGTTGAAGGTTTATAAGGGGCCGCACCATCCGCACACGGCGCAGCAGCCACAGGCGCTCGCTTAGGCTCCCGTTTCAGGTTTGTATTCAAGAAATCCGGTGACTCAGCGTGAAGCAGTCACCCAGCAGCTAGAGAGAGTTCAAGGAGCATCATGGCAGATTTGGTTCAGTACTACGGAACGGGCCGGCGCAAGTCCTCCATCGCGCGTGTGTTTCTGCGCCCAGGCAGCGGTAAGTTCACCGTCAACAAGAAGGACTTCGACGTCTACTTCGTCACCGAGCAGCAGCGCGCGTCAGCCAAGCGTTCGCTCGGCATTCCTGATATCGGCGAGACGTTTGATGTCATCACGACCGTCCGTGGTGGCGGGGTCATGGGACAGGCCGACGCCGTCAAGCTCGGCATCGCCCGCGCGCTCATGGTATTCAATCCCGAGCTGCGCAAGGCACTCAAGTCCGAGGGTCTGGTGACCCGCGACTCGCGCGGCAAGGAACGAAAGAAGTACGGTCAGAAGGGCGCACGCGCTCGCTTCCAGTTCTCGAAGCGCTAATCGCCGGTTGTACCGCAATCGAGCAGCACCCCCGGGCGCAGACGTCCGGGGCAATGGAGTCAAATCTCCCTCCGAAGAGGGATCAATACGGGCACCGGTAAAAGGTCCGGCAGCCTCAACAAAGGAGACGCATTGGCAAACATCACAATGAAAGAGTTGCTTGAGGCAGGTGTTCACTTCGGGCATCAGACGAAGCGCTGGAATCCCCGGATGAAGGAGTACATCTTCGGTGAACGGAACGGGATTTACATCATCGATCTGCAGAAGACCCTGAAGATGTTTAAGGAAGCCTCCAAATTCGTGACTGAGATAACCTCGCAGGGAAAGGTCATTCTTTTCGTGGGCACCAAGCGCCAGGCGCAGGATGCCGTTGCTGAAGAGGCGAACCGCTGCGGGATGCCCTACATCAACAGCCGATGGCTGGGTGGTCTGCTGACCAACTGGGTTACGGTTCAGAAGTCGGTCAAGCGCCTTCAGGAGCTCGACGACATGTCGACCGACGGACGTTACGAGTTGCTGACCAAGAAGGAAGTCATCAAGCTCGAGCGCGAGCGGAAGCACCTTGCCACCAATCTCTCCGGCATCAAGAATATGAAGCGGCTGCCGGACGCCCTGTTCGTCGTGGACTCGAACAACGAGGCCATCGCAGTTGCCGAGGCCCACAAGCTGGGCATTCCGGTCGTTGCTGTCGTCGACACCAACTGCGACCCGACACTCGTCGATTACGTGATCCCCGGGAATGACGACGCGCTCCGCGCGATCCGCCTGTTCACCACGAAGATCTCCGACTCGGCAGCCGAAGGCGTGCAGATGGTGTCCGAGAAGGCCTTTGCGACTGAGGTTGCGGACGTTCGCCAGTCTGAGGTTGCGCCCGAGTTCGTCGGGGAAGACGGTGAAACTCCCGCCGAGATTCAGGAGTCCGCCGGTGTAGCCGCTGCTTCTGCCGAGGAAACGGCGGAGGACGAGAACGTCGACCTTGAAGCCGTGCTTGGCGGCAACATCCGTAAGGCCCCCGTCGCGGCTATTGAAGACGAGCCTGAACCAGCACACGCCACCGGCGCGTAAACCAGCAATTCTCTCGTAGAGGAGCGTGGACGCCGGGTAACCCGCTCCACGCTTTTTCTCTGTGTGCTGCCGTGGGCAGAGCGCAGGAACGAAACATCAGACGCGTAAGCTGCTTTCTCAAAGGCAGAACGCATTCGAGCATCAGGAGACTTACATACATGGCTACCGAGGGCGCAGTGAAGATCGATGCGAAGCAGGTCAAGGAACTCCGCGAGAAGTCCGGCGCGCCGATGGGCGATTGTTTGAAGGCGCTGCAGGAGGCTAATGGCGACATGGAGAACGCGTTTGTGGTGCTGCGCAAGCGCGGCATGGCGTCGGCAGCTAAGAAAGCTGCGCGCACCACCAACGAGGGTGCGGTCGGCACATACATCCACGCTGGCGGAAAGGTAGGCGTGCTCGTCGAGCTGAACTGCGAGTCGGACTTCGTCGCCCGCACGGAAGACTTCCAGGAACTGTTGCGCGACATAGCTATGCACATCGCCGCGACTGACCCGCGTTTCGTCAGCCGAAACGAAGTCACCGAGGCCGATCTCGAGCGCGAGAAGGAGATCTACCGCGCTCAGGCCGCCGCTTCCGGCAAACCGGCCAACATCGTGGAGAAGATGCTGGAGGGTAAGCTCGGCAAGTTTTACGAGGAGTTCTGCCTGCTCGATCAGCCGTTTATCAAGGAGCAATCGCAGACCATCGGGCAGCTCATCGCAACGAAGGTCGGCAAGCTCGGAGAGAACATTTCCGTCCGGCGCTTTGCCCGCTTCAAGGTCGGCGCGCCAGACTGGACCGTAGCCCAGACGAAGCTCGCAGCAGAGGAACCCAAGGCATAGGCCTTCTACCCTCCGCAGCACATCGAGCCCGGGCGACAGCCCGGGCTCTTTTCTTTGTTGGCAACGCGTGGAGCGCTTGGTATGCGGAAAGCTCGTAAGGGGAGATATGGGTTCCCAGGGACAGCGGCAGAACCGGTGTAGACTCCCGCTTAGGAGAAGGAACTCCGATCGTCCCCGTCCAGGGCAGCCTCTTGGCATTCGCGTTTGTAGCTCGGACTCATGAACGAAGGAATTGTCGAACAATAATGCACAGAATTCTTCAGCTCGGGCATCACAGACTTTGGAGAAGATAATCATGGAACTTGGCATGGTCGGACTGGGCAGGATGGGGCGCAGCATGGTATTGCGGCTCCAGCGTGCAGGGCACAAATGTGTCGTCTACGATGTCTCGGCGGATGCTGTACAGTCGCTCGCGAAGGAAGGCACGACGGGCGCAGCCTCGCTTGAGGACTTTGTTCAAAAACTCGCCAAGCCGCGCGCAGTCTGGCTGATGGTGCCGGCAGGGGTTGTCGATCCCACGCTTGAAAAGCTGATTCCGTTACTTGAATCCGACGACATCGTGATCGACGGCGGCAACTCCTATTACCACGATGACATCCGACGCGCTGCCGAACTCAAAGAGAAACGCATCCATTACGTCGACGCGGGAACGTCCGGCGGAGTGTGGGGAGCGGAGCGCGGCTATTGCTTGATGATCGGGGGCGAAGACGCGGTCGTAAAGCATCTTGACCCTATCTTCTCCAGCCTTGCTCCTGGCATAGACGGCACGTCACGCACACCGGGTCGCGAAAAGCTCGGCGGCACTGCGGAGCACGGCTACCTGCACTGTGGGCCCAGCGGGGCAGGGCACTTCGTTAAGATGGTGCACAATGGCATCGAATACGGCATGATGGCTGCCTATGCTGAGGGCCTCAATATCCTGCGACACGCCAATGTCGGCAAGGAGCAGCACGAGGTCGACGCCGAGACCACTCCGCTTCGCTGCCCGGAGTACTACCAGTACGACCTTAATTTGGCCGATATTACTGAGGTCTGGCGTCGGGGCAGCGTCGTCGCTTCGTGGCTGCTGGACTTGGCCGCCCGCGCACTGATCGAGAGCCCGGACCTTGAGAACTTCGGAGGCCGCGTGTCCGACTCCGGGGAAGGACGGTGGACGATCCGGGCTGCCATTGACGAGAGCGTTCCTGCTCCGGTGCTCAGCGCCGCTCTTTATGAGCGCTTCAGCTCCCGTGGGGAAGACGAGTTCGCAGACAAGCTCTTGTCGGCGCTACGTTATCAGTTCGGCGGCCACATCGAAAAGAAGGCTGCTGAGAAACCAAAAGCGTGAGCCTGAATTAGGCGACATTCCGTAACAGCCCGAACACAAATCCGGCGGCGAGCAGAGAGTAGACTGCAGCCGCCGGAATCTTTGGCCACTCAAACTTACGCATACTCACAGCGCGCCGATAACATTCACCTGCAAACCAGAGCGCCACGGGCAGCAGCAGCACAAACAGCGCATTGAAACGCGCTGCATCCCGCAGATGTCCGTGCAGAAGCATCAGCAGCGCGTGCGTCGCGCCGCATCCAGGACACAGCACTCCGAGGTACACGCGGATCGGGCAGACGGGTAGTAGCTTCGCAACCCCCGGCCAAACCCAGACCGCGGCGAGAAGGATAACAGCACTGGCGGCTGCGCCATGAGCAAGCCGCTGCCGTCCTTTCCAGCTTTGCCCATCGGCATCCATAGCTAGATCGCGGCTCCGCGATAGCGCGCCATCCGCTTGACTTCATTGATGCGCGACATGTGGTACTGGAAGTAGAGCGGCCCGAAGAAGAAGGTCATCACAGGGCTCAACGTCAGCCCAACCGGCTCCGGTCCGTTGAAGTGTTCCTCCATAGAGCGCTTCATATCAAAGAAGGCCAGCTCCAGGAGAACAAACCAGATCACTGTCACAGGAATCCCGATGATTCCGGTGTAGTGATTTCGGAAGCCGCTCGCCGCCATCATGCCGACCCGCAGGAAAGAGCCGCCGAAGCTGACCACCACGTACCCGATATAGAAGAAGAGCGCATTACTCCGAGGATTAACACGGCGCATCCATGTAGCCTGCACGAAATTCCAGACCACACCGAACAAGCCGCACGTGAATATGCTGATCACCAGCACCAGCGCCCAATGCAGATTAGGAGGGTCTGGATAAACACCCGCAGGTGCGATCGCGCCCGGAACTCCCACCTCGGGGTACGGCGCAGGCACGCCTGCCATTCCGACAGAGGGCGGTGTGCCGGTACCTACAATCTGCGAAACCGGAACCCATTCCGTGCCGTCCTCGGCACGCGCCATATCCGTGAGCAGGACGTTTCCCGAGGCAACGTACCGTTGCAGATCGTCCAGCGTATAAGGGCCGTAATTCTGGCCTTCGCGTGAGATGTGATACAACATGGGCGCTCCTGTCGCACCGGCTGGTGGCCGTCAGGATGATAAGAACACGCCGAGCCCTCGCGCACAACTTCTTTGTAGGCCGTCAGCGGGTCTGCACAGGACGACCGCTGCGATACACAATCATCAGCCGCTCGGCGCTCAGAATCTTTTTTGCCTGCGCCTTGGCATGGTTGGCCCACGGCCCCACCGGGTCCAGCCGGACATACGCCATCCAGTGCCGCAATGCCCGGCGCTTGTAGCCCTGCCGCTCCCACGCCAGCGCCAGGTTATAGTGCGCGTCAGCATATTGCGGCACTAGGGCAATGGCGCGTTGGTAGGCCGCAATCGCATCAGGCAGCCGCTTCAACTCGTCCAGCACATTGCCTAGGTCGAAGAATGCAAGCGCATAGTTCGGATCCGCCTCGGTGGCACGGCGATACAGCCGCTCGGCCACGGCATACTCGCGCATGTTGTAGTGGATCGTGCCCAGGTTGATGCACGCTGCCGCATACTCTGGCCGTAGCGTGAGAATCTTGCGGTACAGCTCCGCCGCCTGCGGAACCGTTGCCGGGTCTTCCTCAAGCTGCACGGCCTTCTGGAACAACTCCTGCAACTCGGAACCGCGTTGAGGCAGATCTCCGGGATCCCCGACTACGCGCAACCGTCCATTCGCTGCTGCTTCAAAGTCGAACGCGAGCTGCTGGGTCACCGGGTCAACTAGCGCTCCGCTGTGACGGAATCGCAGGTGCGAGCCCTGCCACACTGCACTCGCCTCCACGAGCGGGTTACACATGCCCGCGACTTTCCGCATGGCGTCGACTGATTCTCGGATGCTCTTCACGCGGATGCGTGTCGCGCGAATCGCCTGCAGCGTTCGGAGCTGCGCCAGATCTTCGAATGTGTAGGTGTCGTTTGCGGGGATCAGCCCGCCCTGCTCCCACGCCTGTAGTTGGCGAGCCCGGAGGTGCAGGATACGAAGAACGTCTTGACGGCTGTATCGGGTCACGAAAGGGGTCTCGACAAGAACCGTTTTCGGTACTTCTGTTGCGAGTATGCGTCCAGCGATGTCTTGATACAAGGCCGGCAGCAGCGACTAACGCAGAATTCAGTGGATATCGCGTACCAAATTAGGTTCGCGTGCCGTCAGCCTTCATTTGCAGCTCACTTCTGCCTTCCCGAGTGAGCCTTACAGCGAAACATCGATGGCCAGTGATCGAAACGAACTAACCCGGATATCTCCGGCCCCACTCACTTGAGGCGCCGTCCCTCAAACACCGTCACCGCAGAGCCCTCCGCGAGCAGCACGCTCCTTGGGCTCTGCGCGTTCAACTCCGCGAAGGACTCACCGTACATCGCGCCGAAGTCCGCCTTTACTTCGAACTTTCTGACCGGGTACACGAACCAGCGGGGATGTTCCACTCTGTACTCCGACGTGCTGCCCCGGCGTCGTTTGGTATAGCCCCAGTAGTGCTCGGTGATGAACTCCTCCTCGCTGCCCGGCGCAATGGACTGTGGGTACGGCTCGGCAGTCACCGCAAGACTCTGCCGCGTACCATCCCACTCCCACTGGTAGGCGACCTTAAGTGCGTCCTCGTCCAACCGGATGTGGTGCAACATCGGCACCGTCATGTATGGCTCCTCATAAAGCCACTTCGCTGTCAGACTGATCGCCATGCGCGGGACATACTCGCGCAGAAACACCACTCCTCGTCTGCGCGTTCCGTCTCGCTCCGTGCGCGTCACATAGAAGCGCAGGTTTACCTCTTCAAACCGAGTGTGAAACGGCAGACCTAAGCCCTTCACCCGCACTCGGTCGAAGAGAAACCCCACCAGCGACACATAGCAGCGGCTCTCCCCGCCCGTATGGAAGTAATCCAGCTCCAGCCCACGAGGTAGCCAAGGCTGTAGTACCGCGGGATTCACTATGTACTGCGCCATGATCAACTTCCTCCACTCGGCGTGAAGAAAGCCGCGCGGCGCGGTAGTAGGGAGCGTCTCCATCCTTCTCAGTCTATGACTCGCGTGAGCGGCTGCATAAGGACGTGTCTTCTTAGGGTGCTCGGTAGAACTCGCTTCGCTTACGGCTATAAATCCCGTAGACAAAAAGCCCGATCACCAGCCACACGAAGAATCGGATCCACGTTCGCGCGGGCAATCCTGCCATCAACAATACGCAGCACAGCACGCTTAGTATCGGAATCACCGGTCCGAAGGGAACGCGGAAGCCGCGGTGCCGTCCGGGGTCTTTATAGCGAAGAATGACCACGCCCATCGACACCAGCACGAAAGCAAACAGCGTTCCGATGTTCGACATCTCCGCCAACGTGCCTACATCGAACAGGCCCGACGGAATCGCCACCAGCACGCCGGCCACCCAGGTCGCGAAGTCCGGTGTCCGGAACTTCGGATGGATTCTACTGAAGACATCCGGCAGCAGCCGGTCACGCGACATAGCAAACCACACCCGCGCCTGCCCAAGCTGGAACACCAGAATCGACGACACCATCCCAACCAACGCACCAAGCAATACCGCCAGCCTCACAAAATGCAGACGGTGACCACCTGGCTGCATCGATACTCGCTTTAGCGCATTAACGACCGGTGCGCCATCTCCCGCAACCGTATGCCACGGAACCATACCGGTCAGCACCACCGCCACTCCCACATACAGGATCGTGCACACAATCAGGGTGGCCACAATCCCGATCGGCACATCCCGCCTTGGATTGCGGCACTCCTCGCTTGCCGTCGACACCGAATCGAAGCCGATGTACGTGAAGAAAATGATCGAGCCGCCCGCAAGCACGCCGCTCCAGCCGTTTGGAGAGAACGGGTGATAGTTGCTGGTCCGAATAAAGCTCGCGCCGAAGCTGACGAACAGCAGGATCGCGGCAATTTTGATCAGCACCATGATGTTGTTCGTCCGTGCCGACTCACGGATGCCGCGAACAAGAATCACGGTAAGAATCAGCACCACGAGGAAAGCGGGAATATCGAATCCCGAGTGCCAGCCCGGTTTATAGATGTCGTGCCCCGAAAGGTCTTGCAGGCCCAGCGGCAGGAAAGCAGGCGAGAGCCAGCGTGGATTCATGGGTATTCGAAGCCAGTCCAGCAGATCCACAATGTGGGCCGCAAACCCGACGCTCACGCTCATGTTCGAAAACGCATATTCGAGAATCAGGTCCCAGCCGATCACCCATGCAACCAGCTCCCCCATCGTCGCGTACGTGTAGGTATAGGCTGAGCCGGCAATGGGAATCATCGACGCAAGCTCCGCATAGCAGAGCCCCGTCAACGCACACACCAGGGCCACCAGCACCAGTGATAGCGCGAGTGCCGGACCGGCTCCAGGCCGTCCTGCGACGGCTCCGCTCGTGTGGTGCAGCCAGCCGGCGATCAGGTCCACCACCGGTGAGTCGATCCAACTGGCTAGCTGTGCCGGATTGCCGCCGATCGCCGTGCCGATAACCGTGAAAATGCCCGACCCGATCACCGCGCCAATGCCCAGCGCCGTCAGCGACACCGGCCCAAGCGTCTTGTGCAGCGAGTTCTCCGGCCGCTCAGACTCGGAGATCAGCTTGTCAATGGACTTGGTCGCAAAGATTTGCCTGGGCAAGTGGTTCGCGTAGCTCCTCGTTCAAAGGATGCAATTGCGTCCATGTAGTATCGCGCACTTCGCGCCTGCAAACACGGAAAAGCGGACCGCGTAGTGCAGTCCGCCTCGCCATTCCTTCAATCAGCCGATTAGCGCTTCGACTTGCCGCGTGCTGCCTTCTTGATCTTCGCTTTGTTCTCGCCACGGGGTGTGGTGCGCTTGCCCTTGGGAGCGGCCTTCTTCCGCGCAGCCCGCTTCAGCTTCTTGCGCTCCAGCTTGTCTGTGATCTTCGTTGTATCTGCCATGAATGTGTCGGTGCTTTCCTGAATCGAGATGTGCGGCGAGTTCTACAGAGTCTCAAGCTGGGCAAACTTCTCCACCAGCTTCTTCACGCCGTGCTGTTGAAATTGTACTGTAATCTTCGCGTCGTCCCCTTCACCCTCACGCCGAAATACCGTGCCGATGCCGTATTTCGGATGCCGCACCCTTGAGCCCTGCTTCAGTCCTGTTTTGCCCATGGGCTCGGGAACATCCAGCTTCGGCCTGCCTCCCGGGCGGGCGCCTCCCGGCACCTTCTGCCCTCGCGCCGCGAAAAAGCTCGCGATGTTGTCCATTGAGTTCGAAGCGGAGATGGCATTCTGCCGCTGCCCGAAGCGCGAGCTGACGTACTTGGAAGCGGGCCGGGCACTCTGGTCCTCGTCCTCATAGTTGTAGTGGCCGCTTTCGAGTTCATCCCCGCGCCCAATCCGGTTTCGCTGAGGATAGGGCGTTGCATACGCTGTTCCGGAGAACTGGGGCCGTCCCATTGGGCTGCCCAGATCTTCGGTCAGCCGCGACGGAATCTCTTCCAGAAAGCGCGACGGAATGGTCGAGTCGGGCATATCCGAGCCGTAACGTCTGCGGTAGCGCGCACGCGTCACAATCAGCGTGTCCATCGCACGCGTCATCCCCACATAGCACAGCCGCCGTTCCTCTTCGAGCCCTCCTGGGTCGGTCAGCGTGCGCGAACTGGGGAACAATCCCTCCTCCATTCCCGCTAGGAATACCAGCGGAAACTCCAGCCCCTTCGCCGCGTGGAGCGTCATCAGTGTCACGCGCGCCTCGGCCGAGTAGGAGTCAGCATCGGAGACCAGTGCTGCATGGTCGAGAAACTCCGCCAGTGTCTCGCCGCGTTCCTGCGCATCCTGCGCCGCGTTCGCAAGTTCCTTCAGATTTTCAATCCGTGAGAATGCCTCCGGTGTCGCCTCTTCTTCGAGCGCCCGTATGTAACCCGACCGGTCATTCAGGAACTTGATCACCTCAGGCAGCGTCGCTGGCTCTCCGGGTGTACGAAACGCCGGACGCCCATCTGCCATGCCCGTTTCGTCTCTCATGACCCGCTCGTCACTCATAATCTGTTCGGCGGCGCGCTCCGCTGGGTCCGCCGACGGTTCCGGAGCGCCCGAAGCCTTCATCACCACCGGCGCAAACGGGTTATACGTAGCCGAGTCGATCGCGTGCGCTGCATCGGAGTCCGTCGCGTTCTCCGCTGCAATGGTCGAAATCTCCTCGCTTGGCCCGAAGTCGAAACCGAAGTTGAAGCTGGTGTCGAAGCTCGCCTGCTCGGGCTCGCTGGGCTCAGCGGGTTCCGCCGCAAACGATTCCGGATTGAATTCCACATCGCCCGCCTGCTCTGCGGCTTTGCCGGTCTCAACCGTTACATCGGCCGTAAGCTTCCCCGCAAAGTCGGGCCCCAGCATGGCGCGTGTGTCCTCGATCAGCCGGCGGAAGTTGTTCAGGGCGGTCAGAGCGCGGGCGGGCAGCAGCCGCTCCTCGGATGCCCGCGCAATCGCATCCCACGTGCTCATTCCAGCCGTCAGAGCGATGCGCTCCAACGTTTCCAGCGTCGTCTTCCCAATCCCGCGCGCCGGCGAGTTGACGACCCGCTGCAGCGCAATCGAGTCGTGCGGGTTCACCGCCAGCTTCATGTAGCTCAGCAGATCCTTCACCTCGGCGCGGTCATAAAACGAGAACCCGCCAACCATGTGGTACTGGATCTGGTATCGCCGCAGCGCCTCTTCCACCAGCCGTGATTGCGAGTTCGTGCGGTACAGCACCGCGCACCGGGGCTGGTCCTCGCTCTGTCCAGCCTCACGCAAATACCGGTTAATCCGGTCTGCGATGAACAGCGCCTCGTTCTCTCCATCTGGAGCCTCGTAGTACCCGATCAGACTCCCGCCCTCGCGGGTGGTGAACAGATTCTTGCCCTTGCGCTGAGTGTTGTTCGCCACCACCGCAGAGGCGCCCTCGAGGATCACCTGCGTCGAACGGTAGTTCTGCTCCAATCGGATCGTTCGAACCTTCGGAAAATCCTTTTCGAATTCCAGAATGTTGCGGATGTCCGCACCGCGCCAGCTATAGATTGACTGGTCCTCATCGCCGACCACGCAGACATTCCCTTCGGTTCCCGCCAGCAGCTTCATCAGCTCGTACTGCGGCCGGTTCGTGTCCTGGTACTCGTCGATCAGAATGTATCTGTACCGGCGGTTGTACCGCTCGCGCACCTCGGGCGCCACTTTCAGCAGCCGTACTGTTTCCAGCAGAAGGTCATCGAAGTCCATCGCATTCGCCTTCTGTAGCTCCTTCCGATATATCTCGAAGATGTGCGCGATCTTCTCTTCCATCGGATTGGTTGAGGCAAGGAAATACTCCTGCGGATCGATCATGTGGTTCTTCGCCCACGAAATCCGGCCCAGTGCAACCCGCGGTTTCAACTGCTTGTCGTCGATACCCAGCCGCTTTAGCGCGGACTTGACAAGCGCCTGTTGATCCGTTTCGTCGTAAATCGCAAAACTCTTCGTCAGCCCGCCGCTGCCGGTGCGCAATGCTTCGATATCCCGCCGAAGCACCCGCACACAGAAGCTGTGGAACGTCGACAGCATCGGCTTCGAGAGCGTGCTGTGCCCCAGGATCTTCTCCACGCGCTCGGCCATCTCGGCCGCCGCCTTGTTCGTGAAGGTGACAGCGAGGATCGCGTCCGGCTGCACGCCCCGTTCCTCAATCAGGTAGGCGATACGGTGCGTAATCACGCGCGTCTTGCCCGATCCTGCGCCTGCCAGCAGCAGCACCGGGCCGTCGACGGCCAGAATGCCCTCCTGCTGCTGAGGGTTCATATTTTCAAGAAGGCGAGACACAGGCGGGACCCCAAAAATCCATTTTAAATGGCCCGCGAAAACTTAGCGAATTCCACAGGAAGTGGCCTACCGCTTGGTCCAGATGAACTGCATCCCACCCATAATCGTGCGCCCCGGCATACGGACGTTGACGATCTCCTCATACCCCGTGTTCGCCAGGTTAGCCAGCCGCAAATACGGACGCACCGCTCCCGCATTGCGTGACAGCGTAACGTCCCACAGCGGATACGCCGTCCGGCCAGTTTTCTGCACCACGTTCAACTGCGTAAACGCCGTGAGCTGCCCGAACACGCTTGTCCAACCGAAAATCGCATTCTGCGCCGCGTAGTTGTAGGCGTACTCCGAGACAAACGCCGTCGGGAAACTGCCAGAGTGTGCCGCCGTATAGCTCAACTGCACCTGCTGCGTCCTGCCCACCCGCAACCGCGCCGAAGCCTCAGCGCCGCTAATATCGAGGCTCGGAATATTGATGGCCTGCCACTTCTGCGCATTCGTCAACGCCGGCGTGGCCAGCACCCGCTTCGAGTAGTCGATGACCTGCTTTTGGTTCAGCCGGAATCCCACCGCGGTAAACGTTAGC
>Ga0207705_10002159_pt1 | contig 15239 bp, 10 predicted proteins | sample KBSC13metaG_FD_184314 | JGI IMG/M metagenome (GOLD analysis project Ga0207705, IMG submission 184314) | Corn rhizosphere microbial communities from Kellogg Biological Station, Michigan, USA - KBS C1-3 metaG (SPAdes) (version 2) | ecosystem: Host-associated > Plants > Roots > Rhizosphere > Soil ...
GCCCGCCACGTAGTTGCACAGCGCCTCCGCGGCGCCGCGATAGAACGGCGTCGCCGAGGTGGACAGCGCCGGCGCCTCGGCGCCGCGCAGGTAGCCGTCCAGCGGGATGTTGTTGGCGACCGCGGTGGCCGTGGTCTTGTCCGAGATGCCCGCGCAGACGCTGGTGCTCAGCCCCAGGCGGTTGGTCAGGGCCGCGCACAGGTGGTCCTGGCGGGCGATGCTGACCGTCTCGCCGACGTCCCTCCACGTCTTCGTCGCGGCCTGGCCCGTCACCAGCGGGGAGGAGAACAGCTCGACCACCAGGGTATGGAAGTCGTAGTTCGAGGCGGTGAACGCCTGCACGACGCGGGCGAACTCGGGATCGTCCTCCGAGCAGGCGGTCGAGTTCGCGTAGTAGCAGAGCTTCTGCGCCCACGCGGTCGGGAACAGCGGGTGGGTCACCAGCGCGTTCCCGAAGTCGTCCAGCGACGCCAGCGCCGACTTCTGGCCCAGGTAGTCGAACGACGCCGTCGAGTACAGCTGCGCGGGATCGTGCTGGGCGTGATACGAGTAGGTGTACGCCTGACGGAACACGTTCCGCATCGGATCCATGGTCTGATGGCAGCTGTAGCAGGGGCTGGTGGGGTCCGAGTGCTGGCCGTCCTTCCCCGTATCCAGCACGGTGGAGGTCCCCTTGTCGACGGGGTTGATGCTGCGGCCGATGCCGACGATCAGCGCCTGGTTCAGGGTGTCGCGCTGTTGATTGCTGTTGTTCGTGGGCCAGTTCGCGAAGAAGGCCGGCGTCGAGAAGAACCCCACCCGCGGCGTGCGCACCACCAGCTCGTTCGCGGTGCGCAGCGTGGGAAGGCTGTAGAAGGCGGTCAGCCGCTCGCCGGTCTGCGGCGCACGCACGGTGACCGGCCGCCACACCACGTCGTCGGCCGTGATGTTCGGCGGCGTGAACGACACGTCGCTGCTGCAGTTGTAGTTGTACAGCGACTTCTTGTCGGCGGTGACGTCGCTGGGCACCGTCAGCGTGGGCGGACCGTTCGGATCGCTGGGGTCGTTCACGAAGTTGCGGCTGGCGAACCCGAACAGCGCCAGGAAGGCGCTGCCCACGTTGGTGTACTTGCGCTGGTTGTAGCTGACGGTGGCCTTCACCGCCGCGCCCTTGTCGTCGACCATCACGTGCCCCGTGTCGTCCAGCTGGGGCATGCTGCAGGTGAAGGCGGCCGGCGCCGCGAAGTGCATGAAGTTCGGGCTGCTGGGATCCAGCGTCTCGGACAGGGGGATGGGGTTGGCCACCACCGGCATGGCGTTGGGATCGACGGGCGGGCGGTAGGTGATCCAGAACGTCTGGCTGGTGCTCAACGTGCCGTCCGGCATCGGCAAGCTGGCCGAGAGCTTGCCCGCGTCGTCGACCTGCGTCTGGTCCAGGGCCAGGTACAGCGACATCAGCGACGGCGTCATCATGAACGTGTGCGTCGTCAGCGTCTGCGCCAGGGAGGTGCCGTCAGCGATGGCCCGCAGCGCCGTGCGGGACATCGATTCCTGGGCCTGGCTGAACACGGGCAGGCTGGAGACGGTCGGCACGCCAAGCTGATCGAGGAAATCGTTCTGGCCGATCTGCGTCTGCTGGAACGCCTTCGCGAAGAACGTCGACAGCTTCGCCTGCGCCTCGGGGCGGACGAACCAGGCATCGGCCAGCCCGCGCAGGGCGGTGGGATCGGCCGTCACGGCCGCGATCTCCTCGTCCGAGGCGGGCAGCCCCAGCATCAGGTTCTTGACCTTGGCGACATACAACGACGCGGGCACTGGCTCGAAGGGGACGGCGGGGCCGGCGTCGGGCGGCGGGTCGGTGGTGGTGGGTGGCATCATCGCCGCGTCCGACGACGCCACGTTCAGCTTTCCATTGCAGCCGGACGCGGCGGCACCCGCCGCCACGATGGCGACGGCAGCCAGATACTCGAGCCGTGACGACATATGGCGGTACCTCACGAGTCGCGGGGAGATCGACCTGGTGTTCAGGGACGACGTAGGCGGCGGACCCGGCCGGGGGCGCGTGTCTTACAACTGCCTACGCGACGCAAAGCCCCCACCAAGAGCCCATCGGACGGAGCGAACGTCAACTGTACACAAAATCTTCGTGATGCGGCCAGCGAAGAAAGCACGGGCAGCGCCGTTTCTGGGCGGCCGGCAGGGCCTAACGCTGCGAGGCCGAGGCCCGGCGCAGCTTGGCGGCGCTGCGCGCGATCCCCACCGAGGCCAGGGCAAAGCCTGCCGCCGCCAGCGCGACGGGGGCGGGCCGCCGCGGCTGGAAGCCGCCCACCACCGCCAGCAGCGTGTAGGCCACCGCCAGGTTGAAGAGCGCGTAGAGGACGTTCACCACCGGCGACGACAGCCCCCGGAAGGGCGGCGTTCCGAACGGCGTGTAGAACGGCAGCCCGGACACGCCGGCGATGAAGTGCGGGGCGAAGTTGGCCAGGAACACGCCTCCGAAGAAGTGCGCCGCGACGCTGTACCAGGGCATGGGACCTTTCTGATGGCAACTCTTTGTTGCCATCTTGTAGCCCCCGGTCTAACGCGAGGCCGCGGGGAAGGCAACGACCGGTTGCCATCCGCGGCGCAGGCAGGCCCCGGCCTCATGCTAGCGTCGGGCCCCATGGGCCGTCCGGTCGGGTCAGCGCGCCGCACCCAGGGAATCCTCGGGGGGCGCAGCGCGCAGGTGGTGCGGCGCGTGCTCGATGCCGCGCTCCGCGAGCTGGCGCGCTCGGGCCACGCCGGATTTCGGATGGACGCGGTCGCGACGGCGGCCAACGTCAACAAGACCACCATCTACCGGCGCTGGCCGGACCGAACGGCGCTGCTCGCCGCGGTCGTGGAGCAGATGCGGGCGCCCCTTCGCGACAGCCCGCTGCCCGACACAGGGCGGCTGGAGAGCGATCTGTTTCAGGCCTTCGCGCGGCGATTCACCTTCGGTCGCAGGGTCGAGGGGCGCGCCTGGGCCCGCCTGCTGGACGAGCGACACGGCCCCGAGGTCGAGGCGATCATCGGCGACGCGGTGGACGGGCGCCGTGACCAGTGGAGATCGATGGTCACGCGCGCCATCGAACGGGGCGAATTGCCGCCGGGGACGGAGGCGCGGCTGCTCCTGGAGCTGGTGCGCGCGCTCGCCGACGCCCGCGGCTCCGCCAGCCGGCTGGATACGACCTGGCTGACCCTGGCCATCCGCACCGTCATCGCCGGCGCCCGCGCCGGAACGCTGGTGCGGCCGCCCCGGGCGCGCGCCCGCACGGCCGCGGCCGGCGCACGCCGTTCACGCGCAGTCCGGCACGGGATGCGCAATTGAGCCACGCCAGCGGCGCACGGATGTAGCAAACTCCGGCGATCCATGGATGGCGGTCCGTATTCCTTTCGCGGCACCGAACGCTTCCAGCTGATCCGTCTGATCGGCCACGGCGGGATGGGGGTGGTGTACGAGGCGTACGACACGGTGAACGCCTCGTCGGTGGCGCTGAAGCTGCTGCCCCTGGTCAGCCCCGACTCGCTGCTGCGGTTCAAGCGCGAGTTCCGCAGCGTGGCGGACATCCGCCACCCCAACCTGGTGCGCCTGGGCGAGCTGGTGGCGCACGAGGCCCAGTGGTTCTTCACCATGGAACTGGTCGACGGCGTGGACCTGATCGCCTACGTGCGCGGTCACGATGCGCCCGCCGCGTTGCCCGCCGCGCCCGTGCTGCTGTCGCCGGGGCCGGGCGACTCGACGGCGGTCGGCCCCCACACGGTGCCCGACGTGCCGTCAGCGCCCGTCGACGGCGCCAACCCCCGCCTGCGGCCGGCGCTGGCGCACCTGGCCCAGGGGCTGATGGCGTTGCACGAGGCGGGGTGCGTGCACCGCGACGTGAAGCCGTCGAACATGTTGATCACGCGGCAGGGCCGGGGTGTGCTGCTGGACTTCGGCCTGGCCAGCACGGCGTCCGACGAGACGACGATGGTGGGCGCCGGCACGCCGATGTACATGGCGCCCGAGCAGGCGATGCCGGCGCCGGTGACGGCCGCCGTCGACTGGTACGCCTTCGGCGTGATCCTGTTCGAGCTGCTGACGGGCCGGCTGCCCTTCGAGGGGCGCCCGCACGAGATCCTGTACCACAAGAACCACGGGCGGCCGCCGGCGGTGGCGGCGTTGCAGCCTGATGCCCCCGCGGACCTGGCCCAGCTGTGCGATCACCTGCTGGACCCCGACCCGGCGCGCCGGCCCGGAGGCGCGGAGGTGCTGGCCTGCCTGGCCGCGCCGGCCACCAGCGCGCGGCCGCGGCCCGCGCCCGACGTCGAGGTGCCGCTGGTTGGCCGGACGCACGAGCTGGCGAGCCTGGCCACCGCGCTGGCTGACGTGCGCGCGGGCCGTGGTCCGCGCGCCGTCATCGTCCGGGGCGAGTCCGGCGTGGGCAAGTCGTCCCTGGTGCGCGCCTTTCTGGACGGCCCGGCCGCGGCCGGGGATGCCCTGCGGCTGACGGCGCGTTGCTACGAGCGCGAGCTGCTGCCCTTCAAGGCCGTCGACGGCCTGGTCGACGCGCTGACGCGCGAGCTGCGGCGGCTGGACGGGGCCACGGTGACGGGCCTGCTGCCCCGTCGCGCCGACCTGCTGCTGCAGGCGTTCCCGGTGCTGGGCCGGGTGCCCGCGTTCGCGCGCGCCCGGCGCGAGCCGCTGGCGCTGGACCCGGCCGAGGTGCGCAGCGCGATGTTCACCGCGTTCCGCGAGCTGATGACGGCCACGGGCAAGCGCGCGCCCATCGTGGCGTTCGTCGACGATCTGCAGTGGGCCGATCGCGACTCGGTCGCGCTGCTGGGCGAGCTGCTGTCGGCGCGCGAGGACGCGCCCCGGGTGCTGTTGCTGGGAACCCTGCGCACGGTGGGCGCGAGCGAGGGGGAGCCCGAGCGCCTGTTTCCGCCGGAGCTGGGCGAGCAGAGCGTGCTGGTGGGGAACCTGGATCCCGAGGCCGCCCGCTCCCTGGCGCGCGACCTGCTGCGCGCGCATGGCGGCCCCCCCGGCGAACAGGAGGCGGCCCGCCTGGTGCAAGAGTCCGCCGGCCATCCCCTGTTCCTGCGCGAGCTGGTGCGCACGGCGCGCACGACCACCGACGACGGCGCGCCCGCCACGCTGGAGGGCGTGCTGAGCGCGCGCATCGGCGAGCTGCCACCGGCTGCCATACGCCTGCTGCGCGTGCTGGCCGTCGCGGGGGCGCCGGTGCCGTTGCGGCTGGTGCGGCGCGCGACCGAGCTGGACGGCCCCGAGACGGCGCGGCTGCTGGACGAGCTGCGCGCCGCCCGGCTGGTCCACTCCGGTTCCGAAGGGGGAGATGACGTCGTGGTGATCGCCCACGATCGCGTACGGCAGGTGGTGATGGGCGCGCTGACGTCGGCGGGCGAGGCGAAGGAGGTCCACGAGCGGCTGGCGCAAGCGTTCGAGGACGGCGGCGACGTGCTGGGCGCGGGCGAGCACTGGCGCGAGGCCGGCGCCCCCGAGCGCGCGGCGGTCCACTTCGCGACGGCGGCGCGCCAGGCGGCGGCCGCGCTGGCCTTCGACCGCGCGGCCAGCCACTACAACAACGCCCTGGCCATGGGCCTGTGGACCGACGAGCAGCGCAACGAGCTGCAGGTCAACATGGCGGACGCGCTGTCGAACGCGGGGCGCGGGCCGGCCGCCGCCCGCCACTACCTGGCGGCGGCGGACCGGGCCACCGGCGCGCGCGCCCTGGACCTGCGCCGACGCGCCGTCGAGGAGCTGCTGCGCGCCGGCAACGTCGACGAGGGTCTGATCGCCGCGTTCACCGCCGTCGAGGCGGCCGGCCTGGAGTTCGCGCAGCAGCCGCTGCGCAAGTTGCTGTGGTTGCGCGCCGTGCTGCGCCTGCGCGGGCTGCGCTTCCGCCGGCGCGCGCCCGACGACATCGCCGCGCACGAGCTGGCGCGCATCGACCTGTGCTGGTCGCTGTCATCGGGGCTGGGGCTGACCGACCACTTCCAGGGCGCCCACTTCCAGGCGCGCGGCCTGCTGCTGGCCCTGCGCAGCGGCGACCTGCCGCGGGTGGCGCGCGGCATCGCGGGCGAGGCCGCCTACGCGGCCGCCGTGGGCAACTACCGCCGGGCCGGTCGACACCTGGAGCGCGCGACCCGCCTGGCCGAGGAGACGGGCCAGCCGCACACGCTGGGCATCGTGTCGTTGATGAAGGGGCTGAGCAGCCACCTGCACGGGCAGTTCGCGCTGGGCCTGGGTCACCTGACCACCGCCGAGCAGATCTTCCGCGAGCGCTGCGTGGGCACCCACTGGGAGCTGGCGGCGGTGCGGCAGTACTCGCTGGAGTGCCTGTACTACCTGGGCGAGCTGCCCCGCTTCGAGAGCGGAACGAGCGAGGGGATCAGGGAGGCGCACGATCGCGGGTCGCTGTACGCGGCCACCACGCTCCGCACCGGCGTGACCAACACCTTGTGGCTGCTGCGCGACGAGCCCGACCGCGCGCGCCACGATCTGGACGAGGCCATGAAGCCCTGGTCGTCGCACGGCTACCACATCCAGCACTGGTACGAGCTGATCGCCCGTACGCAGATCGACCTGTACACCGGCGCCACCGGCGAGGCGTGGGACCGCATGGAGCGGACCTGGCCGGCGCTGGCGGGCTCGGGCCTGCTGCACTTGCCGCACGCGCGCATCGTGGGGCTGCACCTGAAGGCGCGCGCCGCGATCGCGAAGGCCGATGGCAAGACTGGCCAGGAACGGGAGCAGCTGCTGGCGGTGGCGCGGCGGTGCGCGCGCCGCGTGTGGCACGAGGGTGGGGGTTGGAACCGCGCCCTGGCCGCGGCGGCGTACGCGGGGATCGAGCGTGTGGCGGGCCGGCCCGCCCGGGCCGACGCCTGGCTGAACCGCGCCCTCTCCAGCGCCAACACGCATGGCCTGGCCCTGCTGGTGGCGGCGGCCGAGCTGGCCTGCGGCGATCCGCGCGGCGCCGCCTGGATGAGCGAGCGCGGCGTACGTGCCCCCGCCGCCCTGGCGCGCATGTTGCTGCCCGGGTGTGTCGCCCAAGCATCGCCGTGACGGGCCTTCCCGGAGCGGCCAGCCACGGGCGTACAATCGAAAAATGCGGGCGGGGCGGGAATTGATCCGCCCGGCCGCGTTTTGTCCACAGGAGCGGAAAGCCATGTCTGTCACCTCGACCGAAGATCCAGGCCCGGCCCACCTGACCGGCCCGTTGCCGCCGGGCGCGCCGCACGCCGCGCGGCGGGCGCTGATCGCGGCCCCGTCGCCCAGGGACCGCCGACGGATCGGCAAGCGCTGGAAGATTCATCAGCCGCCCACCGAGGGCGTCAGCTATCAGGCCTGGCGGCAGCACATTCGCACCGGCGATCTGCTGCTGTTCCGCGGGAACTACATGCTGTCCCACGTGATCGAGTCGCTGTCGGACTCACCCTACTCGCACGTGGCGATCCTGGCGCGCTGGAAGGACCGGGTGGTGGCGTTCCAGGCCGACACGCGCGGCGTGGAGATCTTGCCTGTCAGCAAGATGGTCTGCCGCTACAACGGCAAGGTCGACTGGTGGTCGCGGGTCGACGGGTTCGGCGACAGCGCCTTCGAGGAGAAGCTGCTGGACACGGCGCTGACGTTGCTGGGCACCCGCTATGGTTACTTGCCGCTGCTGGGTCTGGGGTTTCGCATCCTGCTGGGGCGGACGTTGAAGGCGCGGGACGCGCACGCGACGCCGGACAGCCTGTTCTGTTCACAGTTCGTGTCCCAGTGCTACCGCGTGGCCTCGGACGGACTGTTCGACGTGAACCCGAAGCTGAACGACGCCTCGACCAGCCCGGCGGACTTCGTGCGCTCGGGACACTTCGTCCCGCGCTATCAGCTGTTCGACGGCAGCGGTGGCGCGGCCTGCGACGCCGCGTTCGACTTCGGCACGGCCGGCGGCAACAAGTCGAAGCGCCGGCCCACCTGGAACGGCACGCGCCTGCTGCCGCATCCCACGGAATCGCCCGGGCAGGCCTCCGGGGCGCCTGCCCAGCCGCCGGCGTCGCTGTCGTCGCCCTCGCTTCCTTGACGATGCAGTCAGGGCGGCCGCCGATCTTCACGTTTCCGAATTCTGGCTGACGCGCAGGGCCGGGGTTACCGTGGGACCATGGCGATCGGTTTCGACGCGGATGCGGCCGGGTTCGAGGGCGTCCTGGGGCGGCTGGCCGCGCTGGGCTTCTCGGAAGAAGCGGTCCGCGCCCGGCTGGGGCTGGACGACCTGAACGACCTGCAGCTGCGGGCCGCCCCCATCTACCGCTCGGAGCGGCTGCACCCGCGCGATCCCCTGGCCTCCGCGATCGACCTGTTCGTCCTTCAAGGCATGCTGTCCAGCGAAGAGCTGGATCAGCTGTTCGATCAGTCCCAGCAGCAGGCGCTGGCCGACTGTGGGCTGCTGGGACGCGAGGCCGGGGCGGCGCGCGTGCACGCCTCGCTGTACCCCGTCGGTCTCGATCTGATCGTCTCCGATCACGCCAGCCACGAGCTGGATCCGCACGCCCAGGGCAGCGATCCCCACGACCGCGTCATGTACGTGGGCACGGACAGCCGCTGGCTGGCGCGGGTCACGCTGCGCAGACGCGTCGACAGCGTGCTGGACCTGTGCTGCGGCTCGGGCATCCACGCCCTGCTGGCGGCGGCGCACGCCCAGCACGTCACCGCCGTGGACATCAATCCGCGCGCCGTGCAGTGCACCGCCTTCAACGCCCGCGCGCGCGGACTGATGAACGTCGAGGCGCTGCAAGGCGATCTGTACGCGCCGGTGGCCGACAGGCGGTTCGACCTGATCACCGCCAATCCGCCCTTCGTGCCGGCGCCCGAGCAGCGGGTGGGGTTCCGCGACGGCGGGCCCAGCGGCGAGGAGGTCCAGCGGCGCATCATCGAAGGGCTGCCGCGGCACATGGGTCCGGCCGGCGTGGCCCAGATCGTCACCGAGTTCGGCGAGAGCGACGCCGAGCCGCTGGAGCGGCGCCTGCGCCGCTGGCTGGGCGACGCCGCCATCGACATCCACGTGCTGCGCCTGCGCACGCACGCCGCCCAGGCCTACGCCATCGGCCACGCCGACGGCGCCGATCCGGCGGCGTTCCTGCGCTCGGTGGACGCCTGGGCGGCGAACCTGCGTGCCCATGGCTACACGCGCGTGGTGTCGGTGCTGCTGACCTTTCAGTGGAGCCAGGCCTCGCCCTGGTCGCGCGTCGACGATGCGCGACCGCCCACGCGCGCCGCGGGCGCCGAGCTCGAGGCGATCTTCGCGGCCGAACGGCTGGCGCGCGATCGGACGCTGCCGGCGCGGCTGCGCGAGGGGGGCGTGGTCCGCACCGGCCCGGTCGCCGTCTTCGAGAGCCGCGCCCTGGGCACCGACGTTCCCCCCAGCATCCGGGCTCGGCTGTTTGGCCAGAACCTGTCCGTCGAGCACGCCCTCGATCCGCTGGAGCTGGACGTGCTGACCAACCTGGATCGACCGGTGGCGACGGCGGCGATCCTGGGCGTGGCGGCGAAGTTCAACCTGGCGGAGGAGCTGGTGCTGAACGCGCTGGTGTCGCTGGTGGGCAAGGGGCTGGCTCGTCTGGCGGCCTGACGGCACGGTCACCTCGCGAGAACCTGACCACCACGACGGCGCCTTGACGGCGCGGCTGTCGGCCTTCATCACTGTGCCATGCGGTCGCTCGCTGGCCTGGACGTGCTGGTGCTGGACTGCCAGGCCACGGGCGCCAGCCCCGCCTTCGGTCACGTGCTGGAGATGGGCTGGGGCGTGGTGCGGGCAGGCGAGGACCAGCCGCGCGCCTGCGAGGCGCACTGGATCGCGCTGCCGGAAGGCCACACGGTGCCAGGCCAGATCCGGAAGCTGACCGGCTGGCAGCCCGACGCGGCCCAGACCGCCATCGCGGACGGCGAGGTCTGGCGGCGCCTGCGCAGCGCGGTCCCGGACACGGCGCCCATCCCCACCGCCATCCACTACGCGCGCTTCGAGCTGCCGTTCCTGCGCGAGTGGGCGGCGCGCTTCGAGCCCGCGGCCGCGTTCCCCTTCGACACCGTATGCATCTTCGCGATCGCGAACCGGTTGTACCCGCAGCTGCCGCGGCTGGGCCTGCGCGCGCTGGCGGGCTACCTGGGGCACGGGGTGGCGCTGGCCAGGCGAGCCCGCGGCCACGTCGAGGCGACCGCCTTCGTGTGGCAGCGCCTGTGCGCCGAGCTGGCCACGCGGGGCGTGGACAGCTGGGAGGACCTGCAGCGCTGGCTGGGCGAGAAGGTGCCGCCGCGAACGCGCGCCAAGAAGCCGACCTACCCCATCGACAGCCAGCGCTTCCGAACGCTGCCGGATCAACCAGGCGTGTACCGCTTCCTGCGCCGCAACGGCGACGTCCTGTACGTGGGCAAGGCGGCCAGCCTGAGGAAGCGCACCACCAGTCACTTCATCGGCCGCACGGGCAAGCTGCTGGCGCCCGAGATGCTGACCCAGGTGAGCGACATCGCCGTCACGGTAACCGCCAGCGCGCTGGAGGCGGCGCTGCTGGAGAACGAGACGATCAAGGCGCTGAATCCGCCCTACAACGTGCAGCTGACGGCCGGCGATCCGCGCGTCTGGTACAGCGCCGCGACGTTCGAGGATGCCGGCGCGACGGCGGACGACGGGCATGGCATCGGCCCGCTGCCGTCGGAGTATTCGCTGCGGCCGCTGGGGGCGCTGGCCGCGCTGCTGGATGGTGCGCCGCCGGCGCTGCCCGTTCGTGCCCACGCCGTGGGCGTGTCGGCGCTGTGGACGCCGGACGAGCCCGTGTTCAGCGCCGGCTGGTCCCTGCTGGTGGCCCGCCACGCGGCGGCGATCGACGCGCGTGAGCCGGCGCGCCGGCGGGCGCTGTTGCTGGCGCGTCACCTGATCGCGGTGGTGGCCGCCCAGGAGGAAGACGAGCGCGAGGCGGCGGCGGCCGAGAGCGGCGGGGACGATCACGCGTGGGATCCCGAGCGGGTCGCCCGCCATCTGGAGCGCGCGGCGGCGCAGGCGTACCGGGCCCTTCGCAGGGCGCGCTGGCTGGGCCTGCTGCACGACAGCGATATCCTTTATCGCGAACCGGCCGCGGCCGAGGCACGCCGCCTGTCGGTACGGGCGGGCGAGGTCGCGCCGTGGAACGAGGGCCCGCCCGCCACGCCCGCAACGCCCGCGTGCGGCTTCGACCGCGCCCGCTACGATCGGCTGCGCATCCTGACGACCGAGCTGAAGCGGATCCTGCGCGACGGGGGCGAGGTGGTCGTGTACGCGGGAGGACGGCGGCGCATCCCGGCGTGGGCGTTGCGGGGCATCTTCGCGGTCGTCTGAACGCGGCCGCCACGTTGAGCGGTGCCCGTCGGCGCGGTAGACGAAGCCGGTGCCGAACCGACGCTACGCCGCCTTCCTGCGCGGGGTCAGTCCCATGAACCTGCAGATGCCGGCGCTGAAGGCCTGCCTGGAGGGGGCCGGCTTCGGCGACGTGAAGACCCTGCTGTCGAGCGGTAACGCCACCTTCACCGCCGCCTCCGCCTCCGAGGCCGCGCTGGAGAAGAAGATCGAGGCCGCCCTGAAGAAGGCCGTCGCGCGCGAGTTCATGACGCTGGTGCGCCCCATCGATGCCCTGCAAGCGCTGCTGGCGGCGGAGCCCTTCCGCGCCTTCGGTGGGCCGGCGGGAGCCAAACGGGTGGTGACGTTCTTGCGTGAGGCCCCGGCCCGCCCGCCGAAGCTGCCCATCGAGTTCGACGGCGTGCGCATCCTGCACATCAGCGACCGCGAGGTGTTCAGCGATTACGTGGTGGGCCCGCGCGGCCCGGTGTTCATGACGCTGTTGCAGAAGACGTTCGGCCCGGGCATCACGACGCGGACGTGGGATACCGTTCGCAAGGTCGCCGCTCCGCCAGCGGCGCCTGGGTCCAGCGCCAAAGCACGCGTGGTAAAAAGGCGCGCATGATCGACCACACGGGGCTGACGGTCAGTGATCCGGCGAAGAGCCGCCGCTTCTACGAGCAGGCGCTGGCGCCGCTGGGATACAAGATGATGATGGAGATTCCGGTCGAGTTCACCGGCGGCGCCGTGGTGCTGGGGTTCGGCGTGCCGCCCAAGCCGGACTTCTGGATGAACCAGGGCACCCCGCAGGCGCCGCACATCCACATCGCCTTCCACGCCGAGACGCGCGCCGCGGTCGACGCCTTCTATCGCGCCGCCATGGCCGCCGGCGGCCGCGACAACGGACCGCCCGACCTGCGCCCGCACTATCACAAGGACTACTACGGCGCGTTCGTGCTGGATCCCGACGGCCACAACATCGAAGCCTGTTGCCACACGCCCGGCTGAACACGTCGCCCGGACGGCGGAGGCCGATGATACGTTTTACCCGTGCGCGGATCGGTGGTGCTAGGAACCAGCTCTGATGCGCGGCGCACCTTCCCGCGAGCCCGTGACCGCAGCCTCCGCGTCGCTGGCGACGCTGGCGCACCCGCGGGCGGCGGCGTTCTGGCTGGCGGTGGTCCTGACCGGCGTCGGTACGGGCGCCAGCGCCATCGTGCTCACCTGGCTGCTCGAGGCGGTGCAACGGCTGGCCTGGCCTGCCGCGCCCGGGATTCTCGAGGCGGCGGCGCGCGCCTCGGCAGCGCGTCACCTGGTGGTGCTGGCCGCTGCCGGCGCGGTCACCGCGGTCGGGCAGTTGCTGCTGGGCCGTCTGACCAGCGGCAACGGCATCGAGACCACGACCGCCATCTGGTTCACCGCCGGGCGCGTGCCCCGGCTACGCACCCTGGGCAGCGCGGTCCTGTCCGTGATCGTCGTGGGCCTGGGCGCCTCGCTGGGCCGTGAGGGCGCGCCCAAGCAGGCGGGGGCGGTGCTGGCAAACGCGCTCAGCGACCGCGCGCGATTCTCCGACGAGCAGCGGCGGTTGCTGGTGGCGTGTGGCGCGGGCGCTGGCCTGGCCGCGGCCTATGGCGTGCCGGTGGGGGGAGCCCTCTTCGCGATCGAGGTGATGCGGGGCGTGCTGGCCCTGCGCATGGTGCTGCCCGCGATGCTGACGGCGCTGGTCGCCACCCTGGTGGCCAGGCTGGCCCTGCCCGACGTCCCGACCTACCTGGTTCCGCCTTACCCCGTGTCCGCGTCACTCCTGGCGTGGTCGGCCGTGGCCGGACCGATCGCGGGCCTGGCCTCGGTCGCGTTCGTGCGCGCCATCGCGTGGTCCGACCGCGTGAAGCCGCACGGGCTGGCGCGGATGTTCGCGCCGGTCGCCGGCCTGGCCCTGCTGGGGGCGCTGTCGATCTCGTTCCCGCAGCTGCTGGGGAACGGTCACGACGTCACGCAGCTGGCGATCGCCGGTCGGGTGGCGCTGCCCCTGCTCGCGGTCCTGGTGGTGATGAAACCGGTCGTCACCATCGGTTGCCTGGGCAGCGGCGTCCCCGGTGGTCTGCTGACGCCGTCGCTGACGGCCGGGGCCCTGCTGGGCGCCGTGCTGGGCGCGGGGTGGGCGTGGGTGTGGCCAGGCGCCCCGCCTGGCGCCTGCGCGCTGATCGGCGGGGGCGCTTTCCTTGCGGCCACCACGCAGGGGCCCGTGTCGGCGGCGGTGCTGGTGATGGAGCTGACGGGGCAGGCACGCGGCCTGATCGTGCCGCTGCTGATCGCGGTGGTGACCGCCACGCTGATCGCGCGCACGCTGGACGTTCGTTCCATCTACGACGCGCGGCTATCCGAGCAGCAGCTACTGGAGCGCCAGCGCATCCGCGAGCTACCGCCCGGTTGACGTCACGCCGCGCGCGCTTGCGTCAGCGCCAGATCCGACTCCAGAACGAACGCCGCGCCGAGATCCGGCGCAGGGCATGCTGCAGATCTTCGTGATGATCGGCGTGCTGGGCCACGTCGGCCAGCGACACGATGCCGACCAGCCGATCGTTCGTGTCCACCACCGGCACGCGACGGATGCGCTCGCGGCCCATCAGCTCGATGATGCGGGCCAGGCTGTCGTCCGGGGTCGCCACGTCCAGGTCGGTGGTCGCCACGTCCTTCGCCGTACACGAGTCGATCGACTTGTCGCCAGCCAGCGCGCGGACGACGATGTCGCGGTCGGTGATCATGCCCCACAGCCGGCCGTCGCCGTGCACCACCGGAACGGCGCCCACGTCCTCCGACCGCATGATCTCGGCGATGTCGCGAAGGCGCGCGTCGGGCGTCACGGTGCGGGGCCTGGTGGTCATCACGTCCGAGGCCAGCAGAGATTCCTTCTGCCACCACGTGGATGAGGATGACGCTGGCTGCCCCGGTGCAGAGTACCCGCGGGGGAACTCGCCCGATTCGTTGCGCATGTGGGGGCTCTGGGCGGCGCCCTCGTCATCCATGCGCGACATCGCCAGCTCGTCCGTATGCGTGCTGGACCAGGCCTGCGGGATCGTCGACGTCGCGCCGGGAACGAAGCCACCCCGGTTGCGATAGTCATCGCTGCGGCGGTCTCGGTCCAGACGCCTGAACAGCGGCGCGCTTCCCGTGCCGGCCGGCGAGGCGTTCGTGCTCGAGGCCGCACCGGCCCGGTTGGCGGACTGGGATTGAGCGTCGGTGGGAAGCGTCGACGCGGTTCCAGCGGGGCGGGCGGGCTTGCCGTTCGGCTCTTGATCGATTCCGGAATACGTCGTGCTGTTCATCGTCATGTCTCCTTTCGCCCCGTGGGCGTGGCGCTGTGGCCGCCGCCGGTGTCCCACCTGCCCGCCGGTGGCAACGGTTCGCTCGTGGCCCCGCGCGGGGTCCGGGCGCCTTACCGCCGCAGCGAAACGCGTGCCATGCCCGCCGCCGGCGGGTGGCACAGTCGTCGCGGGCTTACCGGATACGGCGTTTCGTTTCTCTCCCATGGTACGCGCGCGCTTTACGTCGGCGGGACGGGCACTCCGCGTCGCGGGCGGGCGCGCCGTCGGATCTTCTCTGATTGATGCGTAACCGGGGCAGCTGTTGTCCCGTAGGGGGCGCGGGCGCTCGGGATGGTCTTCGGGCGCGGGGTCTATCAACCGGAGGTTGGACATGTCATTCATGCGTTCGCTCGCCTTGGTCACCGTCGTTTGTGGGGTTTCCTTCGCCTTGCCGGGCAGCTCCCACGCCCAGCGCACGGCCGACGCGCAGGTGTGCACGGTCGGCTCGGCGGCCGTCGGTCAGGCAGGCACCTTGCTGTGCAAGGACCTGCAGTCGGGGGCCCCCACCCAGATGATTCCCCTCGGCCCCACG
>Ga0207705_10002160_pt1 | contig 15232 bp, 9 predicted proteins | sample KBSC13metaG_FD_184314 | JGI IMG/M metagenome (GOLD analysis project Ga0207705, IMG submission 184314) | Corn rhizosphere microbial communities from Kellogg Biological Station, Michigan, USA - KBS C1-3 metaG (SPAdes) (version 2) | ecosystem: Host-associated > Plants > Roots > Rhizosphere > Soil ...
ACGCCTGGATCCCTGCCTGCTCGGCCAAAGACAGGGTCCTCACTACTTTAGCGGGCGAGCCCAGGATGAGCGAACCGGCCGGGAACTTCTTCCCTCCCGTGACCAGGGCGCCCGCGCCGATGATGGAACGCGCGCCGATTTCCGCGCCGTCGAGAACGATGGCGCCCATGCCCACGAGCACTTCGTCCGCGATCGTACAGGCATGCAGGATCGCCTTGTGACCGACGGTGACGAGTTCGCCGACCTGCGTCCCATAGTCGTCCGCAAGGTGGACGATGACGCCGTCCTGCACGTTGGATCGTGGGCCGATGACGATGCGATTGATGTCGCCGCGCAGCACGCATTGGTACCAAACACTGGATTCTTCACCCAGGGTTACGTCTCCGATGACATCGGCTCCCGGCGCCACGAATGCGCTGGCATGGATGCTGGGTTTGGTATTCAAATAACGGGCCAGGCGCTCGGGTAACGTCATGCGAAAAGGTGAAAGCCGGGGAGGGTGAAATCAACCGCGAATGCCGATGATTACAGGATTTCCGAGCCGGGAAAAATGTCGGAGGAATTTGTTGACTTCACTTAAACAGGCTGGCATCACTCGCCCACTTCGCTGGTTGTCACCCCCAGCACACTCAATTCAAATTCCAAGGAACTATTATTCATGAACAAGGCAGAACTCGTTGAGGCCGTCCAAAAGACGCTCGGAAAAGATACAAGCAAAGCGCAGGCGGAGCGTGCCGTCGAGGCCGTCGTCGAGGGCATCAAAGGCGGCCTAAAAAAAGGCAAGCCAGTGCAACTCGTGGGCTTCGGCACTTTCAAGGTCGCCAATCGCAAGGCCCGCCTCGGCATCAATCCGAAGACCGGAGAGAAGATCAAGATCAAGGCATCCAAGAGCGTGAAGTTCGCCGCCGGCAAGGACTTGAAGTCCAAGCTGAAGTAATTTCCCCCTCGCACCGAGAAACCCCGTTTTGCCGCGCGCAAAACGGGGTTTCTCATGTACTGAGGAAATTGAAGGGGGAGAGGGAGATAAGCGCAGTGGCGCCGCCTCGGGGCCTCTGTGGGCCTGTATCCTGCTTAAAGGGGAGTTCTCAAGAATGCGCACGCAATCCTCCCCTATCGAAAAGAAGATCCTTGCCGGATTCGTCTTTGCATTCGCAATTTCGATCATTCTCAGTGTGGTTTGCTGCTTCTACAACAGCCGGGGCATCGTCATTGCCGGAAACTTTTCGACCGTGATGGTCCTCGGGTTGGTCTACGGCCTGACCCGGCTCGATCTGAATGAACGGCGGCAGATGGAGTCGGCACTGCGCGAGACGGAGGAATTCAAGTCGCGCATGCTTGAGAGCAGCAGCGACTCAATCACCGTCCTGAGCATCGACGGCCGCCTGATTTCGATGAATCGCGAGGGCCGCCGCTGGATGGCCATTGAGGACTTCGACGCCGTCCGAAATACCGATTGGGCGACCCTCTGGGCGGAGGAGACGCGGGACCAGGCGCGGGAGGCCTTGTCCGAAGCCATGGCCGGCGGCACCGGCCATTTTGTCGGCTCCTTCCTGACGTCCGACGGCGAGCCCCGGAAGTGGGACGTCGTCGTGACCCCGATCAGCGATGCCGATGGCCGGCCGGAGAAATTGCTCGTTGTCTCACGCGACATCACCGAACGGCAGGCGGCGGAGGAGAAATTCCGCATCGTTTTCGAGCAATCCAGCGACGCCCATTTGCTCTTCGCGAAGGATACCATCGTCGATTGCAATATCGCGGCGGTGCGCATGCTCGGTTTCGAGAGCAAGGATGATCTGCTGGCCGTGCCGATGTCTTCACTGTCGCCGGAATTCCAGCCGGATGGAGCCGCTTCGATGGAGCGTGCGGCTGAGATTCGCGGCTTCCTGAAGGAGCACGGGCGGCATAGCTGCGAGTGGAATTTCATGCGTCAGTCCGGGGACGAGTTTCCCGTGGAGATCACGCTGACGGTCGTGGAGTTGCTCGGCCGCCGGGTGCAACTCGCCGTCTGGCATGATCTGACGGAGCGCAAGCAAGCCGAGGCGGCCTTGCGGGAGAGCGAAGAACGATTCCAGGCGTTCATGAACCACAGCCCGGTGGTGGCATTCATCAAGGATGACCAGGGGCGCATCCTCTACATGAACGACGTGATGGAACAAAAGTTCCAGATCAGCCTGGACGAGATGTACGGGAAAACCGACTACGACTGGCTGCCGGCGGACATTGCGGCGGCGGTGGCCACCGTGGATCGGCGCGTACTCGTTTCCGGCCGGCCTGAGCAGGTCATCGAACTGGTGCCCACCCCCGATGGAACGGCCCGCGAATGGCTGGTCATGAAGTTTCGGATCGGTGCGTCCGATGGGCCCAAGATGCTCGGCGGGGTGGCCATCGATGTGAGCGAACAGCGTGCCGCGGAGCGCGCCCTTCAGAACAGCGAGCGCTACTATCGGGAATTGTTCGACGAGGCTCCGGTAGCCTATCACGAACTCGATCTCGCCAACCGCATTACGCGGGTCAATGCGACGGAGTTCCAAATGCTTGGGTATTCCGCGGAAGAAATGGTCGGGCGTCCGATTACCGACTTCATCGTCCGCCAGGCGGCGGGCGCCGCGCCGGAGGAGGATGGGCCGCAGAGTTCCGTGGAGCGCATCTTCCGCCGCAAGGATGGACGGAAAATCCCGGTACTGATGCGGCAGACCATGATGACAGATGGCGCGGGGAAAGTCTGCGGTATGCGGGCCACCTTGCAGGACATCAGCGCGCTCAGTCGCAAGGAACAGGAACTGCGCTACGCCGAGGAGAAGTACCGCAGCATTTTCGAAAACGCGATCGAGGGCATCTTCCAGACGACGCCCGAAGGCAGCTACATGAGTGTCAACCCTGCGCTCGCTTCCATCTACGGTTACGACACGCCCGATCAGCTGATGAGCACCGTGACGCACATCGCCAAACAGCTTTATGTGCGCCCCGGACGCCGGGCGGAGTTTGCGGCGATCATGCTGGAAAAGGGTTCCGTCTCCGACTTCGAGTCACAGATTTACCGGAAAGACGGATCGATCATCTGGATATCCGAGCGCGCCAGGACGGTGCGCGATGGCGACGGCAAGCTCCTCTACTATGAGGGCACCGTCGAAGATGTGACCGCACGGCGCGAGACCGAGGAGGCGATCAAGAAAGCGCGCGACGCGGCGCTCGAGTCGGCCCGTCTGAAATCCGAATTCCTGGCCAACATGAGCCACGAAATCCGGACCCCGATGAATGGCATCATCGGCATGACCGGCCTGTTGCTGGATACCGAACTGACGCCCAAGCAGAAGGACTTCGCGCAGACCATCTCGTCGAGTTCCGACGCCCTGCTGACCATCATCAACGACATCCTCGATTTCTCGAAGATCGAGGCGGGCATGCTGGTCTTCGAGGAAATCGACTTTGAGCTCGGCGCCGTGGTCGAGGGTTCGGTCGAACTGCTGGCGGCGCGCGCCGCGGCCAAGGGCATCGAACTGGCGACGCTCGTCCATGACGACGTCCCGGCTGGGGTCCGCGGCGATCCAGGCCGCCTGCGGCAGGTGCTCACGAATCTGATCGGCAACGCGGTCAAATTCACCGAGCGCGGGGAGGTGGTGGTGAAAGCTCAATGCCAGGAGGCCGATGACACCCACGTAACCGTTCGTTATTCCATCAAGGACACGGGCATTGGCATCGATCAGAAGGCGCAGGAGAAACTGTTCCAGGCATTTGTGCAGGCGGACGGATCGACGACGCGCCGTTTTGGCGGAACGGGCCTGGGCCTCGCGATTTGCAAGCAACTCGTGGCCGGCATGGGCGGCAAGATCGGCGTGACGAGCGAACCGGGTGCGGGGTCGACGTTTTGGTTTACGGCACGCTACGAGAAACTGGCGGATGACAGCCTGGTTCCGCCGCGTCCGGCCGAGCTTCAGAATGTCCGTGTGCTCACCGTGGACGACAACGAAACGAACCGCGGCATTTTTCAGCACCTCTTCAGCAGTTGGCGGATGCAGGAGCAGCAGGCCGGCAGTGGCGCCGAAGCGCTCTCGATCCTGAATGCCGAGGCGGCGCGCGGAAAAATGTTCGACCTTGCCGTGCTCGACATGCAAATGCCGGGAATCGACGGCCTGGAGCTGGCGCGGCGGATGAAGAAGGATCCGCGGTTTGCCTCGGTGCGGCTGGTCTTGCTCACTTCCCTGGACCAGCAGGAGGATCCCGACGTCCTCCGCGAAACTGGCGTGGACGCCTACCTGACCAAGCCGGTGAAGCAATCGCAACTCTACGACTGCCTGACCACAGCCATGTCAAGCGAAGTCGAGACGCGCGAAATCAAGTCCGGACTGATCGCACTGCGGGAACAGCCTGCCGAATTGCAACCCCAATCCGGGAAAAAATTGCGCATCCTGATCGCCGAGGATAACCCGGTGAATCAGCGGGTTGCGCTCTTTCAATTGCAGAAGCTCGGGTACCTGGCCGACGTCGTGGACAATGGCCGCCAGGCGTTGGAGGCGATGGCGAAGTCAAACTACGACATCGTCTTCATGGACTGCCAGATGCCGGAACTGGACGGCTATGCGGCGACGCGGGAACTGCGCGCCGTGGAGGGAGACGAGCGGCACACCTGGATCATCGCCATGACGGCCAACTCCCTCGAAGGGGACCGCCAAAAGTGCCTCGACGCCGGCATGGATGATTACGTGAGCAAGCCGGTGAAGCCGGAGCGCCTGGAGGCGGCCATCGGGCGCTTTACCGGTCTGCGGGCCGTCGAGCAGGAGACGCGAGATACGGGGTCGGTGGGGGCCATCGATCCCAAGATCATCGCCGGATTCCGCGAGCTGGATATTGAAGGAGAGGAAAGCATCCTGGCCAAACTGATCGACGTCTTCATCGAGAATACGCCGCGGGTGCTGGAGGAGGCGCGCGCCGCGCTGGTGAACCGGATGAGCCCTCAATTGGAGCGCGCCGCGCACACCCTCAAGGGAAGCTGTAGCAACTTCGGCGCGGAACGCATGCGGTCGGCCTGCGAAAAACTGGAGGTCCTGGCTCGCGAGGGTAATTTGGAACACGCACGGGAATCGATCGATTTGATTGAAAAGGAATTTGAATACGTGCGTTTGGCGCTCGAACATGAGAAGCCTGCCTGCGCCGCATGAAAATCCTCATTGCCGAAGACGATCCCGTGTCCGTGAAGATCCTGCAATACACGTTGCAGCACTTCGGCCATGAAGTGGTCACGGCCGCGAGCGGCACGGAAGCCTGGGAAACTTTTGACCGTGAGCCCGTGCGGGTCATCGTGAGCGATTGGATGATGCCGGGGATGGACGGCCTGGAGTTCTGCAAGAAAGTGCGCGAGCGCCAGAAGACCGACTACACCTACTTCATCCTCTTGACCGCGAACAACACGGGCCGGGACAATTTCCGGAAGGCGATGGACGCCGGGATCGACGATTTCCTCTCCAAGCCCCTGGACCGGGAGGCCATCATGATGCGCCTGCGCGTGGCGGAGCGCATCCTGGAGTTCACGACGCAGATCCGCGCGCTCAAGGAACTGATCCCGATCTGCATGTACTGCAAGCGCGTGCGGGACGACACGAATTACTGGGACCAGGTGGAAACCTACATCCACACCCACACGGGCAGTAATTTCAGCCACGGGATCTGCCCGGACTGTTTCGACAAGCAGATGGGGGAGTATGGTGTCCCGGGGATCACGATCACGCCGATGCCTTAAGTGGGGGTGTGCCAGGAGCCAAGAGCCAAGTGGCTGCCCTGCGACACCAAACGTGATGCGGTGCCGAGTTCGTTGAGCGTCTGGCACGTGGACACTTGGCTCTCGATTCTTGGCTCTTGGCACTAACCGTACGATTGAGTTGCGGCTTGATCGTCCATCCTGCACCCTTGGGCGCTCATGCAGGAGCAATCCAAGTCATCTTCGTTCGCCCGGTCCATCGGTGCGCTGGGCGTCGTCTATGGGGACATCGGCACCAGTGTTCTCTACGCCTTCAAAGAATGCCTCGGGCATGGCTTGAACTCGGACCGCGATATTATCGGGGTCCTTTCGCTCATTATCTGGAGCCTCTTCCTTCTGGTCTCCGTGAAGTATCTCGGGATCATCATGCGGGCGGACAACCAGGGGGAAGGTGGCATCCTCGCGCTGCTTTCGCTGGCCTTTCCCAAAGGCGGGGCCAAACACGGGATGGCTGCCGCCGGAATGATCGCGGTCGGGATCGCGGGGGCTTCGCTCCTTTACGGCGACGGGGTCATTACGCCCGCCATCTCCGTGCTCTCGGCGGTGGAAGGTTTGCTGATCGCAACGGACAAGGTTGGGCCCTTCATCATTCCGCTCACCATCGGAATCCTCGTCGGTCTCTTTACCGTGCAATCCAAGGGCACCGGCGCGATCGGCAGATGGTTCGGTGGGGTGATGCTCCTGTGGTTCTCGGTCCTCGCCGTGCTCGGCATCATGCACATTCACGACAGTCCGTTGGTGCTCCGGGCGCTGAATCCGGTCGAGGGATTTCATTTCCTGACGAGTCATGGCAAGGCTTCGCTAGTCATCATGGGCAGCGTGTTCCTCGTGGTGACGGGAGGCGAGGCCCTCTACGCAGACATGGGTCATTTCGGGCGCAAGCCGATTGCGCGTGCCTGGACCTTCCTGGTTTTTCCGGCGCTCATCCTCAACTACCTCGGTCAGGGGGCACTCGTCCTGAGTCACCCGGAGGTCCACGAAAATCCCTTCTTCTACATGGCGCCGGGTTGGGCGCTCTACCCGCTCGTGGCCCTGGCGACGACGGCGACGATCATTGCTTCCCAGGCCCTGATCTCAGGAGCGTTCTCCTTGACCATGCAGGGGATCCAGATGGGCTACATCCCGCGGATGGAGATTCTGCACACATCCCGGGAGGAACATGGGCAGATCTTCATCCCCAAACTGAACATCCTACTCGCGATCGGTTGCTGCTCGCTTGTCATCGGATTCCAGACCAGTTCCGCGCTGGCTAGCGCCTACGGAATCGCCGTTACGCTCACGATGCTGGCGACGACGGCGATCTTTTTCTTCGCCGCGCAGCGGCTCTGGAATTGGAGTCCGTGGAAAGCGGGATTGACGTGCGCCCTCTTCGGCTCGATCGAGGTGATTTTTTTCGCTGCCAATTCACTCAAAATCACGCACGGCGGCTGGTTCCCGCTCGTGTCCGGGGGGCTCATCTACCTCGTGATGATGACCTGGAAGAAGGGCCGCTTGAAATTGCAGAAGAGCCTCCCGCCGGGGATGCCGCTGGATGATTTCATCGCCTCGATCAGTATCGCAGGCACGCTCGACGAGCACAACAAGCTGCACCGCAGCCAGGGCACCGCGGTCTTCCTCGCCGGCAATCCGAATGGAACGCCCAACGCGCTGGTCAAGAACATCAAGCACAACCAGATCCTGCATCGGCAGAATATCATCCTCACGATCGTCACCGATCCGACCCGGCCGCACGTCCCGGCCTCGGAACGCGTCGAGATCAGCGACCGGACGGAGGGTTTTTTCCGGATTATCGCCAGCTTCGGTTTCATGGAGAGCCCGCACATCGACGAAGTGATTCGGGCCGCCGGTGAAAAAGGGCTGATCATCCATCGCGACAAGACGACCTTTTTCGTGGGCAAAGAGCGGATCGTCGTTGTGGACAAGGCGGGCATGTCTCCGTGGCGGGACCACCTCTTTGCCTTCCTGAGCAAGCACTCGGAAAATGCGGCGGACTTTTTCCAGCTTCCGCCCGACCGGGTCTATGAGGTCAGCCAAGTGGTGGAGATTTAACGGAAGGAATCAGTAAACAGTGCGGGGAGTGGTCAGTGGCCCGCGAAGAGCCGCCAACACTCGAGGAAGCCCGTGGCGAAATCCTCGGGCCGAGCGGTGGTCCAGCGCTCGATTTGGTCGCGCGTGAAAAAGCCACCGGTTTCGATTTCCGCGGGGTGGAGCTTGAACGGGCCTTCGTGGGCGGAGCGGTAAAGCCTCACGTGTTCCCAGCCGGTGTGGTCCGAAGGCGGGATCGAACCGATCAATTCGACGGGCGCGGAGACGCCGAGTTCTTCCTCCAGTTCGCGCGGGGCGGTTTCCTCGTAGGTCTGACCGGCATTCACGTGACCCGCCGCGCTGGAATCCCAGCGCAGGGGATGCACGTCTTTCCATCGGGAGCGGCGCTGAAGGAAGAGTTCGCCGCGCTGATTGAAGACGAAGATGTGGACGGCCCGGTGGAGCAGCTTTTGGCGATGCACTTCGTGTCGGGACATTTGGCCGGTGACGCGATCGTCGGCGTCCACAACGTCGAAGATTTCGCCGTGGATATCCTGGGCGTGCGCAGCATCCGCGGGAGCGGTCGCGCCCGTCACGAAATTGGTCAGGGCGATCCACTGTTCGAGGGAGAGCTCCTCGCCCCGGCAGGTCTCGAGCACGCCCAGGTGGGCGCACAGCGCGGGCCAATCGAGCGGCGTCGTGCCGCGGGCATTCGACCAGAGGGTGAGGTTTTTCCGCAGCATCTTGCGCCGCTGGGCAAAGCCATGTTTCACGAGATCGTTGAAGCGCGCGCCGTCACAAGCCGGCACCTCTCCCGGCGGGCGCGGCGTGAGATGGACGATGCCTGAATCCACCTTGGGCGCCGGCATGAACACGCTGCCGGGCAGGGTGCGAAGGTATTTCACCCGCCAGCAGCGTGAGATGAGCAGCGTGAGCGCGCCGTACGCCTTGGTGCGAGGCCCGGCCGAGAGTCGCTCGGCGAGTTCCTTTTGCAGGGTGAAGATGAGGGTGCTGACAGGGCTGGGCTCGCCGGTGAAGCTGAACAGGATCTGGCTCGAAACGTAGTAGGGGAGATTGCCGAGCACCTTCACCGGACCGCGCGCGAAGAGGTCGCGCACGTCGAACTCGGTGGCGTCGCCATGGACGATTTCGAGATCCGGGAACCGTTGGCGCAGAAAGGCAGCCAGCCGTCCGTCCTTCTCGATGACCAGGCCGTTTGGGGATTTGGCGAGCGCAAACTCGGTCAGCGCGCCGAGTCCGGGCCCGAGCTCGACCCAGGCTTCGTTGGGCTGGAGATCGAGCTGTGCGACGATCCATTCCGCCAAGTTTTGGTCGTGCAGAAAATTCTGGCCGAGGCTGCGTGTCGGCTGCATGCCGATCTCTGCGAGACTGGCGGTAATGGTCGAAAGCTTCATGGGGCGAGGAAGGTCTTAAACGCAGAGACGCGGGGACGCAGAGAAAAATCCGTGGGATTGCAATGTTGATGCGATCTTGCGGATCGGGGCGACGTATGAGGTTTTCTTGAGGAATGAGTTTGGAATCATGGGTTGCGCTCCCCAGTCCGTCATTCTTGAGCGAAGCGAAGAACCTGTGATCTCTGCCTTTCCTCACCAGCGCGGCGTTAGATGTCGGAAGAGATCGGCTCGCCCCAAGGCACCTGCCACCCCTTGTCCCGGGCACCGCCGCCTCGGAGGTTCTTCGTTCCTCAGAATGACGGAGAGGGGAACCCGCCAGACGGCAAAAGCGCACCGTGGCTGACCTCACGGACACGCTTTTGAGCGCGGTTCTGCCGCAACGCCTCTGCGGTGAAGTTTTTTCCCGTTATCACCCCTTCAACAGCGGTGTCGTCTCTTTCCTCCGTCGCCGGAAGAGTCCGCGCGCATCTTTCATGGACACTCCTTCGATAAAATAAGCGATGGCCGCGCGGCCTACCCCGTAGGTGCCCGCGGCGGCGACTGCCCCGGAGATTGCGTTGCCCCAGATTGGGACCAGTTTCACCGCGGCGCGCGAACCCTCACGCAAGGCGAGGCCGAGCCCGAGATTGGCGCCGACGGCGGCGAGGAATTCGGCGCCGAGTTTCACGCTCATTTCGCGCCCGCTGATGTGCATGATTCCGGCCACCATCGTCGCCTGGAGGGAGGTGAGGATGGGAAAATCCGCCAGGGGAATGGGCTGCGTGCCGATGGCCCCGGAGATGGCGGTGACCGATTTGACGATGATTTGCGCGATTTGCTTTTGCAGCGGCCGGTTGGCGGAGAGTCGTGCCATCTCGAGTTGCGACTCGCCGGGAAGCTCGTGCGCGATGAATTCCACCAGGCGTTCCGCCTCGGCGCCGGCGCGAAGGGCCAGCGTTCCGACCATGTGGTCGCTCAATTCCCCGCGCGTATGCAGCGCCGCATGCAGTTTCTGCCGGGCCTCCTCGACATCACCACTGGCGTCGGAGAGGAGCAATCCGAGCAGGCGGGGGCGCACCGGGTGGCGGCCTTCCGTGAAGGAGATGAGTTCCGCCGCATGCGCGAGATCCGCGGCGAAATCGCCGTCGATTTCCCGAGCCGGCCGGGCGAAGATGAAGAGATCCGGCGCCTCGGCGGCGAGCGCGTCCTTGAGATGGGCCACGGAAGCGGGCCGGCGCGCATCGAGCAGACGTAACACGCCGCGGGTACTCCGCCCGAAAGGCTGCCAGTTGCCGTCGCTCAGGTTTTCCTCGTCGGACAGCACTATTTCCGAGCCGAACAGACTGTTGATCAGCTCCGCTTTCCCCCGGCCGCCGGGCCCCAACAGAACGATGCGCGGCGGTCGCTGGAGGAGAAACAGCGTCTTGATCGGGGTGATTTCGCGAAGGATCGGCCCCTGAAGGGACTCAGGGAGGCGCTGCACAAGTTTTTCAAGCTTTTCGTAGAGGGAGAGGAAATTCGACGGTTTCAACATAATGCGGATCGCCGCCCGGCAGGCGGGTGGCTGGCGCAAACATCGCCCAATACAGAATTCCCGCCAGTAATAGCGAGACGTGATGGACGGGAAGAAACGAACCCGCGAATCATCGAATGACACGAATGAAGGCGTATTCGTGCTGTTCGTATGATTCGCGGGTGCCCTTTACAGTTCCAGGTCACTCCAGGGCGGCGAGCACTTTGGCGGTGTGTTCGTCAGGCTTCACCTTGCGGAAGATGGCTTTGATTTTTCCATCCGGCCCAATGACGAAGGTGCTCCGCTCGGTGCCCATGTAGGTCTTGCCGTACATGCTCTTCTCCACCCATACGCCGTAATCGGCGACGATCTTCTGCTCCTCATCGCTGAGGAGAGGGAAGGGGAGGGAATACTTGGCGATGAACTTTTGGTGGCTCTTCGCGGGATCGATGCTCACGCCGAAGACGGCGGCTTTGCCGGCGAAATCCTTCCAGGCATCGCGCAACGCGCAGGCTTGGGTGGTGCAGCCCGGCGTATCGTCCTTCGGATAGAAGTAGAGGACCACGGTTCGGCCCTTGAAGTCGCCGAGGCTGACGGTTTGGCCCTCGCCGTAGGCGCCGCCGACGGCTGTGGTTTTGAATGCGGGAGCTTTGTCGCCGACTTTCAGTTCTGTGCTCATGGATGTGGGTGTTTCGAGGAAAAGGTAAAATCCGGATGCGAGCTATTTGCTCTTCATTTCGTAGACCCCGGTCCACGGCGTGGGTGGCGGAATCGTTTGCAGTTCGGCGCAACGGGCAAGCATCGTTTCGGTGAGCCCGTCCCCCGGGACTTGTTCGAGAACCTGGCGCCATGCCGCCTCGGCGGCAGCGAACTCTCCCGCCCGGTAGCAGCGCATCGCTTCATCGTGGGCCGGAAGCCACGATGGGGCGGGCGTCCCCTGTTTGCCCAGCACGGTGAAGATCTCCACGGGTTTCGTCTTGCCCTTCACGATGATGAGGTCGACCGATCGCAAGGGAAATTGGTTCCGCACGAGGGCGGCCACACTTTCTCCGATGCAAAGTTCAATGTGGTAGTTCTTGGTTGTGCCCTCGAGGCGCGAGGCCAGGTTCACCGCGTCGCCCACCACGGTGAAGTCGAATCTTTCCCGTGCGCCGCTGGCGCCGATGTTGCCCGTAATCGGCGCTCCGTGGTTCAAGCCGATGCCGATCGCCCATTCCGTGATCCCGCGCGTCTTCCAATCGGCATTGAGCTTCTTGAGGGCCTCGCACATCTCCAGGGCGGTTGTCACCGCGCGCACCGCGTCGGTCTCCGGGCCGGCGGAAACAATGCCGCCCCAGTGCGCCATCACCGCATCGCCGATGAACTTGTCGAGCGTGCCCTGTTGGGCAAAGACGATCGCCACCATTTCGGTGAAGTATTCATTGAGTTGGGTGACGAGTTGGTGGGCGTCGGCGCTTTCGGTCAGCGTAGTGAAGCCGCGGATATCCGAGAAGAGGATCGTCACTTCCTTGCGCTTGCCGCCAAGGGAATCGAGGTAGCTGGCAGGATTGTCGAGGACCTCGCCGGCAACATCATGGCCGACATAACGTTCCAGCGCGCGCCGGGTGCGATTGCGTTCGATCCGGTCGGCCACCTGCTCAAAAGCGGCCCAGGTAATCCCGGAGGCACAGAGTGAAAGCAATGGGCTGAAGAGGATGGGAACGATGCCGAGTTCGTTCACGCCGTTTTGGGCCACTTGCTGGTAAGCCAGGGCAAGTAATGCCAGGACCCCCAGCCGAAGCACTGGGCGCCGGACCCAGGCTCCGACAGCCCACGCGAGCGCGCCGCCGCCTACGATCAACAGCAAGTTCGTTCGCTGGGTCGTTTCGTGCAGGAACTCTCCGTTGAGGGCGGCATTCATGGCGCTCAGGTGCACTTGTGATGCAATGGTTACGCCCAACGGCGTTTGCAGCCGGTCTTCCGCTGCCTGTTCGCTTTGTCCAATCAGCACGATCTTATCCCGGAAAAATTCGCCTTTCTGGAAGGCCGGCGAATCCCAAACGGAGTCGACGAATATGCCATAGAGGGATTTTGGACGGACATCCTCCGAAAACCGGAACATCACCTGCCCCGTTTCATGCGGAATGCGGCTGGAAAATCCCGCCTTTTCCAGGCCGCGCGCGGCCAACGAGTAAAGCTCCTGATCCTTGCTTCCAGTCGGAATTCCGGACAAATCGAGCAGCGTCGTTCGGTAGTAGATGCGCCTGATGAGGTCATCACTGTCCGGAAAGACATTGGTAAAACCCAGCCACGAAGGAGATCCCGGAGGGGGGCATAGCTCCGGGGTGGGCAGAATGTGCTTTTGCGGAACACTGACGAATTTAGTGTCGGCTCGTTCACTCTCCTCCCGAACGAGATGCGTGCCGATGACGACCCGATCTCTATGTCTCTCGAGCGCGGCCCGGAACGCATCGTCACCTTCACGAGGACCCGGGAAAATAAGGTCTAGAACGATCGCTTTCGCCCCTGCATTCGCGAGGCGATCAATAATGTCAGCCCAAACCTGGCGATTCCACGGGAAACCTCCCTTCATCATTCGGAGTGTCGCCGACTTCTCGAAGTCGTCGGCGAACACGGCATCAAGAGATCGGGTATTCTCATCGAGCGCGAGAAAGACGATCCTCGGATCCGGCGAAAGGCGCCGGGCTTTGCCATTCGTCAGCAGCCAATCCCTACTGGCGGACTCTGTCCGATCAAAGAACCAGTGGTTCCAGTAAAGAATGGAAACCAAGGAGGTAAGGCCTAGGCAGATGACCGTCAGGATGAGGTATCTGGGATTGAGCCTCGGGCGCATGGCGCTTGTAGATAGCGCACCCACTGCGTGGGACAACGCCGGAGTTTGACCTTATTTACCGGCTTGACGTGCCGCTGGGGGCGAACCACTCTCCCCGCGCTGTGTCCAGACTCCTCTTTTCTGCAATTGCGGGCCGTCGCTTCGCTCTCCTGGCGCCGCTCGCCTTCGCCCTCGCCGTTTCCCAGGCGTTCGCCGAACTTCCGCCTCTGGCATCGGCCACCGTCTCACGTGTGGAGAATCAGGTCAGCTACGGCAAGGTCGTGGGTGACAAGAGTGAAACGCGCCCGGCGGTGCCGAATGACGTCGTCAAGACAAACAATTATCTGCTGTCTGAGACGGATTCTCGAGCCGAGCTGCGTTATGCGGACGGCACGATCGTTCGGATCGGGCAGAATACGATTTTCACTTTCGAGGAGAATACCCGGACGCTGAACCTGAAGAAGGGAACGTTTGTTTTTTACGTGCCTAAGGGAAAAGGCGGGGGGACGATCAAGACTCCTACGTTTACGGCGGCCATTACGGGCACGATTGGGAAAGTTTCGAACAACCTCATCGCCGTCATCGAAGGCGAGATCACCTTGGTCCCATCCGGCAAGAAGGTGCCGGAAGGATTCTTCGCCCGGATCCTCAGTGACGGCACGATTGAGATCAAACCTTTTGACCGCGCGAAGGAGTTCGACGGCAAGCTCATGACCTTCAACGGTCCGCTGCCCGGTTTGCCGGAGTCTTCTTTCGGTTCGCTGATCACGTTCTTTTCGGAGTTGGGGGTCCTCGAGTCCCAGGACAGGGCGCACAATCTGCCCAGCGAAATACTTCACGATCACCCGACGCCGCCTCCCACGGCCACACCGAAGCAGCACACACCGAGGCCGACGCAGACGCCGACAACGCCGACACCGAGACCACAGCCGACCTCCGATCCGATACCGCGGGGTATAGATGGAGGAGGACGTTAATATGAGTACTGCCCTCGCTACTCCCAGCTCCGGCCGATCTTTCGCGATGAAATTGCGTGCCCTCTCTTCGTTGCTCGTTCTTCTTTTCGGGCTTTCGGGTTTCCTTCGCGCCCAGGATGCCAGCAAGGAGGGCCACTTTCAGACCTCCGCCAACGCCTCCAAGCAGACGGCGCAGGAAATCGAAGACATCGGAGAGATCGACGAAAGCGAGGGCTTCAAATCGCTCCGCGACAAGCTGCGCTTTAATGTCAGCGCGCGCGCGGCTTACACGACCAATGCTTTGCTCCAAGGCAGCCACTCCAGCAGCGATGTCCTGTTCCTGCCGACGATCGAGGCTGGCTTTCACACGCCGCTCGGCCAGCACTTCAGCTTCGACCTTTCGACGAGGATTGAATCGGCGAGCTACGCAAAATACGACGACAAGGGGTTCATGGGCTATAGCGCCCTAGCCACGTTGGACTACAAAATCAAGAATGGTCTGCCCCGCGTCTACGTCAGCATCGAGCCTTATCGCTACGACAGTTACGATACGGGCAATCTGCTCAGCGAAGCGATTGGCTTTACCGGTGGGACGGACTGGGGGTTTGCGTTCAACGGGGGCCGCACGCTGGGCTTCGTCGGCTACAGCTTCACAAACTACGTTTCCGACCCGGGCATCGACAGCCGGAACGTGCATCGCGCGGTCATCGGCATGGCTCACCAGATCCGCTCCAATCTCACCGGCCAGCTCTACGGGGTGTACGAGTTCAGCGACTATAC
>Ga0207705_10002162_pt1 | contig 15224 bp, 13 predicted proteins | sample KBSC13metaG_FD_184314 | JGI IMG/M metagenome (GOLD analysis project Ga0207705, IMG submission 184314) | Corn rhizosphere microbial communities from Kellogg Biological Station, Michigan, USA - KBS C1-3 metaG (SPAdes) (version 2) | ecosystem: Host-associated > Plants > Roots > Rhizosphere > Soil ...
GATTGGCGATGCCTTTTCCGGCAATAGAGAAGGCGGTGCCGTGGTCCGGGCTGGTGCGTGGTTTTGGTAGCCCCAGCGTCACATTCACTGCGGTATCGAAATCCAGCAGCTTCAGCGGAATGAGGCCTTGATCATGATACATGGCCACAATGGCGTGGTAATCTCCCCGTGCCACATCCCGGAAAATTGCGTCAGGCACCCCCGGCCCGATGAAGATCCCTGCGCCGCTGTCATTGAGCGTCCGGATGGCGGGGAGGATGATGCGCTGCTCCTCATCGCCGAAGGCTCCATTTTCCCCGGCATGGGGATTGAGGCCCGCCACGGCGATGCGGGGTGTGCGGGTGCCCTTCCGTTTCACAAAATCCGCCGTCAGCAGGCCGATGCGGACGATTTTTTCCTCCGTCAGCAAGGTTGGAACAGCGGACAACGGTTCATGAATCGTCGCCAAGCCCACGCTGAGCGTATCACCCGTGAGCATCATGCCATAGTCCTGAACGCCGAAGGCATCCGCAAAATATTCCGTCTGTCCGGGATAGGAAAACCCCAGAGCCTGCAGCCCTTCCTTCGATACCGGGCCAGTCACCACCGCATCCGCCGTCCCAGCCTTCAGCTCAGCCACCGCCGCATCCAGTGCGGAGAGGGCGGCGGCGGCGGACCGGGTATCCGGCTGCCCCGGAGTGCCTGCCGTGCGATCACCCAGAACGGCGAATTCACAATCGGCCGGGAAATTTCCAGCGGCCAGTGCGGCATCGATGACCTCAGGGCCGATACCGGCTGGATCTCCTAGAGTGATGAGAATGCGGGGCATGGCGGTATCTTCATCCGTCACTTCTTGTCTGCCAAGAGAGGAAATGAGACGCCATTCACTCAGTGCTATGCGCTTGCGGTGGCCGGGGAGATGCTCTTACTCTTTGCGGCATGCTGAAACTCGGTGCTAAACTCGCGGCTCTATTTCTGGGATGTTTGTTTTTAACCCAGTGCGGAGTCTCCTCTGGTAAGGGCAATATGGGCGGCCCTACGGTGGAAGAGCGGAATGCGAAGATCGCTTCCGAGCCTACCGGAAATTTTTTCTACGGCCGCCGCTACCACATCGAGAAAACCCGCTTCTGGGGCTACCTCCGCCAGCCGCGCCAGCCATGGAGCCGTGCCAAGCTCGTGATCATGCGTGAAGACAAGAAGCACGTGCCGGACAGACTGCCTGAGAATGGCCCTCCCGGCCAACGTTTCTCCTACGACAACAATTACGAATACCGCATCCAAGGCTACTACACCGGCAAGCAGGCCTACGATCCGAACAGCAATCAATTCCTGTCAGAATTCATGCTCACCGGATATGAAGTCGTGGATCGTCAGCCAGGATGGATTTTCCGCCCGGATGATCGCTACGACAAATTGCGCATCACCGTTTTCCCGCGGTGAACGATCGCTCCTCTCCGGGAGCGTGAAGGGAAGTGCGGTCGAGATGGTGCATCCCAGGTAAGACATCGCTGATAGAGAAGCCATGAAACGGGACTCCATTCCGCGGATCGACATGGTCAGCTATGGGGAGAACCGGCTGCTTCAGGAGGGATTCGTAGCCATCCCGCTGGATCTATCCATGAGTCATGACCCATCGCGGGCCAGTCCACATTATCATGATTTCTTCCAGGTCTCCCTGCTGCTGGGCAGCGGCAGCCTGATGCATGACTTCCGGGAAACCATCGTCTCTGGAGTCACCTTGTTTTTTCTGAGTCCCGGGCAGGTGCACTCGGTCAATCGGAATCCCGGGATGGGTGGGACCATCGTTTCCTTCACCCGGGATTTTTTCGAGACCGGCAGCAGTCCCACTTCCGGCATCCTGCTGGATCTGCCGTTTTTTTATGCCACGGAAGTCATGCCATGGCTTCCTCTTGGTGAGCGGGAGGGAAAGATGGCCACCCGCTTGTTTCAGGAAATGCAGCAGGAATTTGATGAAGGGCGGGAGGGTGCTGCGGAAATATTGCGCTCCCTGCTCCGGATTCTCATCGTGCGGGCCAGCCGTTGGGTTGCGGGAGAGGCTTCCGTGGCGGATGCCAGCAGGGCCACCCTGTTGGTCAGAAAGTTTCAGCAGCAGGTGGAAAAGCATCACCATGAGTGGAGCCAGTTGGAACCTTACGCCCGAGTGCTGGGAGTAACGGTCAATCATCTCAATGATGTCTTCCGTGAGGAGACGGGCACCTCTGCTGGTGAGCATATTAGACAGCGTCGCCTCCTGGATGCAAAGCGCCTGCTGCTGCATTCCTCCCTGAGCGTGGCAGAGATCTGCTTTCGGCTGGGTTTTAAGGATCCCTCCTACTTTGGCAGATTCTTCCGACGTTACGAGGAAGTCTCTCCCGCAGAGTTCCGCGTAAAAATCCGAGAAAAATACCAGAAAGGCCTTCATTAATGCCGTTCAACGGAATTGTCTGATGAGGGTAGGGGAGGCTAACGTTTTCCCCCTAATGAAAGAGTCACTCACTGCTCCCGCAGAAGAAAATACCGGGCAGTCTGCTTTCAACACGGTTTACGCTCTGTTGTTTGCGATCAGTTTTTCCCACCTGCTGAACGATACGATCCAGGCGCTTCTGCCATCGATCTATCCGCTGTTGAAAACCTCGTATGGCCTCAGTTTCAGCCAGCTCGGCCTGATCACATTTACCTTTCAGATCACCTCCTCGCTGTTGCAGCCGCTTGTCGGATTTTACACAGACCGCAAGCCCATGCCGTATTCGCTGGCGGTGGGCATGACGCTCACGTTGTTCGGCCTCATTTCCCTGGCCTACGCGGGCAGCTTCGTCTCCATCCTTCTCTCTGCTGCACTGGTCGGTTCCGGGTCCGCGATTTTCCATCCGGAGTCTTCCCGCATCGCCCACATGGCGGCTGGCCGTAAGCGCGGCTTTGCCCAATCCCTGTTCCAAGTGGGAGGAAATGCGGGCAGCTCCATCGGTCCGTTGCTGGCCGCCCTGATCATTGTTCCTCACGGACAGAAATCATTGGTCGGATTTTCCGCCATCGCCCTGCTGGGAGTGCTCGTGCTGTGGCAGATCGGAAAATGGCAGGCCAGGAACCTGCACCGCATCCATCGTAAGAAGGCTGCGGTTGGCGACGCCACATCAGCCATCCCACGGGCCAAGGTGATACTGGCTCTTTCCATCCTTGTGGCCTTGGTCTTCTCGAAATACGTCTATCTCTCCTCTCTTACCAGTTACTACACGTTCTATCTGATCGATCGTTTTCACGTTTCCGTTCAGAGCGCCCAGCTCCATTTGTTTCTGCTGCTGTTTGCAGTAGCGGTGGGGACCATCGTGGGTGGCCCGGTGGGGGATAAGATCGGCAGGAAGAAAGTGATCTGGTGTTCCATTCTGGGAGTGGCCCCATTTTCGCTGCTGCTGCCACACGTGGGGCTGGAAATGACGGCGGTTCTCAGCGTGATCATCGGCCTGATCCTGGCCTCCGCGTTCTCTGCCATTCTGGTGTATGCTCAGGAACTGCTGCCTGGAAAAGTCGGCATGGTCGCCGGGCTGTTCTTTGGTCTGGCCTTCGGCATCGCTGGTATCGGTTCAGCCGTTTTGGGAAAAGTCGCAGACCTTCACGGGATCAACTTCGTGTTCCAATTCTGTGCCTACCTGCCGCTGATCGGCTTGCTCACGGCCTTCCTGCCGAACATCGAGGGCGAGAAGAACTAACTGAGGTGGGCTTCGTCCACGGGAAGCATCACCCGGAAGACGGAGCCCGCCCCCGGTTGGCTTTCCACCTGAATGCTGCCGCCGTGGTTGGTGACGATGGCCTTCACAATGGCCAGCCCCAGCCCGGAATGCCCGCCATTCGATTGGCGCGAGGGGTCCACCCGGTAAAATCGGTCAAACAAATGCGGCAGATGTTCTTCCGCAATCCCGGGGCCTTTGTCGGAAACCTCCAGGATCGCATGGCCTTCCTCATTCCATAGGCGGATCAGAACCTCTCCATGCGTCTGCTGGTGGTCGATGGCGTTTGAGATCAGGTTGACCGCCACCATCGAAAGCGCGCGGCTGTTTCCTTGGCAGTTCACCTCGTGGAGGTCCGAGGTGATCCGGGTTTCCTTTTCATCTGCCAAGGGGCGCAGGAGTTGCAGGGTTTCTGTGATGATTTGCTGCAAGGAGCAGGTACCATGGGACGGCTGCGACGGCTCATCCCCTTCCTGTCTGGCGAGAATGAGCAGGGATTCCACCAGAGAACGCATCCGTATTCCTGCCAGGGAGCAGGTCGTGAGAATATCACGGTATTCTTCGGCACTGCGCTCCCGTTTCAATCCACGGCTGGTTTCAGAGAGGATGACCGTTAGAGGGGTGCGCAACTCGTGCGACGCATCCGCCGTGAATTGCTGTTGGCGTTTGATCGCGCTTTCCAATCGGTCGAAGGTGTCGTTCAGGATATGGCTCAGTCGGCTCAGTTCGTCATCCGTTTTCGCCACATCGATCCGCTCCGAAACATTGCCACTGGCGATGCGGGTGGCCGTTTGGCTGATGACATCGATGGGCCGGATCACCCGCCCGGCCAGCCACCAGCCGCCGATCAATCCCAGCAACCATAACAGTGCGCCGCAGCCCGTGATCTGTAGGGCCAGACTTCCGAGGGCAGCCTTGTCTGCTGAAATATCCCGCCCTACCAGACTGCGGAATCCACGCGGGCCACTGTGCACCAACTCGCGCCTGGATTCATACAGACGCAGACTGTATTCCTGATCCTGGGGCGGAGGCTTGGGTAGGGTCAGATCCTTCGGCGCATTTGCAGACTGAAAGACGAGCCTGCCACGGTTATCCCAGAACGCCAGATAAGTGCTGTCCACCGCACTGGGATCGAAGAGATCCCGCATTTCGAGGGGAAGCTCCGAATTCGCATCCAGGCTTTGCATCATCTCCCTCATGCGATCCGGAGGAGGCGGCTTGCCGTCTGACCTCCGTCTGTTGGACAACTCCCATACCTGGCGGGTGAAGGCGCGCTCGAAGGCTGTTAGCTCATGGTCGATGCGTTCCCGTTTGTCATCCGCCGCCAGTCTGTAGGCTAGGGTGCACAGCAGGGCGATGACCACCATGAGGATCAGCGCATGCCAGAGCTGGAGTCTCCAGCGGACGGAATGGAAAAGATTTTGCACAGGAAATCAGGATAAAGGGGAGATGGTATAACCATGCCCCCGGCGGGTGGAAATGAAGTCTGCCCCGAGTTTTTTGCGGACGTTCGAGACATGGACATCCAGCAAATTCGAGAGTGTATCATCATCCTCATCGAAGAGATGCTCATACAGCTCGCTGCGGCTTACCACCGTGCCCAGATGGCGGGCCAGATATTCCACCAGCGCATATTCGCGTGGCGTGAGTAGAATGGATTCGCCGCGCAGGCTCACGGAGCGCGCTGCGGTATCGATGAGTGTTTCTCCGATCTGGATCAAATTACTCGCCTGCCCGGCACTGCGGCGGATCAGGGCACGGATGCGGGCTAACAGTTCTTCCGTGTCGAAGGGTTTGACCAGGTAATCGTCCGCACCGTTGTCCAGACCCCGCAGGCGATCCGGCAGCGCATCCCGCGCGGTAAGCATCAGCACAGGGGTGGTCTTCGTTTTGCGCAAGCGTGTCAGTAATTCCCAGCCATCGAAAACCGGAAGCATGCCATCCAGAATGATGCAGTCGTAATCGAAAGCAGTAGCCTTGAATAATCCATCCTCACCATCGCTGGCGGTGTCCACGGCATAGTTTTCCTCACGCAGGCTGGCAGCCAGGCTGCGTAACAGCAGGGAATCGTCTTCGATGATGAGGAGGCGCAAGGACGTGTGGAGTGGGTATATCATTCATGCCGCAGCGCGTCGATCGGATCGAGCTTCGCCGCGCGGCGGGCAGGCATGAAACCGAAGAGGATACCGATGGCGGCAGAGAAAATAACAGCTATCAGATTAATCTTGGGATCGAACAGGAAGGGTGCGCCTACCACTTTGGCCAGATTCTCACACAGCACGTAGGCCAGACCCACTCCCGCCAGTCCACCCACACAGGAGAGGGTCACGGCTTCGATGAGGAACTGGAGAAGGACTTCATACGCCCGCGCGCCGATGGCCAGACGAATGCCGATTTCCCGTGTCCGCTCCGTCACAGAAACGAGCATGATGTTCATGATGCCGATGCCGCCCACCAGCAGGCTGACCCCAGCTACCGCGCCTAACAGAGATGTCATCACCTTGGTGCTGGAGCTCACTGCATCCGCGATCTGCCGGGTATCGATGATGTTGAAGTTGTCCTGCTCGCTGCCCCGGATGCCGCGCCGCTCGCGCATGAGAAGTGCCACGTCATCCACAATGCGTGTGGACGCATACCCGTCTTCGCCGGAAATCATGATCTGACTGATGTTCTGCTTGGACGTTTTTCCCGTCAGCCGCCGCTGAAGTGTGGTGATGGGGATCACGATATTGTCATCCTGGTCCTGACCAAAGCCGGTCTGCCCCTTGCTGCTCAGCAGACCAATGACCATCATGGAGGTGTTCTGGACGCGGATTTTTTCTCCGATGGGGTTCTTGTTGTGAAATAACTCTTTCCTAACAGTCTGTCCGATCACGCACACGGCGCTTCCCTCGGTTTGCTCCTTTTCGTCAAAGAATCGCCCGTCATCCAGCTTCCAATTACCAATGGTGAAATAATCCGGGGAGGAGCCGGTCACCTTGGTCGTCCGCGACTGTTCAAGATAGGATGTGGACACATTCGTTTCCGAAACCGGGGCCACCGCGCGGATGCCGGGGATTTGCTCCAGGATCAGCTTTCCATCGAGCATGCTGAATTGAGGCGTGCCCGCAGCAGCCCGCCATCCCTGCCCAGGACGGAGGACCAGCAGATTACTGCCCAGACCAGAGATCTGGGCCTTCACCGTTTCCGTGGCTCCCCGGCCCAGAGTGACCATGGTGATGACCGCTGCAACTCCGATGACGATGCCGATGACGGTGAGAAAGGCGCGGGTGAGATTCCGGCGGATTTCGCGCAGGGCGATGATGAATGCGTTCCAATACATGGAAAAAGGTCAGTTGGATTGGGCGGTGCCGACGCGGATCCTGCGGTGGGTGTTTTTCAGATCGGACTCGATCAGGCCGTCTTTCACGCGGACGATGCGGCCTGCATATTCCGCGACTTCGTCTTCGTGGGTCACCATGATCACGGTGATGCCCCGCTCTTCATTCAGGCGGCAGAGCAGCTCCATGATCTCCGTGGTGGTCTTGGAATCCAGATTGCCGGTCGGTTCATCCGCAAACAGAGTATCCGGATTGGTAACGATGGCGCGGGCGATGGCCACACGCTGTTGCTGGCCGCCGGAGAGTTCGGATGGAGTATTCCGTTCCTTGTCCGGCAGGTTCACCTGGCCGAGTGCCTGGCGCGCCATTTGGTGGCGTTCACTGCGTTTGTAGCCACGGTAGAGGAGGGGAAGCTCCACATTTTCAAGGGCGGAGGTACGGGCCAGCAGGTTGAATCCTTGGAAAATGAATCCCAGGGCGTGCCGCCGGAGCAGGGAACGCTGGTCCTTTCCGAGATCATGCACGGGGATCTTTTCGAAAAAGTAATGGCCCGCCGTCGGTGTATCCAGGCATCCCAGCAGGTTCATCAGCGTGGATTTTCCCGAGCCGCTGGGACCCATCACGGCCACGAATTCACCCTTGTGGATTTCAAGATCGATTCCGCGCAGCGCGTGGAAGGTGGCGTCCCCGCTGCCATAGGTTTTCTTGAGGCCACGCAGCCTGATTAACGGCTCATCACTCACTGGCCTTGGGTTGGATGGAGGTGAGAATGATCGGAGCGCCTTCCTTCAGTTCGTCGGAGGTCACCTCGGTGTTTCGGCCATCTGTCAGGCCGGTCTTTACCTTGATCGGTTCCGGCTTGCCATTGCGGAGGACGTAAATGGTGCCGGTATCCTGTGGTTTTTCGCCCTTCTCACCCTTGTTGAAACGCTTGGGTGAACTCGGTGCTCTCAGGCGCTTGGGTGGTCCCAGGGATTCCACCAGGGTTTTCTTTTCTTCCTTGGAGTTCGTATCCGCCTGCAGGGAAGCCGGATCGAAACGGAGTGCCACATTGGGAACGAGGAAAACATTCTCCTGCTTGGCCACGGAGATATCCGCCGTGGCGGTCATGCCCGGGCGCAGGCTCAGGTCATCGTTGGCCACGGCCAGTTCCACATCGTAAGTGACCACGTTGTTGGTGGTTTTGGAACCGAATGCGACCTTCTTGACGGTGGCATTGAAGGTGCGGGTAGGCCATGCATCCACCGTGAAGGAGGCGGGTTGCCCATCTTCCACGCGGCCGATGTCTGCTTCCGCCACAGTCACGACCAGGTCCATCTTGCGCAGATCTTCCGCGATGACAAAAAGCTCGGGAGCGGAAAGCGAGGCAGCCACCGTCTGGCCCACTTCCAGGCTGCGGGTGAGGACCACGCCATCCACCGGGGAGCGGATGATGGTTTTGGAAAGATCACGCTCGTTGTTTTTCAGGTTGGCATCGGCCACGGCCACGGAGGCTTTTGCGCTTTCCAGATCGGCTTTGGCCCGGTTCACCGTGGCGAGCGAGGTATCCATTTCCGCTTGGGAAGGAGTTTTCCCACCGCTGATTTCGTGAAGTTTTTCGAAACGCCTGTAAGAAGCTTCAGCTTCCACCACGGTCGCCTCCGATTGAGTGACGGAGGCTTGGGCGGCTACCAGATTCGCCTGTCCCGCATTGGTCTGCTGGGTCAGCTTTGAGGTATCCAGCTTCGCAAGGGGCTGGCCCTTGGTCACCTTGTCATTGGTATCCACATACACTTCCGCCGCTGTGCCGGAGAGCTCACTGCCCACCGTCACTTGGTTGGTGGGAGCCAGATTTCCGGTAGCGGTGATCTGGATGGAAATATTCCCGCGCTCCAGCGAGCGGGTTTCAAACTTCGGTTCGCCGGTATCTGCCGGATTTTTCAGTTTATAAAAATAGTAGCCACCACCTATCAGAAGGAGGACACCCAGGATGGTGAGCCACTTGCGGAGTGGCTTTTCAGCTCCTTTTTCAACAATGGAGGAAAGATCGTTCGAGGCTTTCATGAATAAAAATCAGGAATGGGAACTCCACCCGCCACCCAGGGCTTTGTAGAGTTGGATGTAGGAAATGGTGCGGTCTGCGCGGGCACTGATGAGGCTGTCTTCCAGACCTAACAACGTACGCTCGGATTCCAGGATGGTGCTGAGATCAATCACCCCGGCTTCATATTTCTGCCGGGCCAGCGTATCCGCCTCCCGGGCGGCCACCGTGGCACGTTCCAGAATGGTGATGCGCTCGGCACTCCGCTTGCAGGCGGTGAGGGCATCCTCCACCTCAGATAGAGCGGTCAGCACGATCGACCGGTAATTCAGCAAGGCCTGTTTCTCCGTTTCAGTCTGGGCGGCGATGTTTGCCTGAATGCGCCCGGCATCGAAGATGGGACTGGTGATGCTGCCACCCAGGCCGGAACTGCGGCTTTCCGGATTGAAGATCTTGGCCCCCGTGAGCGTGCTCAGCCCCAGCGAGCCGGAGATGGAAAAGGATGGGAATCGCTCGGCCTTGGCCGCCTTGGTGGTGGCCACCTGTGCCAGCCATTGATAGGCGGCCAGCCGAAGATCCGGGCGCTGGCGGATGGTGTCCGCCGGGATGCCCACGGCCAAGCTGCTGGAAGGATTCGGCACGGTTTGTTTTCCGGAGTTCAATCTGCCATTCAAGGTGCCGGGATTTTGTCCTGCCAGTAGTGCCAACAGATTGCGCGCTTCCGAAGCGGATTGTTCCAGAGAAGGAATGAGTGCCCGCGCCTGCTCAAGACTGCTCAGGGCCTGGCTGGCTTCCAGTTGATCGATCTGGCCAGCATCCAGCCGCCATTTGGAAATCTGATACGTGCCTTCGCGGGTGGACAGGGTGCGGCGGGTCACCTCCAGGCGGGACTCGATGGAGCGGAGATTCGTATAGGCGATGGCGATTTCCGAGGCGAGTGAGGCTTCCACCGAATGGTAGTTTTCCTCCGATGCTCCTACCTGGGCAGAGGCGGCTTCCACGCTGTTGCGGCGTTTCCCGAAGAAATCCAGTTCCCAGGCGGCATCCAGCCCGAGGCTGAAGGAATTACTGGAACTGCGGAAGCCGGAGCTTTCCGAACGGCCGTAGCTGGTGCCTGCAGAACCATCCACGGATGGGAAAAGGCTGGCGGCGGTGGCGGCGCGGTTTGCGCGGGATTCACGGATGCGGGAGGCGGCTGCCTCCACGTCCGGGCTCTGTGCCAGAGCACTGGAGATGAGGGAATTCAGCGTAGGGTCATTGAAACGCTTCCACCACCGGGAGAGGTCCTGACCGGGGGAGGCCACGGGAAACCCCGCTGCGCTTTTCCAGTCTTTGGGAATATTGGCAGTCGGCGTGCTGGCCGGATTCATCGCACATGCCCCGAGAAAGAGCAGCGAGGTGGCGCTGAGGAAATGAAATCGAGAGGATGACATGGCGATCTTTCGCCCACCATACGTAGAGAATCCGTTGATTCTTACTGACCATCACAGTCGTCCGTGGCGAGCTTCTGGCCGCACCATAGCGTGAGAAACCTTTAGAGGCTATTAAGGGATGAAATTCCCGGTGGAAATTTCAGAGCGCCCCGAAACGCCGATGCCGCCGCTGATATTCCGTGACGGCTTCCTTCAGATCTTCCCGCCCGAATTCAGGCCAGAATTTTTTTACGATCACCATTTCCGCGTAGCTGATCTGCCACAGCAGGAAATTGGAAACACGCATCTCCCCGGAAGTGCGGATGAGCAGATCCGGATCCGGGAGGGCGGCTGTTTGCAGGCGGGAGGAAAATGCCGCTGCATCGATTTCTTCGGGAGAAATTACGCCGGCCACCGCATCTGCCGCCAGGGAGCGGGCGGCTTCCACGATTTCCTCCCGGGCTCCGTAGGAAAGCGCCAGCACCAGCGTGAGTGAGGTATTGTCCGCCGTTTCCGCGATGATTTTTTCAAGTAACGTGCGGGTCTTTTCCGGCAGGCGGGCCAACTGGCCAATCGCGAGCAGCCGCACATTCTGTTTTTTCAGATCCTTCGCCTTTTCCTTCAGGAATTGCTCCAGCAGGGACATGAGCGCGGAGACTTCTGCCTCCGGGCGGCTCCAGTTTTCAGAGGAAAAGGCATAGAGCGTGAGGTACTTTACGCCCAGCTCCTTGCAGCCTTCCATCACTTCCCGCACGGATTCCGCGCCGGCACGATGACCGTCGCGGCGCGGCTTGCCACGTTCCTTTGCCCAGCGCCCATTGCCATCCATGATGACCGCGATATGGCGCGGAACATCGGTGCTTTCTTCCAATGCGGGCTGCTTTGGAGAGAGTGCGGATTTCCTCAGGCTGGGAAACTTCACAGCGGCAGAAGTGATGGGTGGGCGTTGTTTTGAAGGATCAAACCACCAGCGTCTGAGCACGATCCGGGCCTACGCCGACGAAAGCGATCGGTGCGCCGCAAAGTTCTGCGAGACGATTGAGGTAGGCTTTCGCCTGCTCTGGGAGCTGATCGTAGCTGGTGCAGGCAGTCGTGTCCGATTGCCAGCCGGGAAGGCTTTCATAAACCGGCACGGCGCGATCCCATGCGGAACGGTCGGCAGGTGGCAGATCGTGGATCACGCCGTCGATGTCGTAGCTGGTGCAGATCTGCAGCGTTTCGTAAGCATCCAGTCCATCCACGTTCGTCATAGCCAGACCGGTGACACCGTTCACCATGCAGGCGAAACGGAGCAGCACGGTATCCAGCCAGCCACAGCCACGTGGGCGGCCGGTGGTGGCGCCGAATTCACGACCGAGGCCGTGCAGATATTCGGACAGTCCTTCATCACCTGTCGGGAATGGACCGGAACCCACCCGGGTGGTGTAGGCCTTGCAAACACCGATCACGCCGTCAATGGCTGTAGGTGGCAGGCCGGAGCCGGTGCAGGAGCCGCCAGCGGTGGTGTTTGAAGAAGTAACAAAGGGGAAGGTGCCGAAATCGATGTCCAGCAGAGTGCCCTGTGCACCTTCAAAAAGGAGGGTCTTCCCGTCTTTCCACGATTTGTGAAGCGTGGCGATGGTATTGGAAATGTGCGGACGCAGACGCTCGAAGGCGGAATACACCTCTTCGATCACGGCTTCTGCCTTGAAGATGGTGAGGTCGAATTTCGCGAGGATTTCATTCGCTTCCTCTACGCGGCGGGTGATGCGGGCTTCCGCGAATTGACGGTCCAGCAGGTCCGCCATGCGCAGGCCGCAGCGGTTGATCTTGTCCGCATAGGCGGGGCCGATGCCACGCTTGGTGGTGCCGATCTTTTGGTCACCAAGTGCGGCCTCACGGGCGGCATCCAGTTCCTTGTGGATCGGCAGCACGATGTGCGCGCGGTCCGAAATGAGGAGCTTGTCCGCGGTGATGGAGACGCCCTGGCCTTCCACGCGCTGGATTTCCTGCACCAGTCCCACTGGATCGACCACCACACCATTGCCGATGACGTTGATCTTGTTATCCCAAAGAATGCCGGAAGGAAGAAGGTGCAGGACGTACTTCGTGCCGTTGGCGATCACCGTGTGACCGGCATTGTTTCCGCCTTGGCCACGGATCACCACGTCTGCGGTCTCCGTGAGATAGTCCACGACTTTTCCTTTTCCTTCGTCTCCCCACTGGAGACCGACAATGATGGTATTCATTTTCAAAATATTAAATCTTAAGCATTAAATTCTAAACGGCAGGAAAAGATGACTTTCCCTTAGAATTTGGAATTCAGTGCTTTTGGGCTTTGGCTTCGTCGATCAGTGCGGCGAATTCCTCGAAGAAATACGAGGCGTCGTTCGGGCCCGGTGCGGCTTCGGGGTGATACTGAACGCTGAAGACAGGGTGCTCCTTGTGGCGCATGCCTTCTACGGTGCCATCGTTCAGGTTCAGGTGGGTCACCTCGATATTGTCCGGCAGGGAATCCGGATCGACGGCAAAGCCGTGGTTCTGTGAAGTGATGGAAATTTTTCCGGAGCGCAGGTCCTTCACCGGCTGGTTGCCACCACGGTGGCCGAACTTCAGCTTGAAAGTGGTGCCACCGAAGGCGTGGGCAAGGAGCTGGTTGCCCAAGCAAATGCCGAAGATTGGCTTCTTGCCGATGAGCTGGCGGATTTCCTCGTGGATGTAGCCGAGGGCACCTGGATCCCCAGGACCATTGGAGAGGAAGATACCATCCGGGTCCTTGGCGAGGACTTCGGCTGCGGTGGCGTTTGAATTCACCACTTCCACTTCGAAACCGGCTTGGCGCAGGCGGCGGAGGATATTGTATTTAATGCCGAAATCGTAGGCAACGATGCGGTGGCGCACCGGTGGCAGTTCATGATAACCGCTGGTGTTTTCCGCAGAGGCGTTCGGCAGCTTCCATTCACGGGATTCCTGATCCCACTTGTAGGACGCAGGGGTGGAGACTTCCTGCACGTAGTCGCTGCCTTCCATGGAAGGAGATTCCTTGGCGGCGGCGATGGCGGCTTCCTTGTCCAGTTCGGTGGTGAGGCAGGCGCGCATGGCACCACGGGAGCGGAGGTGCTTGGTAAGGGCGCGGGTATCGATTCCCTGAATGCCCAGGACATTGTGCTGGGCGAGGTATTCCGAAAGAGGCTGTGCGGAGCGCCAGTTCGATGGCACTTCGCAGAGTTCCTCGATTACGAAACCACGGATGTGTGGCTCACTGGACTCACCGTCTTCATGGTTAATTCCATAGTTTCCGATCTGGGGATAGGTCATGGAAACGATCTGTCCACGATAGGAAGGATCTGTGATCACCTCCTGGTATCCAGACATGGAAGTGTTGAAACAGATTTCTCCAGTAGTGGTTCCGGTGGCTCCGAAGGCATAACCTTCGAAACAGCGTCCGTCTTCAAGGGCAAGAATGGCGTTAATCGGCACGGCGGGGGGACCGTAGGCAGCGCATTCGGCTGATGCAAGAGAATGCTTTACTCTCGATTTTTCGTATCGATGAGAATGGTGACCGGGCCGTCATTGATCAGAGCCACTTTCATATCGGCTCCGAAAATGCCACGGCCCACCGGTTTTCCCAACTCCCTCTCCATCTGGGAACAGAAGCACAGATAAAGTGGTTCCGAGAGGGCGGGGGCTGCGGCGCGGATGAAGGACGGCCGATTTCCCTTCTTCGTAGAGCCATGCAGGGTGAATTGACTCACCACGATGATGTCTCCGCCGCTTTCTATAATGGAGCGGTTCATCTTCCCCTCATCATCGGAAAAAATCCGCATGTGGGCGATTTTTCCGGCCAGCCAGGAAATGTCTTCCTCACCATCTCCCTCTTCGATCCCCAGCAGGATGAGCAGGCCGCTATCAATCTGGGAAATGATCTGCCCGTCCACGGTGACGGAGGCTTCGAGGGTGCGCTGAATGACGGCTCGCATGCAGCGCTTGTGGAGTTATGCCAATCAATTCGCAAGTTATTCACAACGCGGAATCAGGATTGGATCAATCGTTTGATCCTTGATGAATGCAGGAATGGTGGAGTTATTCACAAAGAATTCCCAATGGGCATGGGAGATTGCGTTTTTAAAATCCAGCCCCTAAAAATCGCGTCCCCTTCATGGCCTCAGACACCCAAGCAGCTACCACTTTCCCGAAAACCGCCGCGTTTCTTCAGCAGAATAATGTACCTGCCGCTGAGGATGTGACGCGCGCACTGCCTCATGCCCTGGGGCCGGAGAAGAGCCTGCTTTCCTCCATGCTGCAGGATCCTCAGGATTACATCGGCATCGCCATCGAGGAAAAGCTGACGAAAGATCACTTCTATCTGCCGTCCCATGCCACGCTGTTTGACTTTCTGGTGGGATTGTTTGAGGCCGGACATGAAGTGGAACTGGTGTCCCTCGTCCAGAGATTGCTGGATAAAGGCCAGCTCGACCGCGTAGGAGGGCCATCTGCCCTTACGGATCTTTACACCTACGCGCCCTCTCCGGGGCATTTCCGCCACCATCTCCAGCACGTAAAGGACAAGTTTGTCCTTCGATCCATTATTCAGAATTCGAACGAGGCCATCGCGCAGGCGTATGACTCTCCGGATGAGGTGGCGGGCCTGCTCGATACGGTGGAGGCAAAGATTCTCGCCATCCGGGAAGGCTCGGAAACCAATCGCGCCCCTACGGTAAAGCAGTCCGTGAATGAGGTGATCGAGCAATTCCAAGCGCTTCTGGCCGGAGAAAAAGGCGCTCAGGGGGTT
>Ga0207705_10002163_pt1 | contig 15216 bp, 16 predicted proteins | sample KBSC13metaG_FD_184314 | JGI IMG/M metagenome (GOLD analysis project Ga0207705, IMG submission 184314) | Corn rhizosphere microbial communities from Kellogg Biological Station, Michigan, USA - KBS C1-3 metaG (SPAdes) (version 2) | ecosystem: Host-associated > Plants > Roots > Rhizosphere > Soil ...
CCGAGCAGCGCGAGCAAATTCTCGACGTATTTAAGAGCGATGAATCCCTACGAGTTTCAGGACTTAGTGGCGGATTTACTTCGTGCGATGTCCTACCATGTGAGTTGGGTTTCACCTCCTGGAAAAGATGGTGGCGTCGACATTCTTGCTTGGCCAGATCCTCTCGGCACTCGGCCACCCCGCATTAAAGTCCAAGTGAAACGACAGCAACAGGCGATCTCTGTTGATGGCTTACGGTCATTTATGGCTGTCCTAGGTGATGATGACGTTGGGCTTTTTGTTTCCACTGGAGGTTTTACAAAAGATGCTGAGTTTGAAGCACGAACACAAGAAAAGCGCCGTATTACTTTGATCAGCCTCGACAAATTATTTGATCTCTGGGTTGAGCACTACGAGAAACTTACCGATCAAGCGCGCCGCCGATTGCCTCTGCGGCCTATTCGTTTTCTTGCTCCGCTAAACTGAGGACGATCATGCCAGACTATGCCGATGTCGCTATACGGGCCGTTTCCGAATTGCGTAGTGGACGGGCGAATTCGCCCCGCGATGCTTGGGATAAGGCGGCCGTTGAAATCTTTCCCAGCAGCCCGTCAATGCAATCAAAGGGCTGCCCTAGAACCACATTTCTAACGCTCTGCGCTAGCGGCGCCGTGAAAGGGTTGCCTTCAACTGAAGTTGTGCGAGACAGCGAAAATTCTCGGCATGCTCGCGACTGCTTGAGGTCATTAGCTAGACATCCCAACTACTTGTCTATGGCTCCACGACAATTATGGCGCCTAATAACTGACTCATCCGGTAAAGCCTACAACCAACAAATCCATGTAATCATAGGCCTAGCCAAGGCCGGACTACTTCAATATGAGGAGATATAGTTATCCAATATATTGATGAGCAATCGAAAGTATACTTAACATGCAAATGAATAAGTTAAATTCGACGCTTCAATAAAATAGTTTTGATTACTACAGCATTATAGATAATGAATATATTTTTCAGCAAGGTAAAATTACCCACTAACCTGACCGATGGATGTTACCTGACACAGGATCACGTCGGAAGCAACTATGGCAGCCCTTGGGACGACTATGGCTACGTAATAACATTCAAATGCTATATCGTTAAAGACGGTAAGCAAGAGAATTTAGGTTCTGTAAAAATCCTGACGAAGGACGAAACCAACACAGCAAAGGTATTTTCATCCGGAAGCGCCGAATCAATTATAGAAATCACGGATATTCTAAATCCGGAGAAGTTCGTCTCGCTTTCTAGCGATTTAGACTATTACAGAAAAATAAAAAAAATCTTTAGTCAAATCAATGAGATCGAAAAATTTCTCGAACTGATTTGTGATGCCAGCTTTTATTATCAGCTACAAGAAGTATTTCGTGGCTGGCCAGGTTTCTCGAGTGGCATATTGAGATCCGGAAGTGCCTCTGAGGCCGCTCTTAAAAAGGGTCACCAGATCGCGATCGGAAATTATGAAGTCCAGGAAAACTTCATTTTTACGATAAATAATCTGCCGGATACCTTTGATCCAATCACCTTCAGCTTCGACAATGTTGAAAACAACATTAACTCTCGTCGGATAAATGTTTTAGTTGGCGAAAATGGAGTTGGCAAATCGCATGCGTTGCTTTCCCTTGTACGAAACATTACCGGTGTTGATAACACCGGCGAATCACTACCATTTTTTCATAAGATAATATGCATTGCCTACTCACCTTTTGAAAAGTTTTATACGAAGAGTGGGATTGCGACAGCGTTACACGAAGCGCATATAGGCCCTATTAAAAAAGATTCGAAAACGAAGAGAGAGCGACGCCGACTGAATGTAAACGCTTATGCTTATATTGGGTTCAAAAAAGAAGATGGGGAATTTTCTTTAGGTTGGCCGGCGACCCACAGCGTAATATCATTGCTAAAATTAATTTCGTACGACGAAGAAAATCGGTGGTGGCGCAACAAGTCAAAATTTGATCAGCTTTTCGAAGCGCTTAGGCGCCATATCGAGTTCGATGCGATTGGGATAAAAGAAAAAACTGGTGCGTTTCTATACATAAACAAAGAAAACTACGATCGAGTAAAACTCAAACTTGACCATCTCGATGCAAATCAAGGACTTAACTTCTTTTTGAATGAAAAACAAGTTAATTTGAGCTCAGGGCAGAATATCTACGCATATATGCTGCCTTCACTGATGGCAGAGATCGAAGAGGAGAGTTTAGTTCTCATAGATGAACCTGAATTATATTTACACCCAACCCTTGAAATTGCCTTATTAGATATGCTGAAGACAGTACTAAGTGTCACAAAATCATATGCAGTAATAGCCACCCATTCACCAGTAATGGTAAGGGAAGTTGATAAGGAGGCGGTAAATATACTGCGCAAGCGAGAAGGAAGAACAACAGTTTTCCGTCCGCCGTTCCAAACTCTAGGTGAGTCGACCGATAGAATTTCTGGCGAAGTATTCGATGATTATTATACCAATAAGCCTTTTCAACAAAGCATTAACAATCTGATCAAGGATGAGAAAATCTCGATTGACGAGATCGAGAAGATATCTGCGTACGTCGGAGATGAAGCGTTAGCTTATGCCATAACAGTTTTAAGCGATACCGAAAATTCAGAAGTAGAAATCAGCGACCTATGAAATATCTGCCTCATATGCGGGTTAGCCCAATTGATGAGTGGCTTAATTTGGCATTAAAATGCCGGAAAACCAACGTAACTGGACTAAATGCTCTCGCCGCCAGAATCCGCACGTCATATGAGTTGTATTCGACACTAATAGATGACGTAGGCACTAAAGTCCCCGACAGTGCCTTTGCTGCTGAAAAGTTGCTTTTACTCGACTATTACTCAGGTGCCCCGTCCGAGTTGGCGCGTCTTATGACAATGCGACGAGCTGACACCACCATTCATGAATGTCCATACTGCGGATATCCGAACATTCCCGATACACTCGACCATTTTATTCCGAAAGATGAATGGCCAGAATACGCATTTTTAGCTGACAATCTTGTCCCGCAGTGCAGAGGTTGCGCACCTACCAAAGGCCAACATTATTTTTGCGATATCGAAAATTCGGCAAAGTTTATTCATCCTTTCTACTGTGATTTGATTTCAAAATTAACTTTTCACGTTTCGATGGTATTTGCAAAACCTGTTCCTGCTTTTTCAGTAGATTTTAAAAGCAAAGGCACGTTATCTGCAGATCAAAAACAACGACTTGTATTACATATAAAACACTTAAAAATAAGAACACGTATTATTAGCTATTGCCATAAAAGCTTTAATCATTGGTTGGATTTGGTTAGAAAAACAGGTGTAGACGCTTCGATTGCTTTCTCTCAGCGCCTGGAAGAAAAAGGAGGAGCGGGCATGCCAAGTGAGAATTGGGATCATGCATTCTTTCACGCAGTACTGAACAATAAAGATGCTATGGATTATTTATTATCTGAAAGAAAATTGACAAGAAATAATGTTGTCGAGCCGCTATCAGATTTGGGAATCTGACTCTTTAATCGCAGCTCAGCCGGCCGCCGGCTAATGGGGCCAGATCAGCTAATTTTTTAACGATTAGAAAAGCCTCATGTCCGACGCGATCATTACGTTGAAGTTGCCAGAGGTCATTAAGAACCTCTGGGCAGCACAACAGGCACTTGCAAAGCACTATAAAGACACCGGCCTAAAATTTACGCTCGATGGCCGCCTAGTAGGCGACATCGCCGAAGCCTTGGCGCTCGACTACTTCGACCTGGAGCTTCCTCCGAAGCGTACAGGAGGCGTCGATGCCTTGACTCGTTCAGGAAAGACTGTTCAGGTAAAGGCAACCGGGAACCCAAAATCCGGCCCAGCATTTACACCGGGCAAGGGACGCGCGGAATACCTTCTCTTCTTCGCGATCGACTTCCAGGCAAACACAGCGTCAGTCATCTATAACGGTCCAGAGGCACCGGTACGAACCCTGCTACCAGCCGAGGAATGGTCAGGCACGAAGGTTCTTCCCCTCGTCGAGATGGTTAGGCTGGCGAAGACCGTGGCATCGTCCGATAGGATTGCTTACACCGCGCGCCCAGTAGCGATTGCGGCATAATTCTACAAAGCTCAACGATGGACGCTTCGAGGCACTAATGCATGTGCGGGGTGTGCAGAGCGCCGTTGCGCACGCCAACATCGAAAATTGTCTGACTAGGCAGGTCTAAATCGGGTCTAGCACCTGGAAAAAGTCCTGCTTTGACGAGCTGACCAATTGCTCCGAATGGGGTCCGGTAATCCATCCAAGCTTTCCCTTGTCTTTCCCCGGCTACAACCCCTAAACGCGCTTTTGCTTCGACTTGTAGGCTGCGTGGTCACGACCACACTTCCCCGCCCTAATCCCGCCACGCTCGTACGACTAGAAAACTCTACTTCCGAGTTCGGCCAATTTCAGCCGTACGCAGCCGCCTTCCATCATCCCCGATTCTGTTTGCCAAAGTTCACATTTATCTCCGGTCAAGTGCGCAAAATTTTTTGACTATAAGTTCATAGCTCTGCTTTCGAGATATAGCAACAAGTCAGAAAATGAAACCCCGTTACCTTTAGACTGATTACATAATGGATGCGTAAGCTGAAGGTTGGTGAATTCATTGCCACCGCCTTTTGAGTGGGGAATTTTGTGATCCACATGGAAATATCCCCATGCAATATTTTTCCTGCAAATAGCACACTTTCCACGCTGAGAATTATATAACTCGTGTAGCTGGGCTTCTATCCAAGAGCGTCGCTTTATCGGCGAAATTTCTTTTAGAATTTCAACCGCTTCCTGGAGAATGAAGGCCAACTGCAGTTCGCTGACCTTTTCCTTTCTAGTTGCAGATTTTAGGCAATCTGTAAGCCGCTCTATTTCATTGCTCATAATCACGCCGCCAATGCTTTTGCAATTCTAGTTTGATTGTTCCTGAGGCGGCGTAGCACCGATTTTGCCCGCAGAATATCCGATTGATTGATAGCGTCTTTCACTAGAATCTCGCAAGTGCTGACCATGAGCCCTATTTGCTCTTTCATCAAATTTAATTCGTTCTGTGGTCGATTCTTATAGTTTCCGAATTGATCAAGTTGTGATGACATTAATGCGAGACTTGTCTCAAGGCTCGATACGCGGGATTCAAGCTCGGCTGTGCGGCGCTCTAGCTCCGCGATTCGTTCTTCGATATTCATTCCAAAAATCCTTTCCGACGAAATTTTCTTTTTTCCTGATAACGAAAGTACTGGTGAGTACTATGGCACTCGCTTTTATGGGCGAGTATTAGAACGCCTAACACCCCCCCCTACGATGATCAATCACACGCTGGACAACTACGCCTATGATTTCTATGTTCAGCGAATCAAAAGGAATAGGGCTAAAAGGTGCCGCAGAATCGAGAGGTACAAGCATTGCTGTTGGTAAACCAGGTTCGCGGACCAAACGACGCAAGCCAGCTTCATTTTCAGCGCCGCGTGGTCGGAATATCACATCCGCGCCGTTAGGAATAACGTCGGCTGTGTGCGGAGCTGCTTCAAATATGACGATGCAGCCAGCCGGATAGGCTGCATTGTCTGGCTTTGTACCTGGGTAACGAACAGCGGTATGGCGACCAAAAAAATTTTCCGCAAAGGGGACGAAACGATCTAGATCTGCTGACTGTCGTTCGTTACTTGGACTCTCGTTGTAGACCAGCTTGGGAGCGTGCCAAATTTTGTCCCACTCCTGAACGTACAACAACGAGATTTTGGTAGGGATTTTTGGGATCTTAGCGCGTTGCTGATCCAGATAACTAAGAGTATCTTGCGTATTGCCAGTGGCGAGCCACGTTGCGTCAACATTAAGTACCTGCGCGATCTTTGCCACCATACCCTCGCGCGGAAATTGACGGCCGTTTTCGTACATCGAAATGTTGCGCACGTCGATACCGAGCCTGTTAGCCACGTCCTCTTGAGTCAACTTTGCGTTACGTCTCGCGTCCAAGACGCGCATAGCGAATTTGTGATTTGGTCCGTCAATAACATGTGCCATGTAGCTCACCGCTTGTAAAGTTTAAAAAAAATACAACGATAACTTCATATTTCTCGGGAAACATCTAGATTTTGTTCGTTAAAACATCATACATGATGTTCTTAAGAAGTCAACATCATGTTTGTGCTCGTCGGTTTGGTTGACCGGGGCTAGCGTTCTAAGGTTGCCTCTCTGCCTCGCTCCTGCAGGACTACTAGTTGATGGATCACTATCTAGACTCGAAACAAATGCGCAGTTTTCGAAGTCGATCTCAACGTCCACTATGGGTCGAATCCGGAAGTAGAGGAGATGCGGCATCTGTAAGCCCTTGGGTCTTCACGCGCCCTGACACACACTGACGCGGTAAATACCCTTAGCCAGCTGAACTCAGCCGGATCTGACACCGACCTCTGAGGCTCTTCGAGAAGTCCAGGTCTCTTACAGCGAAATTTTGCGTTGCTGGTTCGCTCGATCCAGCCAGGCCCACACTGCTCCGTCCCTCAACAGGTGTGCTGGCTGTGCAGGGTGTGCGCGTCGCTGGCCTTCCCTCGCCTGACAAGGTGCGTTGGATGTACTGGCCGCTTCGCTACCTGCCATCAACAAGCGTGCAGGATGTGCTGGGTGCGCCGGCTACTTCTCCACTCTCCCATCAAAGACGTACTGGGTGTGCTGGGTGTGCAGGCTGCTTTCGCCGCCATCCCATCAACTGGTTTGCCGGGTGTGCAGGGTGTGCAGGGTGTGCAGCCCCCATAGCCATTCCCATCAATAGATGTGCCCGATGTGCCGGCTGTGCAGGGCACTCCGGCCCGTCCTGCGCAAAAAGCCTTTGCCAGCAGCCACCACGACCAGAAATGGACCGGACAGCTCAGCGACTTCCCGGCCGGACTCGCTCACCGGCCGATGTCGCTCGCCAGACCTCACTCATTGGACCGTCAACGCTTCAGCTACGGCCTGAGACACGGATTCGAACTTCCCGGAACGCCGCCAGCGCTTCCCATCAGCGTATCAACCCACCATCGAGAACCTTCAATGATGAACAGACAATTTCGCTTCAACAAAAAACTTATCGATGCCCTCCCGCCGCATCCCGAGGACGCCAAGGCCAAGGAAAGCGAGTATTCCGATACCGAGGTCGCGGGGCTGCGCATCATCGTCAATCGACGTGGCCGCAAGTATTTCCTCTTCCGTTACTCCTTCGACGGTGCCAAGCGCAGCATGAAGCTGGGCGACTATCCACAGATGGATGTAGGGAACGCCAGGCAGCGCGCACTGGACTGTCGCCGTCAAGTCGCTACCGGGACCGACCCGCAGGCAGCGGCAGCGACTTCGGCGGCCGCTCGGCTGACGCTACGCGAGTTCGTGACCAATGATTACCTGCCTCACGCCTACGCCACCAAGCGTAGCGCCAAGGACGACGACGGGCGAATGCGCAACCTGCTTCCCGAGTTCGGCGATCGTCCTCTGGCAGAAATCACAAGCCATTCCATCCAGCAGTTCCATGACCGGTTACGCTTGCAGAAATGTGCTGCCACGGCGAACCGACATCTTGCGCTCCTAAAGCGGTGCTTCAACCTGGCCATTATCTGGGGCAAGCTCGACGGACGTAATCCAGCAAAGGGGATACGCATGCATCAGGAAAATAATCAGCGACAACGCTACCTATCGGGCAGTGAACTCCGCTTGTTTCTTACCGCCCTGGATGAGGAACCGAACCGCCCGCTGGCCGACGCGCTGCGCTTTCTGCTCATGACCGGCGCACGCCGTACTGAGGTGCTGAGCGCACGCTGGGATGCGATCGACCTCGACAAGGGGCAGTGGTTCCTACCGCACACAAAAAGCGGCAAGAGCCGGTTTGTCCTGCTGAACGACGGTGCGATCGAGCTACTTCGTCAACGCGGTCGGCCTGCTGGACATGTTTATGTGTTCCCAGGCAAAAACGTGGGCGAAGCCATCTGCAACCCATATAAGGGGTTCAAGCGGGTGCTGAAACGAGCAGGCATCAGCGATCTGCGGATTCATGACCTGCGGCACAGCTTTGCCAGCTTGGCGATCAACAACGGGGCAACGCTGTACGAGGTCCAGCACTTGCTCGGCCATGCTGACAGTAAGACTTCTCAACGCTATGCCCACATGGCCTCCGATAACCTGCGCAAAGCGAGCGCGCAAGTCGCCGCCGTAATCGCCAAAGCTCTGCCACAAGCCGAGCCGGTGACCTAAACGAAAAATCGCTCAAGGAAGCACTTGAGCGATTTTTTTTCGTATGACAATTAGCACGTGTCCTATGCGGCAAGCCTTTTCTCGTCAGGCCAGATCCGGTTTCTTAACAGCACGTAGCCATGGAAACGATTGTTGCAGAAGCGAGTCTGATGTCGGCCTTCCTGTTCCTGTTTCAGGACATTCAGTCCTTTCAGCTCACTAAGCATACGGGTTGCATCGTCGCCGAATTCACGGGGAAATACATGACGAGGAATCACCACGTACTTGTCATACCGAAATGCAATGGCCTCGATGTCTGGATCAGGCTTGCCATCTTCGATCTCATCAGCATGTTCCTCAAGAAGGCGGCAAACGCGCGCCAATGCCCCGGCCCTGGCGCCCCACCACAAGTCAGTGACCAGCTTGACGGCAGCATCGATTTTATCGAGCGCGTCCTCTTCGAAGACACCGGCCAGCACCGCAAGGCGACCAGCAACCACCGCCCCAGCGAGCCGCTTCACAACACGGCGCTCGCCAGCTCCGCAGCCTGCAGGCAACAGGGTGTTCTCGATGTCTTCGGCCATCGCCAGCAGATCGCTGACCGTCTCCGGGTCATCGCAGCAGTATTGAATGATAGCTTCTCCAGCCGTTCCGTATTGCTCCGAGCAGGCGCGCTTGAGATGACTGGTCGCGGCGTCGAAGGAGTCGAACGGACCACAACAGTTAAGCACGCCAACATCCGTAATCGGAATGTCAATGGCTCGGTCTGCTTGGCCGCCGTGCATCTGCTTACCACTCGCCGCAATCGTGCCGCTAATCGTCACCTCCGCTGACGTGATAATGTTGGATTGCCATCGCTCACGAAGCGCGGCCTTACCATTCGGAAGCTGACGAAGCTTGCCCACACCCGAGGCCATCATGTAGCACAGCTGGTAAAGGGTGGGGGCGTTAGCCTCGGTCAACTCATCGAGCAGAACGGGCAACGGACTGTATTCGCCAAGAATCGGCTCGTAGCCATTGACCGTGCCGTGGAAACGCGCAATGTAAGCCGGGTCTTGCGTATGGGCGCCTTGCGCCGGATCGACCGCATTTCCAAAAACGCTCGCGGCAACCTGTAACGCAGTCGTCTTGCCACAGCCCTTCTCGCCAACCAAGTTATACATACTCGAACTCAGTCCGAGATGGCCCAACAAGGGACTTGCCATACCGAGGCAAACAGTGAACAGCATGATCGGATTCTCGACGATCAAGTTGCCGATCTGTTCCTTCCAAGTATCCAAGTCTCCACGCGAACGCATCACGCCGATGTCCGAGCATTCGAGCCAGAACGTGTCCGCATCGATCTCGCTACTGGCGATCAGCTTGCTACCCGTGAAAAACGCACGACGGTTGGCAATCCAGCCAGGCTTCTTGACCAGTTCACGTAATCCGACTTTCGCCGCTTCAGCCGCCGACACCACCATATATTTCGACGCATGACTCGCATTGCATACGACGATGCCGCGTTCTGTAAGGACTTCGCAAAGCGATTTGGCGTTCAGCAGTATTGCCGTGTCAACACGCACCATGCATGGTTGCACAACCGCGATGCCCGGCGTGATTGCAATTACGCAACTAGTCGTTTTCGTGACAGGATCGGATACGAAGCCGTCTACATACGCCGCACCCATCATTACTAGAAGGTACTGATCCTTACCCTGATCGAAATGAACGGAACCGTTTTGGCACATATATTTGCCGACCGTTCCGTTCAGCGCGTTATCTTTCTTAAGCTTGTTCATACTAACGTCTTATTGATTTTTCATCGTTTCGATCCACGCGGTTACGTCGTCACTCGCGTAACGAACCGCCCTGCCCACCTTGATGAACGGGATTTGCGGCCCGAGTCCGGTAGAGCGCGCTTTCTCAAGGGTCTGCGGCGCGATGCGCAACATGGCCGCCACCTCCTTCGTCGTTAAATAAATGCTCAGTTGGTTCATAAAACTTGCCTTTGTGGTTGCGTTAAAGAAATCAGCCAGCAGATCATAAACGGATACTCCAACCAATAAAAGTCATTAAAAACAGTCACTTAGAATAAAATTTCCGACTATTGAGAAAGCTGCGGACAAGGGTTTTACCGGTGTCCCCGCCGCGAATCGGATTTGTCCAGGTAAGTCGTTCACGCGCCGGAAATTCGGTTGCGTGCCTGTACTTCAGCCATGCAACCCGATTTCCTTGCTACTTTTTGCCATCCGCAGGGCCCCCTTCCGCGCTGTGCAGCGGCAAAAAATATTTTTTGACTTGTCGGTGATTTGCGACAGTTGACGCGCTGCGGATCACACCAGCGCACCAACCAGATTGTTTGCATCGATCAATGCCTGATCCTGGAGGTGTGCATACCGTGCAGCGGTCACGTTAGGTGACGAGTGACGCAAAGCCTTGGACACGGTGTACAACGGAACGCCCGCGTTGACCGCCAGCGAGGCCCAGTTGCGGCGCAGGTCGTGGATCGTGAAGCCGTCGATACCGGCGCTTTCGCAGATGCGCTCGAACGCCTTGGCAGGCCGCGTCATCGACTTTGCAGGATCCTTGCCGGGAAACAGGTATCCAGCCTTTCGCTTTCCGATTACTTCACGCAGCAGCTCTACTGCCGCCGAGCTGAGGCAAACATGTGCCGCCTTTCCCGACTTCGTCATGGGCAGATACCAAACACAGCTCTCCAGATCGATGTCTTCAACCTTCGCGGCCAAGGCTTCGCCAAGTCGTGCCGCCGTCAGGTAGAGCAGCATGAACAAAGATGCAGCGGCCCGGTTGGTCTCGCGCTCGCATGCAGCTCTGAACGCGACGCGCTCGTCCGAATTGAGCACGCGGGTACGAATGTTCGCCTCCAGAAGCGGACGGATATGCTTGGCAGGGCTCTTCACGAGGAGATCGTTCTCGACTGCGTGACGGAATATCGCCTTCAGCAGCGCGAGGTAGCGATTGACGGTCGCCGGGGACAGTTGCTCGCGATCGCGCAGCATATCGAGGAAGGCGACGATGTGCGACGATTTGATCGCGGCCAGCGGCATATGCCCGAATTCGCGGGACAGCCAACGTTCGTTTTTTTGGACATCGTCCTTGATGCTGCGCTTGCGGGCTTTCTCGGCCGGATAGTAGTGATCGGACCAGAGCCCGCCGAACGTAAGGCCGATCCAGTTGGGCGCGCGCGGGTCGATCCCTTGCGCTGCCTGGAGCCGTGCAGCCGCACAGGCGAGTCGGGCCTGCTCGACCGTGAACTGGGCGCTGTAGTCGCCGAGGGCCAAGGAAAGGCGCTGCTTATGCAGGATCGTGCGCGCACGGAAATTGATGCGTCCGCTGCGATACACGACCGCAACTAGCCCGACGCATTTCGTGTCGTAACAGTCGAGTTGATTCTTGTCGCTATTGGCAAGAAACCAAGTCGAGGCCGCGCTAATGTTGGCCTTTGTGAAGCAAAACTTCGTTGAAAAGTTAGGGGTATTTGTCTCTGGCGGCATGCTGATAGTCCTTTACTAGGACTACCGGGATCAATCATAACGATCTGGCACCCACCATGCATCCCGGACAGTCAAGCTCTGTCAAGGAAGAACGCTCAGGATCGAAAAGAGACTCCTGAAATCGGGCCCCGTTTTTAATCCCAAGGCGCAGTTTTCAAACTTGGGATATCCACAGCAAGCTCGCCTAAATCTTGTGTACGCTGTAGGCCTTGAGCAGCATCTTCAATCATTTTCCGTAACCTCTTCAGGCGCGCTTTTAACGGTGCCCCTTCGGACGGATGAAAGCTGTTCAACAGACCAACACGGCTCGATACACTTAAAAGCTCTTTCTGAAGTGCCTCATCATGCTCGCCAAACGCGGCTCTGGCCTCAAGCTGAAAGACGGAGGTGCGAATGCCTCGGCGCATTTCCTTGGGCAAAGCAACTCTGACGTTATGCACGAGCTTCGTTGTTACGATTCGTGCCCCTGCTGTGTGCACCTCATGCTTTTGGCGCTTGGGTTGAACGCCAGCGCTGCGGAGCATCGCATAGATATTGGAGATAATTTCCGACTTCTCGCTATCGGTAATGCGGCGCTTGCACGAAACGCTAATATCATCTACATAGCGGGTGTACCGGTAGCCGCGACGTTGGAACTGCTTGTAGAGTTGGGGCTCTCTGGCCCAAAAGACCAGGTTAGCCAAGTAGGAACTGGTAACGGCCCCCTGCGGCACGCCGTCATCCTTCACCGTGAGCAGTGTCAGGAGATTTGCGACCTCCTCAGAAAACCCAAACAGGCCGCACCACATCGCCTTCACAAGGGTAGACGAAATTGTCGGGAAAAAGTTGGCAATGTCTTCGCCAATTGTAATTTTTGCGCCTACGTGGGCTTCAGCATTTTTACGAGGACTGCGTCCCTTAAGACTTCCGTTCAAGTAATCCGGGTACTCGACACGGCTTAGAATGCGATCTTTGATGCGTCTTTGAGCATATTTCAGGCGCGGATAAGCGTCGAAGGTCTGGCGCTTGCTTCCGTCTTTTTTTATTTCTTCCGCTGCTAGTCGATAGGATTGATTTGCTGCCGCAGCGATGCGCTTTAACCATCGCTCAGGGATTCCCAGTGCCATTTCGAGCGCAGCGATGCTATGGATTGGCTCACACGGATAATACGGAATACTCTTGTCACTATTCGGGGGCTTTTTCATCCAAAAGCTCCAAAGCAGTCAATGCTAACTGTCCCGCAAGCTCCTTGTTAATGCCTGCAAGTTCGCCCTTCTCAGCAGCAAGGAAAAACAAAATCTCGACAGGAATCTTTAGTGCAGCTGCAATCTTCTCGACCGTAGATATGGTTGGGTCGCGCTTGGAGTTCTCAAGCATCGAAAGATAGGAAACCGAACACCCGGCCAGCTTCGCAAGAGCCTCTTGAGAAAGCTTACGGCGTTGGCGACTAGTCTGGATCGCTTTGCCAAGGTTCATGATATTCAATCAAAAAATTAATGGGCTTGTTGTGCTGGAGCTCGGCTAAACATCACATCAGGTCTCGAATGTTGCTAACCAGACGAAGGAAGTCTGCAATTACTTGAAACGCGCGATAGCAAGCTACCGTTCTGCGCTCCGATCCTTCCTGTCGGCTGACAATCTCCAATTCAGCGATGACGGTGTTCAACTCAGCAACTGCACGCATGTCGAGCTGGCTATGATACGTATCGCGCAGGTTTTTCAACGTGCTGATACTTGTTTCGAGAGTATGTGGCTGCATAATAAGCGTCCTTCAATCCGGGCGAAATTGCCCTGCCCCGTTAGCAAATAAGCCGGAAGGTGCCAGCCCGACATAACAAGCCCATTACCAGTCGAAACCCTTCGAGCGCTGCCCCACCGTTCGTTCGCTGCACATGGCAACTGGCTCGCGGTCGGTTGGCACTCGTCGCTCCGGGCAATGCGGCCCGTTGCGGGGAATTTAGCCTACTTCTGGAAGCGGGCAATCCTGAAAACGTCCAGGATCGTTAAGCAGCTTTTTGCTATCAACTTCGGGTACTGAAGTACACATACGTCGAACATCATCCGAGCGGTATCACTCGGCCTGAAGCTATTAGAACACAGCAGCAATGCAGAAATCAACAAGAATTTTCACTGTCAGTGAAAATTTACGCACGTTCGCCTGTGACACAGTGCACTCGGAACGTCCTTCAGGTGCGCTACTTGCGACCGAAGTAAGAAAGCCCTTTGCCGTCGCGCCTAGCGCTTTTGCTAGGTGCGAGCCGCGTAGCGCGTGCTCGCCAAGCGCAGCCATTGCTGCTTGTCATAGCATGGCACGCCATGCGTCTTCCGCGCACCTCGGCCACGCTTGCTACGCAGCGCTATGCGAGTCTCGCACCGACTGCGTAAGCCTTTTGAGGATTTGCGTCAGTGACGGGGCCGAGAAAAGCGAGTTCCTTGACCAGGAACTTGCTTCAAGCCATTAACACTCAGCGCAGGACGAAGAGCGGTCTTCAAGATGGTACCCAGCGAGCCAAACCGCTATTGTAGGTATCGCAAATAATATCGGGAGACGTAGCCATTCGATAATGTGGCCACCCGATGGAAACTTATCTCTACACCGCACTAAATGCCAAGCGCTCGCAGATACAGCTGCTTTGTGTTAAAGCGTCGGGAGCCTGCTCCGTAGACATGCAAGGTACCGACTGCACTTGGCCACATTCGAAATTACAGCGCTTCTAGTCATATATCATTTATTTGCAACAAATCATGAAGCCCCTTGCCCGCAATCCGGACAAGGGGCTTTTCTATTTCAGCGTGTATCAAGGAACTCTAATCAATGAAGAAATTTATCACTCCTCCGAACTCGCAATGGTCGAGCAACAAGATCAACGCATCGCCCCGGACGACTAGGCCGAACAATTACCCGACCATGCTGCCTGACATCAAGGAAGCATTCCTGCCGAGCAGTCTGGACCTGACGTTCACGCTGAGCTTCCGGCGCTAGAACTGTGGAACGGTGAGCGTGCATGCCGCGCCGCTACCGAGCATCAATGAAAGCTCCATACCGGTACACGGTGTGGGGCTTTTCTTATCCCAACCAGTTAAACGACCTGTAGAGAAATCAAATGAACCAAGCAGAAACAACAAACATCAGCGACGTGCCCGCCGAAACGACCGGAGCGACCGACCTCCGGGCCTGCTGGCTGCTCAAGTCCGCCAAGGCTATGAAGCTGGGCAAACATGCCGAAGGCGGAATTCACTATCAAATCCTTACCGACAACCAGCGTCATGACCCGTCGTTCAAGATCGTGGGTAACGAGGGCGGCGGCTACTTCAGCAAGGAAGTCGTCGCCTTCGGTAACGTCGAATCCTGCCTTACCGCGCATCCGCAAGATCAGCCCTTCCCCTCCAAATTGTTGCAGACGGCGTTCACCGGCCGGTCCAGCAATAACGCGGGGTTCCTCGCCGCTATCCTGCGCGCCGAGGGCTTGCTGGCTCTCGCTCCCGACACGGAAGGCCGCCACGTTATGTCCGGCGATTGGGCCGCAT
>Ga0207705_10002164_pt1 | contig 15215 bp, 12 predicted proteins | sample KBSC13metaG_FD_184314 | JGI IMG/M metagenome (GOLD analysis project Ga0207705, IMG submission 184314) | Corn rhizosphere microbial communities from Kellogg Biological Station, Michigan, USA - KBS C1-3 metaG (SPAdes) (version 2) | ecosystem: Host-associated > Plants > Roots > Rhizosphere > Soil ...
TGCTGCTCGACCGCCGAACCTTCGCCGCCGGGTCCGCTGCCCTGCTGAGCGGCTGCGCGACGGTCGGCACCCGGCGGATCGCCGGCTGCACACCCTTCGCGCCGGTCATTGTCGACGAGCACCGCATCATCCGCACGATGGCGGGATTGAGGCCGTACCGGAAGCAAGGTTTCGTGGTCCGCGCCGAGGCACTCGGCGAGAAGCGGCTGGTCCACAATTACGGCCACGGCGGGGGCGGCATCACGCTGAGTTGGGGCACCTCGAAGCTGGCGACAGAGATCGGGCTCCAGGGGCACAGCGGCCCGGTGGCGGTGCTCGGCTCGGGCGCGGTCGGGCTCGCGACGGCGCGGCTGGTGCAGGAGGCGGGCTTTCCCGTCACCATCTACACCGCCGCGCTGCCACCCGACACTACCTCGAACATCGCCGGCGGGCAGTTCCACCCTTACGCCGTCTTCGACAAGGAGAGCGCCACTCCCGAGTTCATGGCTCAGTTCACGCGCGCCCTCGACTACAGCTGGCGGCGCTTTCAGATCATGGTGGGCGACGACTACGGCATCCGCTGGCTGCCGACCTATGTCGAGCGCGACACGCCGGAACATCGGCTCCTGGCGACCTTCCCGCCGATCAACCGGATGCTGAGCGCATCCGAGCATCCGTTCCCGTGGGCCAACACGCTGCGCTACGACACGATGTACGTCGAGACCGGCCGCTACCTGCGCCAGATGATTCGCGACGTGCAGATCGCCGGCGGCAAGGTCGAGGTCCGCAAGTTCGCGTCGCCAGCCGACATCTCGTTGCTCCCCGAGAGCCTCGTCTTCAACTGCACCGGCCTCGGCAGCCGCGACCTGTTCAACGATCCTGACTTGCACCCGGCGCGGGGCCAGCTGGCGATCCTCGAGCCGCAGCCGGAGGTCCGCTATGCGTTCACCGGCGGCCCTGGCTACATGTTCCCGCGGCCCGACGGCATCATCCTCGGCGGCACTTTCGAACTCGACCAGTGGGACACGACGCCCGAGCCTGCTACCATCGCCCGCATCCTCGCCGATCACAAACGCTTCTTCGCCAGCCTGCGCTGCACTGCTTGAAGTGCCTGAAGCGCCTTCCGACATAGTTGCCGAGATGAACTATCAAACCACCATCCCCCAAATGGGCGGGGAGCAATCCGAAGTGCTCAAGGACAAGCTGACGCCGAAAGCTATCGTCGCCGCGCTGGACGCACATATCGTCGGCCAGGATGACGCCAAGAAAGCCGTCGCCGTCGCGCTGCGCAACCGCTGGCGCCGGCAGCAGCTTTCGCCCGAGCTGCGCGACGAGGTCACACCCAAGAACATCCTGATGATCGGCCCCACCGGCTGCGGCAAGACCGAGATCAGCCGGCGGCTGGCAAAGCTTGCCGACGCGCCGTTCGTGAAGGTCGAGGCGACCAAGTTCACCGAAGTCGGCTATGTCGGCCGCGACGTCGAGCAGATCGCCCGCGACCTCGTCGAGGAAGCGGTCCGGCTCGAACGCGACCGCCGACGCGCGAAGGTGCGTGCCGGCGCGGAAGAAGCGGCGATGGACAAATTGCTCGATGCCTTGACCGGCAAGGGCTCGAGTGAGGCGACCCGGCAAAGCTTCCGGCAACGCTTCACCGACGGCAGCCTCGACCAGGCCGAGGTCGAGATCGAGGTCGACGAGGCGCCCAACATGCCGTTCGAAATCCCAGGCATGGGCGCGCAAGTGTTCGACCTGAAGTCGATCATGGGCAAGGCGATGGGCCAGGGGCCGCGCAAGAAGCGCAAGCTCAAGGTGCCGGAAGCGTTCGCGCGCCTGACCGACGAGGAAGCCGACAAGCGCCTCGATCCGGACGACATCAACCGCTCGGCGCTTCAGGACGCCGAGGAAAACGGCATCGTGTTCCTCGACGAGATCGACAAGATCGCGGTCAGCGACGTGCGCGGCGGCTCGGTCAGCCGCGAGGGCGTCCAGCGCGACTTGTTGCCACTGATCGAGGGGACGACCGTCGCGACCAAATACGGTCCGCTAAAGACCGACCATATCCTGTTTATTGCGTCAGGCGCCTTCCACATCGCCAAGCCCGCAGACCTGCTGCCAGAGCTTCAGGGCCGTCTGCCGATCCGGGTCGAGCTCAAGGCGCTGACGCAGGAGGATTTCGTCCGCATTCTTTCGGCCACGCGCTCCAGCCTTACCGAGCAATACCAGGCGCTGCTCGGCACCGAAGGCATTACCGTCACCTTTGCCGATGACGGCATTGCGGCGCTCGCCCGCATCGCCGCCGAGGTCAATGAAGCGCTCGAGAATATCGGCGCCCGACGGCTGCAGACGGTGATGGAGAAATTGCTCGAGGACGTCAGCTTCGACGCCGAAAACCGCCGTGGCGAGACGCTGACCGTCGACGCCGCCTTTGTCGACCAGCAGCTTAGCGGCATCGCCCGCAACGCCGACCTCAGCCGATATGTGCTTTAACGGAATCTACCGCAGCCCACCGCCCCCTACCAACGAGTCGGTGAACGGCCTGCACCCGCAATGACTTGTCGTCGTTGAGGCGCAACTTTCCCTCAACGCGGAGTCCCATCCATGCGATTGCATCTCAACAGTCTCGCCGGCGCGCTCGCGCTGACGCTTGCCACGACCGCTGGCGCCCAGGCGCAGAAGACCACTCCAGCGCAGCCCGCCAAGCCTACAACTCCGGCCACCCCGCCAAGCAGCACCACAACGCCGGATGAGCCGGGAACGCCGCAGAGCAGCGCGCCCGGGCAGACCGGAACCACACCCGGTCAAATGCAGGCCAGCCCCGGCGACGCGAGCCAGATGACACCGGCGCAGACCGGGGAAACTCCGTCGGGTCAGTCGGCTCCGAACACCGCTTCCGACAAGCCCGCGGTCAGCGCTGTGACCAAGGCGGACGTTAAAGCCGGCGCATCCGTCTACGATCAGAACGGCGGGGTGGTCGGCAAGGTCGAGTCGATCAGCGCGAAGGGCGCGGTGATCAGCACTGGCACGGTCAAGGCGACGGTCCCATTGTCGAGCTTCGCCAAGAGCGACCAAGGACTCGTCATCGGCATGAGCAAGGCCGAGATCGAAGCGGCGGCGAAGCCGACCGGCAAGAAGCCGAAGTAGTCAGGCGACTATCTTGCGATATCGCCAGGTGAGGCCGTTGACGAACGGCGGCCACAGGCCGGTCCTGATCCCGGCGAGCCTCAGCCAATGCGCGGCAACCGCGTTGCAGGTCCGCAGCGCGCTCGCCTTGCCGTTGGCGCGATAGAACGCGTCTGACGGGCCGTACCCTGGATGGGCGATGCGCTGCGGCCGCCCGTTCTCATCGAGCGCAAAGTCGGCGCGAATCGCGGCCCACAAGCGGCGATATTCCTCCGGTCGCAAGCGGATCTGGCGAGCCGCGTAAGCGGGGCTCGGAACGTATTCGACATGCATCACGCGCTTGCCGCCGGCGAGCCCGGACCAGAGGGTTCCCGGCGTGATGTCCCACCACGTCGGAGTGTCGAGATAGACCCGCTGCTCGCCCGATCCGAAGGCAATCCAGCGGGCGTTCGGGTCCGCGGCGGCGAAGTCGCGGTTGGGGATCATCCGCGTCCAGTCCAGCCCGCCGGCCCGCACCGGCATGATGATGTCGGCGTGGATGCCGTTGTCGGCGATGTAGATGGTCGTGCCGTCGGCCGGCTCGGTCCAGCCGCGATTGACCGGAATCAGCGATCCGATCAGCGCCGCGACGAGGTAAAGCGCTGGCACTATAAGGAGCAGCGTCAGCAGCCGGCCAACCCACTTGCCTGCCTTGGCTTTTCGCCGCCGACGCGCCACCCGGCTCCCCTTAACGACCTTGCCTTGTCGAATAGCCCTGCCTAGATGCCGCGGCCAGGTCGGGGCGTAGCGCAGCCTGGTAGCGCATCACACTGGGGGTGTGGAGGTCGCTGGTTCGAATCCAGTCGCCCCGACCATCACGTCAATCGGAAAGCAGCAAGTCGTCGATGTCCAGCCCACCGATCCTCATGAGCATGGTCCAGGTTGCACCTGCCGGCCAGCCGAACGGCACCGTGCAGATGCTGTTGGGCATCCTGCCGTGGCTGTTGATCTTCGTCATTTTCTACATCCTGATGATCCGCCCGCAGCAGCGCCGCGCGAAGGAGCACCAGAATGCCATCGCAGCGGTCAAGAAGGGCGATGACGTGATCACTGGCGGCGGCATTCGCGGCCGCGTGACCAAGGTCAGCGACGACGAGGCCGAGGTCGAGATCGCGCAAGGCGTCAAAGTCCGGGTCGTCAAGGCCACCATAACCCAGGTGCTGACGGTAAACGCGAAGCCGGCGAACGACTGATGCTCGAATTTCCCCGTTGGAAAGTGTGGTTGATCGGCATCGTCATCGCACTCGGAGTGCTGCTGTCGATCCCCAGCCTGATCGGCGGTACACCGCTCGCTGGAAGCTGGCCGAAGTGGCTGCCGCAATACAAGATCAGTCTCGGACTTGACCTTGCCGGCGGCAGCCATCTGCTGCTCGAGGCTGACGCCGCCGACGCACAGAAGCAGCGACTGCAGGCGATGGAGGATTCGGTATCGACCGAGCTTCGCCGTGATCCGCGCATCGACATCGGCGACATCTCCACTGCTGGCGGCCGGCTTTCATTCATGGTGCGCAACCCGAGCCAGGTCGACGCCGCGGTCGAGCGGATGCGCAACCTGACGAAGCCAGTGGCGCTGACCGGCAACCGTGACTGGGACGTTTCCGTTGTCGACTCGACGCGCGTCGTGCTCACCCCTACCGCGAGCGGGACGGCGCAGGCACTCAAGGATGCCATGGGCGTCGCGCGCGATGTCGTCCGCCGCCGTATCGACCCATCGGGGACCAAGGAAATCACGGTCATCACCGAGGGTGGCAACCGGATCCTGGTCGAGGTGCCGGGAGTCGAGGACCCGGAGGCGTTGAAGCGCCTGATCGGCCAGACCGCCCGGCTGGAATTCAAGCTCGTCGATCTGTCCGCCAATCCGCAGGACGTCCAGCAAGGCCGCGCGCCTCCGGGCAGCCAGGTGCTGCCGATGGCCGACGGCACCGGCTTCATGGCGGTCAAGCGCCGCGTGATGGTTTCGGGCGACCAGCTGACCGACGCAAAGCAAAGCTTCGACCAGGACGGCCGGCCGGACATCTCGATTACGTTCAATACTACCGGCGCACGGCGGTTTGCCCGAACGACACAGGAAAACGTCAACAAGCCGTTCGCGATCATCCTCGACGACAAGATCCTGTCGGCGCCCAACATCAACGAGCCGATCCTCGGCGGCAGGGCAAGCATCAATGGCGGCTTCACCGTCCAGAGCGCGCATGATCTCGCCGTCAGCCTCGCGTCGGGCAAGCTGCCGGTGAAATTGAACTTCATCGAGGAGCGGACGGTCAGCGCCGAGCTGGGCCAGGACTCCATTCACAAAGGCGTGATCGCCTCGGTGGTCGGAGTCGTCGGAATCATCATTTTCATGCTGATCACTTATGGACGGTTCGGCGTGTACGCGAACATCGCGCTGCTCGTGAACGCCTTCCTGATCCTTGGCATCATGGCCATGTTCAACGCCACCCTGACGCTGCCTGGAATCGCCGGCTTCATTCTGACGATCGGCGCCGCGGTCGACGCCAACGTGCTGATCAACGAACGGATCCGCGAGGAATTGCATCGCGGACGGCGCATGATCGATGCCGTCGAGACCGGCTATCACGAAGCCTTCCGCGCGATTTTCGACGCCAATGTGACACACGTCATCTCGGCGGGAATCATGGCCTATTTCGGCTCGGGCCCGGTGCGCGGCTTCGCCGTGGTCCTGCTGATCGGCGTCGTTACCTCGGTGTTCACCGCGGTCTATTTCACCCGGATGCTGGTGGCGCTGTGGATTCGTCGCGCACGCCCACGCGCGCTGCATATTTAAGGCTGTCTCGACATGAAGCTGCTCAAGCTCGTCCCGGACCACACGAACGTCGACTTCATGCGCTGGCGCAACCTTGCGCTGATGCTGTCGATCATCGCCACCGTCGCGTCGATTTCCTACACCGTGTATCGCGGACTCAACCTCGGCATCGACTTCGTCGGCGGGCAGCTCGTCCGTGCCGAGTTCGCCAGGCCGGTTCCGATCGAGGAGCTGCGGGCGCGGGTCGACAGCCTCGGCGTCGGCGAGGCGAGCATCCAGGCGCTCGACAAGAACAACCGTACCTACCAGATTCGCCTGCCCCGTCCGCCGGGGCCGGAAACGGCGTCGAACGCGGTGGTCAGCAAGGTCCGCAAGCTCATCCCGCAGCAATATCCCGGCGCAAGGATTGATGCCGGCGAATCGGTTTCAGGCAAGGTCAGCGAGGAGCTTGCGGGCGATAGTGCGAAGGCGATCGCTTTTGCCATGATCGGGATCGCAATCTACATCTGGTTCCGCTTCGAATGGCAGTTCGGCGTGGGCGCGCTGGTCACGCTCGGCCACGACATCGCGATGACCTTGGGATTTTTCGCGATCACGCAACTGCCGGTCGACCTCAATGTCGTCGCGGCGTTCCTGACCATCGTCGGCTATTCGCTGAACGACACGGTCGTCATCTACGACCGCATCCGGGAAAATCTGCGCAAGTACCGCAAGATGTCGATCCTTCCCCTGCTCAACCTGTCGCTCAACGAGACGCTGGCGCGCACGGTGGTGACCTCGCTGACGGTGCTCATCGCGCTTGGCGTGCTGATGCTGATCGGCCCCGAGGTGATCTTCGGCCTTGCCATCGCCATCTTCCTCGGCGTGATCATCGGCACCTATTCGTCGATCTACATTTCGGTGCCGACATTGGTCTGGCTCGGCGTCAAGCCGGACAGCTTCCTGAAGAGCGACGAGAAGGAACAGGCCGAGGCGCAGCCTGCCTGAATTTCCGTTCAGCGAAGGCCAAGCTTTCCCTGTCCATGCCGTGCTTGGCCTCCTTCGGAGCCCACGCTAATGAGGTCCCCATGCTGAAGCTTAACCTTCCTGTTGCCCTGCTCCTCTCCGCTGCAGCGGTGCTCCCGCTCGCGGCTTGCGCACATGGCGGCAAGAAGGCCGACACCGCCTATGTCGCCCGCGACGTCAGCTCGCTCTACACCGCCGCCAAGCGCACGATGGACAATGGCGACTACGAGCAGGCCGCGAAGCTGTTCGACGAGGTCGAGCGTCAGCATCCCTATTCGGTCTGGGCGCGCCGCGCGCAGCTGATGAGCGCGTTCAATTATTATCTCGCGCACAAGTACACCGAGGCGGTCAGCTCGGCGCAGCGCTTTGTCACGATCCACCCGGGCAATGACGAGGCGCCCTACGCCCAATATCTGATCGGCATGAGCTATTATCAGCAGATCGACAGCGTGACCCGAGACCAGACGACGACGAGCCAGGCGTCGGATGCGTTCGGCGAACTGATCCGACGCTATCCCGACAGCCGCTACGCCGCCGACGCGCGCATCAAGCTCGACCTCATCAAGGACCATCTCGCGGGCAAGGAGATGGAGATCGGCCGCTTCTACGAGCGCTCCGGCCAGTGGCTGGCGGCGACCTATCGATTCCGCAGCGTGGTCAACGATTACCAGACCACTTCGCACGCGCCCGAAGCGCTCGAGCGGCTGGTCGAATGCTATCTTGCGCTCGGCGTGCCCGAGGAGGCGCAGAAGGCCGGCGCGGTGCTCGGCCGCAATTATCCCGAATCCTTCTGGTACCGCCAGTCGCTGAAGCTGCTCGGGCGCGAGAACCAGCACGTCCAGCGGCGGACGGCCTCCCGGAAGTGATTCCCCGGCGAGCGCTCCTCACGTGCTGAGGCAGCTCGCCATCAACAATATTGTGCTCGTCGAGCGGCTCGATCTCGAGTTCGAGCCGGGGCTTGGCGTGCTTACCGGGGAGACCGGCGCGGGAAAGTCGATCCTGCTCGACGCCGTTGGTCTCGCGCTCGGCGCGCGAGCCGATATGGCGCTGATCCGCGCCGGGCAGGACAGCGCAGCGGTTTCCGCCGAAATCGAGCTCCCGCGGCACCACCCCGCTCTCGCGCTGCTTCAGGAGCAGGGCATCGATGTCGAAGCCGGCGAAGCCTTGATCGTGCGCCGCACCCTGAAAAGCGATGGCGGCAGCCGCGCGTTTGTCGGCGCCTCAAGCGTGCCCGCCGGCCTGCTGCGGGACATCGGCGCGATCGCCGTCGAGATTCACGGACAGCACGATGATCGCGGGCTGCTCAACCCGAAGGGCCACCGGGCGCTGCTCGACGCATTCGGCAGGCTCGACACGGCCGCCGTAGAGCGGGCGTGGCACGAGGTGACTCGCATCGAGGCCGAACTGCTCGAAGCCCAAGCCGCCGCTGCGGCGGCCGAGCGCGAGCGCGAGTGGCTCGAGCATTCCTGCGCAGAGATCGACTTGCTGGCGCCCGAAGCCGGTGAAGAGACACGACTGGCGGAGGAGCGCGCGGCGATGCAGGCGGGCCTCAAGGCCGGCGAATCGCTGACCGGTCTCGATGAGCTGCTCGGCGGGTCCGACGGCGCCATCGCCCAGCTTCGCCAGGCGGCGCGACGCATCGAACGCGGCGCCGCGGACCATCCGTTGCTCGGCGAAGCCCTGGCTGGACTCGACAGGGCGTTGATCGAAGCGAGCGAGGCGGAAGACCGAATTGCCCGCGCTGCCGAAGCTATCGCATTCGACCCCGCCCGCCTGGAGCAGGCCGAGGCGCGGCTGTTCGACATCCGCGGCCTCGCGCGCAAGCATCGCGTCGAGCCGGATGAGTTGGCTGCGCTGGGTGCGCGAATGCGCGACCAACTTGCCGCGATCCAGGCCAACGGTGAGCATATCGCCGAGCTCGACCGCCAGCTGCTCGCCGCCCGGCAGGCGTATGCGGCGGCAGCGGACGCACTTGGCAAGCAGCGGCACCACGCAGCCTCGCGCCTCGATGTCGCGGTCGCCGCAGAGCTCGCGCCGCTCAAGCTCGACGCTGCGCGCTTCCGGACGGCCATTGCGGCGGCGGAACCAGGTCCCGCAGGCACCGACCGGGTCGAATTCGAAGTCTCCACCAATCCCGGTGCGCCATTTGGGCCACTGACGCGGATCGCGTCGGGCGGGGAGCTGTCGCGCTTCATCCTTGCCCTCAAGGTGGCGCTGGCCGAGGCGGGCAGCGCCGGAACGATGATCTTCGACGAAGTCGACCGCGGGGTCGGCGGCGCGGTCGCCAGCGCGATCGGCGAACGCCTGGCCCGCCTCGCGCAACAGAGCCAGGTGCTGGTCGTCACTCACTCGCCGCAGGTCGCAGCGCGCGCATCCCACCACTATCGTATCGAAAAAAGCCACGCAGGGGGCACCACCCGCACCACTGTTCGCAAGCTGGGCGAGGAGGAGCGGCGCGAGGAAATTGCCCGCATGCTATCGGGCGCCTCAATCACCGAGGAAGCCCGGGCCCAGGCCACGCGCCTGCTCGACGCAGCGTGACGGCATATATCGCGCTCCTGCGGGCGGTCAACGTCGGCGGACGCAAGCTGCTGATGAACGACCTCAAGGGGATCGCCGATGAGTTGGATCTGCCGAACGCCAGAACCTACATTGCGAGCGGAAACCTGTTGTTCACCAGCGCGAAGAGTGAAGCTGCGCTGAAGACGTTGCTCGAAGCCCGCCTGCGAACGCATATGGGAGCGGCCGTCGGAGTGATGCTCCGCTCCGCGCGGGAGATTACTCAGGCGGCCGAGCGCAATCCCTTTGCCACCGAGCCCGGCAATCGCGTCGCCGCGATTTTCCTCCATTCCGCGCCGCCCGCGAACATTCTGCAGACCGTGCGCAACATCGATGGCGAGCGCATCGCGCTTGGCGAACGCGAGGTCTATGTCGCTTATGGCGAGAGCGGTATGGGCCAGTCGCGCCTGCGCATTCCAACTGCCGAAGCGGGGACTGCGCGCAACATGAACACGGTGGCGAAGCTCGCCGAGCTGGCAAGGGAGATGGAATGAGCAAGGACCGCGCGATCGCGCATAATTTCGAAGGCGAGCAGTGCGAAAGCGTGTTCGTCGGCCGGCGCGACGGCCAGGCGCGGCCGACCGTCATCCTGATCCCGACGGTAATGGGCGTCACCGACCTCGAGATCCGCTTTGGGCGGCAGCTGGTCGAACTCGGCTACAATGCGTTCGTCGCCGACCTGTTCGGCAAGGAATTCCGCGGCGCTCCGCGCGACACCTGCTTCGCCGAGATGACTCGTTTGAGAAGCGATCGCGCTGCGCTGCGGCGGCGACTGCAGCACGTGCTCGAGCTTGCGCGGCGGCTCGACGAGGTGCCTGCCGACCAGATCGTCGTCGCCGGCTATTGCTTCGGCGGGCAGTGCGCGCTCGACCTTGCGCGCAGTGGCGCGGACATCACCGCCGCGGTCAGCTTCCACGGGCTGTTCGACCCCCCCGGCCTGCCCGAGGAGAAGATCGGCGCCAAGGTCGTGGCGTTCCACGGCTGGGACGACCCGATGGTGCCGCCTGAAAAGGTCGTCGCCTTGGGGCAGGAGCTGACCAGGGCCGGCTGCGACTGGCAGATCCACGCCTACGGCCATGTCGGCCACGGCTTCACCAACCCGCACGCATCGGAGCTGCAAATCGACGGGGTCGCCTACAACGCGCTCGCCGCCGAGCGGTCGTGGACCAGCTTCATCAACCTGCTCGAGGAATTGTTTGGATAGCCCTCTCCCGCTTGCGGGGGAGGGTTGGGTGGGGGCCTGTTCCCTTCTACACCATTGTCATGGTCGAGCGCTCGGAAAAGACACGCCCTCACCCCCGCCCTCTCCCGCAAGCGGGAGAGGGGGAAATTAGTGAGGCCGACGCCGCCAACCGCCTGATGCGGCTGGCGAAGGAGATCGCGCGGCACGACAAGCTCTATCACGACCAGGATGCGCCGGAGATTTCCGACGCGGACTATGATGCGCTGGTGCGCGAGAACCGCGCGCTGGAGGAGCGCTTCCCGCAGCTGGTGCGCGCGGATTCGCCGTCCAAGCGGCTCGGCGCGGCACCGACCGGCGCGCTGGCGAAGGTGCCGCATGCGCGGCCGATGCTCAGCCTTGATAACGCCTTTTCGGCGGAGGAGGTCGCGGAATTCGTTGCCCGCGTGAAGCGCTTCCTGGCGCAGCCGGCGGATGCATTCGTGGCGATGACGGCGGAGCCGAAAATCGACGGGCTGAGCTGCTCGCTGCGCTACGAGCGAGGAGAACTGGTGCTTGCTGCAACGCGCGGTGATGGCAGCGTGGGCGAAGACGTCACTGCGAACGTGCGCACGATCGACGATGTGCCGCAGCAGCTGTACCCCGGCGAAGGCCGGGGCCCAGGAGCGCCGGGAGGCGCTGCTGGCGCATCGCCCTGGGCCCCGCCCTTCGCCGGGGTACTGGAGATCCGCGGCGAAGTGTACATGTCCAAGGCGGACTTCGAAGCGCTGAACCAGCGACAGGAAGCCAGCGGCGGCAAGATTTTCGCCAACCCGCGCAACGCCGCCGCCGGGTCGCTCCGCCAAAAGGACCCGAGCATCACGGCCGCCCGGCCGCTGCGCTTCCTTGCCCACGGCTGGGGCGAGCTCAGCGAACCGCTCGGCGAGACGCAGTTCGACGCGATGCAGCGGATCGAGCGCTTCGGCATCCCGGTCACCGACCTGCTCGTCCGCTGCGACAGCGTCGAGGAGATGCTCGCCCATTACCGCGCCATCGAAAAGGCCCGCGCGGACCTGCCGTTCGACATCGACGGCGTCGTCTACAAGGTCGACCGGCTCGACTGGCAGGAGCGGCTCGGCCAGGTCGCGCGCGCGCCGCGCTGGGGCCTCGCGCACAAGTTCCCGGCCGAGAAAGCGGAAACTACGCTAGAGGCGATCGATATCCAGGTTGGCCGCACCGGCAAGCTAACCCCGGTCGGACGCCTGACCCCGGTCGGCGTCGGCGGCGTGATGGTCGCCAACGTCACGCTCCACAACCGCGACGAGATCGAACGGCTGGGCCTGCGCATCGGTGACCGCGTCCGTATCCAGCGCGCCGGCGATGTCATCCCGCAGGTCGTCGAGAACCTCACCCGAGACGAGCCGCGCGAGCCCTACGTCTTTCCCGATCGCTGCCCCGAATGCCGCAGCGAGGCGGTCGCCGAGGAAGGCGAGGTCGACGTGCGCTGCACCGGCGGGCTGATCTGCCCGGCGCAGCGCTTCGAGCGGTTGCGCCATTTCGTCAGCCGCGGTGCCCTCGACATCGAGGGGCTGGGTGAGAAGAGCATCGCCGAGTTCATCGAGCTAGGTTGGCTGCACTCCCCCGCCGACATCTTCCGCCTGCGCGGCCACCGTGACGAACTGCTCGGCCGCGAGGGCTGGAAGGAGAAGTCGGTCGACAGCCTGCTCGCAGCGATCGAGGTCAAGCGCCGGCCCGACGGCCCCCGCCTGCTGTTCGGGCTCGGCATCCGCCACGTCGGCATCGTTACCGCCCGCGACCTGCTCAAATGCTTCGGCACGATCGATGAGCTGCGGCGAGCTGCGCTGTCGGAGGGCGGCGAGGCCGAGCTGTCGTCGGTCCAGGGCGTCGGCCCCGTCGTCGCCGAAGCCCTGGTCGACTTCTTCCATGAGGCCCACAACCGCGCGGCGCTCGATGACCTCCTGTCCGAAGTCTCGCCTGAGCCCTACGTCAGCGACGCCAAGCAAACGGAGTGGACCGGCAAGACCATCGTCTTCACCGGCACCCTCGAAACCATGAGCCGCGACGAAGCCAAGGCGCAGGCCGAACGGCTAGGCGCACGCGCAGCGGGATCGGTCAGTGCGAAGACGGACCTTGTCGTTGCGGGACCGGGCGCCGGTTCTAAGTTGAAGAAGGCCGAGGAGCTTGGCGTTCGCGTAGTTAGCGAAGAGGAATGGGCCAAGATTGTGGCAGACGCCTAGCTGCCCCTGCGCCCCAGGTGTCTTAGATGATGATGACGGTTCCGTTTGATGAGCGGACTATGTGGCCAGCCAGTGCAGGACCAGCAATCCTCTCTGGGCACCCGCCATTTTCGACCTCGATCGCCTGAAGCTCCGACACTGGACAGCGGCTCGCGACGCTCATGCCGGGCGTCAGAGTGGTCCAGCCTTCAGTCTTGCACTCGCTAGTCGCTGCATAGATCAGCCGAACACGTTCGGTCTCACCCCCTCTATTTTGAACCGCAAACGCAATTTTGTCGCAACCCGTCAAAGCAAGTACGGGAAGCAGAACTAGCAACTGCCGCATGTTCATCGCGCAACCGTCAGACTGCTCGTCCGCCGGATGAAGTCCGCAACGTTCGCGTGCAGCTCCACGAGCGTCGGCGGGTGGACGTAGACCATGTGGCCGGACTGGTAATAATGATATTCGATGTTGCTTCGAAGCGCCGGCGGCACCGGCAAATGACGCATCTCCATTACACCTTCGAAATAGGGTGTTGAGACGTCGAAATAGCCGCCGTTGACCATCACCTTGAGCGTCGGGTTTTGCTTCATCGCACTCGCTAGGTCGGGGAGCACATTGGGCAGCATGATCAGCGGCTTGTCGGCACCGGGCGGCTGATGCTTGTAGTCCCACTTGGAATAGATCGGGATGCCCGACTTGAACTGGATGTCGGGGCGGTAGTTCAGCCGGTTGCGCGCATAATCGTGCCAGGCGGCAACATAAGCGGCGCTGATCGCGGCGCTCTGCGGGTCGTAGCTCGAGACCTTGCTCAACGGATCGAGCGTGGCGCCGACGAACCGAGTGTCGAGGGTGCCGGTGGTCAGCGCCTTCTCGCCGAACAGCTCCTTCTGGAACGCGCCATATTCGATGCGAAGGTTGGTCTTAATGAGGTACGGCACCGATAGGCCGGTGTAGGCCGAGAGCTGCTGCGCGATGCGCTGCCGCTCGGCATCGGGCAGCGTGTCGCCCTTGAGCAGCGCAGCCGCGTAATCGCCGGTCGCGAACCGCTCGACCTGATCGAGGTAGGCGCGCAGGTCGGCGGGGCGGTTCGCGACCTTGTTGAAATACCAGGCCGTCGCCGCATAGGTCGGCAGCGCGACGATGTACGGCATGTCGATGCCGGGGTTGAGCTGCGGATCGTCGGGCATGAAGTCCCAGTTCAAAATGTCCGAGAGCAGGATCACGCCGTTGAGATCGACGTCGGCATTCTGCAGCGCGAGCGACAGCCCTGCCGCGCGCATCGTGCCATAGCTCTCGCCGAACACATATTTGGGCGAGTTCCAGCGGCCGTACTTCGTCATGAACTGGGTGATGAAGGCGGTGAAGGCGTGGATGTCCTGGTCGACCCCGTAGAAGGCCTTGTCCTTGTCCTTGCCGGCCGTGCGCGAGAAGCCGGTGCCGGGCGCGTCGATGAACACAAGGTCGGACGCGTCGAGCAGGCTCTGGTCGTTGTTGACGGTGGAATAAGGCGCCGGTGGATTGTGCTTGGCGTCAACCGTTTGGACGCGCACCGGCCCGAACGCACCCATGTGCAGCCAGATGCTCGACGACCCCGGACCGCCGTTGAACAGGAAGGTAATCGGCCGCCCGGCGGCGGGCGCGCCTTGCTTGAAGTACGCCGTGTAGAACATCGACGCTTCGGGCTTCGGGCCTTTCTTGTCCTTGTCCGCGGACTTGTCGGAATCCGCGTCCGCCTCGATCGTGTCCGTGTCCTCCCATTCCTTGGCGTGCACGACGAGGGTTCCGGCGACCGCCTCGTAGGTGATCGGCTGGCCGCCGACCGTGACCGTGCCGGTCGAGCGCGTTTCGCTCGGATGAAAAAATTCCTTGAGTGGCGGCTTGGTGTCCGGCTTGGGCTTCGACGCGCCCTCGGCCTTCGGCGGATGGGCCGTGTGCGGCCTTGTCCGCCGTTCAGCGGGCGCTGCGACCGCCAGCGATGCGGTGGCGAGCAGGATCGGAAGCGTGGCGAACTTTAATTTCATGACCCGGCTGTCGCAGCGGCAACTTGCCCGGGCAAGCGAAACCAGCGGTGGATTAGGAGTGTAGCACCAGCACTGGCCATTCGCCGGTTCCGCGCTCCCTCAGAGCCATGCCTAGCGATTGGTAAGCGCCAGCGACCGCATCCGCTTGCGTGTCGAGCAACCCGGCGAGCACGACCGTTCCGCCCGGCGCCAGCGCTGCTGCAAACGGGGGCGCAAGATCGATCAACGGTCCGGCGAGGATGTTGGCGATGATCAGGTCGAACGGCGCACGCGCGGCAAGCAGGGTCGAGTCCATCCCGTCGGCCTGGGCCAGCAGCAGCTCGCCTGA
>Ga0207705_10002165_pt1 | contig 15210 bp, 7 predicted proteins | sample KBSC13metaG_FD_184314 | JGI IMG/M metagenome (GOLD analysis project Ga0207705, IMG submission 184314) | Corn rhizosphere microbial communities from Kellogg Biological Station, Michigan, USA - KBS C1-3 metaG (SPAdes) (version 2) | ecosystem: Host-associated > Plants > Roots > Rhizosphere > Soil ...
GTGCACGCAACGGTGGCTACACCATCGCGGGCAGCACGACCGGCCTGACACGCCACTTCCAACTGACCAGCGGTCCGGCCACCCGGAACGCCCTGCAGTTGACCTCCGTGGTTGCACGGATCAACGGCGGCAGCAGTCGCGCTGTCGGAGTGGGTGGTTCGGTCAACATCTCCTACAACACCACGGCGCCTGCAACCGTGCAGGTCGTCATCTCCAAGAACGGACGTACGATCCGTACCGTCGATAGCGGCAGCAACAGCCGCGAAGCCGGAGCTGGACAGGTGGTGTGGGATATGAAGGACAACCAGGGACAGACGGCGCCGGGCGATACCTACCAGGTCGAAGTCCGTGCGCAAGACACCCAGGGGCATACGGTCCGCCAGATCGTTCCGCTCGTCATCACGCGGTGATAAGTGAGAGTTCGGTGGGGTTTATCGGCAAACCCCACCGTTCCCGCCCTGAATTTCAAAAAAGGGAGCAGGGAAATGGGTATGCGACAGAGAATCTTACCGATAATCCTGTGAAGCGGGACATACGTGTGCAGGCTGGAGCCTGCACGAGGAAGGGAGCAGACGAAAAGATTGAAAACTATTCGTAGGAGTCCGATAACCCGCGCCACCGCCTGGCTCGTGACCCTGGCGATGGTTGCGCCATGCCTACTGGGCGGGCGCGTCGCCAGAGCGCAGACGCAACAGCCTCTCCGGGTGATTATCGCCGATATCGACAACAAATCGAAGGCCGCCTACCCGAACCTGGGCGTCACGGCCACCGCGGCTATCTATAATGAGATGGTCAACTCGGGACAGGGACGCTTCAGCGTCTTTCAGAACTCCGAGGTTCTGAAAGAGGCCGATTCCCTGCAGATCAAACATCCCAGCAACCCGAACCAGCCCTCCGGCTTCTCACGTCCGGACCTCATTCGGATCGCCAAGAATCTGAATGCGGATGTGATCGTCGAAGGTGAAGTCGCCGCAGGCGCCCGCAACAAGGGTGTGCAGGTCACTCTGATCACCAATCTGCGGGAAGTCGCCTCCGAGCAGTTGATCAACGGCGGCAGTTCGACGGCGACCACGCTGCCTCGTCCCGGCGAACCCACCGATTCGGAGGAACTGACCAATAAAGGCGTCAGTGACGCCGCACAGGATGTGGTGCGACAGGTACTGGGCCGCCAACTGGCGACCGGCACGGTCATCGGGATCGAAACCGACTCTGTCATCCTCAATAAGGGTGTACGAGACGGGGTCAAAGTAGGGGATGATGTCGTCATCCTGCGAGAAGGGGCCAACGGCCAGAAGACGCAGGTTGGTCGCGTGAAGGTAGCGCGTGTCTACCCCACCGACTCCGAGGCAACTATCGTCAACAACCCCGGCGGAATTCGCCCGGAAGACTCGGCGCGCGTCCTCTATGTGCCGGCCGTCACCATCGTACCTGGGGGACCGACCGTCAAAAGCACCTCTAGAGGCGCTCAGTTTACGCTGACCGCGCTGGGAAGCACCCTCGCCGTCATCGGCCTGGGAGTCCTGGTGGCGCAGGCGTCTCGTGGAGGCCAGTCCTCGACGACCTCTGTTACCGCAGAAGCCGGCGTGGCCAGCAATGCGCCGCTCGTCCGTGTCCGATGGCAGGACAACATCTTCGGTCAGGGCAATGTGCAGCAGTATAAGATCTATCGCGAACCGGACTTCCCCTTCGGCCAGAGCACTGGCGGCGGCAACAACGGCGGCACCGCGACCGGCGGCTCCGTTCCGATCGGCGTCCAGTCCTCGACCGTGCATGAGTTCATCGACCACGGTTCACCGTACTTCCCCTACGCCAATGGCCTCACGCCACTGATCGGTAACGGCAACGGCAACCCGGTCGGCGGCAATGGCGGCGGCAACAATGGCGGCGGCAACAACGGTGGCCAGGGCTGTGGCACGCTGACCGTGGCGGCTACCCTCGACACCGGCTTCAAGCCCGGCTCCAGCTACCACTATCTGGTGACAGCGATCATTCTGCGCCAGTCGCCCTCCAGCAGCGGCTCCGGTTCTAACGGCGGCGGCGGCAACGGTGGCGGCGGCAACAACGGTGGCGGCGGTAACGGCGGCGGTGGCGGCGGCAACAACGGCGGGGGCGGCAACAACGGTGGCGGCAGTTCGAACGGCGGCGGCTTCGACTGTATCGAGACCGATCCTTCCCGCTCGGGCCAGTCCACTCCGATCAACCCCGTCCTGCTGACCTCGCCGGCCAACAACACGGCGTCTGTCAACGTGACCCAGTTCACTCCGCAGTTCACCAGTCGCAACGGCGCCGATGTCTTCCAGGTGGAAGTGTCGACGGACCGTACGTTCTCGAACCCGAGCCTGATCTTCCGCACCCAGCTGATCTCCTCAGCGCCGAATGCGGATGGTGTGGCCCAGACGGTTCAGGATCCGATCGATCTGACGACGGCTCCGGAACTGCTGCGCGATCCGAAGTTCAAGGCGTTCGTAAACAGCGCGGCCTGCGGCACGACGGGTGGCACCACCGGCGCGACGTCTCCGACGCTCTACTGGCGTGTCGGCGCTCGCCACGATGGCGATCAGCCTGGCCCTATCAACGCGATCACCCAGAGCGCGTCCGATCCGGATAAGACCTTCCGGTTCGTCTACAGCCAGGTCTTCACCTTCGTGCCCGCTCCTCTGCCCCCCTGCCCCCCAGGGGCCTCCAGGTCAGCGGCAGCGCTGAATCGGATCTATAGCTCCGATGGGCGTGCTCAACTGAAGAACCTGACTCCCACGAGCAAGAGCGCCGCTGCCGGGCTGCATCCGACGATACAGACACCGCAGCAGATCCTGCTCGGTAACCGCAAACGCAACTAAACGTTGCTCTTCCCGAGCGTCAGGCGTCGCAGGGCTCTACGACGCCTGACACTCTCTTTCTGTTTTCGGTCTCGCTCCCTCCGCGCAGACAAACTATGCGTGGCGGCCACCTTCCAACCGCCTCGGAATGAAGGAGTTGTTAAGATGATACATAGGCCCAGGCTCCGGCATCTCGGCCGGGCATTGGCGTTCGCGGCTCTCTTCGCAACCGGAGCCGCACATACTGCGTTCGGGCAAGCTGCCGGTCCTCAGACGAAGCCCGGAGAAATTATTCTCTATATGCAACCCGGCACGGCTGATAATGTCGCGAAGACTCTTGCTGCAACGGTGAATCCTGCCTCGGTAACGCCGCTTCTCCTCAAGGACTGCTATGTCCTGGAACTTCCTGTCGCACGCGCAACCGTTCAAGATACCGCTGCCGCCGTCGCGACCTTGAAGATGAACGGAAACGTGCGCTGGGTGGGGGCAAGCCGCCTCTACAAGCCAACGCAGGTTTCAGGCGCGCCTAAAATCACGCCCAACGATCCCATGTTCGCTCAGCAGTGGTACTTATCCAATATTAAGGCTCCCCAGGCATGGGTTCTCTCCAAGGGAGCGACAAACGTCAATCTCGCCTGGATCGACACCGGTTTTGCGACCACCCATGAAGATCTCGCGGGGCAGTATCTTCCCGACAGTTACAACTTCGCGGACAATAATACGAATATCGACGCCGGCGGCAGCGTTCTGAACGCTACCGAGGATGGTCACGGCATCGCGACGAGCAGCATCGCTTTCGGAATTACCAATAACTCCAAGGGTATCGCCGGAATCGATTGGGGAGGAACCAAGTGTCTGGCCCTCAAAGCCAAGACAGACGGGCAGGGCGGATTTGGCCTGGCGGCTCTGTTGAACTCCTACGCGTTTATCATGGCGAATAAGGACAAGGACCATATCGTCGCTGTCAATATGAGCTACGGCGCCGATGGGGGCGATCCCACCGGTGGCGGAGGCACGGATCCGGAATTCGTCGCGACGAAAGCTCTTGCGGATGCAGGGGTGTTTATGGTGGCTTCTGCTGGAAACAGCAGCGATTTTACCAACCTCCCGGCCGCGTTCCCACACATGATCGCCGTATCGGCCCTGGATCGGAATAACAAGATCGCCGCCTACTCGTCTTTCGGAAAGATCGAGATGTCGGCGCCGGGCGGAGACAACTTCGATACCGGCAACTCGGCGGACGGCATGGCCGAAGCAGACTTCAACAACACCTATGTCTTCGAAAGCGGCACCTCCAACTCCGCTCCGGTCATCACGTCGGTTTTCGGTCTCCTGATGGCGGTTCCCGGAGTCACTCCGGCGCAGGCCAAGAAGGCGATGTACGATACGGCCAATCGCAGCGCGGTGGGAATTTCCACGGTGCCCGATCCGAAATACGGCTACGGTCTTGTGGATGCGTACGCGGCGCTGCTGAAGGTCTCGGTCAGCGTGGTCATCGACGATCCGATCGGAATCGACGCGCAAGGACTTTCGACAGATCCGTCCGGCATTCCGCCCCCTCCGACGGAGACCCTGAAGCCGGTCTTGCGCTTTAAGATCTCGAACGTGCCCCTCGAAAATCTGATCATTAAAATCGATGCTGGGACCGCACAGGAAAAGACGCTGGACCTTGCCTTCCTGCAGCAAAATGTCGAATCGGGCAATACGACCGGTGCGAATCCGCAGTATGTCATCGCGTTCCGCTATCCGTTCCTGCCGTCTGCGCCGTTTAATCATACGATTACGATCACCGGTACGAATCCGACCACCGGAACCACCGCTACCGACACACGGACGTTCACCATTCAGTCGCACACGATTCCGTCAGGGCTCTCGTTCCTCTCCTTCCCTTACTTCGAATCCCCGGTCGACTCTCCGTCCCATGCGTCACGGAACGCGAACGAACTGCTGGGTCCGACCGTCGCCTTTGCCCGTTTCCTGTATCGCAACGGCGTTCCGAGCTATATCTACTATAACAACCCGCTGCAGCCCGGCGAGAACGATGTCAACGCGTCGTTGCTTCCGGACACCACGAACCCTGCTGCCTTCGTGCCGAAACCGGATACCCCCAGTATTCCGGCGGATTCCAGGCCGCTCGGGATCGGCTACTTCGTCAAGACGTCCAACCCGGTGACAGTCGTCACCTACGGTGCGTCGTACGATACCAGTTCGTTCCGCGTACCGCTGCATACCGGCTGGAATATGATCGGGAACCCGTACAAGTTCGCGGTTCCGTTCGATAGCCTGGTGTTCGAGCAGAACAACGGCACGCGCGTCACCGCAGAGGCAGCCGCGGATCAGAAACTGATTCTCCCCTTTATCTACCGCTATGTCTCCGGACAGTACCAGTTCGAGACGCTTCCGGCCGGTAGTCTGCGCGCATGGGAAGGTCAGTGGCTCTATGTCACGGGCGATCTGAAACGTACGGATACCATTCTGACCCTCATCACCACCCCGGTGGCTGTCTCCGGCGTGTCACGTGCAGCGCAAAAGGCGGCAGCCTCCAGAGCCGTGTCCGGCACGGTCGTGACGACATCGGCGCCCAAGGTGACCGGGACAGGCAACTGGACGATTCAACTCCAGGCGAGCAGCAAAGACCTGCGGGATGGCTATAACTTCATCGGAGTGACGAGTTCCGCCACGAAGAGCGCCATGTCGCTGGTTCCCAAGCCGCCGCAGCCGTCCCCCTACGTGACACTGGGTATCGTCAATCCCGGCGGCGCCGGCCCCGTCTACGCGCAGTCCCTGCAAGTGGCGGGCGGCGTCAAGACCTGGGATGTGGTGGTTTCGACCGATCAGCCCAATACGGATATTACGCTCAACTGGCCCAATATCCGCACGCTGCCCAGGAACTATCGACTGACGCTCAAGGACACCGCGACCGGTCAAATGATCGACCTGCGCAACCAGGCGTCCTATCAGTTCAACTCCGGACACAGCGCCGGCACACGCGCCTTTACGCTGACTGCCCATCCCACCAATGCCGCGGGGCGCGCCGTGCTGACGAACATCAACATCAATCCTCCGCTGACACGCGGAGGACGGTCTACCGGAGCCTATCAAATCGGGTATACTGTCTCGCAAGACGCTCAGGTAGAGGTCGCCATCGTCGGCTATAACGGACAGACGATCGCGCTGGCAGGCCCGACCCGGGCTGTCAGCAGCGGAGACAACTCTCAGGTCTGGAACGGCAAGGATAACAGGGGAGCGACCGTTCCCTCCGGAACCTATCTGCTTCAGGTCAAGGCCATCACCTCGGACGGTACGGTGAGCCGGGAGACGCGTCCGTTGGTCATCGCCAGATAGTAGCGTGAGGGAGTAGGGAACGGCCCTGGGGTGTTCCTTACTCCCTCCGTGATACGACTGAGCGGCGTGCGAGCGGCTTGCGAATGGGAGAGCAGTTCATAGCCGGATCCCTCAGTCCCCCAATGTTTGAAGGACGACACATCGCAGTCCCCCCGGCTTCCGAATCCTCGTATTCCCCGGAATACGATGGATGCGAGGACGGATGAAACTCGTCTCCGAGCCGGAACACCGGCTCCCAGACTCCGGTATGGTGGCTCCCCCGGCCATACCCACAACGAATCAAGTTCACAGGGAGGACTTCCTCATGGGGTGGAATTCTAAGATTATGCGTGGAGTCAAAGCGCTCGGCAGCCTCTTTCTTTTGAGCGCCGCACTGCTTTTGACCGGCGGAAGTGCAAAGGCGCAGTTGCCAGGAGACACCTGTGTGACGACGCCCGACAACTGTTATAACGGATTGTGCAACGCCTATCTCTGTCTCTATCTCGGCTTCGGTAAAAACGTCGCGGGTTCCTTCGCTCTGGTCTCGACCCAGAACAGCCCCACCGATCCGGGAGGCGCAGGGTTCGGCAACTTCCTTCTCTGGGATGGCCCGCTCGTCCCGGCAGATCCTCCAGGGTTTCTCCAGCCCTTCTACGGAACCTTTCTCTTTGTCCGCGTAGACGGCGGCGCCGGCGGCATCGCCGGAATCACCGGCACGGGGTCCACAGGTACGGGAAGCAGCGGCGGAGACTATATCTTCGGCGATCAACGCACCGGCATCTGGCTTCAGTTGCCGACGGTCGTCGGCAACCATCTGGAAGCGAGCTGGCAGACGATCCCGCACAAAGTCGATGCGGCCGGCGGCGGCTTCAGCGCCACTTACGATCCGCAGATCCAGATCGATATGGTCGCTACTTTTGTTCATGATACGGTACGGTTTGAGTTCGATATCATCAACAACAGCGCCGGACAGACCCATTCCGTAGGACTCGCTTTCTGCCAGGACATCAACGTTCTGCCGACCATCAAATTCGGCACCGCGATCGATGGCCCACTGCGCTTGCCGAACCAGCCCTACCTGCATCGTGAGACGCTGCTTTCGGGCGGCCAGGTGCCCGATCGTTGGGAGACCTCCCAGCTGATCAGTCCGGCGACCGCTACGGAACCCGCGAAACTTCATACGCTGCGTGGTACGCTCAAGCCTTTGAGTGGATCGCAGAATGAGCCGACGACACCGTCCCGGTTCGCCTATGGCCGGACGATCGTACTCGATGGGTATTTCCAACTGAATGGGGCGAAAGTTCGCAACTACGATCAGATCTGGAATTTTGTGCCCAACCCGAATATCATTCTGGACAAAGACGTCTCCTCGCAATCGACCGACGCAAGCGTCGTCGTCTACTGGGACGAGCAGACGGTCGCACCGGGACAGGTTCTCAAGCGCATCACCTATGTCGGCAACGGCGACGCAGAAAACTCCTTCGGAGCTCCGCTCGCGCTGAGCGTCTCCGGTCCTGCCGCTCTGAGCTTTACTACAGATCGCACCACGACGCCTCCTACCGTTGGCGCAACACCGAAGCCGTTTACGATCTCGGCCTACGTCCAGAACCTGACGGATCTCACGCAGTCCGGTGGTCTCGCGATCGGACCAACCAACCTGTTCCTCGACCTGCCGAAGGGCCTGGTTCTCGCTCCCGGTGAGGTCCCGAACAAGACGATCAACAACGTCGGACCCGGTGCAGAAGGTGGCGTCAGTTGGAGCGTCCTTCCAGATCCGACGGCCAAGGTGAACGGCGCGCTGACTTATACGGTGACCGCGTCCCCGAACATCGGGAACGGTAAGAGCGTCCAGAAGTCCATCGAGATACCGGCGCCGGCCGCGCTCACGCTGCTGGGCAATACCACGACCCAGGGCCTGTTCAAGATGGCGTCCTTCCCGCTGCTCTTCGGCAGCGCGAGTCCGTCCACCATCTTCGGCCTGCCGACGAGTCCGCCGGAGATCTCGGTCATCAAGTGGAACCCGATTACCAGCCACTATGAGTCCCAGAACACCTTCCAGATCGGGGAGTCCTACTGGCTTCGAAGTGAGGTACCGGGAGATCTCTCGCTCCTGATCGACGCGACCAAATATCCGCCCCTGGATAACCAGGTGCAGCCTACCGCCTCGACTCTGAAGGTGAACTACCCACGGGGATGGAATCAGATCGGAGATCCCTACGTCTACGCGTTCAAATTCTCCGAACTCCAGGTGTTCGATCAAGATTCTCTGACTCTGACCGACATCGGCAGCGCGTCCGATACGCTGCACCAGTGGGTGCTTCCGGCGATCTACCGCTACGACACCAGCGATCCCAGCCCGGCGAACTGGCACTACGTCCTGGAAGACAACTTCGGCTTTCAGATGATCCCGTATGAGGGTTACTGGATGTTCGTCAAGAAGGCGAACCTTCAGTTCATCTATCCCGGTACCGATACTCCGGGCGGCCAGGTGACGCGCGCGGCTCTCGTAGGCGCCGGCATCGGTTCTACGGCATCCAAAGCCTCTCTCGATAGCTGGAAACTCCAGGTCTCTGCTCGCAACCACATGAGCACCGACATCGCGAATATCGGGGTGGCTCCGAAAGCGACCAACGGCGAAGACAACTTCAAATACGGCAAGCCGCCGGTACTGGCCAATGCCGTTCAGTTGAGCATCGTGCATTCGGACTGGAAGACCAGCACCCTGATGCAGGATATGCGCGCCCCCGGCAACACCACACAAACGTGGGACTTGACCGTGACGTCGCCGAAACCGAACGATACCGTAACGCTCTCGTGGGCGAACCTGGCCAAGAGCGTGCCGCGCAACTACCGACTGACGTTGGTGGACAAGGATACGAATACGCGTCAGAATCTGTCGAATGCCGCTTCCTATGTGGTCAACACGGGAACGAGCGGGACCCGCCAGATTCAGATCGTAGCGACTCCGACCACGCGCACCGGCAGCGTGCTGATCACCAACTTCGCCGTCGCTCGCTCGGGCGGCGCAGGCCGCGCAGCGACCGCGGTGACGATCAACTACGCGCTGTCCCAGGACGCCGATGCGAAGATCGTCATTCGGGATGCGGGCGGACGCTCCATCCGCACGCTGCAGCCCACACGCGCTGCCGACGCCGGTAACGGCGCGGGCACCGCTGTCTGGGACCTGCGTGATCAGACGGGTGCGAAGATCCCTGCAGGCGCCTACAACATCGAACTGAATGCGCAGAGTTCCGGTGGGCAGCGCGCCCGCCAGATCAAGCCGTTCGTTATCGATCGCTGATCCAACCTCACCAGGGCAGGTCGCTTCCCGACCTGCCCTGAGATTCCCTATTCGGATTGAATTGCCTCGCCCCGACAGGACCCCCGTTTCTGCCGACATCGGTGAGCGCAAGGGAGACTCGCAATGCGCCAGAACGACCACAATTCACCCTCCCCCCGACCCCGTCAGCTCGTCTCCGTTCCTACTGCCCGTATGATTCGGACGGTGGCTTGTGCGGCCGTCGTTTGCCTGTCGCTCGCCGCGATAGCGCCGGCTTATGGTCAGGCCGCTGCGACGCCTGCCAAACAGGACAAGAACAGCAAGAAGAAGCACACGACCTCTGCGCCGCCAAAGACGAAAGGCGCGATGGAAGCGCCGGCCCGTGTGGTCCTGGTCTTTCCGCCCGAAACCAAAGGGGGCGTGAGCGATCAGATCGCAGACGTGATCACTGAGGTTGTACAGGCCCGTCTCAATCTCTCGGGTAAGTATAAGACGGCGCTCTTCCTGCCCTCCAACCCCGTGGTCAGACGCGCCACGATCGAAGGCACGCTCACCAAAACCGAGCTGGAGCATCCGGTGGCAACCGACACCCTCATCAAGAAACTGACCGAACTCACGGCCCACGATTCGGCGATCGTCGTCTCGATCATCGACTATCAGTTCGACAAGGCGACCAACAAGGTCAGCATGGTCATGAGCGCCAAACTGCTGGACTACACCGGACCTGCGCCGCGTGGAACCAATCGCAACGGCGAAAGCCCGGATAAGCCTTCTCCCAAGGCGACCGAATACGATCTCGCGGCAGCGCTGGCCCGTGATCTGACCGAGAAGATGATGGGCGATCTATTGACCGCAAAGCCTGCGACGAAATAGCTTGCGTGGATACGATGCCGCTTTTGACCGTGTGGAGGTTCTTTTGCCGCCACACGGTCGAGTGTCCCTCGCGAACGAATGATACTTGACCCCCCAGGGAGTTGAAAGTACTATGTCCCTCAGAAATGCAGCGTGGTTTGCACTCCTCGCTCCGGCGCTGGCGATATCGGCTGCGCCGTTAAAGGCAGAACCCGCGATCGGCACTATCAATTTAACCGCGACGCGTACTACCCTGCTGGCCGATGGCAAACACACGACCATTCTCCGCGCGGAAGTGCGCGACGGCAGCGGTCGCCCTGCCGGAAACGGTATCGTCGTTCAGTTCCAGATCACGGGAGCCGGGGGGACGCTGTCACAGCAACAGGCGCAGACGATCGGGGGAATCGCCCAGGTCACGCTGACCAGTTCTCCGATTGCAGGCGTCTCCACCGTGACTGCGACCGTTCCCGGACAGTCTGTCGCAACGCTCGACTTGCTTTTTACCGACGATCCCGCTGCTACGTTCGAGGGCAACAACTATATGATGTTCGCCGCGAGCGGTTATATGGCCTACAGCGCCACCGATCGCGCCATCGAAGCCAACGGCCGTAACGGCACCGCCCGTATGACCTTTCGAAACATCGATATTACGGCCGACCGCATTCAGTTGAAGTGCGATGATCAGACACTGCGCGCGCATGGCAACATCACTTTTAAGCGCGGCAAGGATGTGCTGCACGCCACCGTTCTCTACTATAGCCTCGCGACCTCCCAGGGATACGCCATTGCCCAGGATGATCAGGGCAACCTGAGCCGGGTCAGATTGGTCGGCGAACACCTGCGCCAGGAACCGCTGGAAGGTCAGATCCCGTATTCCTATGTCAACATCCCCGACTTTCAGGTCAAATTGATCATTGTCGCGAAGGGGATCACCTATTTCCCCGGCGATCGCCTGCAGTTCCGAAACCCGAAGTTCTATCAGGACCAGGCCAAGATCATGACCCTGCCCTTCTATGAACTGCCCCTGGGTTCGACTGAACTCTTCTCCGATCAGTTCATCAGCGTCGGCACCAGCGGCTTCGGTCTGGATCTGCCGCTCTATTTTGAGCTTACCCCTCACTCCACGGGGATCGTCTATCTCCGGCATCAGCAGCCGCTCGGTCGAGGCTATACCGCGACGGAACCCGGCTGGTCGATCGATGTTATCAAGGGGTATAACTCGCAAGGTTCGCAGCACGTCGATGGAGCCTACGGGTTTACGGGGCTTACCCGCAGCGACTGGGGTTTCCGCTGGACGCACAGTCAGGAGTTCAACAGCGCCACACAAGGCTCGTTCTATCTGGAGTTTCCGCACCACGATAGCCTGTTCTCCACCGCGAATCTGTCCCAGAACTTCAAGACCTTTCAGTGGGGCGCCAACCTCTCCGGTGGACAGACCTTTATGAACGGCGCGACCAATACGCAGAGTAACGTCTATGTTCAGTCGCAGCCTCATCGCCTGGCCGGCAGCAAAGCCATCCAGTTTACCGTGGGCACGACCTTTAATACCACCAACACGATGAGCCACGATACCAGCATCAACTCCTATGAGGAAGCGACGGAAGCGGTCAATTTTCGGGCCTTTACTCGTCCGCTCGTTCTGGACAAACGCACGACCGTGGTAAACTCGCTGTCGCTCGGACAGCAGTGGTCCGATAAGGGGCACAACGGGGCGACCACCCAGGCGACGATCGCGATGGACCACACACTTCCGGGCGGCGGTTCGCTCAACTTGACCTACGACTTTCTGTCCCAGCCGACCGGCTCTCTGATCTCGGATGGCAAGCATCGTATCAGCGGGACCTACTCTCTGCTGCTTCAGAAGCGCTTTCAGATCCGGATCACCGGCAGCACCTATCTGGACGTGCCGGATACCGGGATCCTGGCCGATATGTCCTATCGTATCGACAATCACTGGCGCCTGCTCGGATCCGCTACCATCCAGCGGTTCGGAGACGCGAGCTATCAGGATCTCGAGTTCACGCTCGGCCATCGTATCGGAGCGCGTGAACTACAGCTTACCTACTCCACATTTACCCATCGCATCTCGTTCGACCTGACAGCTACGCGGTTCTAGTTCCAGCGTTGCACCCACATCCGTACAGCGAGAATCGACCCAACTCCATAACGGCGTTGGGTCGATTGTTCCATATCCTGTCGTTTTCCATGCCGGGAGAAGACAAAGAGACAGCCCCGCGATCCGGATGGATCGCGGGGCTGTCTCCTTACACGACAGCGAAACAGGGACTACTCTTTGGACGGTTGGGCCGGGGCGTCGCCACCACCGCCCGCTTTGCCCTTCGTCGGAGCATTCTCACCGGGGGCTTTGGGAGGCTTGTTGGCATCGGGATCTGCATCCCCTTTACATCCCGCCAGAACAAGCGCCGCGAAAAGCGTGAGGCATACGCCTACGAATCCGTTGCGCAAATTACGATTTTTCATGCGATCAGGCTCCTTTGAAGTGATGGAATGGAACACTCACATAACGCAACGTGTCCGACTTTAAAACGGGAAAAGCCAGACACGCTGTAACGAACAACCATGAGGACCGTGAGGGATGCAGATCAGGAGCGAGCAGTTTCCTGATCGCTCCTGATAGCAGATCCTTAGAGGTCGGTGGCGGGGTTGAGGTCGGGGCGGAAGAGCCACAGGCGACCGCAGCCATCTACCCAGGCCGCATTGACCGAGCCATCCGCATTGTACACGAACGGATCTTTGCGGTAGTCGGTGTTGGTGCTGTTAGCGCCCATGTGCTTGAACTTCGCATGACCATCCGCAAAGTTCCAGTTCTCACCGCCGCCCACGCCGCCGGTAGCCGACGGGTGCGCCTGAACCTGGTTGGTGCCACCGGTGGGATCATACCACGCTCCGGTGTAGACGTTGCCGGACGGGCAGGTGCCCAGCGGGAACGGCCAGTACTGCGCACCGGCAGAGGGATTGACGCTCGGGTTGTTGATGTTGGAGCCGTTGTACTTGATGCGTCCGCCTTCCCAGAGCAGCGGGACATCGGAGGCGGAGTTGATGACCGCCATCGAGGAGGCGCCCAGCAGACCGTTGTAGTTGTAGGTGAGCTGCGTCGGCGTCTGACCGGGGGCAAAGCCGATCTGAACGCTGAGCGGCGGGTTGAACTGCTCTTTGAGCGCGGCGGACGGGCAGGCCCAGATGTTGTAGTTCTTGGTGTAGGGGTAGACGACGTTCGCACCCTGGGTGGGATACCACTGATCGCCATGGGGGGTGCCGGCGCCGCGTCCTACCAGCAGGTAGGGCGGGGAGGCGTAGACGGTGTTGATACGCGTCGGCGACTGGCAGGGCAGCGGGAACGTCTCGTCATAGTCCTGCACATACATCATATAGCCGGTGCCCAACTGCTTGAGGTTGGACAGGCACGAGGTCTGGCGCGCTTTTTCGCGGGCTTGCGCGAACACGGGGAACAGGATCGCTGCCAGGATCGCGATGATCGCGATGACAACGAGCAGTTCGATGAGGGTAAAACCCTCAGACTTGCGTTGAGACATTGAGAATCCTCCTGAGATGAGTAAGAGATAATGAACCGGTACAGCTTATGTCGGCGCGCGGGCTAACGCTCACCGGACATACGAGAACAGCGAAAATCAGAAGAACAACTGAGGGAAAGGAGCACCGTGGAGACCCAACTGAAGCAGTCAGGAGACGTTGCCGGCCTTCGCCGCAGCCTGAAACCCATCTGATGTTTCGTCTATCCGCAGTGTGCCCAGCATCGGGCAACATTTGATCGCATCGAAAACTGTTGGAGGCTAAATTCCTTCAGTATCAAGATGTTCTTCCAAATCGAATATGGAGTGTCTGGGCCGCAGGCATCGCGGCAGTTTACCAGTCATTGTAAAAGCAGATTGAGAGGTATGCACAGAGTGCAACGAAGCGAACAAAACCCATTATACCACAACAGTGGAAATAAGTGCACAAAACGCCGAAAAAACGCGGAGAAAAAAATATTGGAGAGGAACGAAGGTAAAAAAGGACCGCAGAGACCGAAATTCCCCGGTTCTGCGGCCAATTTGCTGGTGTGCGTCGTGCTCCGAACGTCCTACGACGCGAGGACATGGAAGACCTCCCCAGGTGATGCCGATCCCGGCTTATCACCGACGCAAATACGCGCTAGGGATAGTCACATAGTAACGCAGATAGGTGCGGACCTTCATAGAAGGAAAGTCCTCGATAGAACGGAGTTCAACGTGCATCGAAGATGCTCGCCGCCACATACCGGCGGATAGGACATTGAACCCGAAAGCACTCCATAACCGAATGTCATTCAATTAGTGCAGGGACGGATGGAAATGGATTTGGGAAAGAAGAAAAAATTTTATCGCGTTCCCAAAAACGTCCTGCGCAGAGAAAACGGCCGGGAGAGACCGATCGTAACCTCTCCCGACCGGACGTGTGGAGATCCGCAATTCACGCGGCGACGCCGCGTTTCCAGGAAGGGCGCGCGACTTCATAGGCCGTGATGGAGTCGACGTGCTGGAGGGTGAGCCCGATATCGTCGAGGCCGTTCAGGAGGCAGTGGCGGCGGAAGGAGTCGACCTCGAAGGAGGCCGAGAAGCCCAGGTCGTCCTGTACGGTTCGGCTCTCCAGATCGACGGTGAGCTGATAGCCGGGCGTCGCTTTGGCGCGGGCCAGCAGCAGATCGACCGTCTCTTCCGGCAGCGTCACCGGCAGTATGCCGTTCTTGAAGCAGTTGTTATAGAAGATGTCGGCGTAGGAAGGCGCAATGAGCGCTCGAAAGCCGTAGTCGTTCAAGGCCCAGGGCGCATGTTCGCGCGACGAGCCGCAGCCGAAGTTTTTGCCCGCGAGCAGCACCGTGGCGCCCTGTACCGCAGGCGCGTTCAATTCGAAGGCAGGATCCGGAGTCTTGCCGTCGTC
>Ga0207705_10002166_pt1 | contig 15203 bp, 15 predicted proteins | sample KBSC13metaG_FD_184314 | JGI IMG/M metagenome (GOLD analysis project Ga0207705, IMG submission 184314) | Corn rhizosphere microbial communities from Kellogg Biological Station, Michigan, USA - KBS C1-3 metaG (SPAdes) (version 2) | ecosystem: Host-associated > Plants > Roots > Rhizosphere > Soil ...
GAATGACTTGCGGGTCATGGCCGACCTGCTGTGCAAGATGGCTGAGGTAATAAGGATCGACGCCGATGCAGTGCCCGCCGACGAGCCCTGGCTCGAAGCCGAGGAAATTCCACTTGGTCTTCGCGGCGGCAAGCACGTCCCACACCGAGATGCCGATCTTGCCGCAAATCTGCGTCACCTCGTTGACGAACGCGATATTGATGTCGCGCTGGGCATTCTCGATCGCCTTGGCCGCCTCGGCAGCCTTGATCGAGGCTGCGCGGAACACGCCGCCACTGGTGATTGCACCGTAGATGCCGGCAAGCTGCTCGACGACTTCCGCATCTTCGCCCGCAATCACCTTGGTGATCTTCTCGATGCTGTGCTCGCGATCGCCCGGGTTGATCCGCTCCGGGCTATAGCCGAGGCGGAAATCGCGGCCCCGCTTCAGGCCCCCGGCGCGCTCGATTTCCGGCCCGCAGATCTCTTCGGTCACTCCCGGGTAGACTGTACTCTCGTAGACGATCGTCGGGCGCCGCTTGGGATCGATCACGCCGGCAATCATGCGGGTGGCAGCGATAACGGCGCTCAGATCCGGCCGGTTGGCGGCATCGACGGGCGTCGGCACCGTGACGATGTACACGTCTGCCCCGGCGCAATCCTGTGCCTCCGCCGTCAGCTTCATCGGGCTGGCGCGGAGCGCAGCTTCGTCGATTTCGCGCGTGCGGTCATGGCCCCGGCCGAGCTCGCCGATGCGGCCCTGGTCGACGTCCAAACCGGTGGTCTCGAATTTGCGCGCCAATGCAACGGCAAGCGGCAGGCCGACATAGCCCAGCCCGATGACGGCGATGCGACCCCCCGGCTCCATTGGCCGGCTTATAAACACTTGGTCCGCTTCGGAAACTGGCACATCCGAAACGGACGTAATTTCTATACGGCGGTAACGTCCGCGCGGCCCCGGCCGATGCCATAGTAAGTCAGGCCAGCCTGTTCGGCTTCGCCGCGATCGTAGACGTTGCGAAGATCGACCAGAATTTTGCCGCGGAGCAGGCCCGCGATGCGGTCGAGGTCGAGCGCGCGGAACTCGTCCCATTCGGTCACGATGACCAAGGCGTCGGCACCGTCGGCGGCGGCATAGGCATCGTCCGCAAAGGTAATGCCGGTGAAGATCTGCTCGGCCTGGTGCCGGGCAACGGGGTCGTACCCGCTGACCTCCGCGCCTTGCTCCCTCAGCGCCTTCACCAGCGGAATCGATGGCGCGTCGCGCATGTCGTCGGTGTTCGGCTTGAACGCCAGGCCCAGGACCGCGACCCGTTTGCCGGCGACCTCGCCACCGAGCGCGCGCGTGACGCGATCGACCATCCCGTCCTTGCGTTGTTCGTTGACCTCGACGGTCGTCCGCACGATGCGCTGGTCGACGCCGAATTTCTCCGCCGTTTGCAACAGGGCGAGCGTGTCCTTGGGAAAGCAGCTGCCGCCATAACCGGGGCCGGCATGGAGAAACTTGGGACCGATGCGGTTGTCGAGACCGATCCCGCGCGCGACGTCCTGGACGTCGGCATCGACCGCTTCGCACAAATCGGCGATCTCGTTGATGAAGCTGATCTTGACCGCGAGGAAGGCGTTGGCGGCATATTTGGTGAGTTCGGCCGTCCGCCGGCCGGTGATCAGGATCGGCGCCCGGTTGAGGAACAAGGGCCGGTAGATTTCCCGAACCACGTCCTGCGCATGATCGTCCTCGGCGCCGACCACGATCCGGTCGGGATGCTTGAAGTCGGCGATTGCGGCGCCTTCGCGGAGGAACTCCGGATTCGACGCGACCGAGACGCCGTCGACGCCCTCTTCGCGCAGGATAGCCTCGATCCGGTCGCCGGTGCCGACCGGAACCGTCGATTTGGTCACCACGACGGTGCCCGGCTTGATCACTCGTGCAACTTCGCGGACCGCTTCGAACACGAAGGTCAGATCGGCATGGCCGTCGCCGCGCCTCGCCGGCGTTCCGACCGCGATGAACACCGCCTCGGCATTCTCGACCGCCGAAGCAAGATCCGTGGTGAAGGTCAGGCGCCCGCGCTCGGCGTTCGACTTGACCAGTGCCTCCAGCCCGGGCTCCCAGATCGGCATGACGCCGGCGTTGAGCCCGTCGATCTTGCCCTTGTCCTTGTCGACGCAGCACACGCGATGGCCGAAGTCGGCGAAGCAGGCGCCGGACACGAGCCCGACATAACCGGTGCCGATCATCGCGATACGCATTCCAAAACTCCTGGTGCTTGTGGCCGGCGGGGTCTTAGCCGCGGTTCATCGAGATGAACAAGCGAGTCAGCGGTACGCCTAGTTTTCGCCCCAAATTCACTATATTGGCGCGGTCCTTCCGATGAACGTCACAACTCTCCCAAAGCCCCCGCGTGTCGGGCTGGTCTCGCTCGGCTGTCCCAAGAACTTGGTCGACAGCGAGCGGATCATGACCAAGCTGCGCTCCGACGGCTATGACATGTCGCCCGATTACGCCGGCGCCGACGTCGTGCTGGTCAACACCTGCGGCTTCCTCGACAGCGCCAAGGAAGAAAGCCTCGAAGCGATCGGCGAGGCCATAGCCGAGAACGGCCGAGTGGTCGTCACCGGCTGCATGGGCAAGGAAGCCGACGTCATCCGTGCGCGTTTCCCGCAGGTCCTCGCGATCAGCGGCGCTCATCAATATGAAGAGGTTGTCGCCGCGGTCCACGAGGCGGCGCCGCCGGCGCCCTCTCCGTTCATCGACCTGGTTCCGGAGGCGGGCCTCAAGCTGACGCCGCGCCACTACAGCTATTTGAAGATCTCCGAGGGCTGCAACCACCGCTGTGCCTTTTGCATCATCCCGCATTTGCGCGGTGATCTGGTCAGCCGTCGTCCCGACGCGGTGTTGCGCGAAGCCGAAAAGTTGATCGCCGCCGGCACGCGCGAGTTGCTGGTCATCAGCCAGGACACCAGCGCCTACGGCGTCGACGTCCGCCACCGGGCGTGGCCCTGGAAAGGCGGCGAAGTCCGCGCCCACATGACTGATTTGGCGCGCGAGCTTGGCAAGCTCGGCGCCTGGGTGCGCCTGCACTACGTCTATCCGTACCCGCACGTCGATCACATCATGCCGCTGATGGCCGAGGGATTGGTCCTCCCCTATCTCGACATCCCGTTCCAGCACGCAAGCCCGAGCGTGCTGCGCGCCATGCGCAGGCCTGCCAACGACGCGAAGGTGCTTCAGCGCATCCGCTCGTGGCGCGAGCAGGTGCCGGATCTCGCCATCCGTTCCAGCTTCGTCGTCGGATTCCCCGGCGAGACCGACGAGGACGTTGCTTACCTGCTCGCTTGGCTCGAGGAAGCGCAGCTCGACCGTGTTGGCGCCTTCAAGTTCGAACCGGTCGAAGGTGCTCCGGCAACATCGATGGACGATCAGGTTCCGGCAGACCTCAAGCAGGAGCGCTATGACGCGGTCATGGCACTCTCCGCCCGCATCTCCGCCGAGAAGCTGGAGCGCAAGGTCGGCGCAACGCTCGACGTTCTCATCGACGCGGTCGACGAGGAGACCGGCGGCGCGACGGGCCGTTCGAAGGCCGATGCGCCCGAGATCGACGGCGAAGTCCACCTGCGTGATGCCGGCGGACTCCATTCCGGTAACATCGTCTCGGTGAAGATTGAGGACGCCGACGAGCACGACCTTTTCGGCGTACCCCTGGAGCCACTGATCGGTTGATTGCCGGCCAGGCTTAACGTCTTGGTTATAGCGCAAGCCTAGGCAAGCGAACGAATTGTTTGCTGCCCGACAGAATGTGCTGCTTCCTGGATAGAAAATGGTCGATAATGGTTCTGAATCCGGTTAAGCTGCTGGGCAGAGGAGTGTCTGACATGCGTTCAGCGAGGAAATTGGTCGCATTCGCCGCATCGGCCGCGCTGATTGTCAGCTCGACTGCAGCCGTCGCTGCCGCGCCAGCGCCGCAGCCGGTTCAGGCGCAGGCGCCGAGCGCATGGATGATGCTGAGCGCACTCAGTCCGACTCGGTCAATCGCGCTTGGCGGCGCAAACGCGGCCGCCCAGCCGGCGGACGTTCCACCCGGTCCGCCGCCGCTTCCGCCCCAGGCCGCAGCAGGCCTCGGCGTCAATGGCGAGATCATCGGCTTTGTCGTCATGTTCGCGCTCATTGCGGTTGCGCTTGGGATCAGCGGCGAAAGCGGACGCCCGAACAGCCCGCGCTGAGCGGACTTTAAGCAGCCGATTTCACCGGGGTAGCCGCGAGCCTGCCGGCGCTTTAGTGCGCCTCGCATGACCGAATTCGCTTCGCTGCTGGTTGCGGACCGCGGACAAGCCGCCCGCCCGATTCACCTCGTCGACAAGAACAATTTCGGAGACTGGCTCAAAAAGCGGTCGGCCGAAGACCGCGCGCTGATCGAGTTCCATCGGTTCGATGGGACGAGCGCGTTCGCCTTCGTCCTGCTGCCGCGCGGCAGCGACTTCGAGGTCGTGAGCACCGTCAAGAATAGCGAAGAGCTATCGCCCTGGTGCCTGGCGAAGCTCGCGGAGACCCTGCCGGAGGGCACGTACAAACTGACTTCCGGAGAGCCTGGGAAGGCGGCACTCGGTTGGCTGACCGGGCAGCATCGGTTCGACTCGTACCGCTCGAAGAAGGACGAACCCGAACGCGGACCGCGCGTGCTGGTGACCGGCGATGCAGGGAAGATCGACGCCGCGGTTCGCCTGGCGGAAGCGACCGTGCTGGTCCGCGATCTGGTCAACATGCCGGCCGGCAACCTCGGTCCTGCCCAGCTGGAGCAGGCGGCCCGTGATCTTGCGGCCGACAGCGGCGCGCGACTTCGGGTTACCGCGGGCGAGGAGTTGAGCGAGGGTTATCCACTGATCGCTGCGGTCGGCGCCGCGGCCGCCGAGGACCGCGCGCCGCGCCTCATCGAACTGGAATGGGGCAAGCCGGAGAATCCGGCGATCACCATCGTTGGCAAGGGGGTGTGCTTCGACAGCGGCGGCCTCGACCTAAAGCAGCCGGGCGGCATGCGCCTGATGAAGAAAGACATGGGCGGCGCCGCGCACGCGCTGGCGCTCGCCCGGCTAATCATGAGCGAGCGGCTGCCCGTCCGGCTGCGATTGCTCATTCCGGCAGTGGAAAATTCGGTATCGGCTTCGGCTTACCGGCCCGGCGACGTGGTCAAGTCGCGCAAGGGACTGTTTGTCGAAATCGATAACACCGATGCCGAGGGCCGCCTGATCCTGGCCGATGCGCTGGCCAAAGCGGTCGAAGACACGCCGGAACTGATCATCGACTTCGCAACGCTGACGGGCGCGGCGCGCGTGGCCCTGGGACCCGATCTGCCAGCCTTTTTCGCGAACGACGACGATCTCGCGGCCGAGGCCGCACACGCGTCCTCGATGAGCGACGACCCGCTATGGCGCATGCCGCTGTGGGACCCTTATGACGAGATGCTCAAGAGCGACATCGCGGACCTCGCCAACGCAGCCAATAGCCCGATGGCCGGTTGCATCGTCGCTGCGATGTTCCTCAAGCGCTTCATTCCAGAGGGCACGGATTGGGCTCACATCGACACCTTCGCGTGGCGCGATCAAGCCAAGCCGGGCCGGCCGAAAGGCGGCGCAGCCCTTGGCCTGAGGGCGATGTTTGCCCTTGTTCAACTCCGTTATCCGGCACCCTAGCCGCGGGCGCTTTGCGAAGATCAGGACATTTAAGGTCACGGGGGTGCAACATTTCGCCGCCTTGCCGGTTTAGTTTTCCAAGCTACGCGGCACTGGATGGAGTTTGGCAGCTATGAGCGAGGTTTCGCTTACCGGCTGGATGAAGGCACTGATCGCCTATGTCCGATCCGGGGAGCCGGACCTGACCAACCGGCAGATGGCGCTGTTGATGCTGGTTTACCTGACGCCTGGTCCGCACACCGTGCGCGGCCTTGCGCGGGTCCTCGGGGTATCCAAGCCCGTCGTCACTCGCGCCTTGAATACGCTCGGCGCGCTCGGCTATCTGCGCCGCGAGCGGGACCAGGACGACCGCCGAAACGTGTTCGTCGTCCGCACCAGCAACGGGGCAGATTTTCTTGAAGGCTTCAAGCGCAACCTCCGCGAGGGTGACAACAGCTCCGCGGCCCACCGGCCGATCATCGGCCAAGCGCCGGCCTACGCCCACCAGCGCTGACGCATTCATCCTGTCCGGTCCGTCGGACCTGCCGGATCCCGAATATCATGCCTATCGCAAGGATCTCGCTGACGTGGCGCTCGCTGCACGCGTGATCGCGTCCCATTACGCGGAGGCCCTCCCGAGGGCGATTGGCACTGCTACCGCGCTGCGCAGTGCGCCTTCCGAAGACGCAGCCACCTTGCGCGATCTCACAGCCGGCGAACCGTTCGCTATGCTCGATGACAGCCTTGGCTGGGCGTGGGGCTATGCCGGCGCGGAGCGGCATGTCGGCTACGTCCGCAGCGATGCTCTAGCAGCTCACTGAACGACCGAACGCAGCCAGAACAGCTGATAAAGACCGGTCAGCACCAGCACAGCGAGCACGGCGATGATCGCCCAGTCGCGCGCCGGCCAGCGCGGCCGTCGTTGGGGAAAAAGCAGCCACCCGGCCAGCGCCGAGAGGATCAGTGTGCCGATCGCGCTGTTGCGCAGGAAAATGACGACGTTGGTGCGCACGTGCTGGGTGCCCTCGGCGACGACCTCGCCGTGCGGGCTCATCATCAGCGACGTGCCCCACGCAATCACCGCCGCGAACAACAGCAGGCTGCCCATGAACAGCCGCCCGCGACCGATTCCCCGGTTCCTCACATTTGCCCCCGTTGACGCCGGATCGCATACCATTTTGCGACGTTCGCCTGATGTTGCGCAAGCGTGTCGGCAAACACATGGCCGCCGGTGCCGTCGGCGACGAAATACAGCGCCTTGGTCTCAGCCGGGTGGAGCACCGCCTCGATGCTCGCCTTGCCGGGATTGGCGATCGGCCCGTCCGGCAGACCTACCTTGCGATAGGTGTTGTAGCCGTTTTGCGCATTCAGCTCCGACTTCAAGATCCGGCGGCCGAGCGGCTTGCCCTTGGTCACCGGGTAGATGACGGTCGGATCGGCATCGAGCTTCATGCCGATCTTGAGCCGGTTGCAATAAACCCCCGCGATCATTGGCCGTTCACCCGCTTTTCCGGTTTCCTTCTCGACGATCGACGCCAGGATCACGGCTTGTTCGGGCAGCGCAATCGGGCAATCGGTGCTCCGCTTCGGCCACAGTGCTCCAAGGGTCTTAGCCATTGCTTGCTGCATGCGCTGGACAAGCGACGTTCGCGTCTCGCCGCGTTGATAGCCGTAACTATCGGGCAGCACCGATCCTTCCGCAATCGGCGGCGTCGGGCCAGCCAGATACGGATTCGCGGCGAGCTTCTCACTGACGATGATCGACGGCATGCCCTCGGTGACGGTGATCAGCCGCTGCACGGGTTTGCCGTGCTGGAGCAGATCGAGGATCGCTGCGCCGCCCATCCCCTTGGGAATCTCGAACTCGCCGGCCTGGATCGGATCGTGCGAACCGAGCATCCGGGCCATGACGTAGTAGGTCCCGGCAGTGCCGGGGATCGCGCCTTGTTTTCCGAGCTTGCGCACAACCGTGCCGAGCGTCGCGCCCTCGCTGATTACGACCGTGTGCGGGCCCGGCTTGGGGCCCGGACCCCACCACAGGAAATAAAGGACGAGGAGCGCGACGAGGACGAGCCCCGCCGCAACGGGCAGCGTCCGCCTCACACGGCCTTCATCACGAGCGAGGCGTTGGTGCCGCCGAACCCGAAACTGTTGTTGAGCACCGCGCGAACCGGACGTTCCTTGGCCTTATGCGGCACCAGGTCGACCCCCTCGCAGCTCTCGCTCGGATTATCGAGGTTGAGCGTCGGCGGGACGATCTGGTCGCGCAGCGCAAGGATGCAGAAGATGCTTTCGACCGCGCCGGCGCCGCCGAGAAGATGGCCGATCGCCGATTTGGTCGAGCTCATCGAGACATTGGCGATGGCATTGCCGAACAGCCGCCGAACGGCACCGAGCTCGAGCTCGTCGCCGAGCGGCGTCGAAGTGCCGTGGGCGTTGATATAATCGATGTCCGAAGGCGACAGGCCCGATTTCCGCAGTGCCATTTCCATCGCGCGGTAGCCGCCGGAGCCTTCCGGGTGCGGCGCTGTGACGTGGTAAGCGTCACCCGACAGGCCGTAGCCGATCACCTCGGCGTAGATCTTGGCGCCGCGCGCCTTGGCGTGCTCATATTCCTCGAGCACGACGACGCCAGAGCCCTCGCCCATGACGAAGCCGTCGCGATCCTTGTCATAGGGCCGGCTCGCCTTCTCCGGCTGGTCGTTGAAGTTGGTGCTGAGCGCTCGCGCCTGCGCGAAACCGGCGATTCCGATCGGGCATATGGTGGCTTCGGAGCCGCCAGCGAGCATGATGTCGGCGTCGTCGTCCTTGATCATCCTGGCCGCATCGCCAATCGAGTGTGCGCCGGTCGAGCAGGCGGTCACGACCGCGTGGTTGGGACCCATCAGGCCGTATTTGATCGAAACCTGTCCAGAGATGAGGTTGATCAGACGACCGTGGACGAAGTGCGGGCTGACCCGGCTCGGCCCCTTCCCATGCAGCACCAGGCTCTCGCTCTCGATCCCGGGCAGTCCGCCGATGCCCGACCCGATCGAAACCCCGGCGCGCAGGCGCGTGGCGTCGTCCATGTCGAGGAGGCCCGAATCCTCGATTGCCTGCCCCGCCGCGTCGATTCCGTAGATGATGAAATCATCGACCTGCCGCTGGACCTTGTGGTCGACGCGCTTGTTCGGATCGAAGCCATATTCATGATCTGCGGGCTTCACTTCACAGGCGATGCGGCATTTCTGGTCGCTGGCGTCGAACTTGGTGATCGTTCCAGCGCCGCTCTTCGCAGCGATGATATTTTTCCAGCTCGTCTCGACGTCGGCGCCAAGTGGCGTCACCAGCCCGAGACCTGTCACCACGACACGGCGCATCTTCTCTACTCCGTTCCCCTCACAAACAAACGGCCCCCCGAAAGGCTTCGGGAAGCCGTTGATGCTGCGGCCAATACTCGGCCGGCAGCAGGCTAGCGGACCCGATCAGCCCTTGTTCTGGTCGATATATTCGATCGCGTCGCGCACGGTCGTGATCTTTTCGGCGGCGTCGTCCGGGATCTCGACCCCGAACTCTTCCTCGAACGCCATGACCAGCTCGACGATGTCGAGGCTGTCGGCGCCGAGATCGTCGATGAAGCTCGCGTCCTCGGTAACCTTTTCCGGCTCGACGCCGAGATGTTCGACGACGATCTTCTTTACGCGATCGGCAGTCTCGCTCATGTGGGGCTTCCTCCGTGTTTGCTTTTGCGCTGCCCTAGCGGCGCGTCCCTAACGCTGCAAGTGGCCGCCGGGATGCCGCTGCGCTACGCCGCAACCATGGAATGCCGCCTCCTTACGCCCGGCGAGATCGCGCTTGCCCAGTCCGTATTCGGCAACGCGATCGACTATTCGAAGGTGCGGCTGTTCCGGGGCAAATGGTGGCCGCTGCAGCCGCGGCGGTCGGCGATGGCGCCGACCGGCGATATCTGGTTTCACCCCGACGGCGGCGGCTGGTCGGACGATTTCGCGCGCGAACCGCTCAGCCGCCAGGGCTTCCTTATCCATGAGCTGACCCACATATGGCAGACCCAGAAGGCTGGCCGCTTCTACCTCCCGCTGATGCGCCACCCGTTCTGCCGCTACGACTATCGGCTCCAGCGGGGAAAACCGTTCGAGCGCTACGGCCTCGAGCAGCAAGCCGAAATTATCCGCCACCGTTTCCTCGCCGACCAGGGCGGCTCCCCGGCCATTGTGCCGCCGCGCGGCTTGATCCCGTTCGGCCCGGTAAGCCCGCACGGCTAACCAAAGATAAGCTGTTACACATCTGCAACAATCTTTCGGTGAAAGTTGACTTGCTCGACTAGCCCTCTCCTGAAGCGCGACTCTTTCGGGCATAGTGTCGTCGAGACGGCACATAACCGGGGGGTTCTCATGCGCTACACTACGACATTGCTTGTCGGCACTTCGATCCTCGCTGTTGCGGCACCTGCCGCGGCTGCGCAGACGCAACAGGAAGCCGTCGCCCAGGCGGCCAACCCAAATCCGAACACTCTGCCCACCGGGCAGGACGAAGGTGCGATCATCGTGACCGCGACAAAACGCGCGTCGACGGTTCAGGACGTGCCCTTCTCCGTCAACGCGCAGACACAGGCCGATCTGCAACGGGCGAACGCGCAAACCATCGAGGATATCAGCCGCAACGTTGCCGGACTGACGGTCCAGAACCTCGGGCCTGGCCAGAGCCAGGTCTCGATCCGCGGCGTGTCTGCCGGGCAGATCGTCCGCGATCAGCCGGGGGTAAAGGAGCAGGTCGGCATTTATCTCGATGAAAGCCCGATCTCGCTGTCGCTGTTCACGCCCGACTTCGATCTCTTCGACTTGAACCGCGTCGAGACGCTACGCGGACCGCAAGGCACCTTGTTCGGTGCTGGCTCGGTCGGCGGCACGATCCGCTACATCACCAATCAGCCGAAACTCGAGACCTTCGAGGGCGAAATGGAAGCGGGCGTCAACGTCGCGAAGGGCGGAGATTTCGGCTATGATGCGAAGGGCGCGCTGAACATCCCGATCAGCAATGTCGCCGCGATTCGCGGCGTGCTTTACTACACGCGTTTCCCCGGCTTTATCGATGCAGTCGGGCCAGCGCCGGGCAAGAATATCAACGACGGGCAGCGGTACGGCGGCCGCCTGTCGATGCTCATGCAGCCCAACGACAATTTGAAAATCACGCCCAGAGTCGTCTGGCAGCGGGCGAACGCGAACGGCTTCAACCGCGAGGAGTTCTACAACCTCTACGACAACCAGTTCACGAGCGGGCCCGCGGGCAGTGATCTGGGTCGCCGAACGATTTACCGGAAGCTGCCCGAGCTCTTCAAAGACCAGACCTCGCTCTATGATTTGACGGTCGCCTATAATTTCGGACCGGCCGAACTGACCTCCGTCAGCAGCTACATGCACCGGAATATCCTCGTCAGCCGCGATGCCTCGGCGTTGACCGGATCGGTTGCGGTTTCGTCCTTGCCGTCGAGCGTCAGCCCGCAAATCTCCCTTCTTCCGTCGAACCTGCGCGACACGACCAAGCTTGACCAGTTCACGCAGGAGCTACGGTTGGCCTCGACCAGCGCCGGCCCGTTCCAATGGGTGTTCGGCGGTTTCTACAACCATGTGAACCGCGACTATAAGCAGCGGCTGCCCACACCAGGCTATGATGCGTTCATCGACGCGGGGCTGGGGGCCGGTGTCTCGGCCTCGGTCGATAACGGCTTCAACCTGCACGACAATCCGTATCACGCCGATTTGCCCTACATCATCAAACAAAAGGCGCTGTTCGGCGAAGCGAGCTACAAATTCGGCCAGATCAAGATCACTGGCGGCGGCCGCTGGTACGACTTCAGCGAGACGCGCGACTTCATTTCCGGCGGCCTGTTCGCCAACGGTGACACGCGCCTTGGCGACAAAACGAAATCGAACGGGTTTTCGCCGCGCGGAATCGTCAGTTGGCAGCCGAACCGCAGCCTCAGCGTCAACGTGCAAGTCGCGAAAGGCTTCCGTCTTGGAGGCATCAACGATCCGCTGAACATTCCGCTGTGCAGCCCTGCGGACCAGGCGATTTACGGTCCGTTTGCAGCCGGGACCTATAAGGATGAAACGCTGTGGAACTACGAAGCTGGAGTGAAATATTCCCGCCACGGGATCACCTTCAACGCAGCCGCATTCCACAACCAGATCAGGAATCTGCAGGTAACCGTGGATGCCGGCAGCTGCTCATCGCGGCTGGTGTTCAATGTGCCCAAGGCTCACAGCACGGGCGTTGAAGCGGAGTTCTCGGCGCACCCGTTGGTTGGCCTCGACCTGTCTCTTGCAGGTAGCTACATCAATTCCGAGTTTGACTCGACGATCGCCAATCCGGTGCTTGCATCGAGAACCGGCATTCGGGACGGCAACCGACTGCCGACCGTTCCCAAGTATCAGATAGCGGCGACCGCAACCTATGGAACGCGCTTCAACTCGGTCAGCGATTGGTATGTGTCGGGCAGCGTGCAGCGCGTTGGCAGCCGCTTCACTCAGCCAGGCGACCAGGAGCCAGGCGCGGGCGTCTTCTCGCTCGCTGGCGGCAATCAGTCAATCTTCTTCGATCCGGCCACGCTCGTCGGCGGCGTCCGTGACACCGACATCGGATCGCTGCAACTTCACCCTTATACCTTGGTGAACCTGTCTGCGGGGCTGAAGTTCGATAACGGCCTGGAACTGGTCCTCTATGCGAACAACCTGTTCGACGTGGATCCCAAGCTGTCGTTCGACCGAGAGCGCGGCGGCCGCGCTCGTCTCGGTTACAACGTCGGACAACCGCGGATCATCGGCATGACGGCGCGCTACAGCTTTGGAAGTCGGGTGGCAGCGCCGCTGCCTCCGGCGCCGCCACCTCCGCCGCCCCCGCCGGCGACGCAGACCTGCCCCGACGGATCGGTGATCGACGCGACGGCGACGTGTCCGGCGCCGCCTGCACCGCCACCCCCTCCGCCGCCGCCTCCAGCGCCGCAACGCGGCTGACCGGAACGCAATGAAGCAAGGTGTAACGCGCCGCTCGCTCCTCATCGGAGCGGGCGGCGCTGCCGTTTCTCCGCTATCGGCCCAACCGATGCGCCGGAAAAAAGGAGAGCAGGTCGCAGTTGTCGGGGCCGGCGTGTTCGGCGCGTGGACCGCACATCACCTGCTTCAGGCTGGTCACAAGGTGACGCTGATCGACGCGTGGGGGCCGGCAAACAGCCGGGCCTCCTCGGGCGGCGAGTCCCGGCTCACGCGCGCAGCTTATGGCAAGGACGCGATCTATACCCGGATGGCGATGGACTCGCTTCCTCAATGGAAGGCGCTGAGCGCGGTTTCGGGACTGCCGATATTCATTCCGGCCGGGATCCTCTTCTTCTTCCCCAGTGAAGAGCCCTATGTCGCCGACAGCATTGCGGCGCATAGAAAGTTTGGACTTGCAACCGAAGTCCTCAGCCGCGCCGAGATGGCTCGGCGCTTCCCGATGATCGATTTCGACGGGATCAGTGTCGGTCTTTACGAACCCGAGTTCGGCGCCCTGATGGCACGCCGGGCGGTGCTGACCTTGGTCGACCGGTTCGTAAAATCGGGCGGCACTTACACCCGGGGATTCGTTCAGGCTCCCCCAGGCAGCGCTCCCCGCCTGGACGAGATCCGCCTTTCGTCGGGCGAGCGGATTGCCGCCGAGCGCTTCGTTTTTGCGGCCGGGCCATGGCTGCCGAAACTGTTCCCTGACGTGATTGGCCCGAGAATCCTGCCGACCCGCCAGGAAGTCTTCTTCTTCGCTCCCCCCGCGGGAGATCGCCGTTTCCAGGCGGATGCAATGCCCGGCTGGGCCGATTTCAACGGCGGCGATATCTTCTACGGCTTTCCCGACCTCGAGAACCGCGGCGTCAAGTTCGCCCACGACGTCCACGGCGTCGCGGTCGATCCCGACACGCAGGACCGCCGGCCAACCCAAGCCGCCCTGGCGGAGATCGTCTCCTATCGCGATCGCCGCTTCCCGCTGCTCAAGGGCGCTCCGCTGACGGAGGCGCGCGTCTGCCAGTATGAGAACAGTTCGAACGGCGATTTCCTCGTCGACCTTCATCCGGACTGGCCCAACGTGCTCCTGCTCGGCGGCGGTTCAGGGCATGGGTTCAAGCACGGCCCGGAGGTCGGCCGCTACGCCGCCGCGCGGTTATTCGGAGATACAGGGGTCGAGCCGCGGTTCAGCCTCGCCAGCAAATCGGAAACCCACCACCGCGAAGTGCATTGAGTGGGTGCCGCAATGGACGAAGACGTCGAGCAATTCGCGCGTGTACGCACCGATTACGCCGAGGACCGCACGGTGCTCGCCTACGAGCGTACCTTTGCCGGATGGCTGAGGACCGGTTTCGCGGGGATCGGCATCGGGATCGCGTTCAATGCGCTGTTCACGCGTGTTCGCCCCGAGTGGGTGCCCAAGCTGATCGCCAGCGTCTTCCTGGCGGTCGCGATTTTCATTTTCCTTAATGCCGAACGCCGCGCCTGCGCCGTCATGCATCGGCTGCACACCCATGAGGTGCGGACGATCAAGATTTCCTACATTCGCCTGATCACCATCGTCTGCGTGGCTGCGACGCTCGCGCTGCTTGCGGTAATCTGGCTGTTGCCGCTCTAGCGCGCCGGCCCGAGTCCTTGTCCCCATTCGCCGAGAACGTCGTCGCTGCCGGCGCGAAGGATCGCGACGCGGTCAATCTTGCCCGCGACCAGGCAGGCAGGCGCACCGTCGTGCACGCCGCAGTGAACCGCGCGTCCGTCGGCGAGTTCGGCAAGGCGCCCGGAGACGAGGAGGTCGAGGCCCTGCCTCGGGACTTCCCCCGGCTTCATCGGCTTGGTCAGCTCATAGCTGGAGCCCGGCCGCTGCGCCCGCGACTCGTCGGCCGTGAATAATTGCGCGAGGACGATCGTCGGCTGTCCGCTCGCCATGCTGGCAAAATCGGGGCGCGGGCAGCCCGCCGAAAGCAGCCAGGGCTGGCCGAGGACGAACCCGACCGCGCCTTCATATTTGCGGTACAAAAGATCGCTTACCGGCAGCGGCTGATCGGTGAGGTCGGACGTGACCTTCGCCCTCAGCACCTGCTGCTTGTCATCATAGGCCAGACTGCGCGTGGCGTTGGCGGACCCCGGACATCCAAAGCGCATGCGCACTTCGAACTTCCGGCCCTTGAGCTCAGACTGCGCATTCACGTCCTCTTGCCCCAGCGCAACAGCCGTCATGGCATGGAGCGCAGCGATGATCATGCCTTCGCGATCGAGCGTGTTCTCGCTGAGAACCGGAGGCTTCGCGTCCGCCTCCACCGGCTGCCGCGCCAGCTTTGCAGCATCCTTTTGTTCAGGGGCACGCGCGCACGCGGCAATGCCGAATGCCACTACTGCGGCAGCCCAACGCAACCCTCTATGCCTTAGCTGCATTCAGCCACTTTGGCAGAAGCGAATCGGGTGAGCGAGCATTGATTGTGGATATGACGGCAGCCGCCGGTGACTGACGCGTGACATTTGACCAGGTCATCACGCTGGCCGTGCTGGTTT
>Ga0207705_10002169_pt1 | contig 15185 bp, 13 predicted proteins | sample KBSC13metaG_FD_184314 | JGI IMG/M metagenome (GOLD analysis project Ga0207705, IMG submission 184314) | Corn rhizosphere microbial communities from Kellogg Biological Station, Michigan, USA - KBS C1-3 metaG (SPAdes) (version 2) | ecosystem: Host-associated > Plants > Roots > Rhizosphere > Soil ...
GCGGCGGCGCATGGCAGCACGGGCATTGTGCTCGCGCACAACCACCCGAGCGGCGATCCACGCCCGAGCGAGAGCGACCGCCGCGCGACGCGTCGCCTGGCGACTGCAGCCGAAGCGCTCGACTGCACCGTCCTCGATCATCTGGTTTTCGCCGGGGGCGCGTGTACGAGCCTGCGGCAACTCGGCTATCTTTGAGCCTTACAGGGCTGGATCTTTTCAGGCTCAGGACGCGGCCGGGCCAGCCGGAACGCCATCAGATAGACCTCGCCGCCCGTCAGCATCGTGAACTTCACCGGATCGAGGCCCACGCTGGCGAATTCGCACTTCAGCTGCCCCGGCGGCATGCCATGCTGCTTGACCGGCCGGTCCGCGTCGACGACGATCACCAGCCCGTCAGGCTTCACCCCTTCGCGCATGTGCCACAGGAAGGCGTAAGGGCTCGTGACCTCGTGGTACATGTGAACCAGGAACACGCGATCGAATGAGGCCGAGGGAAGCATCGGATTGTCCGGCGTCCCGAGCTTCACCGCGACATTGTCGAGCCGCTCCCGCTGGACGCGATCGCTGAGCGAATCGCGCACTTCGGGAAGAATGTCCTCGGCGAGAACGCGCCCCTTCGGCCCGACCACACGCGCCAGGCGGACGGTATAATAACCCTCGCCCGCGCCGACATCGGCGACGGACATGCCCGGCTTGACGCCGGCAAGCTCCATCACCTGTTCCGCTTCGCCTGCACGGTCGCGCGCGTCCTCGGTCGAGAAAGTGCCGCCGACGATCGGGGCGACATCGCGATGCGCGCTCGGGAAGTGCGGCTCGGACGGTTGCGCGCGACAGCCGGCGACGAGGAGAAGGCAAAAGAACAATGCTCCCCGTTGATGAAGAGGGGTGCCCCTACTCCACATCCTCGACCTCGACCGTTTCTCCGGTCACCCGCTGCGACAGCGCCGCCGCCATGAAGCGGTCGAGATCGCCATCAAGCACATCGCCCGGCGACGTCGAGGTTACGCCGGTCCTGAGGTCCTTCACCAGCTGGTAGGGCTGCAGAACGTAGGACCGAATCTGGTGGCCCCAGCCGATGTCGGTCTTGGCGGCATTGGCGGCGTTCGCTTCGGCCTCGCGTTTCTGGAGCTCGGCTTCGTAAAGGCGCGCCTTCAGCTGCTTCATCGCCGAAGCGCGGTTTTTGTGCTGCGACCGCTCGTTCTGGCAGGCGACGACGATTCCGGTCGGGATATGGGTGATCCGGACCGCGCTGTCGGTCGTGTTGACGTGCTGCCCGCCGGCCCCGGACGAGCGATAGGTGTCGATTCGAAGCTCCTTTTCCTCGACCTGGATATCAATGTCCTCGTCGACCTCGGGATAGACCCAGACGCTCGAGAAGCTGGTGTGGCGGCGGGCGTTGGCGTCATAGGGGCTGATCCGGACCAGCCGATGGACGCCGCTTTCGACCTTCAAATTGCCGTAGGCATTTTCGCCCTTGATCAGCAGGGTCGCCGACTTGATCCCGGCCTGCTCGCCCGAATGATGGTCGATCAACTCCACCTTGTTGCCGCGGCGCTCACCCCAGCGCGTGTACATGCGCTGGAGCATTTCCGCCCAATCCTGGCTTTCGGTGCCGCCAGCCCCCGCGTTGATCTCGACATAGGCGTTGTTCGCGTCGGCCTCGCCGGCGAGCAGCGCCGCCACCTTGTCACGGTCGGCGCGGTCGGCGAGCTCCGCGAGACTTCGGATGGCATCGTCGACCAGCGCTTCGTCTCCCTCGCTCTCGGCAAGCTCGATCAGCTCGCAGGTATCGGCAAGCTCGCGCTCGAGCGTTCGCGTGGCCCCGATCGCCTCTTCCAGCCGGCGGCGCTCGCGCATCACTTCCTGCGCCGCCTTGGGATCGTCCCAGAGCGTCGGGTCCTCCACCCTGGCGTTGAGCTCGTCGAGCCGCCGCAGCGCGCGATCCCAGTCGAGGAAGCGGCGCAGCAGCGCGGTCGCGGCGTTGATCCGGTCGATGTGGGTTTGCGCTTCGGCGCGCATGGTTGAACTCTCGTGAGTGAAGCGGTTTCGATGCGCGCTCTATTGGAGCGTGTTCACCGTTGGCAAGCCAGGCGTCGGCGGAGCTGCAACGGGCGCAGGTGACGGCTGCGGCTGCGTGGGGGCTGCTGCCGAGGCGCGCGCGGACTTTTCGCGTTGCTGTGCCTGCGCTTGCTGTTGCTGCAATGCCTGGAGCGCCTGTTGCTGCTGATCGGAATTATAGGGATCGCCGATCGAGCTGCGGAAGCTCTTCTGCTCTTCCGTTTGCGGCTGGAACGCTTCCCAAATCACCGCGCCCTTGGGGTCGTTGCCGATCGGGAACACGCCATAGACAGGCTTGCCGGTCGCGCGATCGATCCGCACCCAGCGGATCCCGGGCGGAGCGACGAATGGAACCTTCGGCTGGTTCTTGAGCGCTGTCAGTGCCCATTGCTTCCAGATCGGCGCCGAGATCCGGCCGCCCTGGGCGTAGCCGCCAAGCGAGCGCGGCTGATCGTAGCCGACATAGACTCCCGCGACGATGTCCGGCGTTCCGCCCACGAACCACACGTTGGTCGGTCCGTTGGTGGTGCCGGTCTTGCCGAACAACGGCCGGTCGAGGTCACGGAGCACCGTCGCGGTCCCGCGCTTGATGACGCCTTCCATGATGTGCACCATCTGGAACGCGGCCATCGGATCGACCAGCTGCTTGGTCCGGCTCGGCGGCCGCGGCATTGGTTTGCCGTCCCAATCCGCCGCGTTGCAATTGCCCATGACCGCGCAGCGATTGTCGGTACGATAGATGACTTTGCCGTCGCGATCCTCGACATAATCGATCGTCGTCGGCTTCACCGAGCGCCCCTGGTTCGCGAGAATCGCATAGGAATTGGTCAGCCGAAGCACGGTCGTGTCGCCGGCGCCGAGGGCGAACGACAGATAGTTTCCATAATCGCCAACGCCGAGCTTGCGGGCGGTATCGGTGATCTTGGGCATGCCGACGGTCGCCGCGGCGCGCACCGTCATCAGGTTACGCGATTGCTCGACGCCCCAGCGCAGCGTGTGCGGTCCGGCCGAGCGGCGATCGAAATTGACGAAGCATTTCTGGCCGAGGCCCGCGCCCTGCCAGACACAAAACGGCGCATCGAGTTCGATGGTCGCAGGCGTGAACCCGTTCTGGAGCGCGGTCACATAGACGATCGGTTTGAACGCCGATCCGGGCTGGCGCATCGCCTGGGTTGCGCGGTTGTAGCTCGAACCGACCACGTCGAAACCGCCCTGCATGGCCAGTACGCGGCCAGTATGGACTTCCTCGACCAGCATCCCGCCGGACACTTCGGGTACGGAGCGCAAGGCATAGTTGTCGCCGGCGCTGCGCTTGACGATGATCACCATGCCCGGATTGAGGAAATCGAACGCTTTCCCGCCGACCCCACGCTTGGGCATCGCTGCATCGCTCGCCGAGAGCGTGCCCGTGGAACCGTTGGTGAAGCCGATGTTCGCTTGAGTGTCGCCCTTCGACAGGACCACGGCCTTGACCCAGTCCTGATAGCCGGTGCCGACTGGCGCCCGATCAAGCTGGCCGGCCCAGTCCTTCGCCAGATCGACCTTCAGTCCGGTGTCTTTCCATCCCCTGTTGCCGTCGAATTTGACGAGGCCGTCGCGCAGCGCCTGGGCAGCCGCGTCCTGCATCACCGGGTCCATCGAGCTGCGCACCCAGAGCCCGCCCGCGTAAAGGCTGTTCGGGCCGTCCTTGGCGTTTTCGCCGAACTTCTTGATCAGCTCGCGCCGGACTTCTTCCATGAAATAGCCGCCTTGCTGGCGGAATTTCTCGTTGCTTCCGTAGCGGATGGTCCCGAGCGGAGTCGCCGCCGCCGACTTCCACTGCGCTTCGGTGATGTAGCCGTTGCGGTACATCTCACGCAGCACGTAGTTGCGGCGATCGAGCGCCTTTTGCGTCGCGCGGACGGGATCATAATTGGACGGCGCTTTGGGAAGCACGGCGAGATAGGCCGCCTCCGGCAACGTCAGCTCGTTGACGTCCTTGTCGAAATAGGCGCGCGAAGCCGCCTGCACGCCATAAGCGTTGCGGCCGAGGAAGATCGAATTGAGATAGAGCTCGAGGATTTGCTGCTTGGACAACGTGTCTTCGAGCCGGAACGCGAGGATCGCTTCGCGCGCTTTGCGGCCGATATTGTAGCTGGAGTCCTTGAGCAGGTACTTGGCGACTTGCTGGGTGATGGTCGAGCCGCCCTTGGCCCGTCCGCCGCCGAAGACGCTTTTGCGCGAATAGTCGAGCACCGCGCCCATGAGCCCCGTGACGTCGACGCCATGGTGCGAGAAGAAGTCCTTGTCCTCGGCCGAAATGAACGCCTGCACCACCAGCGGCGGATATTCGTCGTAGGAAAGCTGCACGCGCCGCTCGCGTGCGAAGGTCTGAACCGGCATCCCGTCATAGCCGCGAATGTTGGTCGGAAGATCCGGCTGATAGGACAAGAGGTACTGCGACGAGGGCAGCGTGCTCGCGAAATAGATCCACATCGCGGCGACGAGCGCGAACAACGCCGCGGCAGCCCATGCAATCCAGCGCACCCAGCGGCGTGCCCACCACGGATCGACGATCGCGTGCACCTTCGCATTGAAGGCGACGAGGTCGGGCAGCGGCCACTCGGGGACGTTCAGGCGCTCGAACTTCATGTCAGCGGCAAGCGTCTAGCCTGTCGGAGAGAGCGCGGAAAGCCGATTAATGGCGGTCAGCGCCGTGAGCGTGAGGCGACGTCTGCCTCGATCGCCTGGGCGAGCGCCTGGACCATCCGCGCCCGCTGGTTGGGATCGCTCAGCAGCAACTCGTCATCGACATTGCTGAGATAGCCGGCTTCGAACAGGACGGCCGGGGCATCCGCGCGCCGGAGGACATGGAAGGCCGCAAAACGGTGCGGATTGGGACGAAGCTCGACCCGCCCCGCCGCCTTGTTGACGAGCCGCGCGGCGAGATCGGCCGAAGCGCTCATTTGCGAGCGCATGGCAAGGTCGGCGAGCATCGCGTCGATCGCGCTGCTGCCGGGATCGCGCGTCGCATTGGCATTCTCGCGCGCGGCAAGGCGGGCGGCTTCCTCGTCCGAGGCGACATCGGACAGCGAATAGACACTCGCACCGCGCGCCAGCGGGTTCGGAGCGCTGTCGATATGGATCGAGACGAACATCGCGGCATTCAGGCGGCGAGCGACCGCGGCACGATCGTCAAGGGTCAGGTAGCGGTCGTCATTGCGGGTCATCGCCACCCGCACTCGCCCGCGCTTCACCAGCTCATCGCGCAGCGCCTGGGCAATCGTCAGCGTCAAGTCCTTCTCGCGAAGCTGGCCCGAAACGCTGGTTGCGCCGGGATCGCGGCCGCCGTGTCCCGCGTCGATCACGACAATCGGACGGCCGCGCGCGATTGGCGAGCCGAAGATCCGGTCCGCGGCGGGCGGCGGCAGGTTGACGGTCAGGCTTGCCTGCGCCGCGGCATCGCTGCTGCGGCCGACGAGCAGGAACGCGAGCGAGGCCGCCGCGGCGGCGGTCACCGCCACGCCGGCAATCGCGCTGCCCCTCCCGATTGTCCTAGGCATGCCCAACCAAGTCATTGATCCCCAATGCTTGTATCACGCCAACATGGTTAATGAAGGATTGAATGGCGGCAGCCAAGCGGAAATCTTCACACTTCCCGGCTTTGCGGCGACCGCCTTCAGTGGCTCACAGTTGCCGCTGTCGGCGCACTCGAATCGTTGCGCGGCCGCCGAACTGGCGTTCGCCTCCTAGCGCGAACGCGTGCAGCATTCGCGATCGATCCCGCGATAAGCAGAGTAATCGGGGTGAAATTGGCATTCGGCAGCATATCGATCAAATTCACCGCAAGCAGAAGACTCAGTCCGCCAAGCGTGACTGACGCTGGCGTGACCTCTTTCCCGACGGCGCCCAGGGCGCTGAACGCCGCCACAGTCAAAAGACCGAAGATCGAGAGATATCCGAGCCAACCCCACGATCCGAACTCGATGATCCAGCCGCCGTCGGTGATCGAGACGTTTTGTCCCGTGTCTCGATCATAGATGCGGTTACGGCCCCACGCGCCCCAGCCGAACAGCGGCTTGTCATTCGCCTTGGCGAGAAGCTTGTCTTCGTTTTGGACCCGGGTCTGGAACGACTTACTCCGGTCGAGGCTGACGTTTGTCGCAGCCTGCGAGATGTGATGGACAGGGATGAGGTCGAACGTTCTAAGTGCCGGATAGGCGCAAATGATCAAAAGCAGGACGCAAGAGATCTTAATCCAGGTTCGCGGACGCGTGACGAGCACGAGCGGCACGATCACCGCCGCGTAAAAAGCTGCGGCCAGGGTTTTGCAGAGCAATAGAAGCACGGCGAGATAGGCGGAAATCCAGGCAGCGGAGACCCGACGGATTCTCATCTTTCCGCGCGCGAGAACGACAGCAGCTATCACTGCCATGGATACGAACAGCGCTAGCTGAATGCCTTGGTCGAGGAAAACGACGGGTCGGAATCCGCCGTCGCGCATCGTCTGTGCGAACTGGTGCGGAAAATAGCCGTAAACCCAACGATGGAGCTGCGGGCTCATGCGTATCTCGAACAGCATCGGCAGGCTGTAGAACAGCGCGGCGATCGGAACGGCCTTGAGCAGCAGTCCACGCGCGTCATCGGTGCAAAGGAACCGCGAACCGATATAGAAGGGCGCAAGCATCAGGATGTTGCGGCCGACGAGCTTCAGACCATCGAGCGGATAGAATCCGGGTATGCTGACTCCCGCTATCTGCAATTCATAACTGTTGCCTAAACTGGTGAAAAGCGGCGATAAAATGTAACCAATCGCGAGCAGATAAAGCAACGTCGATGGCCTCGGCGCGGGCACCTGCGTGCCCTTCATCCAGCAAAGCAGCAGCGCGCTCAGCGCCGGCACGCTCATCTTGTCGATCGGCGGGAGCAGCGGAAGATCGATTTGCGTGCCGGACGGCAGCAGCAGGAAGCCGCCGAGCAGCGACCAAATCGCCGCACGCTCGATCGGCAGCGCAATGAACAGACCGATGCACACGGCCGGCCATGCAAGCAGCGCGACGTAGGCAAAGGTGTTGGGAATCGGCCTGCTCCTCGACGGGGAAATAAGTTGGCACAAAGCGCGGGAGCTTGTCACCGGCGCAGTGCGCGCGCGGCACTCCAGGCCAGTCCGCTAGATCTCCTTTGGCGCGTCACTCCGGCTCGTGCGAGTCCATTCCCTGGGGCCGCCCTCGCGCGCAAAGCGAAGGTACATCGGCAGCTTCCAGGCGAGATAGAATGGAGCACGGACGAGCGCCGACAGCCTGATGAACCGCGACCCGCCCGAAAGCCACGCCGCGCTCAGTCCAATCGCTGCCAAGAGGATCGAAATGCCGAGCACCGCGACCGGCCATAGCCGAGCGCCTGTCAGCCACGCGGCAAGCGCTGCCAGGACGAGCACTGCAAAGTCGAGCAGGAGCAGGAGCGCGAACGGCGGAATCATCACGTTGATCGCGGCCCACAAGCCGCGGATATCACCCGAGGCCAGGCTGCGCAGCAGCATGGGCGGGCCCGAGCGAAGCGCGTGGCGGAGGAACCCGCCTTCCCACCGGCTTCGCTGCGACAGCGTTGCGGCCTCCGTCTCGGCGCTGCTCCACACCGTCGCGTCCTCGACGAACAGCGGTGGGTGCCCGGTCCGGGCGAGATCATGCCCGAGCTTGAGGTCTTCGACGATGTCGGCCGTGGCGAGGTCCGCCTGCTCGAAAATGCTCCACGGAAACGCCATTCCGGTTCCGAGCAGATGCGCGCGGCCGGCTAATCGCTGAACCGCGCGCTGGCGGATCACGTTCTTGATGTAGAACGCGAACGTCGACAGCTGCACCGTGGGCGCGCTGTCGAGCGCGGGCGTTTGCAGATAAGTCGCCTGGCAAGGCCGCCCAGTTGCAACACACTGGTTGACCAAAACATCGATGCTCCGCGCATCGGTAACGCAGTCTGCGTCGATAATCATTACGACCATTGGCGGCTCGGTCCGCAGGTGATCCCTGGCAAAATCCAGGGCAAATCCCTTGCCCCTGCGTTGCTCGTCGAACCGCTCCACGACCTCAATTTCGAGATCGCGTGCAATCGCGGCTGTCGAATCCGAGCAATTGTCCGCCACAACGAGGATGCGTGCCCGCTCGCGCACGGCATCTTTCAGCGCAAGCAGCCTGGTCTTGAGGATTGCCGCTTCGTCATGCGCGGGAACGACGATCACCGCTTCCAGAGGCCGATCTGCGCGAACGGTCGGCAGCCTGCGCAGCGGTCGAAGGCCAACCGCGACCTCGAGCGCGAAGCACAAGGTCAACACCGCGAACGGTGCGACGAAAATCGCGATCACCAGCGTCACAGGAGCCCCTTAGCAAACATCGTCCCACCTCGCGATTGAGCACGTTTGGACAGACGGGCGCATGCCGTGCCAAAGCGAGACTTCGGCAACTTGCGGCAATCTAACGGAAAGTTTAGCGTGCGTGCGAGCACAGGTGAGAGGGTCCCTGGTGAAAATCGAGAGTCCGTCGTCGCTTGTGCACGTCGCCCCTCCGGCTCCGCAGCGCTATTTCACGCCCGCCAACCTGATTTTGGCGCTCGGCTGCGCGGTCCTCGCGATGCCGACGATGCTTCAGGTCGCAACCGAGACCTGGTCGACTGAACAGGGCGGCCATGGCCCGCTGGTTTTCGCGACCGGTCTGTGGGCGCTGTGGCGAGAGCTCAAGGGCAAGCAACTCGATTGGCGTCCCGGCAAGCTGCACATCGGGCTACCGCTCCTTGTCCTCGCGCTCGGACTGTTCATCGTCGCTCGGATCACCGGCGTGCTCGAGGTCGAGGCCTTCTCGATGTACGGTGCGCTCGTCGCCGGCGCTTACCTGCTGTTCGGTCCGGCCGTGATGCGGGCAATCTGGTTCCCGCTGGTCTATCTCGCCTTCACATTGCCGCCGCCCGACACAGTGGTTGCGGCCGTGACGCAGCCAATCAAGATCGCGATCTCGTCATGGGCGGTCTCGCTACTCCATATGCTGGGCTATCCGGTGGCGAGTTCCGGCGTGACGATCCAGATCGGCCAATATCAATTGCTCGTTGCCGCGGCCTGCGCAGGCCTCAATTCGATTGTCACGCTGACCGCCTTGTGCCTGTTCTACGTCTATCTTCGCCACCGGTCGAACATGATCGCATTCGTCGTCGTGTCGCTTGCCGCCATCCCCGTGGCAATCATCTCGAACTTCGTGAGGGTGCTGGCACTGGTGCTGATCACCTATTATTTCGGCGATGCCGTCGCGCAGGGTTTTGTGCATGACTTTGCCGGGCTCTTGATGTTCTCAGTCGCGCTGCTCACCATCTTCGGCATCGATCAGCTCGCCTCCCCGCTATTCACGCGGTTCGCTGCGAAGCCAGTGGCATGAAGCCCGTTTTCGACAGCTTCACTGAGCCGCAAACGGACCGCCGCAAGTTCCTCCTGGGGCTGCTGTTCTGCTCGGCCGCCGGCCTCGCCGCGGCGCGCCGGCCGACCAGGCAGCTCGATTACCTCGGCCGGCAGAAACTCGACGAGCTTGTGCCCAGGACGATCGGCAAATGGAGTTTCGTTGCGGCAAGCGGACTCGTGGTACCGCCCGAAGACCCGCTCGCGCAGTCGCTCTACAGCCAGCAACTCACGCGGGTCTATTCCGACGGCAGCAATCCCCCGATCATGCTGCTGCTCGCGCAGAACGGCAGCCAGACCGGGTTCCTGCAGGTCCACCGGCCGGAGACCTGCTACACCGCAAGCGGCTATGCGATTTCGGCCGTGACGCCGCATCCGATCCAGCTCGGCTCGAACGTGCTGGTGGCAAACAGCATGGACGCTTCCGCCGGAGGGCCGACGGAACACGTCATCTACTGGATCCGGATTGGCAACAGAGTGCCGACCAGCTGGCGCGCCCAAAAGCTCGCGGTCGCGGAGCAGAACCTCGAGGGAATCATTCCGGACGCAATCCTGGTGCGGATTTCCTGCGTTGACGAGGATGGCGACGCGGCGCGCGCGCAGATCGACAATTTCATCCGGGCGATGCTCCAGTCGATCCCCGCGGACCGGCGCAACGTCTTCATCACGTAAGGAAAAGCGACCTCGGGAGCTTCAGCGGCCGAGGCGCAATCCGAACGGCTTCAGGCAGACAATGATGAAGGCGACCGTTGCGACGAGGAGCGCGATGGCGATGACGTCCTGCCCGTGGTTGCCGAAATAATTGGCGACGGCGCAGCCGACACCGGCGCCAAGATAATAAAGTAGCGACGCATCCTTTTCGGCGCGGTCTCCGGTCGAGCGCTGGAGAAACAGCACGATCAATCCCGCGAAGATCGCCAGCGACACCCAGTCGTAAACTGTCTCCATTTGACCCCTCCCATTCCCCCTGCTGGAACGGCTGAATTGTGCATGCTATGGCCCAATCATTCGCTTTTTCAACCGGGGCAATTTCATGCGTCAGCGTATTCTCATCGCGCTTGTCGTCGCGCTCGCCGCGACTTCCTGTCAAAAGAAAGCGTCGGGGCAAACCGTTGCCGTCGTCAACAACGAGGAGATCACGGCCAGTGAGCTCAATGCGGAGCTTGCCAACGACGCGCGCGTGGCGTCGGGCGACACGAAACAGGCCCGCGCGGCCGCGTTGCAGAAGCTGATCGACCGCAAGCTGCTGGTTCAGCAGGCGAAATCGGATGGGCTCGACAAATCGCCTGAATATATCAACCAGCTCCGCCGGGCGACCGATGACCTCCTCATCAACATGCTTGTGTCGCGCAAGCTCAATACGACGCAGCTACCCAAGGCGGATGAAATTAGTCAGTTCGAAGCGGCACATCCCCAGATGTTCGCCGGGCGCGAAGTCTGGACGCTGTCGCAGATCATCTACCCGCTCCCGAAGAGTCAGGAGGTCACGGCAAAGCTTGCCGCGTCGAAGTCGCTCGACGAAGTCGCGCAAGTCCTGACGTCGAACGGAATCCAGTTCAAACGTGACACCAGGAAGATCGACACGGCCGTGTTCCCGCAGGCCATCTATGCACAATTGTCGAAGCTTCAGCCGGGCGAACCGTTCATCGCTCCCGGACCGGACCAGGCGGTCGCAAACGTGATCACCGCGCGCGAGCCCTCGGCGACGCCGCCTGATCAGGCGCGCGCGCTGGCACTCAATGCCATGCGCCGCGATCAGGTCGAGAAGATCCTGCAGGACCGGCTGAAGAGTGTCCGCGCCTCGGCGAAGATCGAATATCAGCCGGGCTTCGGGCCGCCCGCGGAAAAGAAATAGCTCAGCCTTCGAGGTCGGGTTCGGGACGGGCGTAATATTCGCTCGCGTAGCGTTCCTCGATGCCATAGCCCTCGCTGACAAGGCCGCCGCGGTACTTGTTGAGAACGACTCCAGCGAGGCGTTCGTCGCCGAGCATATGCACGGTCGCCTCGATTTCGCGCAGGGTTGTCTTGCCGTCCTGGGCAACGACGACGTAGCCGTCGAGCGATTCCATGATGATCGCCGCGTCGTCGTTGGCGAACACCGGCGGCAGGTCGCAAATGAAGAAATTGCGATCGTCGGAGTTGCGCATGGCCCGGAACAATGCGGTCCCGCGCTCGCTCGCGAGCAGCTCGGCGGAATGCACCTCACCCGGCACGCTCGGGATGATGATCAGCTCCTGTCCCTGCAGGACATAGCCGCGAAGCGTGTCGGATGACTGCGGCTCACTTAAGAATTCGACAATGCTGGCGTCCGGTTCGATGCCGAAGATGTCCTTGAGGGTCCCGCGCCGAAGATCGAGATCGACAAGGTAGCACTGGAAACGCGGATCGCGGCTCATTGCCGCCGCGAGATTGGCCGAAACGAACGACTTGCCGACGTCCGGGGTCGCCGAAACGATGCCGAGCGTGCGCCAATTGCGCTCACGGCGAAGGGCAACGAGCTTCGAGCGAATGAGGTTGAAGCTTCGCGAGCTCGCGTTGCGGCTGTCGAACCCGTGAACGAGCCGCTGCCTCGCCATGGCCCCGCTCCACGGCGTTTCGAGCGCCTGCTTTCGCGAGGGGAAGATCGGAGCAATGGTCACCTGCCTGATCTCTCCTCCGAGACTGGACCGCGCGTCGAATGAACTATGCAAGCCGCTTCTCCCGCCAGAACAGCCATGGCCGGCGGCTGGTGCCCTTCTTCGCCTTCAGCAGCGGGACGACGCCGATCATCGGCAATCCCAGGCTCTCGATCTGTCGGGCCGTGCGCACCGGTCGATTGATCAGTTCGAGCCCGAGCGCCAGCACGAGACCGAGGATGAACCCGGCTGCGGCTCCCGCGCCGATCAGCAGCAAGCGGTTCGGCGAATAGGGCTGATCCGGAAGGTTGGCCGGTTCGACCAGGGAGAGCCGCTCGGCGCGCTGCTCGGTCGCCATGCGAGCGCTGTTCTGCGCCTTGAGGAGATTCTCGGCAACCTGCTGATACTGGGTCCGCAGCGTGCTCGCGCGGTTCTCGAGCTGCATGGCCTGCTCCATGATCGCCGGAGCACGCGACTGTCCGGCCATGGCGGAATTGACGCGGGCAAGCGCCGCGTCGCGCTGATCCATCAGCTGGTGAATGGCCGAATTATTGGCGGCGATCTGCTCCTGGAACGCGTTTCCGTCATCGGAGCCCTGGGACATCCGGCGGAGCTGGGCGACACGCTCCTTGGCGGCGATCACGTCGGGATGGCTATCGCTGTATTGCGCCTGAGCGGCAGCCAGCGCCGCCTCCGCGGAGGCCAGCGCACTGTTGCTCTGAGATGGACGGCGGCTCTGTGCGAGCAACTGCCGATTCTCATTCTGAAGCGAGGTAATCTGGGCGCTGAAGCTGCCGGTATCGATCAACTGAGGACCGCCAGCGCTCGCAAGAGCCGCGCCATTGCGCGCCTTCAAAGCGGTGAGCTGGCCCTCGATATCCTTGATCTGGTCCTGGAGCTTGTTCGCCTGATCCTGGAGGAAGCGGACGGTGAGGCTCGCCTGGTCCTCGACGTCGGCACTGTCCATGCTGAGGAACTTCGAAACGAAGCTTTGCAGCACCGCCTGCGCCTTGACCGGATCGGGGTAGTCGAAGCTCATCGCGATCGCGATCGTGCTGTTCTGGGTCCCCGACTGCTGGCCGATGTCGCTCGATAGCGCGCCCACCGTCGTCGCGTGGCGCATTTTCTCGATGATCTTCGACAGCGGGCTGGAACGGCGCTCGTCGTTGTAGAGATCGTTTTGTTCGATCAGCTGGATGAGATCGCCGCGGCTCAGCACTTGCTCGCGAATTCGCGCGATCCGCTGCTCGACAGCGCCGTTCGTCGGCGAATCCACGATGCTCGTCGGCAAATCCTGAGATTGAACCAAGAGTGTTGCGGTCGACCGATAGGTCCGCGGCAGCGCGAATGCCGCAATGGTCCCCGCTGCCAGCAAGGCAAGGAAGCAAGCGAGCACATAATAGCGCCGCTGCCACAGGATCAGCGGCAGATAATTGACGATCCAGGCCGGCGACGACTCCGATCGCTCGGTGTTTTCGGCATCAATCATCGCAAATCACCCAGTCGATAGCGCAGGAACAGCGACGCCGAGAGGTCCGTTCGAGGATCCGGTCCGTTCTGGGCGACCTTGCGGCCGGACAGGCTGACGCCCGAGAACAGGCGGCGGCCGATGTTGCGGCTGTAGTCAGCGGCAGCTCGGAAATAGGTCGCGCGTTGGAATGATGGCCCCACGAAAGAGCTGACGGGCGTGTAGCGGTTCGCGCCGATCGAGAAGTGAATGGTCTGATCGGCGTCGAGCTGGCGCGAATAATCCACACCGAGGCTGATGTTCCTGGCCGGCCCAGCCACGGTGGTTCCACCCTGATCAATCGCGGCCCGAGCGCACAGCTGGCTGTGCTCCCCGCTCGAGCACAAGCTCGCGTTCCCGGAAAGCCCGGTCGAATGAACCGTCCGAACCCCGTCGTCGCTCGAAACGAAGGAAGCGCCGACCGCGCCCTCGAACGACAGCCGTGGCGAGAGCAAGGTCTGGATCGTGACCTGCGGCGTGATCGCGCGCGAGCTCGCGGGTCCGTTGTAATCGGTGAATTGGCCTGTGACCCGCGCTCCAACGCTGGTGCGGGTGCTGATCCGCCGCTCATAGCCGAAGGTGACCGGAATGGTCGTGTAGCGAAGATCGTTCAGGAAGCCCTTGAACACAGTGTGTTCAACGCCGCTCGACAGGTTGAGCGAGTCCACCGGCCCAAGCGCCCACTGGGCGCCGAGGTGACCGGCGGCGCGATAGGTCCGTCCGGTGACCGTCAGGAAATCACTGCCCGGCGGCAGCAACACCGGTGGGACCGTCGTTCCGGGTGGCAAGGGCACCGGCGGTGTGGCGAGGATTCGCGTGTCGAGCTGGCCGCCCTGGTCGTAAGCGAGGTCGGCGTCGGCGAAAATCCGCAACTGTTCCGTCACCGCGGCATCGTGCCGAGCGCTGAGGTCAAGCGATTTCTGGGTGCCGTAGGTCTTCGAGTAGAACGCCGCCTGGGCGAATCCGGACAGCACCGTCGTCGTTCGGGCGCTAACCCGGGTGTGGACCGCGCGCACGGACAGCCGGCCGAACGCCGCTCCGCTGCTGCTCTCGAACGACAGGTTCGGATTGGTCGAGTAACCAACCCCACCCTCGAGATCGACATAAGTGATCGAGCCGACCTGCGAAGCCGCGCTCGTTTCGGACGTCGGGCTCGATGGCGGCGGGCTCGATGGCGGCGGCGCCGATGCAGCGGGCCCCGTCGCTTGCGCGGCAAGGGCAGCGACGGCGATCAGCGCGCCCATCAGGGGACCACCAGCGTATCGCCGCTTTCAATCCGCGGGATCTCGTTCGAGGTCAGCCTGGAAGTATCGCCGCGAAGCGCGTCCTGGAGGCGAACGGGGACGACGACCATGCGATCGCCGAGCTTGCGGATCACCCGCGCTCCGGCGGTGTTCGCGAATTCCGACGGTCCGCCGGCAATGGCCAGCGCTTCAAGTGCGTTCACGTACCGGCCTGGTGTGAAGGTCCCGGGGTTGCGGACCTTGCCGATCACCGAAAACTGGTAACCGCTCGGTTTCTTCACCGAAACAGTCACTTGCGGCACCGGTCCCTTGTACTGCGGCTGCAAACCAGCGGTGATCACCCGCTCGATTTC